>MDSY01131193.1_pt1 | contig 304661 bp, 248 predicted proteins | sample 811131 | NCBI WGS metagenome assembly MDSY01 (sample SAMN05326643, study PRJNA326480) | marine metagenome | isolation source: seawater | place: Atlantic Ocean: South West | collected 2010 | reverse complement strand
CAGGATCGGCGAGGCAGCTTGCTCAATTTCAAGAAATTGCGGGTTTTGGGGTTCAAATCCTTCGTCGACCCCACGGAGCTGTTCATCGAACCGGGCCTGACCGGTGTCGTGGGCCCGAACGGCTGCGGCAAGTCGAACGTGGTCGAAGCTCTGAAATGGGTGATGGGCGAAACCTCGGCCAAGCAGATGCGCGGCACCGAGATGGAAGACGTGATCTTCGCCGGGACCCAGGATCGCCCGTCGCGCAACATCGCCGAGGTGACCCTGCATCTCGACAACTCGATCCGCCGCGCCCCGGCGCAGTTCAACGACACGGACGAGCTTGAGGTCACCCGCCGGATCGAGCGCGAAAAGGGGTCGACCTATCGCATCAACGGCAAGGAAGTCCGCGCCCGCGACGTGCAATTGCTGTTCGCGGATCAGGCCACGGGCGCGCGCTCGACCGCCCTGGTCAGCCAGGGCCGCATCGGCACCGTCATTAACGCCAAACCGGCGCAGCGCCGATTGCTGCTGGAAGAAGCGGCGGGCATCACGGGCCTGCATTCCCGCCGTCACGAGGCCGAACTGCGCCTGAAAGGCGCGGAAGCCAATCTGGAACGTCTGGACGATATCCTCGTCACCCTGGACGCCCAGATGAACAACCTGAAGAAACAGGCCCGGCAGGCGACCCGCTACCGCAATCTGTCCGAACACATCCGCAAGGCCGAGGCGACCCTGTTCCATATTTTGTGGAGCAACGCCGTCGCCGCCCGCGACAAAGCCCGCAGCCAGCTAAAAGAAGCCGAGCAGGCGGTCACCGAATTCAGCCAGCGCGCCGCCCAGGCGACGACGATTCAGACCGCCGCGTCCGAAGGCCTGCCCGAACTGCGTCAGGCCGAAGCCGCCATGGCCGCCGAATTGCAGCGCCTGACCCTGGCCCGCGAAGGCCTGGACCAGGAAGAAGCCCGCATCGCCCGGACCATGGAAGAAACGCGCGGTCGCCTGGAACAGACGGGCCGCGACCGCGACCGGGAACAGGGCCTGATGGCCGACGCCGACGAAGCGGTCGAACGCCTGGGCGTGGAAAAGCAGGAAATCGAAGCCGCCCAGGAACGGGAAGCCGAGGACCTGACCGCCGCCGCCGAGGCCCGCGCCGCCGCCGATGAAGCCGTCAGCGAGATGGAGCGCGAGGTCGACCGCGAAACCAACGACCTGGCCGCCGCCGAAGCTCGCCGAAATGCCCTAAGCCAGCGCTTGGCTGAACTGGAAAACCGGCTGAACCGGCTGACCCAGCGCGCCGCCGATGCCGAGGCGCAGAAGGCTGAGTTGGAATCCCGCTCGGCCGATCTGGTCGATTTGGCCCAGGCCGATCAGGACGTCGAGGCGACCCGCGCCGCGGCGGAAAAGGCCCGCGAGACCCTGGCCCTGTTGGAAGCGTCGCGCGCCGACGCCGATCAGGCCTCGGAACAGGCGGCCCAGGCGGCGCGGGAAAAAGCGACGGTCTTGACCTCGCTGGAAACGGAAATCCGGACCCTGGAACGGGTTCTGGCCGCCGGCCCCGAGACGGACCTGCCGCCGGTGCTCGATCAGGTTTCCGTGCAGAAAGGTTTCGAAGACGCCCTGGGTGCGGCCTTCGGCGAAGATTTGTCGGCCCCGGCCACGGAAGACGACGCCGACGCCGCCATCGGCTGGCGCGCCCTGCCGCCCGTGGCCAATCCGCCGGCCCTGCCCGCCGGGGTGCATTCCCTGGCCGATGTTGCCTCGGGCCCGCGCGCCCTGGCCCGCCGCTTGTCGCAGATCGGCGTGGTCGAAACCGCCGCCGACGGTGCGCGCCTGCAGGCTGATCTGGCGGTCGGCCAACGCCTGGTCAGCCGCGCCGGGGGGCTGTGGCGCTGGGACGGTTTCCACATTGCCGAGGGCGCGGAAACCGCCGCCGCCCAGCGCCTGGCCCAGCGCAACCACCTGAACGAAGTGACCGAACAGGCCGCCACCGTCAGCGACGAGGCCGAAGCCCTGCGCGCCACTGCCGACGAAGCCAAGGCCAAGGCCGAAGCCCTGCGGACCCAGGAACGGGAAACTCGCCAGGCCCTGTCCGAAGCGGATCGCGCTTTCAATACAGCCCGCGACCGGCTGGCCGAGGTTAAGGACCGCGCCGCCGCGGTGCAGACCAAATTGGCCGCCCTGGCCGAGACCCAAGCCTCGATCGCCGCCGACTTGGAAGAGACCCAGGGGCAGAAGGCGTCGCTCGAGACCGAACGCGCCGAACTGCCGGATCTGGAAGCCGCCCGCACGGCCCTGGCCGAGCAGCGCACGGCCTTGGCGGAAAAGCGCACCCATCAGATGGAGTGCCGGTCCCGCCACGATCAGTTGTTCCAGGCGTCCGAAGCCCGCAAACAGCGCCTGCTGGCCGTGTCGTCGGAATCCCAAATGTGGGTGACCCGCCGCTCCCGCTCGGAAAGCCAGCTGACCGAATTGGCCGAGCGCGCGACCACCCTCCAGGCCGAATTGGAAGCCCTGGAGCTGAAACCGGCCGAGATCGCCGCCAAGCGCGACGAACTTCTGACCGCCATCCAGGGGGCAGAGCAGCGCCGCAACGCCGCCGCCGACACCCTGGCCAAGGCGGAAACCGGATTGGCCGAGGCCGACCGGGTGTTGCGTCAGGCCGAACACGACCTGTCCCTGGCCCGCGAAACCCGCGTCCGCGCCGAAGGGGCGGTCGAACAGGCCGAACAGGGCTGTCGCGCCCTGATCGAGCGAATCAACGACCGCCTGCATGCGATCCCGGACAAGCTGCCGGAATTGGCCGAACTGGAACCGGGACAGGCCCTGCCCGCCTTGGAAGCGGCGGAAAGCCGGGTCGACCGCCTGTTGCGCGAACGCGACACCATGGGGCCGGTCAACCTGCGCGCCGATCAGGAAATGAACGAGCTGACCGACCAGATTACCGGTCTGGAAACGGAAAAGACCGACCTGATGCAGGCCATCGAAAAGCTACGCCAGGGCATCAATGAGTTGAACCGCGAAGGGCGTGCCCGCCTGCTGGCTTCTTTCGAAGAGGTCAACGAACACTTCAAGGTCCTGTTCCAGCGCCTGTTCGGCGGCGGCCAGGCCCATCTGGAGCTGGTGGAATCCGACGATCCGCTGCAGGCCGGTCTGGAAATCTACGCCAGCCCGCCGGGCAAGAAGATGCAGGTTCTGTCCCTGTTGTCCGGTGGGGAACAGGCATTGACCGCCCTGGCCCTATTGTTCGGCGTATTTTTGACCAATCCGGCGCCGATCTGCGTGCTCGACGAAGTCGACGCGCCGCTCGACGATGCCAACGTCGACCGGTTCTGCTCGATGCTCGACGAAATGTCGGCTTCGGGTCAGACGCGCTTCATCGTCATCACCCACCACCGCATGACCATGGCCCGCATGCACCGCCTGTTCGGGGTGACCATGCAGGAACGCGGCGTGTCGCAACTGGTCTCGGTCGACCTGCAGCAGGCCGAAAGCTTCCGCGAGAGCGCCTGACAGTTGCATCGCGGAGTGCTAATCTCCGCGACCGATTCTCCCAACCATACCGATATGGGTGCCTCGAATGACCGAAGAACGGCCAAAATCCGACCTTGATGGCCTGCAAGAGCGCATTGACGACGCCCGCGAAAGGGGCACGTTCTGGACCAAGGACGAAATCGACGGAAGCAAGCCACCAAAAAGCGCTCTTGGCCTTGCATTTCGAGTCGGCATTGAGTTAGTTTCCGCCGTCGCCGTTGGGTTGGGTATCGGTTGGCTGCTGGATAGGTGGCTCGATACAAAGCCCTGGCTCATGTTGGTGTTCATAATCCTAGGGGGATGCGCCGGTATTCTGAACGTCTATCGAATGGCCCGTGGCTTTGGTTACGCTCCGGGTTATCAGCGGGGGAACACCCCGTCGGACGGCACAGACCGCCAGTCGTAACGCACCTGACCGAAAACGCGCTTTAGACAGACGGGAAATTCCAACCTTGGCCGAGAAGCATAGCCCGCTCGCTCAGTTCGAGATCAAAACCCTTGTGCCGCTGGACTTCGGCGGCGTGAACGTCTCTTTCACCAATTCGTCGCTGTTCATGGTGGCGACCGTGGTCGTGGTCAGCTTGTTCCTGATCCTCGCCATGCGCCGCGCCGCCCTGGTGCCCGGCCGCTGGCAGTCGATCGCCGAACTCAGCTACGTGTTCGTGGCCAACGTCATGAAGGACACGGTCGGCTCCGAGGGCCGTAAGTACTTCCCGTTCATCTTCACGGTGTTCATGTTCATTCTGTTCGGCAACCTGCTGGGCATGCTGCCGTACAGCTTCACCTTCACCTCGCACATCATCGTGACCTTCACGATCGCCGCGGTGATCTTCGTCGGCGTGACCCTGATCGCGCTGGCCAAGCACAAGATGCACTTCTTCTCGTTCTTCATGCCGCCGGGCGTGCCGATGCTGTTGGCCCCGCTGCTGGTTCCGATCGAGATCATTTCCTACCTGTCGCGCCCCATCAGCCTCAGCGTTCGTTTGTTCGCCAACATGCTGGCGGGTCACACGCTGCTGAAGGTCTTCGCCGGCTTCATCGTGTCGCTGGGCGTGTTCGGCATTGCCCCCTGGGCCTTCGTCGTGGCGCTGACCGGTCTGGAAATCGTTATCGCCTTCCTGCAGGCCTTCGTGTTCACCATGCTGACCTGCCTGTACCTCAACGACGCCCTGCACCTGCACTAAGACCTGGGACGGGAATCGTAGGCGATCTAAGAGTTTCGTAGTCAAACATCACCATCAATCTGAACCATCTGAACTAGTCATACGAAAGGATAAATCCATGGACGTTGAAGCCGCCAAAGCCCTTGGTGCCGGTCTTGCCGTTATCGGTGTTATCGGTTCCGGTATCGGCATGGGTAACATCTTCGCTTCCTTCATTCAGGCTGTCGGCCGCAACCCCAGCGCCCAGGGCGCGGTGTTCCCGATGACCATGCTGGGCTTCGCCCTGGTTGAAGCCATCGCGCTGTTCGCGCTGGTTATCGCCCTGGTCATTCTGTACGGCTGATCCTTTCGTACGACGCATAGGCCCGGGGCGGCATTCGTCCCGGGTTCGACGCGTCCTCACCGGGGGTTCGCCCCCGGCTGAACGACTGGAATCATCCGCATTGGGATAAAGAGGTCTTTCAATGCCTCAATTAGACATCACTACCTTCGTGCCCCAGATCTTCTGGCTCGTGGTCACCTTTACGGCCATGTTCCTGATCATGTGGAAAATCTGCGTGCCCCGGATCGGCGGTGCTCTCGAAGCACGGCAAAAGAAGATCGAGCAGAACCTGGAGCGTGCGGCGGAACTGAAGGCTGAGGCAGAAGCCGCGATCGAGGCTTATGAAAAGGCCCTGGCCGAAGCTCGCGCCACGGCGCACGAAGAAATCGCCAAGGTGCAGGCCGACCTGAAGGCCAAGCAGGACGCCGAGGAAGCCAAGCTTTCTCAGACCCTGCAGGCCCGCATCAAGGAAGGCGAAGCCGCCATCGACAAGGCCCTGCAGGACGCTCTGGCGAGCCTGGACACCATGGCCATCGATGTCGCCACTGCCGCTTGCGAACGCCTGACCGGCGAAGCCCCCGACGCCAAGAGCATCGAACAGGCTGTCGCCAAGGCCCGCCAGGCTTAAGGAAGGAACAGGATCATGGAACATATTCTGCACGATCCCACCTTCTGGGTGGCCACTGCTTTCATCGCCTTCCTGGGCGTGCTGGTGTACTTCAAGGTGCCCGGCATGGTCAGCGGGGCGCTGGACGAGCGCGCCGACAAGATCAAGGCCGACATCGAGGAAGCGGAACGCCTTCGCGAAGAAGCCCAAAAGCTTCTGGCCGATTACCAGAAAAAGCAGCGCGACGCGCAGAAAGCGGCCGAGAACATCGTGACCGCCGCCAAGGAAGAAGCCGAACGCCTTGCCAAGCAGGGTGAACAGCGGCTGAAAGATTCCCTGGCCCGCCGCGAAAAGCAGGCTATGGACCGTCTGGCCCAGGCCGAAGCCGCTGCGCTGGAGCAGGTCAAGGCCCATACCGTCGATATCGCCATGGCCGCGACGCGCCAGGTGCTGACCGACAGCATCAAGGGCGCCAAGGCGACCAAGCTGATCGATGACGCCATCGGCGGCTTGTCCGGAAAGCTGCACTAATCCCGCAGCGTTCACGGCACGAAATTAAAAAGGGGCTCTTCGGAGCCCCTTTTCTTTTGCCTGAATAACGGCGGATATAACGGAAAAGCCTAGGCGAAAGGATCAGTCGGCAGCCTTTGCCGCGAAGCGATATCCCAGGATCTTGTAGGCCAGCTTGGCCGCCAGGAAGTTGCACGAATGCAGGCCCTCGATCGGCGCCAGTTCGTTGATGTCGGCACCGACGACTTCGCCCGCGACCTCGGTCGCACGGCGGATGATCCGCACGGCATCGTCCCAGAACACGCCCCCCGGCTCCGGCGTGCCCGTGGCCTGCATCAGGCTGGCGTCGAAGCCGTCCAAGTCGAAGGTGATATAGACGGTCTTCCCAGCCAGGTGAGAGACGATCTCCTCGACGTTCCAGGCCGCCCGGTCCTTACCCCAATAGATATGGATACGGTTGCGGTTGGCCTCCAGGAACGGCACCTCGCCGGCCGAGATATTACGGATACCCACGGACACCAGTTCGACGCCTGGGAAGTCCAGGCAGCGCCGCATGGCGGCAGCGTGGGAGAAATGCTCCCCGTCGTAGCCGTCACGCAGGTCGGCATGGGCATCGAACTGCAACAGCACCAGGTTCGGATAGCGCGCCACGAACGGGCGGATCGCGCCCGGGGTGATGGAATGCTCGCCACCGAAGGTCATGGGGAAGCGCCCCTGTTGCAGCACGCCTTCGATCACCCCGGCAAGTTGGTCCAGGGCCGCCGGGATGTCTTCCTCGATGGCGAAGGGCGCCAGCGTCGCCAGATCGAATTCACGGAACGATTCGAGCCACAGCTCTTCATCGAACAATTCGACCTGATGCGAGGCCTCGATCATGGCCTGCGGCCCGGCGGCTGTACCGCCGCCGTAGCTGACCGAAGCTTCCAGCCCGAACGGGACGATGGTCACCCCCGGCTTGTCGCCGGCGGTGGCCGCGTCGTCTCCGGTCAGGCCCAGGAAGCCCTCTTCAGGAGGCAGGATGTTCACGTCCAGGGTCCGATCAGTCGAACAGCTTGGCGTAACGGCGCTGCGGACGGTCCTTCCAATGGCCGCGGTGATAGGCATCGCTGGCCAGGAGCGGAATGACGCTGCCCGCTTCGGCATAGACCATCTGTTCCAAGGCGGTATCGACCTTGCCCCAGGACGAAGCTTCCTTCAGCGTCGAGCTGGAGCAAGCGCCGTCGCGCACGTCGGCCACGGTGATCTGCACGGCGTATTTGTGCATGTCCACTTCCTTGCCCAGGATTTCGGCGCAAACCACCGTGTCCTGGACGAAGTTCTTGGGCACGCCGCCGCCGACCATCAACAGGCCGGAGGTGCCGCCCTTGATCTTGATGTCGGTCAGTTCGCGGAAATCGGCGATGGAATCGATGGTCATGTGGTTGCCCGGGTTGCGAACCTGGTGCAGGACCAGGCCGAAACCGGCGCTGGAATCCGTGAACGCGGGGCAGAACACCGGCACGTCGTGCTCGTAAGCCAGCTGAACCAGCGAACCTTCTTTCTTCGCCTTGCCTTCCGACAGGTAGCGGCCCATCTCGCGGATGAATTCACGCGACGAATAAGGGCGCGGCTCCAGGCTGTCGGCGATTTCACCGATGGCGTGATCACAAGCCTGCAGCTCTTCCTCATCGATATAGGTGTCGTAGATACGGTCGATATACTGCGAGCGCAGATAGTTGTCGTCGAGATCCGGCGAGCCCTGATAATGGCGGAAGCCCAGAGCTTCGAAGAAGTCCATGTCGACGATGCTGGCGCCGGTGGAAACCACGGCGTCGATCATGTTGTAGCGGATCAGGTCGGCATAGACCTTCATGCAGCCGCCGGCCGAGGTCGACCCCGCCAGCGTCAGGAAGATCGTACAGTCCTTGTCGGCCAGCATGTCGTTATAGATGCCGGTCGCTCGCGCCAGATCGCGCGAGGTAAAGGACATGTGCCCCATGGCGTCGATGATCGGGCGCGCGTCGATCTTGGTGATATCGACGTGTTCGACCGTTTTGCTCAGCAGGGCCGACTTTTCGTCGGCGATCTTTTCCGAGGTCTTCATTTGATCTTCTCCATCAGGACGGTGGCGTTCGCCGGGCTTTTCCGGGACCGGTCGGCGACCGCCCGTTTGCCGTATGCCGTCAACATGGGCTCGTCAGAGAGAATTGCCATCTCGTCCGAGTGGAAACCGTTGAATTTGGTACGCATGGCGCAGCCGTAGGCGCCCGTCTGGCCGATTTCGATGAAATCGCCCTCGCGCATGTCCGCCGGCAGGTAGAACGGCCCCTTCATATGGTCCAGGCTATCACAAGTCGGACCGTAGAAAGCGAAGGGGATCAGGTCCTCGCCCATCTCGCCCTCGGCGCGGATCGCCTGCACCGGGAACACGAAGTTGAGAACACCCGCGTCGAACAGGCTGCCATAAGTGCCGTCGTTGATGTACAGGGTATCACCCCGACGCATCTCGACACGCACCAGGGTCGACGACCCTTCGGCGACCAGGGCCCGACCCGGCTCCGCCCAGATTTCACAGGTATCGGTGACCGGCAGGCTATCGACCGCGGCCCGGATTTCCCGCATGTAGTCTGCCAAGGGCGGCGGCGTCATGTCGGGATAGACCGAGGGGAAGCCCCCGCCCACGTCCACGATGTCCAGGATGATCCCCGATTTGTGGATCAGGTCACGGACCATGTGAATGGCGGTGCCATAGGCCGTCGGCTGCATGCACTGCGAGCCGACGTGGAAGCAGACGCCCAGGCGCGTGGCCACGCGGCGCGCGGCGATCAACAGATCGGGCGCGTCGGCTTGGCTGACGCCGTATTTGGACGACAACTCCAGCTCCGAATGATGGTTCGGAACAGCCAGGCGAACCAAAAGATTCAGGTCCTTGGCGTTGTCCGTCGATTCGACGATCTTGACCAGTTCCTCATGTGAATCCAGGACGAAGTCGCGGACGCCGTACTGGAAATAAGCCAGCCGAATGGCGTCCCGGTTCTTCACCGGGTTCATATAGGACATACGGGCGTCGGGAAAACGGCCCGCGATCAGGTCGATCTCCGCCACGGAGGCGACGTCGAAATGCCGGACACCCGCGCCGTAAACCTCGTCCAGGACTTCCGGCCTGGGGTTGGTCTTGACGGCGTAGAGGATATCGCCGGGGAACTGATCTAGGAAAAACCTAACGGCGCGTCGGACCGCATGCGGCCGTAGACACGTAACCGGATTGTTGGGCGCTAGGGTATTAGCCAGCGCACGTGCAGAGGGGAACTTTTCCATCGCATGGGAAACTCCCGTAACAGCCTCACCAATTCGGCCTCGCTATTCGGGAGCCCGAGACGCGCGAAATAAAGATGATCGACCCCGCTGTAAAGCATTAATTCTAAAAAAAGTTCGCATCGCCCCATGCCGAAGGGCCCGAAAAAGCCTTTGTGATAAATTAAGGCAAAATTCGACTCAATTTCACACCCCGTAATAGATTGATAATAAACAATAATCTTAAAATTTTTTCCGGCGACTTTTGCGCCGGGCCCGACGCGCCCTAAGCCGCACTTTTTGCGCATTTTTTTTGTGACAAATCGGTGGAAGACGCTCTGAAATCACCCCGCCGATTCCGGTTTTTGAGCTTTTTGCCCCCTCCTCACCCGGTGTTAGACTTCCGCCATGTCCGATACACCCTTTATCCGCTGGATCACGCCCCAGACTGCTACCGCCGATACCCCGGCATTGCTGAGCCTGTTTCGGGAGTTGGCCGCATTCGAGGGCTGGAGCCACCTGCTCTCCGTTTCCGCGGCGGAGCTGACCGCCCGCGCATCGGCCCAGCCCCCCCGGCTGCAGGCCGTCCTGGCCGAAGCGTCCGGCACCGCCATCGGCTTCGCCACGGTGTTCAATATCCCCTATGCCTATGCCGCCCGCCCGTCGATGGAGCTGGAAATGCTCTACGTCGCCGAACCCTGGCGGGCGCGCGGCGTGGGCAGGCTGTTGATGACCGCGGTTCTGGACCGCTCCCGGGCCCAGGGCTGCGAGCGGGTGGAATGGAACGTCCTGGCAGACAACGCCCGAGCCCAGGCGTTCTACGAGACCTTCGGTGCGTCGGAAAAGGCCGGATGGCGGCGCTGGGGCGTGACGCTTTAAGGCGCGTTGCCTATCGCTGGCCCACGAAGGCCAGCCATTCTTCCTCGGTCATCACGGAGACGCCCAATTCTTCGGCTTTCTTCAACTTCGAGCCCGCCCCCGGCCCGGCAACCAGATAGTCGGTCTTTTTCGACACACTACCCGCGACCTTGGCGCCCAGGCGCTCGGCGTTGGCCTTCGCCTCGGACCGGCCCATGGTTTCCAGCGTGCCGGTAAAGACCACGGTCTTGCCCGCGACCGGCGAAGACGCGGTATCCGGCGCCTCCATGTCCTGAACGGTCAATTGGGCTTCCAGCTTGGCCAAAACGTCCAGGTTATGAGGCTCGGCGAAGAAGCCCAACAGGTCATCGGCGACCGAGGGGCCGATCTGATCGATATCGACCAGCTCCGCATAGGCCTCGCCGTCGCGGTCCCGCCCGGCGGCGATCATCGCCGCCTTGAACGCTGCCAGCGATCCATAGGTCCGCGCCAACAGGCGCGAGGTCGCCTGCCCGACCTGGGGAATGCCCAGGGCGTAGATGAAGCGGTCCAGGCCGATGGTCCGGCGGGCCTCGATCGCGTTCTTCAGGTTGTCGATGGACTTTTCCTTCCACCCTTCGCGGCCCTGCAGGCGTGCAGTCAGGGCGTCGACATCGAAGATATCGGCGGGCGAGGTCAGCCAGCCTTCCTCGTGGAAGGCCTCGACATTCTTGGCCCCCATGCCTTCGATATCGAAGGCGTCGCGAGACACGAAATGCTTCAGCCGCTCCACCGCCTGGGCCGGGCAGATCAGTCCGCCGGTACAGCGCTTGGCGGCGGCCCCTTCCTCGCGGATGGCGATGCTGCCGCATTCCGGGCAATGGTCCGGCATCTGGAACGGCTGGGCACCCTCGGGGCGATTATCCAAAACGACCTCGACCACCTGGGGGATGACGTCGCCGGCGCGCTGGATCACGACCGTATCGCCCTCGCGGATGTCCTTGTCCCGCAGGTAGTCTTCGTTATGCAGGGTCGCGCGGCCCACGACCACGCCGCCGACCGTGACCGGCGTCAGGTTCGCGACCGGCGTCAACACGCCCGTGCGACCGACCTGCACCGTGATCTTTTCCAGCACCGTGGTCGCCTTTTCGGCGGCGAACTTGTGCGCCGTGGCCCAACGCGGCGCGCGGCTGACCTGGCCCAGGCGGTCCTGCCAATCCAGGCGGTTGACCTTATAGACCATGCCGTCGATATCGTAATCCAGGCCCGCGCGGTCGGTTTCCGTGCGCGAATACTCGGCCATGATCTCGTCCAACGACGCACAGACCTTGGCCCGCGTGTTGATCTGAAAGCCCCATTCGGCCAAGCGTTCGTAGAATTCGGCCTGGGTCTTCCAGGTGATGTCCGAGACCTCGCCCCAGGCATAGAAAAACACCCGCAGCGCGCGCGCCGCCGTGACCGACGGGTCCTTCTGGCGCAGCGACCCGGCGGCGGCATTGCGCGGATTGGCGAAGACCTTTCCGCCTTCTGCCTCCTGGCGCTCGTTCAGGGCACGGAAATCGGACTTGGCCATATAGACTTCGCCGCGCACCTCCAGCACTTCCGGCACACCGCCGCCCAACAGATCCTTCGGGACGATCCGGTCCGGCAGGTCCTTCAACGTGCGCAGGTTGGCGGTAATGTTCTCCCCTTCCCGCCCATCACCCCGGGTCGCCGCCATCTCGAATTTTCCGTTCACATAGCGCGCCGTGACCGACAGCCCGTCGATCTTGGGCTCGGCCATGACCTCTACCGCCTCGTCCGCCGGAAGGCTCAGGAAGCGGCGCACGCGATCCAGAAAGTCGGCCACGTCTTCGCGGCTGAAGGCATTGCCCAGCGACAGCATGGGAACCGAATGGGTGACCTTGGCGAAGCCGTCCGCCGGGGCCGCCCCGACCCGTTTGGACGGGCTGTCGGCGCGGATCAGCTTGGGAAACTTGGCTTCCAGCGCCTCGTTGCGGCGGCGCAGGGCGTCGTAGGCGGCATCGCTGACCGACGGGTCGTCGTTTTGATAATAAGCGGCGTCATGGGCCGCGATTTCGGAGGCCAGGCGTTCCAGCTCAATCGCGGCGTCTTCGGGCCGCATCGTTTCGACCGGCGCCTGTCGCAGGCCGTCGCCGTAATCCGGAGAGTTACCCGCCATCACGATGCCCGGCGGTCCAACAGGGAATTAGCCGCCGCGCGGGCTTCCTCGGTCACTTCCGATCCGGCCAGCATGCGGGCAATTTCCTCGCGCCGCTCGTCGTTGCTCAGGACCGTCACGGTCGTCGCCGTGCCTTGATCACGGGACGCCTTCTGAACCTTCAGGTGGCTGGCACCCTGGGCCGCGACCTGGGGCGAATGGGTCACAACCAGAACCTGCACCGCATCGCCCAAGCGGGCCAACCGCTCGCCCACCGCCGCTGCCGTGGCCCCACCGATCCCGGCGTCCACTTCGTCGAAAATCAGGGTCGGCACCGGATCGGCATCGGCCAGGACAACCTTCAGCGCCAACATGAAGCGCGCCAATTCCCCGCCCGAGGCGATCTTGTTCATCGGCCCGGCGGCCGATCCCGGATTGGTCGCGACCAGGAACTGCGCCTTTTCCATGCCGCCCGGCCCCCAGGCGTCTTCGTCCAGGGCGTCCAGGCGGGTTTCGAACCGCGCGCCGGCCAAATGCAGCGGAGCCAGTTCGGCGCAAATCGCCTTGTCCAGACGCTCCGCCGCCTGCTTACGGCCCTGGCTAAGGTCACCGGCGGCGCGGATATAAGCCTTCCGCGCCTCGGCCTCGGCCTGTTCCAGGCGTTGCAGGTCGCCCGACCCCGTATCCAGGGCAACAATCTGCGCCTCCATCCGGGCCAGCAGCCCGGGCAGACCATCGACCTGGACGTTATGCTTCCGGGCCAGGGCGCGCAGGGAGAACAAGCGTTCTTCCGTCTGCTCCATCTTGCGCGGGTCCAGGTCGAGGATTTGCGAGGCCCGCTCCAACTGGGTGATGGCTTCCGCCGCCTCGTCCAGCGCGCGCCCCAGGGTGGCCAGAACGACGTCCAGCGCGCCCCCGGCCTTGTCCGCGACGCTTTCCAACTCGCGCAGGGCCGTGCGCAGGCCATTTTCGACCCCGCGACCGGTCCCCAGGCCCGCCTGGGCGCGGTTCATGGCCTCCAGCACCTTTTCGCTGTGCATCATGACCGAGCGTTCCTGGGCCAGGCGTTCTTCCTCGCCCTCTTCCGGGGCCAGGGCGGATAGTTCCTCGAGCGCGTGGCGCAGGAATTCCTCGTCCCGCCGGGCATCGGCCAGGGCATCGGCGGCGGCCTGCCGGGCGGCGGCCGCTTCCTGCCAGGCGTTCCAAGTCCGACGGCAGGTCTCGGCCTTGGCCGTCAGGCCGCCGAAGGCGTCCAACAAGCCCCGATGCTGGGCCGGGTTCATCAGATGGTGGTTGTCGAACTGACCGTGGATTTCGACCAGGGTCTCGCCGACTTGGCGCAGCAGCCCGACGCTGACCGGCTCGTCATTGACGAAAGCCTTGGACCGGCCGTCGGCGCTCAGGGTCCGGCGGACAAGGACGGTCCGACCGTCGCCGTCATCATGGGGGGGAATGCCGTGTTCGGCCAGAACCCCATGAACCGGCGCATCGGCGGCGACATGGAAGACCGCGGAGACGCTGGCGGGCCCCGCCCCGGCGCGGACCAATCGGGCCTCGGCCCGGCCGCCCAGGGCCAAGCCCAAGGCATCCAAAAGGATTGATTTGCCGGCCCCCGTCTCGCCGGTCAAAACGCACAGCCCCGCCGGAAAATCCAGCGACAGGCGGTCAATCAACACGACATCCCGGACGGTGAGGCTCGTCAGCATGGCGAATTCAGGCCTACCAGAATTTGAGGCTGTCGTACCAGGCCTTCTCGTCTTCCACCTGGGGACGGACATGTTCGCCCGTCAGCATTTCATAGGAATCCATGTACCACTCGCTGCCCGGGAAGTTATGACCCAGGACCGATGCCGTCTTGCGCGCTTCATCGGTCAGACCAAGGGCCAGATAGGCCTCGGTCAGGCGATGCAGCGCTTCGGGCACGTGGGTCGTGGTCTGATACTTATCGACCACGGTGCGGAAGCGATTGATGGCCGCAAGGTATTGATGCTGGTTGTGATAATACCGCCCGATTTCCATCTCCTTGCCGGCAAGATGGTCATAGGTCAGTTCCAGCTTGAACTTGGCGTCGCGGGCGAACTTGCTTTCCGGGAAGCGGGTGACGACTTCCTTCAGGCTTTCCAGGGCCAGCGATGTCATCCGCTGATCCCGGGTCACGTCCGAGATCTGTTCGTAATAAGCCAAGCCCTTCAGATAATAGGCATAGCCCACATCCTTATGGGTCGGGTGCAGTTCGATAAACCGGTCCAGGGCCGCGATGGCTTCCTGATAGTTGTTCGATTTGTAATAGCCGTAGGCGGCCATGATCTGGGCCTTGGTCGCCCAGACAGAATACGGATGCTGGCGTTCAACTTCTTCGAAGGTCAGGGCCGCGTCGGCAAACTTTCGCCCCGTCATCTGATCGACGCCGCGGTTGTACAACTCGTCCACCGGACGCTCGACATAGACGGGCTTGTCTTCTTCGAAGATCGAGCAGGCAGACAGGCTCAAGGCCAGCGCCAGAGCGGGGACAAGGTGTTTGATCCGGTCGGACATGCTCATCGGCGGGTGATCTGCTTCGTCAGCCATTGAATACTGCCTCGGCACGGGTGACCCGTGGGGCTTTGTGCGCCGGGAATATACCATGCGGTAAAGCCATTTCAAAAAGGCCAAATCGGCTCTTTTTTAGGATTTGGCACGGATTGCCCGAATAGCAAGCCCTGGGCTGGACGCAAAAACGGCGCCCATCGGCGCCGCTGCATTCCCAACTAGGCTTTTCGCTTAGACCAGGGCCGGTTCGGCCTTGATCCCGCCGTCCATCGCGGTCTTCGATTCGTCACCGCGCAGGATGTCGTAGCACCAGGCATCGGGATCGGCGAACAGCTTGTGCAACAGCGCGTTGTTGATCGCATGGCCGGCCCGCTCGGCACGGTAGGCGCCAATGATCTGGCTTCCCGCCAAGTACAGGTCGCCCACGGCGTCCAGCGCCTTGTGGCGGACGAATTCGTCGTCATGGCGCAGACCGCCGTCGTTCAGCACCTTGTCGCCGTCGATGACGATGGCGTTGTCCAGGGAACCGCCACGGGCCAAACCGGCTTTGCGCATGGCTTCGACCTCGTGCATGAAGCCGAAGGTCCGGGCATTGGCCAGTTCCTTGCAGAACGTGCCGTTGACCACGCCCAGGCTGAGATGCTGGCGGCGGATGGCTTCGCTCTGGAATTCGATTTCGAAGTCGACCGAGAACACCGGCGACGGCGACAGTTCGGCGCGGCCATGGTCCGTTTCCACGGCAACCGGCTTCAACACGCGAATGACGCGGCGGGCGGCGGAAAGCTCGACCACACCAGCGGCGCGGATCAGGTCGACGAACTGCTGCGAGCTGCCGTCCATGACCGGAACTTCCGGTCCGTCCAGCTCGATCCGGGCGTTGTCGATACCGCAACCGGCCAGGGCCGCCATCAGATGTTCGACCGTGCCGACCGAAACACCGTGATCGTTGGCGACCGCCGAACACAGGCGCGTATCGGCGACGCGGTCCCAGCGGGCCGCGACTTCGGCTTCGCCTTCGGCGACATCGGTGCGGAGAAAATGAATGCCGTAATCGGCGGGGGCGGGGTGCAGAACCATGTTCACCGGAGCGCCGGAATGCAGGCCGATCCCCGTCAGGGTCACCGCTTCCTTGAGGGTGCGCTGACGAACGGCATCCTTGGCTGCGGTTTTCGGCTGGTCTTTCTGGCCGGCGGTGTTCAAACCCATAAGGTTCCCCGTTTATGTTCCGTTTCCCCCCCGGGTTTTCCGGGCAGGAACGCTTCTTCTATAACCCTCGTTCCCGACACAACCGCCGGAAAATGAAGAAATCCCAGGTATCTGCATAAACAGAACCTGGGATCCCCTCAAATCACTATTTGTTTCCGAATGTTACGGCGTTCCGCCGTCCTTTCAATTGGCCTGGCGGCGCAGAAAGGCTGGGATATCCAGAAGATCGTCTTCGGTTTCCGCCGAGGGCAGACGATCCGCCGGATCGACACCGCCCAACGGAGCCTTGGCCGGCGCCGGGGTCGGAGCCGGAGCGACCGTGGCCGCGGCCTGAACCGGCGCTTGAACCGGGGCCGGAGCAGGCGTGGCAGCAGGCGTATCAACCGCCTGCGGCGTGGCCGTCCGGGACCGGATCAGGGCATCGATGGTGCCGCGATCCGCCGCTGTGGCTTCAACCGGCGTAGCCGGAGCAGCCGCTGCGGGCTCGGAAACCGTTGATTCCTCGGGCTTTTTGGCCCGACCGGTGCCCGTGACACGCTCGAACAGCGACAGACCGCCGCCTTCCTTGCGGCCGCGACGTAGCAGACCACCCGCCTTCGGCGCGTCGTCTTCATCCTGCGCCCCATTGACCATGGCGGCGACTTCGAACGGATCGGCGCTCTGCGCCGGACCATCCATCACGTCATCTTCCTCGACCTCGATCGCACGGGGCGGAATGAAGGATTCGACGTTGCTGGCGCCCGGCATGGCCGCCGGAACGCGCGGCTGAATTTCCGCCGGGGCGGCTTCCACCGTCTCAATCGGGGCTTCGGCTTCCGCCGTCACCGGGGCCTTATCGGCTTCGGCAACTTCGGCAATCGGCTCGGAAATAGCGGAATCGTCGGTCGATTCGGCCACTTCAGCGTCGATTTTCGGCTCGGACACCGGCTCGTCGAAGGTCGAAACCACGATCGGCGCTTCGGCCTTGGGCTCTTCCTCGGGCCGGGGGACACGCACCGGAGCGATCCGCTGGGCCTGGTTGAGGATGTTCATATGCGACGGCTGTTCGCCTTCGGCGACTTCCAGACCGGTCGCCACGACCGACACACGCATGGTGCCTTCCATGGACTGATCGAAAGCCGAGCCGATGATGATGTAGGCGTCTTCGTCGACTTCGGCGCGAACCCGGTTGGCGGCTTCGTCGACTTCGAACAGGGTCACATCGTCACCACCGGTGATGTTGATGAGCACGCCCTTGGCGCCCCGCATCGAGGCATCATCCAGCAGCGGGTTGGAGATCGCCGCTTCGGCGGCGTCCAGGGCCCGGCGTTCGCCGGCGGCTTCGCCCGTGCCCATCATGGCACGGCCCATGCCCTGCATCACCGACTGCACGTCGGCGAAGTCCAGGTTGATCAAGCCCGGCATGACCATCAGGTCGGTGATCGAGCGCACGCCCGAATACAGAACGTCGTCCGCCATCTTGAAGGCGTCGGCGAAGGTCGTCTTCTCGTTGGCGACGCGGAACAGGTTCTGGTTCGGAATGATGATCAGGGTATCGACGTAACCGGCGAGTTCGTCCAACCCGGCTTCCGCCAAACGCAGGCGGTGGCTGCCTTCGAACTGGAAGGGCTTGGTCACCACGCCAACGGTCAGGATGCCGTGCTCGCGCGCGGCCTTGGCGATGACTGGCGCGGCCCCGGTGCCCGTGCCGCCGCCCATACCGGCAGCGATGAACACCATGTTGGAATCCTTCAGTTCGTCGAGGATTTCACCGATCGATTCCTCGGCGGCGGCGCGGCCGACTTCCGGCTTCGACCCCGCACCCAGGCCCTTGGTGACCCCGGTGCCCAGTTGAATGCGGCGATCGGCCTTCGACCCTTTGATGGCCTGCGCATCCGTGTTGGCGACGATGAAATCGCAGCCTTCCAGGTTGGCCGCGATCATGTTGTTCACGGCATTGCCGCCGGCACCGCCGACGCCGATCACGCTGATCCGAGGCTTCAGCTCGGGCGCGTCGTTCTCTTCAGGTACTGTAATGTTAATGCTCATTTCACTGCCTCCGATGATTACTTCCCGCCTGAATAAATGCAACCGCGACCGGACCCTCCACGGCTGCAATCAGGGGTATTGGTTGAAAACACGTTGTCGTTCCTCATTCAGAAATTCTCCCGCAGCCACTGCCCGAAACGCCCGAAGGCGCCGCTGCGTTCTTTGATCGGCTGAAAATCGCCCCCAGCCACCTCCAAGGGGTTTTCGACGGCGTAGCGAATCAACCCGACCGAGGTGGCGAACCCCGGCCCCGAAACCGCCTCTGAAAGCCCCTCAACTCCACGCGGCCGGGCCAGGCGAACCTGACGGCCGAGCACGTCCCCGGCGAGTTCCGCCAAACCGGACAACTGGCTCGCACCGCCGGTCAGCACCACGCGCTGTCCGATGGTCTTGTCGAAGCCGCTGGCCGCCAGGCGGTCGCGCACCAATTCCATGATTTCCTCGGCCCGAGGCCGGACGATGCCGACCAGGACCGAGCGCGGCACCTGCGTCTGGGCTGCTTCCTTGTCTTCGCCGATCAACGGCACCGAGATCATTTCCGCATCATCTGACGGCGACGGAATGACGCAGCCGAACAGGGTCTTCATCCGTTCGGCGCTTTCCAGCGGCGTCGACAGGCCGCGCGCGATGTCGTTGGTCATGTGACCGCCGCCCAGCGGGATCACGTCGGTATGGACCAGCTCGCCGTCGCAGAAGATCGCCAGCGAGGTCGTGCCCCCGCCGATGTCGATGCAGGTCGTGCCCAATTGCCGCTCGTCATCGACCAGGCAGGCCAGTGCCGAGGCGAAGGGCGTCGCGACCAGGGATTCGATTTCCAGATGGCAGCGACCGACGACCGTGCGCAGGTTCTTGACCGGCCCCGACTGCGCCGTGACCAGATGCAGATTGGCGCCCAGGCGATTGCCGAACATGCCGCGCGGATCGCGCACGCCGCGATTGTCATCGACCGAATATCCGACCGGGATCGAATGAATAAGGTCGCGATCCGCCGGAACCCCGGCGGTGACCTGATCCGCCGACAGGACACGGTACAGATCCGTTTCCTCGATCTCGCGCCCGCCGATATCGACCTCGTGCGCGGTCAGCTGCGATTTCGGTTTGCCGCAGGACAGGTTGACAAAGACCTTGTGGATGTTCTCGCCGACCATTGCTTCGGCGGCTTCGACCGTGGCGCGGATCGTCGCCTCGGCGGTGTCGAGGTCGATCACGCTGCCCGATTTCAGACCGTGGGATTTCTGATGGCCGATGCCGACAACGCGCGCCGTCGTCTGACCGCCGCCCGCGACCCCCGTGCCCAGGCGGGCGATCAGGCAGGAAACCTTGGACGATCCCAGGTCCAGGGCGGCAACCAGGCCGCTGCGCGGTTTCGTATTTCCCAGTGGTTTCTTCATCGCGGTCGTCTCGTTCGTTCAATCAGGTCGTTCAGGCAATCAGGTCGTTCAGGCAATCAGGTCGTTCAGGTCAGTTTGATTCAATTCAGGTTTCCTGACCCTTGGGCTTGCGCGGCGGGCGGGGCTTCGATGCCTTGCGCACGATCAGGCGGTCCGGCAAACGCAGGTCCAGGACCTCCACATCGCGGGCCAGAACCTTGTGCTGGCGCTCGTATTCGGCCAGTCGGACCCAGGCCCCAGCGGGGTCGGTTTCGGGCAGTTGCACGTCGATGCCGTTGTCCAGGGTCAGCGTCCATCGGCGGCCCGAGACGCGAACGGCGGCGCGGACCTGATTCATCAAATCCGGCTCGGCCTTCAGCGTTTCCAGCAAGGCGGCGGCATGTTTCGGAGCATCGGGGCCGACGACAATCGGCAGGTCGGAGAACCGCTCCAACCCCTTGTTGAGGATCACCACGCCTTCGTCGTCGATCAGATGAAATTCACCCTTGTTCTGCCACAGCGCCAGGGGCATGCGTTCGTCGATGTGCAGCATTACCGTGCCGGGCAGCATCCGTTCGACCACGGCGCGTTTGACCCAGGGCAGCTTTTCCACCCGGCGGCGGGCATCTTCGGGATCGAAGCCGAACATCGGCGCGCCACGCGTCAGGCGCAGCGCCGCCAGCAAATCGGTGCGGGTCGTCTGCGACCGACCGGTCACGAAGATATCGTCGATCCGCAAGCCCGCATCGGCAGTGCGATCCACCGTCCACAGGCGCGCCTGTTCGGCGGCGCTTGAAATCATGTCATGGGTCCAGACCCACCAGCCGCCCACCGCGGCGCCACCCAACAGGGCCGCGACCCCGCCGGCGGCGACCGCCCGGCTGACCCGGCCGCGCATCACGCGTTTGCGCGGCGCGCCGAGCATGCCGTCGTTCGAGGTGTCCTTGCTTTCCGTCTTCTTCTTGTCGGCCATCAATCGCACTCCGCCTGTTCAACCATCCATGCGACCAAGTCTGGGAAGGACATGCCCTTGTAGGCGGCCTGTTCCGGCACCAGCGACGTGGGCGTCATGCCCGGTTGGGTATTGATTTCCAGCATGTAGAGGTCTTTGCCGTCGTAACGCAGGTCGGCCCGCGCCACCCCCCGGCAGCCGACCGCGGCATAGGCCTGTTCCGACAGTGCCATCGCCCGATCGAACACATCTTTTTCCACCTCGGCGGGAACGACATGGATCGACCCGCCGTCGGCGTATTTGGCGTCGTAATCGTAGAACCCGCGCGCGGTCGTGATCTCGGTGACTGTCACGGCCTTGCCGCCCATCACCGACACAGTCAGCTCGCGACCGGGGATGTAGCGTTCGAACATCACTTCCTCGCCGTAGTTCCAGCCGGAACCTTCGAACGGCGGCTCGTTGTCGCCCTCGCGCACGATATGCACGCCGACGCTGGAGCCTTCGTTGATCGGCTTTGCCACATAGGGCCGAGCCATCGGCTCCTTGGCCCGCGCCTGTTCGATGGTCGCAATGACGTGTTCGGCCACGGGAATGCCCTGGGCCTGGAACAACTGCTTGGCCATCACCTTGTCCATGGCCAGGGCCGAGGCCAGCAGACCGGAATGGGTATAGGGGATGCCCAAAATATCGAGCAGGCCCTGAATGCAGCCGTCCTCGCCGAAGCGGCCATGCAGGGCGTTGAACACCACGTCCGGACGCGGATACAGGCGGGTGATCAAGGCGCCCACGTCGCGCTGCACGTCGATTGTCGCGACGTCGTATCCCGCTTCCTTCAGCGCTTTGGCGCAGGCCGCGCCCGACACCAGCGACACCTCGCGTTCGGCGGACCAGCCGCCCATCAGCACGGCGACATGTTTGGTCATGACCGCACCTCCCGCGCCGGGGGCTGCGCCGGACGACCGATGCGGCGGATTTCCCAATGCAGCTCGATCCCGGATTTTTCGAACACCCGGCGACGCACTTCCTCGCCCAGTCCTTCCAGGTCCGCCGCCGTGGCGTTACCCGTGTTGATCAGGAAATTGCAGTGCTGGGGCGAGACCTGCGCGCCGCCTCGGGTCAGGCCCCGGCAACCGGCTTCGTCGATCAGTTCCCAGGCCTTGTGGCCATCCGGGTTGGCGAAGGTCGATCCGCCGGTGCGCGATTTGACCGGCTGGGTCTCACCGCGCGATTTCTGGATTTCGGCCATGCGTTCGGCAATGGCCGACACATCGCCCGGCACGCCGCGCAGGGTTGCCTGGGTGAAGATCACGTCTTCGGGCTGACCGCAGTGGCGATAGGCGAAGGCCATGTCGGCCGGGGAGAGGGCCGCAACCTCTCCCCTGCCGTTCACTGCCCGTGCGGCCACGAAAATATCGGAAATCTCGGCCCCGTAGGCCCCGGCGTTCATGCGCAAGGCCCCGCCCAGGGTGCCCGGAATGCCGATCAGGAATTCAAATCCGGTCAAGCCCGCATCCCGCGCGGCGCGGGCCAGGTTGACGTCCATCGCCCCGGCACCCGCGGTGATGGTCGCGCCCTCGACAGAGATATCGGCGAAGGATTTACCCAGGCGCACGACCACGCCGTCGACGCCGCCGTCGCGAACCATCAGGTTCGAGGCCACGCCGATCACCGTCACCGGCACGTCGTCCGGTAGCGCCGCCATGAAGCTCGCCAAATCATCGGCATCCGCCGGCTCGAACAGAACCTCGGCCAGACCACCGACCCGGAACCAGGAGAACCCGGCCATCGGCGCATTAGCGGTCAGGCGACCCCGCGCGCGGGGCAGACGGTCCAACAGCGAGGTATCGAATTGCGCAGCCATCATGCGCCCGCCTCCCCACTACGTCCGTTACCGCCGGGAATTTCCCGCAGGCCGCCACCCAGTTCCTGCATCTGTTCGGGCAGGGCATTGGCCCATTGGCTGATCGTTCCCGCCCCCAGGCAAACCACGAAATCGCCGCTGTCGGTCAGGTCCATGGCCACGCGGGCCAGGTCTTCCGGCCCGGACAGAGCGACCACGTTGCGGTGGCCGTGAACCTTCAGCCCTTCGACCAGGACATTTTGGTCGATGCCCTCGATCGGGCCCTCGCCCGCCGCATAGACCGGGGCGACGATGACAGCGTCGGCATCGTTGAAGCAGGTGCAGAATTCTTCGAACAGGTCGCGCAGGCGGGTATAGCGATGTGGCTGAACCACGGCCACGACCTTGCCCGTCGTCGCATCGCGCGCGGCGGACAGAACCGCCGCGATCTCGACCGGATGGTGGCCGTAATCGTCGATCACCGTGACGCCGCCAACCGTGCCGGTGCGGGTGAAGCGCCGTTTGACCCCGCCGAATTTGGCCAGGGACCGGGCTATGTCGGCATCGGACAGCGCCATTTCGCTGGCGATGGCGACCGCCGCCAGAGCGTTCTGGACATTGTGCTGACCATACATCGGCAGATGCAGGTCGGCGATCTCGCGGACCTCGCCGGTTTTACGATTGCGGATCACCGCGTCAAAGGCGATGCCGTCCAGGCCCGGCGTCATGTTGACGGCGCGGACGTCGGCCTGCGGGCTGAAGCCGTAGGTCACGACCCGACGGTCGGAAACGCGGGGGATCAGGTTCTGAACCTCGGGGTGGTCGATGCACAGAACCGCGAAGCCGTAGAACGGGATGTTTTCGACGTACTGGACGAAGGCGCGCTTCAAGGTTTCGAAGTCGCCGTAATGGTCCATATGTTCCGGGTCGATATTGGTGACCACGGCGATGGTCGCGGGCAGTTTCAGGAACGTGCCGTCGCTTTCGTCCGCTTCGGCGACCAGCCAGTCGCCGGTGCCGAGGCGCGCATTGGTGCCATAGGCATTGATGATGCCGCCGTTGATCACCGTCGGGTCCAGGCCGGCACCATCCAGCACCGCCGAAATCAGCGACGTCGTCGTGGTCTTGCCATGGGTCCCGCCGACCGCGATCGACCATTTCAGGCGCATCAATTCGCCCAGCATTTCCGCCCGGCGCACGACCGGGATCAGGTTCTGCCGCGCCGCCACGACTTCCGGGTTGTCCGGCTTGACCGCCGACGAAATCACCACCACCTGGGCCGGGCCCAGGTTGGCCGCGTCATGGCCGATATGAACAACAATGCCCATGTCGCGCAGGCGCTTGACGTTGGCGCTGTCGGCGATGTCGGAGCCCTGAACCGAATAGCCCAGGCTGTGCAGCACCTCGGCGATGCCGCTCATCCCGATGCCGCCGATGCCGACGAAATGCAGGGTGCCGATATCGAGGGGGAGCGCTCTCATGCCGCCTGCCTTCCGTCGTTGGAGTTTCCGTTTGGCATCATCTCGACCACCATGTCGGCCAACGCGCGGGCCGCATCGGGACGCCCGATGCGCTTCGACGCATGCGCCGCATGAACCAGATGACGCGGATTTTCGAACAGGCTGGTCAGCCGACCGGCCAAGCGTTCGGGCGTGAACACGTCTTCGGCCATCAGCCAACCGGCCCCGGCCTCGTCCACGGACTGCGCGTTCACGAATTGATGGTTGTCGATAGCATGGGGCAGCGGCACCAAAATGCCGGGCCGCCCGATGGCCGTCATTTCCGCCACGGTCGAGGCCCCTGCCCGCGCGATCAACAAATGCGTCGCCGCCAGACGGGCTGGAATGTCGTCGAAGAAGCTGTTCAATTCCGCCGCGATCCCGGCCTGTTCGTAGACCGTGCGGACACGGTCCAGGTCTTCGGCCCGGCATTGCTGGGTGACTTTCAGGCGCTTCTTCAACGCCTCCGGCATTGCCGCCAAGGCCGCCGGAACCACGTCGGACAGCACCCGCGCCCCTTGCGAGCCGCCGGTGATCAACAGGTTCAATGGTCCCGTCGCCGAGATTTCATCGTAAGGCGCATCCGCCGCCGCCAGAACCGCCGGGCGAACCGGCATGCCGGTGACCCGGACCTTGTCCTTGGCCGCGTCGGGGATCATCTGCGTGCCGTCGATCGAGGTCGCGATCCGCCGCACCCGCGTCGCCAACAGGCGATTGGCCCGACCCAGGACCGCGTTCTGTTCATGGATCGCCGTCGCCATTCCGGCCCAGGTCGCGGCCATCATCGTCGGGACCGAGGCATAGCCGCCGAACCCGACCACGGCAGCGGGTTGCAGTTTGGCCAGAAGGGCGCGCGCCTGCCACATGCCCAGACCCAATTCGAACACGCTTTCCAGGCGCGCGGTCAAACGCTTGCCCGCAATGCCGCCAGCCCGGATGCGATGGGTTTCCAGGTCGGCCAGGGCCCCGCCGTAATTGCCGCCGCGCCGGTCGGTGACCAGGGCCAGGCGATGGCCGCGGCCCAACAGTTCCGCCGCCAAGGCTTCCGCCGGGAAGACATGACCGCCGGTGCCGCCGGCGGCGAGCACGACCAATTGCGCCGTCATCGCCCACCCCCTTCGCCCGGGCGGGAGCGTGTCAGGGCCAGCATCAGGCCGAAGCCGAGTGCGATCGCGACCGTGGACGAACCACCGTAGGACACGAACGGCAGGGTCATGCCCTTGGGCGGGATCAGGTGCAGGGTCGAGGCGAGGTTAATCATCGCCTGGACCGCGAATTGAACCAGCAGCCCCGCCGAGGCCAACAGCACGAACAGGTTGTCGTCCTTGTAGGCGCGGGACAGGCCGCGCACGACGACGAAAGCGAACAGCGCCACGATGGCGACGCAGACCAACATGCCGAATTCCTCGCCCGCGACGGCGAAGATGAAATCGGTATGGGCGTCGGGCAGGACTTCCTTGACCCGGCCCTCGCCCGGACCGCGCCCGGTCAGCCCCCCGTTATGGAAGGCGTCGAGCGAGCGCATGATCTGATAGCCCTCGCCCGCCGAGGGATCGAAGAAGCGATCCACCCGCGCGCGTACGTGGCCAAATGTGAAATAGGCCCCGACACTGGCCGCGAGGAAGGCGCAACCGATGCCCATGACCATGACGATGGGTAATCCGGCCAGGAAGAACTGCACCCCCCAGACCGAGGCGACGACCATGGTCATGCCCACGTCCGGCTGCATCAGCAACAACGCCGCGACCATCAGGAACAAGCCCGTGGCGACCAAATTGCCGGGATAACCTTCCTGCAACCGGGCCTGGGCGAAGAACCAAGCCGCAGTCACGGCCAGGGTGGGTTTGGCGAATTCCGACGGCTGCAACGAAAACGATCCGAAGCTGAGCCAGCGGGTGGCACCCTTGATCTCAGGGCCGACGGCCAGAACCGCGACCATCAGCACCATCGACAGGCCCAGCACGCCCATGGCGACCCGGCGCACGCCCCGGGGCGACAGCAACGACGCGCAGAGCAGCACGAACAAGCCGAGACCCAGATAGACCGCCTGACGGCCCGCGAAGTAATAGGTATCCAAGCCCAAACGCTGGGCGACCGGCGGCGACGCGGCCAGGGCCAGGACCATGCCGATCATCGCCAGAACCATGACGGCAGCCAGGTTCCAGCGGTCGACGGTCCACCACCAGCGGGTCAGGATCGAATTATCGGTGCGGGCCAGCGTGCTCATCTAGGCAACCTCCCCACCGGATTTGAACGCGTCGGGCGCTTCGGACGGGTCCAAGTGCTCGCCGGGCAATGCCTCGACGGCGGCCTTGAAGGCATCACCGCGTGCTTCGAACCCGGTGAACTGATCGTAGGACGCACAGGCCGGCGACAGCAGAACCACCGGCTTGCCAGGCCGTTCCTTGCGCGCCAGTTCGAACGCCTGTTTGACGGCGGTCGCGACCTCGCCCGAGATCGAGAACGGCACCTTGCCGTCCAACATCTGGCCGAAGCCGAGCGCGGCCTCGCCGACCAGGAAGGCATGGCGGATACGCGGATAGAAATCGGACAAACCGTCGATCCCACCGTCCTTGGGCTTGCCGCCCGCAATCCAGTAGATGTCGTCGTAACAGGCCAGGGCCTTGGCGGCGGCGACGGCATTGGTCGCCTTGGAATCGTTGACGAAGGCGATGCCGTCGACGACCTCGACCGCTTCCTGGCGATGGACCAGCCCTGGGAAGCTTTGCAGGCAGGCCATGATGACGCTGCCTTCGATTCCGGCGCGACGGCAGGCCGCATAGGCAGCGGCGGCGTTCTGCCAGTTGTGGGGGCCTTGCAGGGCCGGAACGTTGCGCAGGTCCGTGACCGGAATTTCCCGCCCGTCCATGTCATCGATCAGAATGCCGTCGATGGCGTAGACGCCGCCGTGGATGCGCCGTTCGCCCGAAATGGGAACGATGATCTGATCGCCGATGTCGGCCAGCTCTTCGTAGATCGCTTCGCTATACTTGTCATCGACACCGATGATCGCCGACTTGGGATCGGTCTGGCGGTGGAAGATCTGGCGCTTGGCGGCGATGTAGCCGTCCATGCCGCCGTGGCGATCCAGATGATCGGGGCTGATATTCAGCAGGACCGCGATGTCCCAGGTAATCGACACGGTCAGGTCCAACTGGAATGACGACATCTCCAGGATGAAGGTGCCGTTTTCTTCCAGCGGGTCGAACGTCAGCGCGGGCGTGCCCAGGTTGCCGCCGATCTGAACCTCGCGCCCGGCCAATTCCATGATGTGGCCGATCAGCGACGTGGTGGTCGATTTGCCGTTGGTGCCGGTAATGCCCAAATAGGCCGCGTCGCGCTGGGCGCGGGCCAGAAGTTCGATATCGCTGACGATCTCGACACCGGCTTCCCGGGCCATCTTGACCACCGGGTGCGGCTCCGGATGATGCAGCGGAATGCCGGGGCTGAGGACCAGGGTCGTCAGCTCGCTCCAATTACAGGTGTAGAGATCGACCAGAGGCACGCCCATTTCGCGGGCCCGCTGACGTGAGTCCTCGTTGTCGTCCCAGGCCCAGACTTCGGCCTCGCTTATCTCCAACGCCTTGCAGGTCGCCAGCCCCGATTTCCCGAGGCCGAGGACCGCGACCGGCATGTGATAGAAATAGAAAAGATCGATCATCGCGCCTCCTTACCTGAGCTTCAGGGTTGCCAGGCCGGCCAGGGCCAGGATGGTTGCGATAATCCAGAAGCGGATGACGATGGTGGATTCAGCCCATCCCTTCTGTTCGAAATGATGGTGCAGCGGCGCCATGCGGAACACGCGGCGACCGGTCAGCTTGAACGACATCACCTGAACGATGACCGACACGGTCTCGAGCACGAACAACCCACCGACGATGGCCAGGACCAACTCGTGCTTGGTGATCACGGCGACCGCACCCAGCGCCCCGCCCAAAGACAACGAGCCGGTGTCGCCCATGAAGACCTTGGCCGGCGGCGCGTTGTACCAAAGGAAGCCCAGGGCAGCGCCGACCAGCGAGCCCAGGAACACCGCCAACTCGCCCGAGCCGGGCACGTAATGAAGTTGCAGATAGTTGGCGAACACGGCGTTGCCGACCAGATAGGCGATCAGCGCAAACACGCCCGCCGCGATCATCACCGGCACGATGGCCAAGCCGTCCAGACCGTCCGTCAGGTTGACCGAGTTCGACGAGCCGACCATGACGAAGCAGGCAAAGACGATGAAGAACCAGCTGAGGTCGATCAGCACGTTCTTGAAGAACGGCAGGGCCAGTGTCGTCGCCAGGGGATCAGGCAGATGGGCCGAAATCCAGAACGCTGCGACGCCGGCGATGGAAACCTGCATCACCAGCTTCAACTTACCGGGCAGGCCTTTCGAATTGCGCTTGGTGACTTTCAGGTAATCGTCCAGGAAGCCGATCACGCCATAGCCGATGGTCACGCCCAGCGCCGTCCAGACGAAACCGTTCTGCAGGTCCATCCACAACAGCGTCGCCAGGACCGAGGCGATCAGGATCATCAGACCGCCCATGGTCGGCGTGCCCTGTTTGGTCAGCAGGTGGCTTTCCGGGCCATCGTCGCGGATCGGCTGGCCGCCTTTCTGCCGCGAGCGCAATAGTTCGATCAGAACCGGACCGATCAGAAAGCTGACGATCAGCGCGGTGATGATCGCGCCGCCGGTGCGGAAGGTCAGGTAACGGAAGACGTTGAGGACCGCGAATTCATCCGCCATCGGGAATAGGATTTGGTAGAGCATCGTTTCTTTTCCTTATTCCCCGTTGGCGGCGCGGCTTTGGCCGCCGTCGGCATTGCTCTCGCCCAGGGCGCGCAGGGCGTCGACGACGGCCCCCATGCGCGATCCGAACGATCCCTTGATCAGCACCACGTCGCCCGGCCGCACGGCCGAGGCAACCAGGGGTGCGAGTTTGTCGGAGGTGTCCGCGTGGCCGCCGCGGATGTCGCGGGGCAGTTCCTCGAACAACCGGCCCATGTTCGGCCCGGCGGTATAAACGGCATCGATGTGGCGCGCGGCCAGCGGCCCGGCCAAGGAGCGGTGCAGGCCTTCGGCCTGTTCGCCCAACTCCAGCATGTCGCCCAGCACGGCGATGCGGCGCCCACCCTCGCCGGGCTCGCTCATGCCCAGGACCTCGATGGCGGCAACCACCGCGACCGGGCTGGCGTTGTAGCTTTCGTCGATCACCGTCAGCTCGCCGCCCGGCACCTGAACGATAATTCGGTTGCCCCGGCCTTTCGGCGGAGACAAGCGCGCCAGCATCGCGGCGGCGGCATCCAGGTCCGCGCCCATGGCGTTGGCGGCGGCCAAAACGCCCAGGCTGTTGATCACCCAATGGCTGCCCGGCGCACCGACGCGATAACGCAGATCATGGCCCATGGCCCGCGCCTGCACCGTGGTGCCCAGGCCATCTGCCCGGCTGTCGCGCAGTTGGAAATCGGCCTTGTCGTTGCGACCGAAGGACACGATCACGCCCGCGCCCGCGCGCTTGGCGGCGGCGGCCAATCGGTCGAACATGGGATTGTCGCGGTTCAGCACCGCCGTGCCGCCCTCGACCATGCCGTCGAAAATTTCAGCCTTGGCGTCGGCGATGTCCTCGATCGAATTGAAGTACTCGCTATGGGCCAGTTCGACCGTGGTGATCAGCGCCACATGCGGCCGCGCCATGCGCGACAGCGGGCGGATTTCACCAGGATGGTTCATGCCCATTTCCAGCACGCCGAACTGGGCCTCGAGCGGCATCCGCGACAGGCTGAGCGGCAGGCCCCAATGATTGTTCAAATTCCCTTGGGTCGCATGGGTCACGCCGAAGCGCTCCATGATCATGGCCAGGGCTTCCTTGGTGCCGGTCTTGCCGACACTGCCGGTGACGGCGCAAATCTTGGCCCGCGAGCGGTCGCGGGCGGCCCGGCCTAAACCTTCCAAGGCCTGGGTGGTGTCGTCGACCCGCACACCCGGCGTATCGCCCGGCAAGCCGGTGAAATCGCGGCGCATGACCAATCCCGCAGCGCCTTTCTCCAGCGCCTGGGCGGCATGGTCATGCCCGTCCGAGGCAACGCCCTGGATGGCGACGAACAGGTCGCCGCGGCTCAAGCTTCGGGTATCGATGGAAACGCCCGTGGCCTGCCATTCGCCGACGGCCGTGCCTTCGGTCGCCGCCGCGGCGGCGCCGGCATTCCACAAAACAAAGGGAGCGCGCTGCATGCCCATGCTCAGCCCTCCCCCGCCAGGGCCGCGCGGGCGACCGCGCGGTCGTCGAACGGCAGAATGGTGCGGCCGACGATCTGTCCGCGTTCGTGCCCCTTACCGGCCAGGACCAGTATTTCACCCGCGCCCAATTCGGCGACGGCGGTGTCGATGGCTTCGGCCCGGTCGGCGATTTCCGACGCACCCGGGGCCGTGGCCAAAATTTCGGATCGAATCTGCGCCGGGTCTTCGCTGCGCGGGTTATCGTCGGTGACGATCACCCGGTCCGCCAGGTCGCTGGCGATGCGGCCCATTTCCGGGCGCTTGCCTTTGTCGCGGTCGCCGCCGCAACCGAACACCACGGACAACGCGCCCTTGGCATGGGGGCGCAGGGCGCGCAGCACGTTTTCCAACGCATCGGGGGTATGGGCGTAATCGACATAGACCGCGCCGCCGCCCGTTTTCTCTCCGATCAATTCCATCCGGCCCGGCGCGCCGGCAAGGGTCGCCAGGGCGCGCAGCCCGGTATCGGTCGGCACGCCGGTCACGGTCGCGAGGCCAAGGGCGCAAAGCGCGTTCATGGCCTGGAACCGACCCGCCAGGGGCAGGAACAAATCTTTCTCAACCCCCTCGACCATCAGGCGCAGATGCTGGCCGCTGGCCTCGGGCGCGGTCGAAACAAGTTTGAAATCCACGCCGCGCGCGCCATAGGTTCGAACCCGCAGGTGCCGGGCCTGGGCCGCCGCGATCAGTTCGGCGCCATGGACATCGTCGGCATTGATGACCGCCGCCCCGCCATCGACGACCAGTTCGTCGAACAGGCGGCGCTTTGCCTTGAAATAGGTTTCCAGGCTGCCGTGATAGTCCAGATGGTCACGGGTCAGGTTGGTGAAGGCCCCGGCGGCAACGCGCACGCCGTCCAGGCGGTATTGATCCAGACCGTGGCTCGATGCCTCCATCGCCAGATGGTCGACACCAAGTTCGGCCAGATGGGCCAAGTCGGCGTGCAGATCGGCCGGATCGGGCGTGGTCAGACCGTCGTCGCGATTGAACACCTCGGAATGAATGCCCAGCGTCCCGGCGCTGGCCGCCTGGAACCCCGCGGTTTTCCAGACCTGGCGCAGGAAATTCGCGACCGAGGTCTTGCCGTTGGTGCCGGTCACGGCGCAGACCGTTTCCGGCTGGCGCGGATAGAACCGCGCCGCCAGCAGGGCATAGCGGCGGCGTGGGTTGTCCGTATCGAGGAGCGGGGTCGTCTCGTATCCGTCGGGAAGTCGGGTGCCCGGCGGGGCGAGGATCGCCGCCGCCCCGCGCGATAGGGCATCGGCGATGTATTCCCGCCCGTCATGGGTGCCGCCGGGGATGGCCGCGAACAGGAAGCCGGGCGCGACGCGGCGCGAATCACAGGTCACACCTGTGATCTCCGGTCCGCCCGCACCGACCGTATGGCCGCTGTTCATCTCATCCACCCACATGTCACTCAGCCGCACGCACCTGCTCCGGTTGACGGGAAACACCTTGAACTTCACGAAGAGAGGCCGGGCGCAAGGCCGCCTCGATTTCCTCGGCCATCGGCGGCAGGTCCTTGGTCGCGGCCAGATGGGGCATGCCGTATTCCGGCGCAATCCCCATGATGCCCGCCGTACGTTGGACGATGGTGCCGACCGCCGGCGCGGCAACCCAGCCGCCCGTGGCATAGCCGAAGGATTCCTTGATGCCTTTGGGTTCGTCGACGACGACGCAGACCACATAGCGCGGCGCATGGATCGGGAACGCGCCGACGAAGGACGCGATATTCGCCTTATCCGAATAGCCCCCGGCCTTGGCCTTTTCCGCCGTGCCGGTCTTGCCGCCGATCAGATAGCCGCCGGCTTCCTTTTCCGCGTTCTTACCGGTGCCCCGGCTGACGACCAGACGCATCAGGCCGCGCATCTTGGCCGAGGTATCGGACGAGAACACGCGGTTGCCCTGGATGCCTTCGGGGACGTCCTGTTTCAACAGGGTCGCCGGGCGATACATGCCGCCGTTGACCGTGGTCGCAATGGCGTTGGCCAATTGGACCGGCGTGACCGAAATACCGTGGCCGTAGGAAATGGTCACGGTGTTGATCTCGCGCCAGGTCGCGGGGAGAAGAGGATGACCTACCTCAGGCAACTCAACAGGGGACGGACGCAGGAGGCCGAGTCGCCCAAGGTAGGTCTGTTGGGCTTTGGTGCCCACATCGAGGGCCATTTTGGCTGCCCCGATATTCGATGAATAAATGAGGATCTCCGGCACGCTGAGCCAACGGTTCTTGGCGTGGTAATCGGTGATCGAGAAGCGCGCGATACGCATCGGCTTGGATGCGTCGTAGCCGCCGGAAATCGGCACCACCCCGGCATCCAGCGCCATCGCCGCGGTCAGCAGCTTGAAGGTCGAGCCCATTTCGTACACGCCCTTGGTGGCGCGGTTGAACCCGGCTTCGCCCAGCAGTTCGACCGGGCGGTTGGGGTCGAAATCGGGCAGCGAGACCATGGCCACCAACTCGGACGTATTGGCGTCCATCACGATGGCCGTGCCGCCCAGGGCGGAAAACTTGGTGACGGTGTCGTTCAGCACTTCGTGGGCGATGGCCTGGATCCGCACGTCGAGGGACAACTGCAGCGGCTCGCCCGCACCGGTCAGACGCTTCTCGAAACGGCGCTCGATCCCGGCCGTGCCCCGCCCGTCGATGTCGGTCACGCCCAGGATGTGGGCCAGCAGGCGGCCCTGCGGGTAAACCCGGCGTTCGCCCCGTTCGAACTGAATGCCCGGCAAGCCGAGACGGTGAACTTCGTAATGCTGTTCCGGCGTCAGGTTGCGCTTCAGGTAAACGAACCGCCCCCGCGACGACAGGCGCTTTTCCAGCTTGTCGCGGTCCAGATCCGGCAGGACACGGACCAGCTTGTCCGCCGTTTCCTGCACGTCCAGGACATGCTTGGGATCGGCATAGACCGACACGGCCGGCAGGGACGTGGCAACGACGATGCCGTTGCGGTCGACGATATCGGCCCGTTCCTGCATCGGCGCGGTCGGCGACACGCTGCGCGCCAACCGCGGCTCGGCCCGGTCGGTGAACAGGGTCAGGTCGACCACCCGCCAACCCAGGGCGGCGAAAGCCATGGAAATCACCAAGCCGGTCACGACCAGGCGTGAGCGCCCGGTTTCCAGCGCCTCGGCGGCGCGGCCCGTGGGACCGCCGCGTCCGCGCGCGAATTCGAACAGATCGCCTTGCAACATCGAGGAAATCATTGCGTTCCTCCTTGCTCGGGATGGGGCGGCAGGCCCAGGGCGCGGCGGATCATCGGCAGCGCGTCCTCGACCGACTTGTCACGCGGCGACACCGCCGCGACGGGCGACGCGGTGACGACCTGCGACGCGGGTTCGGCTTGCTGGGCGACTTGCGGCGCGGATTGAACGGCGGGGGCTTCATTCTTGTCGGCAACTTCGACCACCGGGCGCCAGGGAATGTCTTCGACCTTGCCCAACTGCTTGGTGGCGATGGGCTCCAGCCCCAGGTAGCGCTCGGCCAGCATGCGAAGACGCTGCGGATCGTTCAGATGCGCCCATTCGGCCTGCAACACATGCACGGCGCGGCTATCGCGGGAGATGTCGCGATTCAAACCGTCGAGCTGATCCTCCAGGTCATGGACCTGATAGCTGATCATGAACAGACCCAGCGACATGACCGCCGCCAGAGCCAGAGCGAAGAAGGTGGTGCGTTTGCTCATGGCCCGACCCTCCTCACGCCGCCGCCCGGGCGGGCGCATCCGTGCGCTCGGCCCAACGCAGGCGCGCCGAGCGCGCCCGGGGGTTGCGACGTGTTTCGGCCTCGCCGGGTTTTTCGGTGCCGCGCTTGATCAAGGTAAAGGTCGGGGCCGCCCCCTTGGTCGGCAGGTCCGGCAGATGGCGCGACGGGCGCGGGCCCGAGCCCGACCGTTCGCGCAGGAATTCCTTGACCGCGCGGTCTTCCAATGAATGGAACGAGACCACAGCCAGCCGTCCGCCGGGGGCCAACAAGGCCTCGGCCCCGGCCAGGCCCCGGGTCAGCTCGCCCAGCTCGTCATTGACGACGATACGCAGGGCCTGGAACGTCCGGGTCGCCGGATCGATCCCATCCTTGGATTTGCGGACGACGCTGCGGATCAGGCCGGCCAGCTCTTCGGTGCGGGTGATCGGCGATTTGGCGCGCTGTTCGACGATGGCGCGGGCGACGCGGCGCGAGGCCCGTTCCTCGCCATACTTATAGATAAGGTCGGCCAGTTCCTGTTCAGCCAAGGAATTGACCACATCGGCGGCGCTCATCCCGCCGTCGCTGCCCTGCCCCATGCGCATGTCCAGGGGACCGTCGGCGCGGAACGAAAAGCCACGGGCCGGATCGTCAAGCTGCATCGACGACACGCCCAGGTCGAGGGCCACGCCATCGACCCGCGACACGCCAACCGAATCCAACAACTGATACATATCGCCGAAGCGACCGGACAGAACCGTCAGACGGCCGCCGAACTCGCGGCCCATTTCCTGGCCGATACCTTGCGCCAGGGGGTCGCGGTCGATCCCCCAAACGGTGCAATCGGCGGCTTCCAACAGGCCGCGGGAATAGCCGCCCGCGCCAAATGTCGCATCCACATAAACGCCACCGTCGCGGGGCGACAGGGCCTTCAGGACTTCGGCAAGCATCACCGAGGAGTGACGAGGATCAGACATCGCCGCCCTCCCCGGTGGATGCGCCTGGCCGTTTCGGTAATTTCAGGGTCATGCCGCGCGCGCGGGCCCGCTCGAAGGCGTCGCCGCGCTGGGCTTCGTAGGCGGTCGGCTCCCACAGCATCATGCGTTGGCCGCGCCCGACGAACAGGACTTCGTCGGAGATATTCGCGAACTCGCGTAGATCGTCGGTCAGGACGATTCGTCCTTCCGGATCCATCGGCAGTTCGCGGGCGTTTTCAAGGATCACCGCCGCCAGGTCGTCCTGGTCGTCGGAGAACACGTCCAAATCTTCCAGCCCTTCGGCCAGCCGCGCCATGAAGGCCTCGTCGCAGGCCTCCAGCGCCGGATACTTGAACGAAGGGAAGGCGTACAAGCCGGAGAAGGAGTCGTCATCGGCCTGCGCGCGCCCACGGGACAGGGCCGCACGGAAGGGCTTGGGTACGCTGACCCGTCCCTTCTTGTCGATCTTGTTGACGTGCCGTCCAACCAGCAGCGCCACGACTACCCCCTTGGGCGAAACACCCAAAACCCGTTCGGCGGACCCGATCGCGCCGCACGTTCGGCGTCGCATCCGCACCCATCGCGGCTTGGCCAACAGGCCCCGGAAACCTTCGTAAAACCCTCTCGAAGACTTCCGGCGGCGGCCTTTCCGTTCACCCGGAGCGCCCCGCCCCGAAGGACAAGGCCGCGCCCGGCGCCCGGAAACACTGCGCCATTCACGCACTTTGGGCATGTTTGGGATATCATGGGAAAACATGGGCGTCAATGGAATTAGCCCGGATTTCCTTGGGCTTGGCCAGCTTGCCATGGGAGCGGTTAATAAAATCGTAACCACGAAATCGACCGTTTTTCAGCACCGGGAAACGACCGCGCAAGCGACCGCCCGGCACCCTGGATGGGGGCAGGAAAGTTCCGATACGGGACGATTAAAGAAGCCGATCCGGGCCTAAGTTTGCGGTGGCCGGGGCATTTTTGGGGCGGATCGGAGAATCAGCGCCGAGGCGCCACAAGAGAATTAGGGACCAGACGGCCTATAAGCCGGGTTCTGTCGAGTACGGTCATTCATCTGGGACGCCCGTCGCCGGACGCCTCTCGCAACCTACCCGAAGGACAATGCGGAAACGCATCTGCGGTCCGAAGCCGCCGGCCCTTCCTATTCGGTTTTGCTCCCGGTGGGGTTTACCATGCCGCCGACGTTGCCGCCCGCGCGGTGCGCTCTTACCGCACCCTTTCACCCTTACCCGTCTTCGCCCGAAGGCTTCGACAGGCGGTTTGCTTTCTGTGGCACTTTCCCTAGGCTCGCGCCCGCCGGGCGTTACCCGGCACCGTGTTTCCGTGGAGCCCGGACTTTCCTCCCCTTACAGGTTTCCCACAGCAAGAGGCGACCGTCCGGCCGTCTGGTCCGGCGGGACTATAGTCCATGAGGATCACCGACGCACCTGTTGACGGCACCCGGTTGGGCGACTACTAAAACGGCCAGGGACAAGGCCCCTGCCGCTCGCGAGCTTATGCTTTGGTGAAGCCTTGACGTTCATTCTTCATCCGCCGACTGCAGACCCTGCGGGCTGATGGCAATGCGAGCCCCATCCGATTTTCCCGCATCGGCACATCTGTATGAGGCTCAGAAATGAACGCACGCTCCCCCCTTCCCGATTTGGATCAATTGAAAGCCCAGGCCAAGCGCCTGCGCGACGCCCTTCAGCGCAGCGGCGAACCGGTCGGCCATTCCCGATCCCTGGAAATCCTGGCGCAGCAATACGGCTTCCGCGATTGGAACACCTTGCACGCCGCCGTCGGCAACCGACCGCCCGGCCCACCCGTGGCTCTCGGCGCCCGTGTCCGTGGCAGCTATCTTGGTCAGGCCTTCGAAGGCGAGGTCATTGGCGTCGAAGTGCCGCAATCGGCACCCGACCGGTTCCGGGTGACCCTGCACTTCGACGATCCGGTCGACGTCGTGACATTCGACAGCTTCTCGAACTTCCGGCAGCGGGTTTCCTGCGTCATCGACGCGACGGGGGCGACCGCCGAGAAAACTTCGGACGGACGGCCGCAACTGCAACTCAGCCTGTAGGACCGGCATTCCCGCCGCGTAGCAGCTCGACCATCCCGAACAGCCGCCTGGCGGTTTCGGGGTCGATCCGCCCGGTCACGCGGGCCGGGCGGAAGTGGCGCTGAAACGCCTTCAACGCCGCGCCGAAGTCGGTGACGTCATAGCCGACTTCGGCCAGGGCGTCGGCCAGGACCGGCGGGTCCATCATCAGGTTGTCGGAATCGCCGGGCCACAGGCCGATGCCTTTGGCCGCCAGCCGCTCCCAAGGGAACAGTTCGCCGGGATCGGTCTTGCGCGTCGGTGCCACGTCGGAATGGCCGACCACGTTGCGGGCCGGGATGGCATGGCGCGCCAGCACGCCGTGGCAGACGGCTTCCAGCTCGCGGATCTGGGCTTCGGGAAATTCGTGATAGCCGAATTCATGGCCCGGATTGACCAACTCGATCCCGATCGAGCGCGCATTGATGTTGGTATGGCCGCGCCAATGGGATACCCCGGCGTGCCAGGCGCGTTGCCCTTCGTCCACCAGTCGGTGAACGTTGCCGTCTTCGTCGATCAGGTAATGGGCCGAGACCTCGGCCTCGGCGTCCTTGAGCCGGTCCAGCGCCGCCTCTTTCGTTTCCATGCCGGTGTAATGCAACACCAGCATATCGACCGCGACAGCGGGGCCGCGGTCATCGAAATTGGGGCTGGGGTCTATAACGATCTCGGGCATCGGGCGGGGAGTATATCTTAAAGCCCGCGTTCTTTCTTGATCTGATCGTAGGCAGCGTTGATCGAGGCCATCTTTTCGTTGGCGAGATCGATGAATTCCTGCGGCATGCCGTCGGCCATAAGCTTATCGGGATGGTTTTCGCGGATCAGCTTGCGGTAGGTGGATTTGATCTCGGCGTCCGTATCGGTCCGCGCCACGCCCAAAATCTCATAGGGGTCGACTTTCTTGTCCGGCTCGCCCAGATGCATGGCCTTCAGCCGCTCGAACCCCTGCGGGGTGAAGCCGAAGATCAGGGCCGTGCGGCGCAGGAATTCCATTTCGCCGGGGTGGACCTGGCCATCGGCCTTGGCGATGTGGAACAGGGCCGCGAGCAATTCTTCCAGCACCGCCGGCTCGCGCGCGAACATCATCGCGATCTGTTCGGCATAGGGCTCGTAGCCGGTCGCGTCCTTGCGGGCTTCGTTGAACAGTTTGCCGACGGCGGCTTCGTCCTCGGGCGGGACATGGAACATCCGGCGGAAGGCGAGGATCTCGTCTTTCGACACGGCACCGTCGGATTTCGCCATCTTGGCGGCCAGAACGATCACCGCCTGGGTAAAGGCAACCTGCCGAGCTTCGTTGGCGGCATCGCCGCCCCCTTCGCCCATCAGGAAGGCTTCTTCCTCGTTCTTTTTCTGGTCGTACATGTGGCCGGCGAACCCGCCGATCAACGCGCCCAACGGCCCGCCCATGGCGAACCCGGCGACACCACCGATGACCTTGCCCCAGATGCTCATGCTGTTCTCATACGTTCTGGATTACGGACTGCGCCGATCCGTTCGGCGCAGGGCCTGTTTACGACGGACCGAGCCGCCCCGCCAAGGGCAGTTTGATCGCCAGGTCCTTCGGATCGACGCCGAAGGTCAGGCCCAGGATATTGACCTCGACCCCTTCCTCGATCCCGGCCAACACGCCGAACAAGCCGAACAAGGAGACTTGAAAGCCGGTGCCGCTGGGCGTGCGGGCGGCGATGCCGCCGCCGGGGATATAGTCCTTCCCGATCGCCGTCGGCGGCAGGTCCAGTTCCAATTCCGGCACGGCGCGGGCCACATGGGCGGTGAAGGTGTTGGAATTCGGCCCCGGCCAGATCGTGTATTCCCGGTCGTAGGGATAAGCCCGGGCGGCCACGTCGATCCGGCGGATCATGTCGTCCACGCCGTCGCCGCGCTTGTCCGCGATCAACTCGGCATCGGCCCCGAACCAACGTTGATCGGGCGCTTTCTCGGTTATCGCCACGGCGGAGCCGCCATGACGCGCCCGCCAGCCGATGACTTCATAGACGGTAAAGGCGTCGGCTCCCGTCGGCTTGGCGGCGATCCAGGTATGAACGCCGAAAATGCCGCGCCAGGAAAAGGCGCGGGCCGCATAGACCTGAACGATCGCTTCTTGATGCTCGGCCGGGTCAGGGGCGATGCCCATCGGTTCCCGGCTGGCGGTGCGCCAATCGGCCGCCATGACGTGATGCCTTCCAATGCCGATGGCCGCGCAGACGGCGAGTAGTACGAGTAGCGCCCGCGCCGCGATCCGAGATTTACTGATCGATTTCTTCATGCCTGAAACTTTCCGCCCCTTCATTTAGGCAGGGAGCAGGCGTTTCGCCAGATACCGCCAAACGGTCGGCATCAGATAGATCGGAAACTGCCCGACCACGAAGTAAAGCATGGTGTCGGCATCGATGCCCGGTAACAATACCGCGATCAGGATCGCAAGGTTGCGATTACCCGAGGCGAAGGCCCCGCTCAGGACCTTGACCCGATCCCAATTCCGGCCCAGCGCACGGCCCACCGCCAGATACATCCCCGCCCCCGCAAGCTGCAGCCCGGCATAGACGGCAAAGCTCAGCACCGTGACGAAGATGACGTGTTCCGGATCGGCCCGGAATGCCGCGGGAACGCCGGCCATCAAGCCCGCGGCGAAGCCGACCAGCAACAGAACCGAGACCCCGTGCAGCGGCACCCGGAGGGTTTCCAGGCGCGCCTTACCCAACAGGCGCTGGGCGATCAGGGCGGCAAAGAAGGTCGAGGCCACCAGCGCCGCCAAGCGGCCCATCAGGTCCAGGGTCGACAGCGGCGTCGCCACCAGATTGGTCGAAATGATCGGCAGGGTCAGGGGCACCAGGAAGGTTTCGGCGACCAGAACCAGCAACAAGAAAGCACCGTCCAGGCCCAGGATCATGCCGACGGCGGGCGTCGACATCAGCGGGCAGCTTGCCGCCGTCAGCACCACCGCGACGATCAGACCCGGCGACAGGCCCGTATCCTTGACCAACAACCAGACCAGCACCGGCGTGATCGCCAGCATCCAGACCAAGGTCGTGCCCAACAGGAACGGGCGGCGGATATGGCCCAGGACGTCGGCCCAGTCGATATGCAGCATCGAGACGAACATCAGCACCCAGACCATATGGGTCAGCCAGGGCTGCAGATGGATCGCCCAACCGGGCAGGGCCAGGCCGGAAAACACCCCCACGGCCATCATCGTCGTGGCGTGACGGCCAAGGAATCCAAGGGCGGCGATCAGGGGGGTGATGGGGTTCATAACGGTGGTCCTAAGGCCTGTTCCGACGGTGGAGGGGCACATGGACACCCTTGCACGCCGCCCGATTATGAGGCAAACCGAGATGTATACAATTCGAACGAATAATCCCGAATATCAGGAGCATCCATGGCCGAACAGGTTGATACAGTGGTGATCGGCGGGGGGGTCGTTGGCCTTGCCTGCGCCCGCACCCTGGCCCAGGCGGGCCGCGACGTCGTGTTGTTGGAAAAGGCCGATGACATCGGCACCGGCACCAGCTCGCGCAATTCCGAGGTCATCCACGGCCGCATCTATTACCCCAAGGATTCGTTGAAGGCGAAGTGCTGCGTCGAAGGCAAACACATGCTGTACGACTACTGCGCCAGCCACGGCATCGAACACAACCGCATCGGAAAAATCATCGTCGCGATCACCGAGGACGAGGTTTCCAAGCTGGAAGAACTGAAGGCCAAGGGCGAAGCCAACGGCGTGATGGACCTGGAATGGCTCGACGCCGACCAGATGAAACAGGCCGAACCGAACGTCCGCGCCGCGGCGGGCCTGATGTCGCCGTCGACCGGCATCATCGAAAGCCACGGCTACATGCTGTCGCTACAGGGCGAGCTCGAGGACCAGGGCGGGATGATCGCCTTCAACACCCCGGTCGAAGGCGGCGAGGTTCTGGCCGACGGGCGCATTCGCCTGCGCGCCGGCGGCGAAACGCCGATGGAATTGGACTGCAATCTGGTGGTCAACGCGGGCGGCCTTTATGCCCAGCATATCGCCCGCGCGATCGACGGCATCCCCGCCGACACAATCCCCGGCTCGTACTACGCCAAGGGACATTATTTCACCTATCCGGGCAAAAGCCCGTTCAACCACCTGATCTATCCGGCCCCGGTGCCGGGTGGTCTGGGCACGCATTCGACCCTGGACCTGGGCGGCGGGACCAAGTTCGGCCCCGACGTCGAATGGCTCGACGTGACCCACCCGGACCAGATCAATTACATGGTCGACGAAAGCCGTGTCGATAGCTTCTACACCGCGATCCGCCGCTATTGGCCGGGCCTGCCGGACGGCGCGTTGTCGCCCGGCTATTCCGGCGTGCGGCCGAAGCTGACCAACAGCAACGACAAATACGCCGCCGACTTCGTGTTCCAAGGGGCCGAGGTCCATGGCCTTGCGGCCTATATCGCCCTTTACGGCATTGAAAGCCCGGGGCTGACCTCGTCCCTTGCAATCGGCAAAACCATTACGGAAATGGCAGCCAAGCAGGCGGCGTAGGCTTCCCTACTCCGCCGCCACGGCCTGACCGAACAGGCGTTGATAGCGTTCGGTGTAGCGGTCCCAAACCTCGGGGTTCTTGAGGCGCGGCGGCCGCCCACCGGACAAAATCACTTTCCACTGTTCGGCGGAAGCCTTGGCCATGTTGTAGCTGCACTCCACGGTCACGCCCGCGTTGTGCGGCGACAACAGGACGTTGTCGAATTCCACGAACTTGTTGGTGGCGTTGCCTGTCGGCTCGATGTCGAACACGTCCAGGCCGGCACCGCGAATGCGCTTTTCGCGCAGCGCCGCGACCAGGGCGTCTTCGTTATGGATGCCGCCCCGCGCGGTCGAGATGAAATAGGCCGAGGGCTTCATCAGGCCGAAGGCCCGGGCATCGACCATGTCACGCGTTTCGTCGTTCAACGGGCAGTTGATCGAAACGATGTCGGCTTCGCGGAACAGCGTGTCGAAATCGACCTTTTCCGCCCCGCGCTCGGCGAAATCGGCGTCGGTGATATAGGGGTCGCAGGCAATCGCCTTGGCCCCGAAGACCTTCATATAGCCCGCGACCAGTCGCCCGATGTTACCCAGGCCGACGATGCCGATGACTTTGTCGGTCAGTTCCTCGCCAACGTAATCCATGCGGCTGATCTTGGGATTGGCGCGGATCGCCTTGTCCGTCTGGGCGATCTGCTTCGACAGGGTCATGGCCAGACCGACCACGTGCTGCGCCACGGAAACCGAGTTCGCGCCCGAATTATTGACCATCATGATGCCCAGCTCGGTCGCGGCTTCGACGTCGAACATGTCGTAGCCCGCGCCGGAACAGGACACGGCCAGCATATTGGGGCAGCGTTCCAGCAGTTCCCGCGTCGGGAACCATTCCTGGGCCGTTTCGTTGGTCGGCAGGAACTGGCAGCCGTGGGCTTGCTCAAGCAAGCGCCAGGTTTCGGCGGGGTCGGCGTTGAAATCCAGACGTTGCAGTTTGATCCCGGGTTCTTTGCCCAGGATATCAAGCGCAACCGGATCCATGAAATTCTGGAAATAGGCGAGCGTGCGCGTCATGGGATGGATGGTCCTTGGTTGTTTTCTTCCAAGCGCCGTTTTAAACCAGACGACAGCGCGAGAAAACGCCGCTGTATTTCATTTCTCTTGAATTGCGCGAACGGGCTGCATGACGACTTCCAGGCAAAATCCGAATTCCGCCGGCTGGCACGTCTGGATCGACCGGGGCGGCACCTTCACCGATCTGGTTGCGCAAGCCCCCGACGGCCGCCTGAGCACCCATAAGCTGTTGTCGGAAAACCCGGATCAATACGAAGACGCCGCCCTGCAGGGCATTCGCGACATCCTGGGCCTGAAAGCGGGCGACATCATCCCCGAGGGTGCGGTGACCGTCGTCAAGATGGGCACCACCGTCGCCACCAACGCCCTGTTGGAGCGCAAGGGCGACCGCACGGTCCTGGTCGTGACCCAAGGTTTCGGCGATGCCCTCAGAATCGGCTATCAGGCCCGTCCCGACATTTTCGCCCGGCATATCGTGCTGCCGGAAATGCTGTACGAACAGGTGATCGAGGCTGATGAGCGCCTCAACGCCCAGGGCGACGTGCTGACGCCGCTGGACGAAGCGCAGCTTCGGGCCGGCTTGCAAGCCGCCTTCGACGCCGGCATTCGGGCCGCGGCTATCGCCTTCATGCACGGCTATCGCTATGCCGATCATGAACGCCGCGCCGCCGAGATCGCCCGCGAAATCGGCTTTACCCAGATTTCCGTCAGCCACGAGGTCAGCCCCCTGATGAAGCTGGTCAGCCGGGGCGACACCACCGTGGTCGATGCCTATCTGTCGCCGATCCTGCGCCGCTATGTCGACCGGGTCGCGGCGGATTTGGGCAATACCCGCCTACAGTTCATGCAATCCAACGGCGGGCTGACCGACGCCCGCCTGTTCCAGGGCAAGGATTCGATTTTGTCCGGCCCTGCGGGCGGCGTGGTCGGCATGGTCGAAACCGCGCGCATGGCCGGGTTCGACAAGATCATCGGCTTCGACATGGGCGGCACCTCGACCGACGTGTCCCATTACGACGGCGAGTACGAGCGCACCTTCGAAACCCAGGTCGCCGGGGTGCGCATGCGCGCGCCGATGATGAACATCCATACCGTCGCCGCCGGGGGCGGGTCGATCCTGCATTTCGATGGCGCGCGCTACCGGGTTGGGCCGGACAGCGCCGGGGCCGACCCGGGCCCGGCCTGCTACCGCCGGGGCGGGCCGCTGACCGTGACCGACTGCAACGTCATGCTGGGCAAGGTTCAGCCGCAATACTTCCCCGCCGTGTTCGGCCCCAACGCCGATCAGCCGCTGGACGCCCGCGCCGTGCGTGACGGGTTCAAGGCCATGGCTCGGACCATCCGCGACCAGACCAGCGACGACCGCACGCCCGAGGAAGTGGCCGAGGGCTTCCTGCAGATCGCCATCGAAAACATGGCCAACGCGATCAAGAAGATTTCGGTCCAGCGCGGCCATGATGTGACCGGCTATGTCCTCAACTGTTTCGGTGGGGCCGCCGGTCAGCATGCCTGCTTGGTTGCCGACGCCTTGGGCATGAATACCGTGTTCCTGCATCCCTTCGCGGGCGTGCTGTCGGCTTATGGCATGGGCTTGGCCGATGTGCGGGCAATCCGCGAAAAAGCCGTCGAGGCCCCCTTGGAAGCGGGCCTGACCGGCCCCCTGATGAATGTGATCGAAGGGCTGGAAGCCGAGGCCCGGGCGGAGATTTCCGACCAGGGAATCGCGCCGGAGAACATCGAAACCCTGCGCCGCGCGCATCTGCGCTACGCGGGCACGGACACGGCCCTGATCGTTCCGTTCGGCGACCGGCAGAAAATGATCGACGAATTCGAAACCCTGCACCGCCAGCGCTACGGATTTACCGCGCCGGGCCGGGGCCATGTGATCGAAGCCGTCTCGGTCGAGGTCGTGGGCCGGGCCGGACTGGCCGAGGACCCGGACATCGAAGACATGCCGGGCGTCGCCGCCTTGCGCCCCATGGATCATGTCGCGATGGTCTCGGGCGGCGGCGCGCACGACGCCCCCGTCTACCGGACCGAGGCGTTGTTACCCGGCGACCGGGTGGTTGGGCCGGCGATCCTGATCGAAAGCACCTCGACCATCGTGGTCGAGCCGGGCTGGGCCGCCGAATTGACCCGCAAGGGACATCTGGTCCTGACCCGGGCCGAGCCCCGCCCCGAGATGCAGGCCATCGGCACCAAGGCCGACCCTGTGATGCTGGAAATCTTCAACAACCTGTTCATGTCCATCGCCGAGCAGATGGGCACGACCCTGGCCAACACCAGCTATTCGGTGAACATCAAGGAACGGCTGGATTTTTCCTGCGCCGTGTTCGACCGCCATGGCGATCTGATCGCCAATGCGCCGCATATTCCCGTGCACCTGGGGTCCATGGGCGAGAGCATCCGCGCCGTGATGCGCGGCAACGAAGGCAAGATGAAGCCGGGCAACGTCTATGCCCTGAACGCGCCCTATAACGGCGGCACGCACCTGCCGGACGTCACGGTCATCACCCCGGTGTTCGACGACGCGGGCCGGGACATCCTGTTCTATGTCGGGTCGCGCGGCCACCATGCCGATATCGGCGGGATCACGCCCGGCTCGATGCCGCCCGACAGCCGCACCGTGGCCGAGGAAGGGGTGCTGATCGACAACTTCCTGCTGGTCGATCAAGGCAACCTGCGCGAAGAAGCCCTGCGCGAACTGCTGTGCGGCGGTCCCTATCCGGTACGCAATTTCGACCAGAATTTAGCCGACCTGGCGGCGCAGATCGCGGCCAACGAAAAGGGTGCGCAGGAACTGCGCCGGATGGTCGATCACTTCGGCCTGGAAACGGTCTGGGCCTATATGGACCATGTTCAGGACAATGCTGAGGAAAGCCTGCGCCGGGTTCTCGACGTGTTGCAGGACGGCCATTTCCGCAGTGAAATGGACAACGGTGCCGTGATCGACGTGAAGCTGACCGTCGACCGCGCCAAGCGCGAGGCGACGCTGGATTTCTCCGGCTCGTCCGATCAGTTGGATAGCAATTTCAACGCGCCTTCGGCGATCTGCCACGCGGCGGTGCTCTATGTGTTCCGCACGCTGATCGACGACGACATCCCGCTTAATGCCGGGTGCCTGAAGCCGTTGAACCTGATCATCCCCGAACGCTCGATGCTGGCCCCCGCCTATCCCGCCGCCGTAGTCGCGGGCAACGTGGAAACCAGCATGGCGATCACCGATGCGATCTATGGCGCGCTCGGCGTGCTGGCCGCCAGTCAGGGGACCTGCAACAATTTCACCTTCGGCAACGACCGGCATCAGTATTACGAAACGATCTGCGGCGGCTCGGGGGCCGGGCCGGATTTCGACGGCACCGACGCCGTTCATTGCCATATGACCAATACCCGCCTGACCGACCCGGAAGTGCTGGAATGGCGCTTCCCGGTCTTGCTCGAAAGCTTCGCCATCCGCCGAGGTTCGGGCGGGCCGGGGGCCCATCATGGCGGCGACGGCGTGATCCGCCGGGTTCGCTTCCTGGAAGACATGACGGCGGCGATCTTGTCCAGCCATCGTCGCGTGCCGCCCCACGGCCTGGACGGCGGCGGGGCCGGAACGATCGGCGTCAACCGGGTGGAGTACGCCGACGGCAGGACCGAAGACCTGACCGGCACCGACCGCCGCGACCTGACCGCCGGGGATGTGTTCGTGATCGAAACGCCCGGCGGCGGCGGGTTCGGCGCGGCCTGACATCCATCCCGGCACCTCCCCGGCCTTGGGGCTTTACAATTGAGAATGATTCTCAGTATGACTATGCTCCGCTGACATCGCGGTGCCCGAAAGAACGGCGTGCCGTGCCAACCCACTGAACGAACCGGGGCCGGTCATGCGCGAGTCGCTGTTGCTGCGCGCCTATCACGAATACGAATGGGAACTGCTGAGCTTTCTTGGCCGAAGGCTGGGATCGCGTTCGCTCGCCGCCGACATCGCCCATGATCTTTACGTCAAACTGCTGCGCAGTGACGAAGACCCCAGCGTGCGCGACCGCCGCGCCTATCTGTTCACCATGGCCGCGAATCTGGCGACCGACCATATCCGGGTCGAGAAGCGGCGCGGCGAAATCCTTGCCGAAGCCGACGGCGTAGTCTGGCGGCAGGCCGAAGACCTGACGCCCGAACGGCACCTCATGGCCAAGGCCGAACTGAGCCATATGGAAGCCGCCGTTGCGGACCTTCCGGAACGCTGCCGTCAGGTGTTTTTCATGAGCCGGTTCGAGGGCCTGTCCCAGCCGGAAATCGCCCAACGAATGGGGATCGGCATCACCACCGTCTACAAGGACATGAAGCGCGTCCTCGACGCCCTGGTCCGGGCCCGGCGGCAATTCCGCGACGACGCGCCATCCGACAAAAACCCGCCGACGAAAGGCACCGGATAGCGCCGCCCCAATCGTCCATATAACAAGGACCCCGCGCGCAACCCATGACAAGACCCGAGATGCCGGATATTCAGCCCCCCGACAGCCGCATAGACGATGACGCCATGGATTGGTTCCTGCGCGCGTCCGAGGGCGCGATGACGCCCGAGGAACGGCGCGGCCTGGATGAATGGCTGCTCGCCGACCCGCACCACCGGGCTGCATTCGACGAAATCCAGCAGACCTGGGACATGGCGGGCGACATGGCCGCCGCGTTTGCGCCGACTGCCCATGGGCCCTCTCATGACAACGTCACGCCTATGCGGCCCAAACGACCGGCGCGGCGCGCGGTGATGGCAGCGGGGTTGCTCGCCGCCTGTCTGGCCCTGTTCGTCGCCGCCGAGGCATTCGACCTGCCGGTCCGCCTACAGGCCGACTACCGCACCCCGACCGGCGAACAGGCGCAGGTCGACCTGCCCGACGGATCCGTCGCCTACCTGAACACCGACAGCGCCATCGCGGTCGATTTTTCCGGCCCGACGCGGCGGGTGACCCTGCTCAAGGGCGAAGCCCTGTTCGAAGTCGCCAAGAACCCAGACCGCCCCTTCGATGTCGAGGCCCAGGACGGACAGGCCCGGGCCATCGGCACCGCCTATGCCGTCCGCGATGACGGACAGGCCGCGCAGGTGACGGTGACCGAAGGCGTGGTCCAGGTCACGACCGGCGGCGCGCAGGTCACCCTCTCCGCCGGGGACCGCGTTTCCTATCGCCCGGGCAAAACCCCGGGGGCCGTCGATCACGTCGCCGACGGCCGTATCCCGGCCTTGGCCTGGCGGCGGGGCTTGATCGTGCTGAACGGTCAATCGTTCGAACAGGCCCTGGCCGAGATCGACCGTTACCGGCCCGGCCGGATCTTGCTGTTGGCCGATCCGGCGCGCCTGACGCCGGTCACGGCGCGACTATCGCTGTCGTCGCTGGACGGTGGCCTGCGCGCCCTGGCGGCGACGCAAGGCCTGACCGTCACCCGGGTGACCGACTATCTGATGGTCATCCGATAGGCCCCGGCCCTGCCGACGCCGGATAAAAAATAACCGGTGCAGGCACCGGATCGCGGCCAGTTACTCGTCAACCCAATGACGACATTTCGCGAGTGCGACTTATTTGCATTTGCTTATGATTACCAACAAACTGTCCTAATTGGGGGAAAATGATGAAAACCAAGACCGAAATCAGCCGCTACCGGGGGGTGCGGACGCTTGCGGCAATATTACTGATCGGCACGGCGCTTAGCTCTGCTTCCAGGGCGCATGCATCGGAAACCGCCCAGAGCCCTGCCCAGGAAACTTCGGTCTCGAATTTCCAGATCCCAGCCCAACCCCTGTCCATCGCGCTGGAAAAGTATTCCGACATCACCGGCGTGTCCTTCGCGTACAGAACCGGGGATTTTTCCGGCCTGCAATCGCCGGGCGTCACCGGGTCGCTGACCGCATTCGAGGCTCTGACCCGGCTTTTGGCGGGTACAGGCGTCACCTTCGAATTCACGGGCGAACGCACCGTGGCGCTCAGCCATCCCGCGCAAAGCGCGGTAACGACCATGCAGGCGATCTCGGTGTACGGGGCGAAAAGCACTCAAAGCCTCGGCGAGGTCACATCCAGCGTCGGCATCGTGCAGTCGGAGGAAATCGAGAAACGCAACCTGACCAGCTTCCGGGACGCCTTTCGCGTTCTGGGCAACGTCAACGATTCCGATTGGGCGGACAGCGGCTTTATCATTCGCGGCATCAATTCGGAAGGCATGACCCCGGGCGGCAGCAAGCCGCTGGCGACGTTGTATGTCGATGGCACGCCCCAGACAGTGTACGGCGCCCGACGCGGTGCCCGCAGTTTGTGGGATGTCGAACAGGTCGAAGTTTATCGCGGACCTCAGTCAACCCTTTCCGGACGGGCCGCTCTTGCAGGCGCCATCTACCTGAAGACCGCCGACCCGACTTTCGATTGGGAAGGTGCCGCGAACATGACATTGGGCACCATGGACACCCGCGGCGGTGCCATCATGCTCAACGCGCCGATCGTCCAGGATCAGGTCGCGATGCGTTTCAGCGCGCAATATGCATCCAGCGAAAGCGACCTGAACTATCCCGATTACGAAAACTTCTCGCGTTTCGATGAGTACATCACGGACCAGAATTATCAGATTCGCGGCAAAGTCCTATTCCTGCCGGCGGCGCTGCCGGACACATCGGCACTGTTCAGCTATTCCTATTCCCACGATTCTCCGAATAGCAACGACATCGGCGGCCCCAATGTCGGGCACGAGTACGGGGAACGCAGAGGCGACTTCAATTCCGCCGTGTTCGCGGAATCCCGATCCGCCGATACCCAGAACATCTCGTTCGAGTTCAAACACGACCTGTTTCCGGGCCTTGAATTGACGTCGCTGACGACCTACTCGTTCACCGACATGGAACGCCCGTCGGTCAACGAGGGCACATTCGGAGAATCGAACTTCACCCAGGGCGGCTACGAGAGTTATCTGGGGAGCCAGGAGTTCCGGGCCAATCTGAGAACCGAATCGTGGCAGGCTGTTGCCGGTGTCTTCATGTCAATTGAAGAAGACGAAAGCCATTACCGCCGCCCGGCCAACTTTTCACGATCAGACTACAGCGAGTCATACGAAAAGGCCGTCAATACCGCCTTGTTCGGCGAGGCGACATACGAATTCCTGCCCAGTTGGAAGGTTGTCGGCGGCGGGCGTGTCGATCATACGGATCAAAACAACCAGAACTATTTCACCCGCAACGGAGCGGTCAGAACCAACAACCGGACGTCATTCGACGAATTGGTGTTCCTGCCGAAATTCGGTTTAATCAAGGAACTCGCTCCCAATCAATCCGTTGCTTTTACCGCGCAGAAGGGTTTCCGTAGCGGCGGCGCCGGGGTCCAGAGTTCGACCGGGAAAACCTTCAGCTACGACGCCGAATTCGCCTGGAACTATGAACTCTCCTACAAAGGCTCGTTCCTGAACGACCGCCTGCAGTTGACCGCCAATGCCTTCTACATGAAGTGGAAGGATCAACAGGTTGAAATTCAGGAAGACCCGAACGACGGAAACTCCGACTATACGACGAACGCCGCGAATTCTTCGGTCATGGGCTTTGAAGTGGAAAGCCAGTACGACGTCACGAAGGAAATTTCGGCCTTCGCCTCCATCGGGTATTCCGCCACGGAATTCGAAGAATTCAATGACAAGACCTATGGCGACCTAAGCGGCCTGCCGTTCCCGCAAGCACCGCGATGGAACCTAGCCTTCGGCACACGTTACGAACACCCCACCGGCTTTTATATCGGCGGCGATGCCAAATACGTGTCCCACTTCCTCGCGCGTTTCGGAAACGCACCCCAGGAATATCTCGACGGCTATTGGGTCACGAACTTTCAGGCCGGTTTCCAGAACGATAACTGGAACGCAATGCTTTATGTCGAGAACGCCTTGGCGAACGACTACTTCACGTATCACGACCGCAACACGACCCAGGACATCGCCGCGACCTTGGGGCCGCGTCGAGTCATCGGCGTCAGCGTGACGGGCAAGTTCTAATAACGTCCTTGATGATCTCGAAGATTCTTGCCGTCGCCGCGATCAGCTTGGCAGCCTCTATCTGCCTACGGTGCGCGGGAACAACCGGAGCAACCCTACGCTCCGCACTTCTCGCCACCGGATGGGGCCTGCTATTGACCAGCTATTTCGGCGCACTATGTTGGTTGCCAGCGGATATCCCCTTTCCGATCTGGATCGGGTCCTTGGGCATCGTCGGCTTCATGACCAGCCTGGGGTTTGCCTGGCATGATCGTCGCGATGGCAAGAAACCATCATCGAAACAACGTTCTCAGCCTTTCTTCCGTCCGCTTGCCGGCGGCTTCCTGACCTTGGCTGTTAGCAGCGCATCGCTTCTTTCATTGGCGTTGTCCGCATCCCTGTGCCTGCTGCTTCCGATCGATAGCCTCGACCGTTCTTTATTCATTCTCGTTCTTTGGCCGGTCATATGGTGCGGGTTGCTGATTTGGCTATACGTGGACGCCAGCCCGTGGCGCACGCTGTCCCGGCTGAGTTTGATCGTCATTGCCTGCGCCGCGGCGGCTTATGCCGAATGGCTCGGTTAACGTCATGAAGCGGCAACCCTTCAAACTGTTGTACGACCTTCACGCCTGGATCGGCCTCGCATGTGGACTGATCTTCTACGTCATCTCCTTGGCAGGCGTCTGCGCGCTGTTCGACCGCGAGTTAAGCCCTTGGCAACGAGGAGATACGGCCCCGCCGGCGGCATTGGCTCCGCAGGTTCTGGACCGTGCCGTGGCGCGCGCTCTGAATGCTGCGCCCGATGCAGCCGTCCGAAACCTGCAAATCACCCTACCGACGGGCTATCACCCCGTTCTGTCGATCCGTCTCGGTGATCCACGGCAAACAATCCACATCGCCCCGGACAACGGACAACCTATCACCACAAACGAGAATGATGCTGCCGGCGTCCTGACGCGGCTACACACCGACATGTTGCTGCCGCAACCTCTCGGCCGCTATCTGGTCGGCCTCATCGGGTTGCTGATGCTTGTCTCCGTTCTGTCTGGTCTGTTCCTTCATCGTAAATTTATCCGCGAGTTCTTTACCTTTCGGTTAGGACGTAGCAGACGGCTGATGTTGGCCGACCTTCACAAATCAATTGGGCTCTGGGGCCTTCCGTTTCATGCGGTCATGGCTCTGACCGGAACGCTTCTGGGATTTGTCGGGCTCTTGCTTCCCCTAGCCACCTTCATTTCGTTCAAAGGCGATACGCAGGCCGCGACCGAAGCCTTGATGGGCGGCCCCATGCCACCGGCGCTCTCAATCCCGGCTGATACGATTCCACTTTCTCAGGCGCTGGCCATCGCGCGAACGGAGTTTCCGGTTCTCAGCCCCCGCATCGTATCGGTGCGCGGCCACGACACCGCGGGGGCGCGGATTGAAATCATCGGCGACGTCTCCGGCACCCTGATCTATTACCCGTGGGTCACCCTCGACGGTGCCTCCGGACAGGTGCTGTCCGTCACGGATTGGAGCCGTGAAACCCTGGGGCGCCGCGTATACGGCATGATCGCGCCCCTACATTACGGGAGCTTCGGCGGGATCGCCGTGAAAGTACTCTATGTTCTCTTCGGTGCGGGCAATTGCATCCTGATCCTGTCCGGGCTTTGGGTATGGCGGTCGCGGCTTCCCGCGCCGCCAAACAGACTCGCCCGGGCTTGGGACCGCTCAACCGCCGCCGTCTGTTGCGGTTTGCCGATGGCCATCGTGGTTCTGTTTATCGCCGCCCGGCTTATTCCGGGCCAAACTGGCATTGCCCAGAGTCACCTGATCGCCATTCTCCTTGCTTCATGGGGAGCCGCCGCGCTTTGGGCTGGATGGCGGCCAACTCATCGTGGAGGGCGCGAACTCCTGATCGCGACAGGGGCATGCTTGATTGCAATTCCTTTGATTTCCTGGCTAACGACCGGCGTGCATCTGATCAACGCCTATACCGCCGGTGGTACCGCTAGCGCGGTTGCAGACCTCGTCGCCCTGACGCTTGGCGTTGGTCTCATCTTCGGAGCCATCCCGTTTCGGAACCAAAATCGCCCGCCTCTCATAAATCGAAAATAGACGGCTATGGATATGCGTGGCCCAAGCCGGCGATAAGATATCGATCAATTTTTTTGAGAACGAAAATTATTTGCATTTAATATTGATCTATACTCCGACCAGCCACTATGACTAAGACGACCCTGACGGGGGCGATCCGCACCCATCAGCTAGGAACAGAATGTCGAGACCGAGTTACGCATGGCAGAGACGCTAGGCAGAGTCGTCGCCGCGACCTTCGGTGGATATGGCATTGCGGCGCTCATCGTCATGGGCGCCGCGTTGCTGTTTCCGGCCCAGGCCGATCCGATTGCGGCGGCCATGCTTTTGGCCGCGCCGATCTGGGTTGGGTTGTGGATCTGGACGTTCTCGACCCGGCGGCCGCTTCGTCTATGGGCCTGGCTGGCGGCGCTGGCCGCCCTGTCCGCCGCGATCGTGCATTTCGGTCCGGGGGTAGGTTCGTGAAACAGACCCTGCGCCAATCCATGGCCTGGCTTCATACCTGGGTCGGACTTTTGTGCGGCTGGTTGCTGTTCGCGGTGTTCGTGACGGGCACGGCCTGCTTCTACCGGCTGGAACTGACCCAATGGATGATGCCGGAACTGCGCCCGGCGGCGGTCGCCCCCGCCACCGCCGCCAATGCGGCGGTCAAGCGCCTGCACCAGATCGCCCCCGCCGCCCGCAGTTGGTTCTTCGAAATGCCCAACGACCGGGCCCCCTACATAAACGCCTATTTCCGCGGCGCACCCGAGGGGCCGTCGTTCGGCCATGAGCTTCTGGACCCGGCGACCGGCGCGCCCGCCCAAGTGCGCGAAACGCGGGGCGCGGACTCGCTGTACTATTTCCACTTCGACCTGCTGATGCCGTCGTTCTGGGGCCGCCTGCTGGTCGGGTTCTGCGCCGTGGCGACGCTGGTCGCCATCGTCAGCGGCATCATCACCCATCGCGCGATCTTCCGCGATTTTTTCACCTTCCGCCCGCGCAAGGGCCAACGTTCCTGGCTGGACGCCCATAACGCCATCGGCGTGCTGACCCTGCCGTTCTTCATCTTCATCGTTTATTCCGGGATCGTCACCCTGTTGCCCCTGTATATGCCCTGGGGCATCAAGATCGCCTTCCCCGACAATCGGGCGTTCTTCGACGACCTGGGCTACCAGGCCGAAGCACCGGCCCCGGCGGGACGGCCCGCGCCCCTGGTCGACCTGTCCAAAATCCTGGCCCAGACCGCCGCGCATTGGAACGGCAGCGGAGCCGAGCGGATATCGATCGACAATCCGGGCGATGCCAACGCCCGGATCACCGTCTACCGAAGCAAAACGGACATCCTGTCCCACCGCGCCGAATGGATGCTGTTCGACGGCGTCAGCGGCGAGGTTCTGCGCGCCACGGGGGCGACCGGGGCCGCAGCCAAAAGCGGCGCGGTCATCTACGGCATTCATACCGCGCGGTTCGCGGATCAGACCATGCGCTTCCTGTTCTTTGTATCAGGCCTGCTAGGCTGCGCGGTGATCGCGACGGGCCTGATCCTGTGGACGGTCAAACGGCGTCATCGCCTGCCCGACCCCGCGCGCCCGCCGTTCGGATTCAAACTGGTAGAACGCCTGAACGTCGCGACCGTGGCCGGTCTGCCCGTGGCCATCGCGGTCCTGTTCTGGGCCAATCGTTTGTTCCCGGTCGGGATGGCGGCCCGAGGCAACGCCGAGATCGACACCATGCTGTTGACTTGGCTGGGGCTGGCGATCTGGTCGGCGGTCCGCCCTGTTCAGAAGGCGTGGCGCGAGGTGCTTTGGGCCGCCGCCGCCCTGTACGCCGGCCTGCCCTTTCTCAACGTCCTGGCCACCGAGCGGCATCTGGGCCGCTCCCTGACCGAGGGCGATTTGCCGATGGCCTTGGTCGATGTGTCGTTTCTTGCCGTCGGCATCACCTTCGCGGCAACGGTCCTTTGGCTGGCCCGGCGCAACCGGAGCGAACCCGCGTGACGATCCTTTTGTCCTTCCCCCTTGCCGTGGCCGCCTGGGGCTTTCTTGCCCTGGCGATGACCCGTCATCGCCGCCAATTGGGGTGGTCGCCCGCCTCGACCGGGCGAAAGCGCGCCCTGCAAGGCATTGGCGCTACCGCCTTGGCGCTGTCGTTATGGCTGGCGATCATAGGGTGGGATGGCGTTCCCGGTTTTATCGGCTGGGTCGCCATGCTGACGGCGGCGGCGATGGCGGTGGTCGGCGTGCTGGCCGCCCTGCCGCGAAAAGCCTGACCGGCCACCTCCCTTAACCGGCGTTTAACCAAGCTTTTCTATAAGGGCTCGTGCTTTTATTGGGGCGATTCGGCGGCGTTTGACCGCCGGGCGGGCGGCGCTTAGACTCCGCCATGGAATGCGAAATGCCCCGCCTGAGGGCCATAGGGCCAAAAAATTGAGTGGGAGTTCAGCTTGATGCTGACACGCATGGTTTCCGCTTTGACCATCGCCGCGGCTGCGCTCTGCGCGCCGTTGACCGCCCATGCGGCGGCGCTGGAAACGGAACTGGCCCGCCTGATCACCAATCACCCGAACATCCTGGCCGCCGAAAACACCCTGCAGAGCAACCGCCAGGGCGTGGACGTGGCCAAGGCCGCGCGCCTGCCGACGCTGAGCATGACCGGCGACGCCGGGCGCGAGTTCATCGACAGCCCCTCGACCCGGTCCTCCGGCGCCAAGAGCATCGAGAACAAGAACGTCACGACCTTCACCCTGACGCAGAACCTGTTCGACGGGTACGCCACCCAGACGGGCGTGCGGATCGCCGAGTTGAACGAACACCTGGCGCAGATTTCGTTGGAGGGCACGCGGCAGAACACGCTGTTCCAAGGCATCCGCGCCTATATCACCGTGCTGCGGCAAATGCGCCTGTTGGACATCACGATCGAAAGCGAAGGCCGCATCCAACGCCAATTGAACCTGGAAGACGAACGCGTGCGCCGGGGTTCGGGGATCGCGGTCGACGTGCTACAGGCGAAATCGCGCCTTCAGGTCGCCAAGGAACGGCGCGTCGGCTTCGAAGGCCAGTTGCGCGATTCCATGTCCCGCTATCAGCAGGTATTCGGCTTTCCGCCCAACACGGAAGACATGTACGACCCCCGCCCGCCGGTCAACGCCGTGCCCAGCGAGTTGGATCGCGCCCTGGCCATCGCCCTGGTCGAAAACCCGGCGGTTCGCGAAGCCAGCACCAGCATCGACGTGACCCGCCAGCGCGAGGTCGAGGCCAAATCCGGCCTGTACCCGACCATCGACCTGGAAGGCGAATTCAATTTCGAGCGTAACAATTCCGGCGTTCTGGGCACGCGGCGCGACTACACCATCGGCTTTCAGGCCGATTGGGAACTGTTCTCGGGCTTTTCGACCCGGGCATCGACCCTCCGCGCCGCCTATGACACGGCGGCCAATCGCAACAAGTTGCAGGCCGCCGCCCGCACCGTCGAAGAACAGGTGCGCCTTGCCTGGCAGGCGCTGGAGACCGCGCGGGAACGTGTGATCCTGCTGGAAAACGCCGTGAACATCGCGTCGGAAGTGGCGCAAAGCCGCCGTAAATTGCGCGCCGCCGGTAAGGAAACCGTGATCAACGTGCTCGACGCCGAGAACGAGGTCAACAACGCGCAAATCAACTTCACGACCGCGTCTTACGACGAAAAGACCGCCGCTTATCAGCTTTTGCTGGCGCTGGGTCGGCTCGACCCCTTGAGCCTGAACCTCGTGGTGGAGTAAACCCGAAGGGCAGCCCGCTGGGGCCGCCTCATCCTTCTTTTCCCGACCCCTTCGATAAGGAACATCAGGCCATGGACGGCTCCCTCTTCTCCCGTGACAAGCTGGTCACCCTGGACGCCATCCGCGCCGCCCGCGCCAATATGCCCCACGCCATCCGCCGCACGCCGATTGTGCCGCTGGCCCGGGATTCCGCCGAAGTCGGCAGCGAGAAATTGTTCCTGAAATGCGAAAATCTGCAAGTCACCGGCGCGTTCAAGGTCCGCGCCGTATTCAACGTGATGCACTACCTGACGCCGGAACAAAAGGCCAAGGGCGTGGTCCTGGCTTCAAGCGGCAACTTCGCGCAGGGCTTCGCCTATGCCGGGAAGTGCCTGGGGATTCCGATCACCGTGGTCATGCTGGACGCCACCAGCCCTTATAAGATCGCGGGCACGGAAGGTTACGGCGCCGAGGTTTATTTGTGCGGCGACGATGCCCTGGCCCGCCAGCCCACGGTCGAGCGCCTGGCCGCCGAACGCGGCATGACAGCCATCGACACCTGGGAAGATCCGCCGATCATCGCCGGGCACGGCACCATCGGGTTCGAGATCATGGAACAATGCCCCGACGCGCAGCAGGTCCTGGTCCCCGTTTCGTCCGGCGGGGTGGCCGGCGGCATCGCGGCGGCGGTCAAGCTGATCAACCCGAACGTCAAGGTCGTGGGCATCCAGCCCGAGCGCGCCAACGCGGCCTATGTGTCGCGGCAGAAAGGCGAGCCGACCGCCATCGATTATTGGGATTCCATCGCCGACGGCCTGAGCGCGCGCCGCCCGGGCGAATACCCGTTCATGCATCTGCAGAAGTTCCTGGACGATATCGTGTTGATCAGCGAGGAAGACATCGCCCGCGCCTTCAAAACGATCCTGACCCGCGCCAAGCTGATGGGCGAGCCGGCCGGGATCACGGCGGCGGCGGGCTTCCTGTCGGGCAAGGTCGATACGTCGCTGAAGACGGTCGCCGCCATGACCGGCGGCAACCTGACCCAGGAAACCATGTTCAAGCTATTGGAAATGGCCAAGGACTGACGCCTCGGCGCGACCGCACCACCGTCAGGTTTTGGTTTTATCCAAGCCGTCTGATTCGGCGGGCTTATCGCCGTCCTTTTCGGCCGGCGGGTTCTTGCGGCGGATAATGATGTCGCCGTTCGGCAGGACTTCCGGCATTTCGTACTGCGGGATCGTCATGATGAACAGCTCGAACGCCCGCAAAATCTTCTTCGTGCCTTCTTCGAGCAACGCATCGGGATCGGACGATTGGCTGTCCGCATAGGCCGCCGTGGGCGCGCCCGCGGATAGGGAAACGGCCAACACGGCGGCTGGCGCCAAACGGGCGAATTTGGTCATCACATACGACATGGTTTTCGGCGCTCCGTGTTCCGGGTTGCCTGATTGATATGGCTGGGTAACCCCGCCACTGCAAGGCCCTGGAAACTCGGGGCCTTATTCCGGCCCGTGGGCGAGGTCTTCCAGGCGTTCGCGGGACAGTATTTCCACCGCCCCGGCACGATCCGCGCCGATCACCCCGGCATTGCGCAGCTTGGTGAAAGAGCGACTGACCGTTTCGACCGTCAGGCCCAGATAATCGGCGATATCGGCCCGGCGCATGCGCAGGGTCAAAGAGCCGTCATCGTTCATGCAATCCGGGGCCTTGACCATCAAGGTCAGCAGGAAGCCCGCAATGCGTTCTTCGGCACTCAACCGACCGAGCGACAGCATTTGTTCCTGAGCAGTCGAGACTTCGCGCTGCAGCTTGAGAATGACCGCACCAGCCAGGCTGGGATAGCTTCCGACCAGTTCGGTGATCCGCCCGCGCGGAAATGAACAAACGGTCGTGGGGGCCAAGGCATCGGCGGTCACGGGGTATTCGGCCCCTTCGGGCAGGCCGATCAGATCGCCCGCGAAATAGAACCCGGTCACCTGGCACCGACCATCGGCCAGAAGCTTGTATTGCTTGATAACACCGGACGTGACCGTAAAAACATTGTCCGCGGTATCGCCTTCCTGAAACAGGCTTTGACCCGCGTCGATTTTCCGGCGCGTCACGTATTCGGCCATATGGGCCAATTCGTTGGGGTTCAACCCGGCGCACATGGCCAGACTGCGCGCGGCGCAGTTGGCGCATTCCTGCGGCAGGTGCCGACCCTGCATTGCGGCATCACACAGGCCGATAACCTGGGCGCTTGCTTGAGCCATTGTTCCTTCCCCAAGGCGGTTCACGCGGCGACTTAAACTAATCTCCACCACCCACCTTGTACTATAGGTCCAGGCGGCGGGGTGCGCAAACAAGGAACGCACCCCGCCGCTGGAGCCGGGAAGGACGATAGTGGGCTATTCAGCCGCCTGCTTCGCGGTTTGAACCACGACGCCCGCATGCTGGGTGACCATCACCTTGTTCAGCAACTTGACGCAGGAATAGACCGAGAAGGTATGCGGGCAATCCGTGCCCGTCATCTTGGCCAGTTCCAGCACCGCGCCGATCAAGGCCTCGGTTTCCAGCGACCGCCCGGCTTCGACGTCCTGGAGCATCGAGGTCTTGTGCGCCCCGACGCTTTCGGCGCCGTTGATGCGCTTTTCGATGGTATGGCGGAACGTAATGCCCAGCTTTTCGGCGACGATCTGCGCCTCTTCCATCATGTGCTGCGCCAGCTTGCGGGTTTCCGGGAACTGGCAGATATCGACCAGCGTCGCATGGGTCAGGGCGCTGATCGGGTTGAAGCTCAGGTTGCCCCAGGCCTTCAGCCAGATTTCCGAACGGATGTCGTCCAACACCCGCGACCGGAAGCCGGCCCCTTCCAGGACTTCCTTCAAGCGGACCACGCGGTCGCTTTCCGAGCCGTCCAGCTCGCCGATGGGGAAACGGTCGCCCTCGACGTGCTTGATCACGCCGGGCTCGGTCACCGCAGCCGCCGGATAGACGACGCAACCGATGATGCGGTCGCCGTCGATGTATTTGGTCAGCACGCCATCCGGGTCCAGGCTTTCCATCTGGGCGCCGTCGTGCGGGCCGCCGTGGTTGTGGAAGTACCACCACGGAATACCGTTCTGAACAGTCAGGATCATGGTGTTCGGACCCAACAGGGGCTTCAGATCCTTGGCGACCATTTCCAGGTAGTGGGCTTTCAGGCCCAGGATCACCAGATCCTGCTCGCCCGCTTCCGAGCACTTTTCATAGGCTTTGACCTGGGCGACATGCTCACTGCCGTCTTCCCAGATCAGTTTCAGGCCGTTCTGCCGAATGGCCTGAAGGTGCGGCCCCATGTCGACGATGCTGACGTCGTTTCCAGCCAATGCCAACTTGGCACCCATCAGGCCGCCGATGGCACCGGCGCCGATCACGCATACTCGCATGATATTCTCCCTGCTCTTCTCTTCCCTAGCGCCAGGGGTCTAACGCCCCTGCGCGGTGTCCCTAACAGACGGAATCGATTGCGATGCGATCCCGCCCGGCTGTATTGCCACGCTAGTTTTTGAAAGTGTTGCTTAGCGTACCGATTCCATCAATGACAATCTCCACCGTGTTTTCCGGCTCTTTCATGGTGCCGACGCCCACGTTGGTGCCGCAGGCGATGACGTCCCCCGGTTCCAACGTGACATCGTGGGAGATTTCACTGACCAGCTTGGCCGGCGTGCGCAACATGTCGCTGACCGGATAGTTCTGCCGTTCGGCCCCATTCAGGACGGTTTTGACGGTCAGTTTCATCGGATCCAGGCCGGTGGCGACGACCGGGCCCATCGGGCCAAAGGTGTCGAAGCCCTTGGACCGGGTCCATTGATCGAAGGTGCCGTCGCGCTTCAGAATGTCGATGGCGGTCACGTCGTTGACGCAGGTATAGCCGAACACATGGCTCAGGGCGTCGGCCTCGGACACGTTCTTGCAACGCTTGCCGATAACGATACCCAGTTCGCCCTCGTAGACGATCTTGCCGTCGTAGCTGGCGGGCCGTTCGATGGCGGCACCCGTGCCGGTCAGCGAATTATTGGTCTTGATGAACCACAGCGGCTCGTCCGGGCGCTGGCCGTTCATCTTTTCCCGCATCATGTTGTAGTTGTTCCACAGCGCGACGATCTTGCCCGGTTTGACCGGAGCCAGAACGGTAACGTCAGACAAGTTGACGGTTTCTCCTGTCGGTTGCGCCCCTTCGAACATATTGCCCGAATGAACGGAAATAACGTCGCCGTCGAGCGTGCCGAATCCTTCGGCACCCTGGCGATCGTATCTGATCCACAGTGTCATTTTCGATGTTTCCCCGCGAATTTCGCGTTATGCGGCCGGCTGTGCCGGTCCTTGGTTGGTTATTAGACTTCCCGATAGGGGGGCAGACAGTAACCAGCCGAAATCGCGCCATGCAAACAAACGCGATGACGCAGCGCAATAAATGCGGGGTTTTTTCCTGATCGTGGAAAAACAGACGCGGGGTGCAAAAAAGCACCCCGCGCAGAGTAAGGAGAAATCAGTGGTGGAACAGAACCGGGATGTCCGCGTTCTCGACCACGTATTGGGTCACGCCGCCGATCTTGAAATCGTGGCGTCGGGCATGGGCGTAGCCGCCCATCAGCATCAGATCGACGCCGTTTTCGGCGCAATTCTTGAGCAAGGTCTGCCCCACTTCGTGCGGATCGCACTTGAGAGTTTTGATCTCGCTCTGCTTGCCGTGCCAACGCAGATAATTGGCTAGGTCGGCGGCCGGCAACTCATCGCCATGCGTTTCGGGCGCGGAGAAGATCAGGATCTTGTCGGCGGATTCGAAGATCGGGCGCGAAGTCGTGACCGCCGCAGCAACTTCCGCCGATCCGTTCCAGGCGATGGCGATGGTCTTGCCGATCGTCGAGATATCCTTGGGCGGAACGCTGACCACGGGTTTGCCCGTTTCCATCAACGCGGCCTCGAAGGTATTGATCCCCAATTGACCGTCGGGCTTGGAGACGAAGATCACATCGCTTAGACGGCCCCGCCGGGCGACAACGCTTGCCTGCCGTCCCTTTTCCTCGTGCCACGACGCGCTGACGCCTTTGTCGCCGTTCTTCGGCTCGGAGATATTGGCGATCCCGTGGGTCTCGCAATATTCCTCGTACAACTTTTTGACCCGGGCTTCTTCCTCGGCGGCGTGGGTCTCGGCGATTTCGTTGACCACGTCGCGCACGCCGGCCAGGGTCGCCCCATAGGCCAGCAGATCTTTCGAAGCCATCCGGGCGTGGACGACGTCGATATGCGCATCGAATTTCTTGGCGAGCGCGACTGCGGCATTCAGGACTTGTTCGCCCTTCCCGTCGCCGCGCACGGGAACAAGAATGTTGCGGATGCTCATGGACGTCCTCCCATCGTTGGAATTCTTATTCCGGCGTCCCGCCGCCGAACTGATCCGGCGGCGGGATTTTCATCCGGTGATTAGAACAGGCCTTCGATCTGGCCCTGTTCGTTCAGGTAAATGTTGTTGGCCGAAGGCACCTTGGGCAGCCCCGGCATGGTCATGATTTCACCGGTCAGGGCGACGATGAATTCGGCGCCGGCCGACAGGCGAACCTCACGCACGCCGACGCTATGGCCGGTGGGCGCGTTCTTCAGGTTCGGATCGGTCGAGAACGAATACTGCGTCTTCGCCATGCAGACCGGGAAGTGGCCGAAGCCCTGCTTTTCCCAATCTTTCAGCTGGTTGCGAACCTTGCTGTCGGCGGTGACTTCTTCGGCCCGGTAGATTTCCTTGGCGATCGTTTCGATCTTCTGGAACAGGGGCATGTCATCGGCGTACAGCGGCTTGAAGTCGGCCTGACCGGAATCGGCCAGTTCGACCACATGCTTGGCCAGTTCTTCGGTACCGGCGCTGCCGTCGGCCCAATGGGTCGCGATGAAGGCTTTGACGCCCTGGGACTCGGCCGCTTCCTTGACCGCGTTCAGTTCGGCATCCGTATCGGTGATGAAGTTGTTGATCGAGACCGTCACCGGCACGCCGAACTTCTTCACGTTCTCGATGTGGCGCAGCAGGTTGCCGCAACCCTTCTTGACCGCTTCGACGTTTTCCGTGCCCAGATCTTCCTTGGCCACGCCGCCGTGCATCTTCAACGCACGAACGGTGGCGACGATGACCGCCGCCGCGGGCTTCAGGCCGGCCTTGCGGCACTTGATGTCGAAGAATTTTTCCGCACCCAGGTCGGCGCCGAAACCGGCTTCGGTCACCACGTAGTCGGCCAGCTTGAGCGCCGACTTGGTGGCGATGACCGAGTTACAGCCGTGCGCGATGTTGGCGAACGGACCGCCGTGGATGAAGGCCGGATTGTTTTCCAGGGTCTGCACCAGGTTCGGCGCGATGGCTTCTTTCAGCAGCACCGACATCGGGCCCGGGCCTTTGACGTCACGGGCGTAGATCGGCTCGCGGTTGCGGTTGTAGCCGATCACGATGTTGCCGATCCGCTCGGTCAGGTCCTTCAGGTCCTTGGCCAGGCAGAAGATCGCCATGATTTCCGAGGCGACGACGATGTCAAAGCCGTCTTCGCGCGGGAAGCCGTTGGGCACGCCGCCCAGCGAGTTGACGATCGAGCGCAGGGCCCGGTCGTTCATGTCGACGACGCGCTTGAAGGCGATGCGGCGGTTGTCGATCTGCGGCTCCAGGCCCCAGTAAATGTGGTTGTCCATCAGGGCCGCCAACAGGTTGTGGGCGATGCCGATGGCGTGGAAGTCACCGGTGAAGTGCAGGTTGATGTCTTCCATCGGGACGGCCTGGGCGTAACCGCCGCCGGCGGCCCCGCCCTTCATGCCGAAGCACGGACCCAGCGAAGGTTCGCGGATGCAGATCATCGCCTTTTTGCCGATGCGATTCAGGCCGTCGCCCAGACCGACGGTGGTCGTGGTCTTGCCTTCACCGGCCGGGGTCGGCGTGACCGCCGTGACCAGGATCAACTTGCCGTCGGCGTTGCCTTCCAACGACTTCAGATAATTCATATCGACCTTGGCCTTGTGCGGGCCGTACTGCAGAAGCGCATCGCCGGGGATACCCAGCTTTTCTTCACCGACCTTGGCGATCGGCTTCATTGTGGCTTCGCGGGCGATTTCGATATCACTTTTCGGCATAGTTTCCTCTCGCGTCCCTCTGCGGGATCTCTAGATTGCCTGGATTGTTTCCCTGGTCCGGTACCGGACGCCGTTAGGCGCCCAGGACCTTCCCCTTTTGCAGGCCGACTTTGGCCACATATTCCGCTGCGGTGATTTTCTTGTCGTCATGGGGCCGCAGCCGCATGACCTTGATGGCGCCGCCTTTGGCCGCGACCAGGATGTGATCGTCCGCGATCTCGACGACTTCGCCGGGCTGACCGCCCGTGTCGCCATCGACTTTGCGGCTGTCGAAGATGCTCAGCTGGTTGCCGTCGATCGTCGTCCAGGCGCCCGGCTGCGGGTTGCAACCACGGATCTGGTTGTAGACGTCGGCCACCGGCTTGGACCAATCGAGTTCCATGTCCTTCTTGCGGCACCAGGATTCGTAGGTCGCTTCGTCTTCGTTCTGAGGAACTTTCGCCGGGTTGCCCGCCTTCACCATGGCGATGGCTTCCAGCATCATTTCGACGCCACGGTCGAAAATCTTGCCGAAATAAACATCGCCCAGGGTGTCGTCGGGGCCAATGGCGACTTTGTCCTGATGCAGGATGAAGCCTTCGTCCAGACCGTCATCCGGCCAGAAAATCGAGATACCCGTCTCCGTGGCGCCGCCGATGATCGGCCAGTTGATCGACGACGGACCGCGGTGCTTGGGCAGCATCGACGGGTGGAAGCAGATCGAGCCGTGGGTCGGAATGTCGCGGGCTTCTTCGGGAACGAAGATGATCATGTAGGCCATGACCATCAGGTCGGCCTTCAGCGACCGCATGTGGTCCAAGACTTCCTGATCGGTGTAGTTCGGCGGCTGGAACAGGGGCAGGCCTTTTTCCACGGCGAATTCCTTCACCGGGTCGACGGGCTTGCCTTCCTTGTCGGGCGCGCAGAACACGCCGACGATTTCGTCTTCGCCCTTGTTCAGGATCGCTTCCAACGTGGCCTTGCCGAAAGCCTGTTGGCCGTTAAGGATCAAACGCATGGGGGTCCTCCCTTGGTCTTTTTGTGTTGGGCTGGGACGCGGCCTTAGACCGCGCCACCCGTTTTCGCGGCTTCGATTTCTTCCGCGCTCATGCCGATCTCGGCCAGGATCTGTTCCGTGTGCTCACCCAGAAGCGGCGACCGCACGACATCGGCCGGGCAATCGGACAGCTTGATGGGGTTGCCGACCGTGAGGTACGGGCCGCGTTCCGGATGGTCGACTTCGACCACGGTGCCGGTGTCACGCAGGCTCTGTTCCTCGGCGATTTCCTTCATCGACAGAATCGGGCCGACGGGGATGTTGAGCGGGTTGCAGATTTCCATGACCTCGAACTTGGTCTTGGTCATGGTCCAAGCTTCGATGGTTTCGAACATTTCGTTCAGCTTCGGCAGGCGCGCTTCCGGCGTGGCCCATTCCGGGTCTTCCTTCCACTCGGGCTTACCGATGACGTCGCAGATGTTCTTCCAAACCGCGGCCTGGGTGATGAAGTAGGTATAGGCGTCGGGGTCCTGTTCCCAACCCTTGCACTTCAGAATCCGGCCCGGCTGACCGCCGCCGGAATCGTTACCGGCGCGCGGCGTCGCTTCGCCGAAGGGAATGCCTTCGCCGAACTGGGAATATTCCTTGAGCGGACCGGCCTTCAGGCGCTGCTGGTCGCGCAGCTTGACCCGGCACAGGTTCAGGACCGAGTCCTGCATGGCGCATTCGACCCGCTGGCCCTTGCCGGAATGGGTCCGCTGATACAGCGCCGTGACGATACCCAGCGCCAGGTGCAGACCCGTGCCGCTATCGCCGATTTGCGCGCCCGTGACCATCGGCGTTTCGCCCAGCATGCCGGTCGTCGAGGCTGAACCGCCGGCGCATTGCGCGACGTTTTCATAGACCTTGCATTCCGAGTACGGGCCGGGGCCGAAGCCCTTGACCGAAGCGTAGATCATGCGCGGGTTGATCTCCTGGATCTTTTCCCAGGAAAAACCCATGCGGTCGAGCGCGCCCGGCGCGAAGTTTTCGACCATCACGTCGCAATGTTCGATCAGCTTGGTGAAGATCGCCTTGCCTTCGTCGGACTTGGTGTTGAGGGTCACCGAGCGCTTGTTGTGGTTGAGCATGGTGAAGTAGAGCGAGTCCGCGCCCGGCACATCGACCAGTTGCTTGCGGGTCGCGTCGCCGACGCCCGGACGTTCGACCTTGATCACGTCGGCCCCGAACCAGGCCAACAGCTGCGTACAGGTCGGGCCCGACTGCACATGGGTCATGTCCAGAATCTTGACGCCTTCGAGAGCTTTCATCGTGCGTTCCTTTTTTTAACGGGTTGCGTGGCCGTGGCGATTACTTCTTGGACACGACGCTTTGCGGGTTGAGATTGCCGATACGGCCACTTTCCGTGCCGGCGTTTTCATCGATCACGGCATTGACCAGGGTCGGCTTGCCCGACTTCAAGGCTTCGGTCACGGCCTGCAGCAATTCGTCCGGCGAGGTGGCGTTGACGCCGACGCCGCCGAAGGCTTCCATCATCGTGTCGTAACGCGCGTCCTTGACGAACACGGTCGGCGCCACATCCTTGCCACCCGTCGGGTTGACGTCGGTGCCGCGGTAGATGCCGCCGTTGTTGAACACCACGATGCAGACCGGCAGGTCGTAACGGCAGATGGTTTCGATCTCCATCCCCGAGAACCCGAAGGCCGAGTCACCTTCGATGCAGAGCACCGGGTTGCCCGTTTCCACGGCGGCGCCGATGGCCTGGCCCATGCCGATGCCCATGACGCCCCAGGTGCCGACGTCCAGGCGCTTGCGCGGCTTGAACATGTCGATGATCGAGCGGGCGAAATCCAGGGTATTGGCCCCTTCGTTCACCAGGATCATTTCCGGGTTGGCGGCGACGACCTTCTTCAAGGCACCCAGCGCGCCGTGGTAATCCATCGGCACGTTGTTGTTCTGCAGGCGCGGCGCCATCTTCTCGACGTTGGCGTCACGCTTGGCCTTGACTGCATCGGTCCAGGCAGCCGGCGGGGCCTTCCAATCGCCGCCCATGCCGTCCAGCAGCGCCTTCACGCAGGACGCGATATCGCCGACCACCGGGGCCGCGATTTCGACGTTGGAATCCATTTCCTTGGGCTCGATATCGATATGCACGAACTTCTTCGGCGCCGTGCCCCATTGCTTGCCCTTGCCGTGGCTCAGAAGCCAGTTGAGGCGCGCGCCGATCAGCAAGACCGCGTCCGATTCCTTCAACACCAACGAGCGCGCGGCGCCGGCATACAGATCATGATCGTCCGGCAGCAGGCCCTTGGCCATGCTCATGGCGATGTAGGGGATGCCCGATTTTTCGACCAGCGCTTTAACGTCCTCGTCGGCCTGAGCGTAGGCCGCGCCCTTGCCCAGGATGATCAGGGGCTTTTCCGCCGATTTAAGAACATCCAGCGCGCGGGCGATGGAATCAGGGGCCGGCAGCTGCGCCGGGGCCGGGTCGATGACCTTGACCAGGGACGCCGCACCGGCGGCGGCTTCCATCGTCTGGCCCAGCAGGGCCGCCGGAATATCCAGATACACCCCGCCCGGGCGGCCGGAGACGGCGGCGCGAATGGCGCGGGCCACGGCGATGCCGATGTCTTCGGCGTGCAGCACGCGGTAAGCGGCCTTGCACAGCGGCTTGGCGATGGCGAGCTGGTCCATTTCCTCGTAATCGCCCTGCATCAGATCGACGATCTCCCGTTCGGACGAACCGGACATCAGGATCATCGGGTAGCAGTTGGTCGTGGCATGGGCCAGGGCCGTCAGGCCGTTGAGGAAGCCCGGCGCCGAAACGGTCAGACAGACGCCCGGCTTCTTGGTCAGGTAGCCGGCGATGGCGGCGGCATAGCCGGCGTGCTGCTCATGGCGGAACGACAACACCCGCATGCCTTCGGCCTGCATCATCCGGCCCAGATCCGTGATCGGGATCCCCGGCACGTTATAAATGGTGTTGATGTCATTGAGCTTCAGCGCATCGATGATGAGGTGAAAACCGTCGGTCAGCGCACCGGCTTCGGGTGCTTCTTGTGCCGCGGTGTTGGTTGCGGTGTTGGACATTACTTGTTCTCCCTTGCGATTTCTGCCGGATTGAAGCCGGGCGCCTCTCGTCGCGACCAGAAGCCCCCGTTTGGGGTGCTCCTAATCCAGATAATCCACGTATTTTTCGATATGGCGGGCCAGGTTCATGGAATGCTCCCGGACCAACCGTTCAGCCAATTCGGCGTCTCGTGCTTCGAGCGCCTCGATAATGTGCATGTGGTCGATCACCGACCGCCGCGCGCGATCGCCCTCGGAAATGGTCCGGGCGCGGATCGAACGCATGTGAATGAACAGATTGTCGGCCATGTCGTGGATCAACTGACAGCCGCTGAGCTTCAGGATCGCCTGATGGAACCGAATGTTCTTTGACGAATACTCGTCGATCGCCGCCTTGGCCTCTTCGCTCTCGACCTCGGCGAACATCGTCCGCAGTTCGGCGATCGCTTCGTCCGAGGCGACTTCCGTCGCCAGGCGCGCGGCCATGCTTTCCAGCGCCGCCCAGACGGTGATCATTTCCAGGATCTCTTTCTTCGTCTTGCGGACGATGAAAACCCCTTTGCGCGGAACAATGTGGACCAGGCCTTCCTGTTCCAGGCGGGCCAGGGCTTCGCGGATCGGGGTGCGGCTGATTTCCAGCTGTTCGGACAACTTGCGCTCATCCAGGCGAAGCTCGGCATCCTCGGCGTAGATGTTCATGGAGGTGATCGCCTGCTTCAAGGAATCGTAGATCCGGTCCTTGAGCGAGAAGTTCACATCAATGGGCTGTACGACCAGTCCCGGCGCACCCGCGCCATCCGTTTCGGTAATGCTTTCGGCTTCTCTTTCCATGACCTCGTCCCGGGAGTTCCCCTATGTTGCATGCGATGTCGGCTTGGCCCTCCCATAACCCCACCGACGGGATGTTTGAGGGTATAGCGGCTTTCACTGTGGTATACAATACACCAGGAACCACAAGCCAACTTTTCACATCGACCATATTTCTCCCGCGCTGCCCGGCGATGCGCGAACCGCATCGCCGGGCCAGTCGCATTACCCCACAGCGGGCTTTTTGCCCCGCACGTACCGTTTCCAGACGAACTGGAACGCCGGCAGGAACAGCAGAACCAAGGCGATGATGGTGATCGGTCCGGCGATCGGCCGGTTGAAGAACACCATCACGTCACCGCCGGAAATCAGCAGCGACTGACGCAGCGCCGGTTCCGCGATGGGCCCCAACACGATCGCCAGGACGGCCGGAGCCACCGGGTAATCGAGCTTGCGCAACAGATAACCGCCAACGCCCAGGATCAGCATCAGCCAGACGTCGAACATCCGCTCCGTGGCCGCGAATCCACCGACCATCGACAGCACGAAGATCAACGGCGCCAGGATCGTGAACGGCGTCCGAAGGAACCACAGGAACAGCGGAATGAAGGCGATGTTGATGATCACGGCGAACAAGTTCGCGGCATAGAGCGACGCGATCAGGCCCCAGACGAATTCCGTTTCCGTAACGAACAGGCGCGGCCCCGGTTGCAGGCCCCAGATCACCATGCCGCCCAACAGCACCGCCGTGGTCGGCGACCCCGGGATACCCAGGGTCAACATCGGCAGCATGGAACCGGTCGAGGCTGCGTTGTTGGCGGCTTCCGGCGCGACCACGCCCTCGACCGCGCCCTTGCCGAATTTCTCCGGCTCGCGCGAAGTCATCTTGGCGACGCCGTAAGCCATCAGCGAGCCCGGCGTGGCCCCGGCCGCCGGCAGAATGCCGACGAAGAAGCCGAGGACAGAGCCCATGAACCAAGCTTTCCAAGTGCCCCAGATGATCTTCAGGTTGTTGAAGACTCGTTCAACGGAGACCGTGACCTTGGTCATCATGTTGTCGCCGCGGCTGACTTCGATCGTCCACAGCATCTCGCCGATGCCGTAGATGCCGATCGCCAGGACCAGGAAGTTGATCTTGGACTGGAAGCCGATCAGGTCGAACAGGACCAGGCGCGGCTCGCCCGAGATAATGTCGAAGCCGATGGCCGACATCACCATCCCGATACAGATCGAGAAGATCGTCTTCGCGATATCATCGCCGGACAGACCGACGAAGGTGGCAAAGGCCAAGATCATCAAAGAGAAGATTTCCGGATCGCCGAAATCGAGGGCGACAGAGGCCAGAGGCGGCGCGAACAGCGTGAACAGGACGATCGAGATCGTGCCCCCCGCGAACGACGCCAGGGCCGCCGCGATCAACGCCTTGTCGGCTTCGCCCTGCATGGCGAGCGGACGCCCGTCGAAGGTTGTCGCCACCGCCGTCGAGGCCCCGGGAATACCCAGGGTGATCGACGAAATCGCGCCCCCGTACATGGCGCCGTAATACAGCGCCGCCAGGAACATGATCGCCGAGGTCGGCGGGACCAGGAAAGTCATGGGCAACAGAATGGCAACGCCGTTCACCGAACCCAGGCCGGGCATGGCGCCGACGAACAGGCCAACGACGACACCGAGCACGATCAAGCCGAGGTTAAGGGGCTCGAAGGCGACCAGAAATCCGTCTGACAAAAGACCGAGAAGTTCCATGGTTCTTTACTTTGTTTCCCCGGACGGGGCCGATCTATCGTCGGCTCTCCCGTCTTGTTTCGTGGTTTCTGGTCTTTTGTAGACCAGAGATTTTTCCGCTCTCGTCCCTATCGTCGGGACGCCCGAAATTTCGGGATTACAGGAAGTAGTCGTAGAGCGGGATGTACAGGGGGTCCATCAACCCCGTCGGCAGGAATTTGCGCAAGGCGATGTCGAAGAACAGGAAGGTGACGACCGGCGTGGGCACGGCAATGCCCAGGGTAACCTTCCATGAATGACCGCCCAGGAAGCGGATGTAGTAGATCAGGAAGACCGCGGCCGCGAGGTGCATGCCGATGATTTCGACCAACCCGATCATGACCGCGATACCGCCGCCGACCAGAATGAACATTTTCATGCCGTAGGCGTCCAGATAGGGATCTTCCGATTTGGACGGCGGGCTTGTCCGCCGGAACCAGTTGATCGCGATCCAAACCGTGGAGCCGAACATGAATGCCGCCAGCCAGAAGGGCCAGAAGCCGCCGCCGGGTCCCTCGCCGGGAATCCAGCCAATGGGCAATTCGGCACTCTTGACCATGAGGTAGATAGAGAGGACCGCCATCAAGACAGCCGTAATGATTTCAGCGCGACGCATGATGACGGTACCTCCCCATTTATCGCTTCAATTGACCTAGACGGACTTAGCCTTTGATGGCACCCATCTTGACGAGCATCTTGCGATGCACTTCGTTTTCACGCTTCCAGTAGTCGACAAGCGCGTCGCCCTGAAGCAGGTCGCCTTGCAGGCTCTTCTTCTTGATGTAGGTCTGCCATTCGGCGGTGTCGTAGACCTTCTTGAAGACGCCTTGGTAGAAGGCGAGCGCGTCCTTGCTCATGCCCGGCGCGCCGACGACGGAGCGCTGCATGTAGTAGACGAAGTCCTGACCCAGTTCCTTGAAGGTCGGAACCTCCTTGAACATCGGCAGGCGCTTGTCCGTGAACGACGCCAGCGGCACGACCGTGCCGGCTTCGTAGAAGCCCAGGGCTTCGGACGGGTTGTTCACCGTGGAGTTGGCGTGCTTACCGGCCAACTGCTTGGCGACCTTACCGCCGCCCTTGTACGGGACGTACTTCATATTCAGGCCGTAGGCGGCATTCAGGAAGTCAGCCAGCAGGTTGTCTTCCGAAGCCTTACCGGTACCGGCCATGATCCACTTGTTGCCATCGGCCTTGGCGGCCTTGACGAACTCGTCGACGGTCTTGATACCGGCGTCCTTGTGGACCCACAGCAGGAAGGTGTCTTCGGCCATGCGCGCGATCGGCGCAAAGGTCATCGGATCGACCTCAAGGCGCGGCTGACGCATCGGCGTGGTGTAGAAGCTGTTCAGCGTGACCATGATGGCATGGTCAGGGTCCTTGTGATTCTTCATGTACACAAGGGCTTCAGCACCGGAACCACCGGGCTTGTTGATCGGCGTCACCGGCTTCGGCGACAGTTTGTGCTTTTCGATGATGGACTGGATCAGACGGGCCAGTTTGTCGGCACCGCCGCCTTTACCCGCCATCACGACGAATTGGATCGGCTTCACCGGTTCCCACGCCAGCGCGGCTTTACCCGCGACGGTGGTGAATCCGGAAGCCAGGCCAACGGCAACGCCGATGCCCAGCATCTTCTTGGCAAAAGTCTTCATGGGTGGCCTCCCAGTTGTTGAAAGCACCTACACGCAATCGGCATCGGCAGACGCCGAAGACGGTGGGCGGTTAAATGCCCGGTCCTTTCGCCAATTATTGTTTTTGCGGCGTCCGGATCGGACGGTCCTGTCAGTTCACTTGGTCAGTGTCTTTGCAAACACTGTGTCTTCCCAAACATATGGTCTACATGCCCGGCTCTTTGAGCTCTTTGGCATTTGGTATACCACGACGAAAATAAGATCATTCTGATGAAGAAAGATCAACGGTTTTTTTTCGTCATCCTGGGGACAACAAAGCCCGTGAACGTCGCGTCAGCCTTGTTTCCATCCCTGTCTGCGCATGGAAATTTCGACCTTTTTCAATTGGACACTATTCCGACCCGCCAGATCAAGAGGTTGAAAATCAACCATGAAAAACCGCTTTCGCGGCAGGTTCGAAATGGCGCGTCAAACCGGTCGGGTTTTTCCTCCACACGCTTTTCGGAATGCCCCTGAAGTCCTCGAATTTTTCTGATTGCTTCGGCTGCCCGACCGCACGCCCCCGTCATCAAGAAACGGAATCCAGCCCGCTCAAGACGCTGAAAACAGATACCGCCGCAGCAACTCGAACGGCGCACCCGGCTCCGCCTCACGGAATAGGGCGACGCCGCCGACGGTCAACGGCGACGATGCCACCGGCTTGAAAATAGCGTCCAACACAGCCTGAAAGCGCAGGGCGATGTCGTCGTCCAAACGATCCGTCAGCGTCATGTGAAAACGGAAATCTTCCATCACATATGGATAGCCCCAGGTTTCCAAATGCGCGTCCTGGCGCGGCGTCAGGTCACGAGCCCGTCGCCGCAGCAACTCCGCCGCGCTGGGTGGGCGGCGGAACGCGTCGAACACCCGCACGCAGGTCGCCGCCAGATCATCCAATTCCGAGCTCTCATCGGCAGGGCATAAAGCCAGAAAACCATCCAAGCTGCGGACGGCAAGCGGCGGCACGACGAACGGCCTGCGGCCGGCGGCAAATCGGGCCAAGGCCCCATCCAGGTCGGCCAGGTCGCGCCCCTCGGCCAGGGCGAACGGCGGCTTGAGGGTCGCATGAAAGCCGTAACGCCGCGCCTCTGCCGTGGCCGCGAACCAAATATCCTCGGACAACCCCGCCAGGGCGATATCGGGCGGCGGCGGCAACAGGCCGCCTTGCGGGCGGGCCGGGTCACGGCCCAACCAGTGACAGCCCAAACGCCACAAGGACGATTTCGGGTCCGGCGTGAAATAAATCCCGTAGCGTTCCTGGACGGCGGTCATATCAGGCGGCCATGCCCGCGTCGGCCAGGTTCACCACCCGGGTCGCCGCCGCGTCACGCACCAGGGCGTCGTGAAAGATGCCGACCACAGCAGCCCCCCGCGCAACCGCCCGGCCGATCTCATCGACCACCACATCGCGGTTGGCCTTATCCAGCGATGCCGTCGGCTCATCGACCAGCAGGATCGGGTATTCGACGATGAACCCCCGCGCCAGGTTCACGCGCTGTTGCTCGCCGCCAGAAAACGTCGCGGGCGCCAGATGCCACAACCGCTCGGGAATGTTGAAGCGCGCCAACATCTCGCCCGCCCGGCGCTCGGCGGCGGCCGCCGTCTCGCCCAGGGCGCGCAGCGGCTCGGCCACGACCTGCAACGCCGGGACGCGCGGAATGACGCGTAGGAACTGGCTGACGTAACCCATGGTGTGGCGGCGCAAATCGAGAATTTCATGGGGCTTGGCGCGGGCGATATCCGTCACCTGTCCGTCGTGGCGAACCAGGATGCGCCCCTGTGGGCATAGGTAGTTGCCGTAGATCAGCCGGATCAGCGAGCTTTTACCCGTGCCCGACGGCCCATGCAGGGCCACGCATTCCCCGGCGAAGACATCCAACGAGACGTCGCGAAAGACCTCCAATTCAACCCCGCCCTGGTTATGCAGGATGAAGGATTTGGAGACGTTCTCCAGGCGGATCACCGCTTCTCGATTGTCATTCGTCATCTGGGAACATCCTTACGTCTGCAACACGGACGAGACCAGCAACTGGGTATAGGCATGCTGCGGGTCGTCCAGCACCTGATCGGTCAGGCCTTGTTCCACGACCTCTCCCCGTCGCATGACCATCAGGCGATGGGACAACAACCGGGCCACCGCCAGATCGTGGGTCACGATGATCGCAGACAGGCCCAGGTCGTTGGTCAGGCCGCGCAGCAGGTCCAGCAGGCGGGCCTGAACCGACACGTCCAAGCCACCTGTCGGTTCGTCCATGAACACCAGACGCGGAGCCGAGACCAGATTACGCGCGATCTGCACGCGCTGCTGCATCCCGCCGGAAAACTGCGTCGGCAGGTCGTCGATCCGCTCCAAGTCCATTTCGACCCGACCCAGCCAATCAGTCACCCGGGCGCGGATGTCGCCATAGTGGCGGTTGCCGACGGCCATCAGGCGTTCGCCCACGTTGGCCCCGGCGCTGACGCCCATGCGCAGGCCGTCGCGCGGATTCTGATGAACGAAGCCCCAATCGGTGCGCATCAGCATCCGGCGTTCAGCCTCGGTCATGGCGTAGACATCGGCCTCGCCGCCGATCGCCCGCCGATAGGTCAGACTGCCCTGCCCCGGCACGATTGCCGTCGACAGACATTTCAACAGCGTCGTCTTGCCCGAACCGCTTTCCCCGACCACGCCCAACACCTCGCCGGGCCACAGGTCGAACGAAACGTCGCGGCAACCGATCCGCCCACCATAGGAATGAGAAATTCCCCGAGCGCTGAGCAAAGGTACGTCCATCAGCCCTCCTCCCCTCGGTGTCCATCCTCGACCCGACGGCGGCAATGGTCGGTGTCGGAACAGACGAACATCGAGCCGCCCCGGTCGTCGGTGATGACTTCGTCCAGATAGCTGTCTTCGGCCCCGCAAATGGCGCAGGCCCGATCCCAGGTCTGAACCTCGAAGGGATGATCCTCGAAATCCAGGCTTTCGACCCGGGTGAACGGCGGGATCGCATAGATCCGTTTTTCCCGGCCCGCGCCGAACAGTTGCAGCGCCGCCATACCGTCCATTTTCGGATTGTCGAACTTGGGGATCGGCGACGGCGCGGTCAGGTAGCGGTCGTTGACCATCACCGGATAATCGTACGAGGTTTCGATATGACCGTACTTGGCGATGTCCTCGTACAGTTTCACATGCATCACGCCGTAATCGGCCAGGCCATGCATCTTGCGGGTTTCAGCCTCGCGGGGCTCCAGCCAGCGCAGCGGCTCGGGGATCGGCACCTGATAGACGATGATCTGATCCGCGCGCAGGGCCGTTTCCGGAATGCGGTGGCGCGTCTGAATGATGGTCGCGTCCTCGGTCGCCTCGGTCGTCGCCACGGCGGCAGTGCGGGCGAAGAAGCGCCGGATCGAAACCGCGTTGGTCGTGTCGTCGGCACCCTGGTCGATGACCTTCAACACGTCGGACAGGCCGATGATCGAAGCCGTGACCTGAATCCCCCCCGTTCCCCAACCGTAGGGCAGCGGCATTTCCCGCGATCCGAACGGCACCTGATGGCCGGGAATGGCCACGGCCTTGAGGACCGCGCGGCGGATCATCCGTTTGGTCTGTTCGTCCAGATAGGCGAAATTGTAGCCGTCATGCGCCGCGTTCATTCGGCGGCCTCCTCACATCTTTCCCGGGCCTCGCGGCGCAAGGCGCGGATCAACACCAGCTCGCTTTGGAAATCGACGTAATGCGGTAGCTTCAGGTGCTGGACGAAGCCTTGCGCTTCGACGTTGTCCGAATGGTAGAGCACGAATTCCTCATCCTGGGCCGGGGCGATTACGTCCTCGCCCAATTCCTTGGCGCGCAGCGCCCGGTCGACCAGGGACATCGCCATGGCCTTGCGCTCCGACCGCCCGAACACCAGTCCGTAGCCGCGCGTGAATTGCGGCGGCTCGGTCGCCGAGCCGGCGAACTGGTTGACCATCTGGCATTCGGTCACGGTGATGTCGCCGATATCGATGGCGAAGCCCAGTTCCTCGGGCACGATCTCGACCGCGACCTCACCCATGCGGATTTCTCCGGCGAAGGGATGGTTACGGCCATAGCCACGCTGCGTCGAATAGCCCAGCGCCAACAGGAAGCCTTCGTCGGCGCGGGCCAGATTCTGAAGCCGCAGGTCCCGCCCCGCGGGCAGGGACAGGGGCTCGCGCGTCAGGTCCGCGACCTTGCCATCGGGATCGTCACTTTGGCCTTCCGGCTCGATCAGGTCTTCATGGGCCAGCAGGTCCGTGACCCGGGGCATGGGTGCGGCCATGGACTCGGCGTCGCCGTCCGCCGTCGTGCGCGGGGCGTCGCCGTCCGCCGCCAGGGCGAAGTCCAACAAGCGGTGAGTATAATCGAACGTCGGGCCCAGAACCTGCCCGCCCGGCAGGTCCTTGTACGTCGCCGAAATGCGCCGCCGCACCGTCATCTCCGCCGTGTCGACCGGCGTGCTGACCGCCAGTCTCGGCAAGGTCGTGCGGTAGGCCCGCAACAGGAAGATCGCTTCGACCAGATCACCATGCGCCTGCTTGATCGCCAGGGCCGCCAGATCGGCGTCGTAGAGCGAGCCTTCGCCCATCACCCGGTCGACGGCCAGGCGCATCTGCTGCTTGATCTGCTCCAGGCTCAGCTCCGGCACCGCCGGGTCGCCGCGCCGTTCCTCGGCCAGCAGGGCATGGGCATTGTCGATGGCCTTTTCGCCGCCTTTGACCGCGACATACATCGCTTAGGCCTCCACCCGCGTGGTGCGCGGCAAGGCCGCCAGTCGGGCACCCGCGCAGAAAATCAGATCCACGCCGCGCGGAAAAAGACCCGCGTTGTGGGCAAGATCGGCGGGCAGGTCATCGCGCACGCCCGTCACGGTCAAACCCGTTGCACATTCGATACCGGGGCCGGTCAAGGTCCAGGCTGCAGCACCCCGTTCCGCCGCGACGATATCCAAGACCTGCACGATCACGGTCGTCGAAGCTTCGGGCAGTTCGTCCGTCCCCGTCCGGAACCAATCAAGCGGCGGCAGCGCCGCGCCATCGGTGACCAAGGCGAAATCGGCCTGGGCGCTGTCGGTCACGCGGGGCGCGCCGGTGTGAAAGGCAAGGTACCCCTGCGCCAACGACAGATCGCCTTCACCGCCGATCCACAGCGGCGTTTCAAAATCCAACAGGGACAGGCACACCGCCGCCGCCGCCGCATTCAACGGCGCGGGTGCATCGGGAGACACGGAAAGATCGACCACGTCACCCGGGCGGGACATCGCCTGAAGCACCGCGCGGAACACGGCCTGGGCACCGTGGACCGGCTCGGCCAACCCGGTATTGGGCGCGACTTGGGTCATTCCTGCGGCCCTCCCTGCTCGCGGACCATGGTGAAGAATTCCACACGGGTCGCCGCCGTCTTCGACGCCGTCCGCAAGCGCTCGGCCGCCAGCTTCGCCTGCGTCGGGGCGATCACCCGGGCCGCGACCCGGTCTGACCAATCCGCGGTCTGCAACAAGCCGTCGAACAGCGCCGCCAGTTCCGCGTGGCGCGTCGACCGTCCGGCCACGTAACCATGTCCAACCGTGCCGTCCGGCAAACGGACCGAGCACCGCGTGACCGACATTTCGCCCAGGTTGAACGCCGCCCCGTCGCCGCCCGCCCGACCCCGAACCATGACCAGGCCCCGTTCCGGCGCGCGCAGATGATCGTAGGTGCTGGGCGCCCCCTGCGACGTCAGTTCCTGCCAGGCGGCTTCCATCTCGGAAACATCGGCCCGCGCCAGAACCCCCATCCAGGCCCCGCGGGCGGATGTGTCCATTGGCAACTCGGCCACGGAATTAATTCGATCTGGCATCTTCGTCGTGTTCTCCGTCCGTCACCGGCCGCCGCGGCGGACCAGTAGACAAACTCAAAATAGGTATAGACGTCTATTTCTTTGGTGGTAATATGGCGTGGCGTGAGGATGAAAGTAAATCGGCAAGTCATGACGATTGGATGACACCATCGTGACCGACCGGCCACGCGCGACGACCGGAAACCAACACGCAAAGGCACTGAACACATGGACCCCACCAGAGTAAAACGGGGATCTGGCATCTCGCTGTGGCGTCAGATCGAGGAACAGATTTCGGACGACATCGCCAGCGGCATGATCGCGCCGGGCTCGCGCCTGCCGACCGAACATGAATTGGCCGAGCGCTACAACGTCAACCGCCACACGGTTCGCCGGGCCATGAAGGCCTTGGAGCAAGAAGGCCTGATCCGCATCGAACAAGGGCGCGGCACCTTCGTCCATGAACACGTCATCGATTATCCCGTGCGCAGGCGCACCCGGTTTTCCGAAAACATCATGGCCCAGCGCCGCCAGCCGGGCGGCTGGGTCGTCCTGAGCGAGCGGGTCCCGGCCAGCGGCGACGTCGCCGATGCCTTGGAGTTGGAAGAAGGTGCGCTTGTTTCGCTGATCCGGTCCATCGGCGAAGCGGACGGACGCCCGATCAGCATCGCCGATCATTTCTTCTGCGCCGAACGGTTCCCCAGCATGATCGAAGCGTTCGAAGAATCGCGCTCGATCTCGAAGGCCCTGGCACAGTTCGGGGTCGCGGATTTCTATCGCAAGATCACCCGGGTCACGACCCGCATGCCGGATACCGACGAATCCCAGCTGTTGAGCCAGCCGCCCAATCGCCCGGTGCTGGTCGCCGAAAGCATCAATGTCGACGCCGACGGCCGACCGGTCGAATACGGCCTGACCCGGTTCGCCGGCGACCGCGTGCAGCTGCTGTTCGAACCCAGCACCTGACGCGTTGCCCACCGGCAGTTGACCGGCGTAATCGTTTCGTCACCTCATCGTCACAGAGCGGACACCCCTTGTCTTTAAGAGGCAGGGGGTCAAAGTCCGCCATACCGGCGGCCAACACCGCCGAAGACGTATGCGATGATGAACATCATGGTACACAGCGGGGCCATGGCCTCGGAGCTTATCTTTACCAACGCCACCGTGGTCACCCGCGACCGGGCCTTTACCGGCACGGTGCGGGTCGATGGCGGCGTCATCCGCGACGTCGACGAAGGCCGCAGCGGCCTGGCCCAGGCCATCGATTGCGACGGCGATTACCTGATCCCCGGATTGGTCGACGTCCACACGGACAACCTGGAAAAACATCTGGAACCCCGCCCGGGCGTCAAATGGCCGGGCATGGCGGCGTTCCACGTTCATGACCGCATGCTCGCCACCTCGGGCGTGACCACGGTGTTCGATTCCCTGGTCGTCGGCGATATGCACCTGGGCAAACAGGGCCGCATGGGTGCTTTGGCGCTGGCGCGGGACGTTCTTGGTGCGGGCATCGACGACGGCCTGCTGAAAGCCGACCATCGCCTGCACCTGCGGGTCGAGGTCGCCTCGGCCACCGTTCTGGACGAATTGGCGACGATCATCGACAACCCTTTGGTCGGCCTGATTTCCGTGATGGACCATACCCCTGGCCAACGGCAATGGCGTGATCTGGACAAATGGAAGCGGTATTACGGCCGCACCTATACGCCGGACGAACTGGACGCCCAGATCGATGGCCTGTTGGAACGCCAGAAGAATTACAGCGACCGCAACCGCCGCGCGGTTATGGACGAGACCCGCACGCGGAGCATCCCCGTCGCCAGCCACGACGACACCACGGTCGGCCATGTGGCGCAAGGACATGAGGACGGCATTCAGATTTCTGAATTCCCGACCACCATGGAAGCCGCCGAAGCCGCCCATGCCCATGGCATGAAAACCATCATGGGCAGCCCCAACGTGGTCAAGGGTGGTTCCCACTCCGGCAATATCGCCGCCGCCGACCTGGCCAAGGCCGGGCTGCTGGACGGATTGGCGTCGGACTACGTCCCGATTTCGATGATCCACGCGCCGTTTATCCTGGCCGAGGAACACGGCATCCCCCTGCCCCAGGCCATCGCCATGGTCAGCGCCTCACCGGCGGAAATGGTCGGCATGCACGACCGCGGCGAAATCGCCCCGGGCAAACGGGCCGACCTGGTCCGGGTGCAGTCCTACCACCACATGCCCGCGATCAAGGGCGTATGGCAGAGCGGACGACAGGTGGCCTAATCAGGCCACCGCCGCCACACAAATTCAAATTGGATGGAAGTGTCGCCTTACAGCAGCTTCGCCAGATGATCGACCCGGCGGCGCAGGTTTTCCAGCACCTCGCCGACCTCGGCCGTGGCGCGCGCGGTCTGGGCCGACAGGTTCTTGACCTCGCCCGCGACGACGGCGAAGCCCTTGCCCGCGTCACCGGCACGGGCCGCTTCGATGGTCGCGTTCAAAGCCAACAGGTTGGTCTGCTTGGCAATAGCGTCGATCTGTTCGGCGACTTTTCCGACCTGGGAGATTTCTTCCTGCAGGCTGGTAATTTCGTCGCGAATTTCGGAGTTGCGGTCATCACCCGCAACGGCCATTGCGGTTCCCAGGGCAGCGTCTTGCGGCATTTCAATGTTTCCTTGCTCGAATACCGGCGCAGCGGTTCCCGCGCCGTGACCCTTTAACAGATCTCATTCGAACGGTAGCCTAATATAACGGAGCCGCCAAGATGGCCTTCCGGCCTATGCCGTCAGGTAAAGCGCTGGCGCAAAGCCTGGGAGAACAGATCGAGAAGCGTCACCGTGCCAATGATGAAAATCATCACCGCCGCCGTTTCCGCGTAATAAAAGCCGCGGATGTATTCCCACAGCATCATCCCGATCCCGCCGGCGCCGACGATGCCGATCACCGTGGCCGAGCGCAGGTTGCTTTCGAACCGGTACAGGGAAAACGAAATCCATAGCGGCAAAACCTGGGGGATGACCCCGAAGATCACTTCATGGACGGCGTCGGCCCCGGTCGCCCGGATGCCTTCCGCCGGATTGGGGTCGATGGCTTCGACCGCTTCGGAAAACAGTTTGGCCAGAACGCCCGTGGTGTGGATCCACAAAGCCAGCACGCCCGCAAACGGGCCCAGGCCGACCGCGACCACGAACAACATGGCGAAGACGAATTCGTTGATCGCCCGCGCGGCGTCCATCAAGCGGCGCATCGGCTGATAGACCCACCAAGGCACAATGTTTTGCGACGATAGGATGCCGCAGGGGATGGAGCAGACCACCGCCAGGACCGTACCCCAAATGGCGACCTGCACGGTGATGACCATCTCGTGCAGCATGGTCGGCCAATCATGAAAATTGGGCGGGAAGAAGCCGGACGCGAATTCCGCCATGTTGGCCGAATATTCGAACAACGCCAGCGGGTTCATCTCCGAGCCCTGCCAAGCCCAGGCCAGAACGATCAAGACCACCGCCCATCCCAACAGATTGACGACGGAGCGTTTCATATCGCGCGGCGGCAGGGTCATCGGCTGTGCGGCGGCGCCGGTATTGTCGATCACGGTCATGGCGGGGCTTTCCGAGTTGCGTTGGGAATGAATACGAAAACGCCGTGCCCTTTTGAGGCACGGCGTCATACGCAGAGGTCTTACTTAAGGGCGAGCTGGTTGTCGCTCAGGACCTTAAGAACATCGAGCTTGCGATCGATATCGGCGATCTTCTTGGCCTTTTCGGCGGCATCAAGACGCTCGTCGTTGACCAGCTTGCGCTTGTCCTTGAACAGCTGCAGCTGACGGATCGGATAGAGCTGGGCGTTCGAGGAATCTTCGAACGGCGCCCAACCCGAGCTGACGCCCGCCAGGATTTTGCGTTCCTTTTCGGCATTCGAGCCAAAGCGGCCATAGGACAGGAAGAAGCCCTTGATCTTGCTCTTGGACGGCTTGTCCAGCTCGGCCCGCCACACGATCGGATCGTTCGGGATCAACGGCGATTTCCAGATCGCCTTGATCTTGGCGGCGGCCTCCGGATGGTTCTTCTTCAGACGCGACAGCGATTCCGTGTTGTTGGTGGCGAAATCGACCTGACCGTTGGCGACGGACAGCGCGTTGGTTTCATGGTTGGCGTTGCGAACCGACTTGTAGCACTTCTTCGGGTCGACATCGTTTTTGGCGAAGACATAGAAGCTCGGAACCAGGAAGCCCGAGGTCGAGTTCGGATCGCCGTTACCGAAGGTCAGGGACTGATCGCACTTCAGGGCGTCTTCAAGCTTGTTCAGCTTGTCATTGTTGGCCTGCGTGATCAGCAGCGACCAGTAGCCGGGGTTGCCGGTCACGTCGACGGTCTGCACGAAGACTTCGCCACCGGCGCGGTCGACGGCTTCCATGGCCGACTTGTTGCCGAACCAGGCAACGTCGACTTTCTTGAAGCGCATGGCTTCGATGACACCGGCATAGTCGGAAGCGAAGAAGGCTTTGACCTCGACGCCGAGCTGCTTGCTCATGTCTTCCAGGAACGGGGTGAAGCTTTTCTTCAGGCCCTGGGACGATTCCGTGGAGATGATACCGAAGGTCAGCGGGTTCGGCATTTCAGCCTTGGCCGTCTGGACCGAAGCGAAGGCCGCCAGCGCGATGCCGGCGATCATGGCCTTTTTGAACATTTTCGACTTCCTCCTGAGTAGCTTTGAGTCGATGAAGGCGGTTAGTGGGACAAAAAAATACGGGGCGCGGGGCGTTATGCAGACGCCGGATGGATGCGCGCCCGGGCATCGTGCCGGGGTGCACCGGCGATCGGACCGGGAAGGATCAATTCCTCTCCGGCCGCGCCGTACAGTTCGCGCAGGAAATCGTGGGTCAGGGCTTCGCTGGGCCCGTCATAGACGATGACGCCATCGCGCAGCGCGACCGTGCGGGTGCAGTAGCGGGTCGCGAAATCGACCTGATGCAGGGACACGACGACGGTGATGCGGTCCTCGCGGTTGATGCGGGCCAGGTTTTCCATCACGCGGCGGGCCGATTCCGGATCGAGCGATGCAATCGGCTCGTCCGCCAAGACGATCTCCGCCTGTTGGACCAGGGCGCGGGCAATGGCGGCGCGTTGTTGCTGTCCGCCGGACAGGGTCGAGGCGCGCTGCGTTGCGTATTGGTCGATGCCGACGCGACGCAAGGCCTCGAGCGCGCGGAGCTTTTCCTCGCGCGAGAACATCGCAAACCATCCCCGCCAAGCGGGAATTCTACCCAGGAACCCCAACAACACGTTGGTCATCAAGGACAGGCGGTCGACCAGATTGAACTGTTGAAAGATGACCCCGACACGGCCGCGCACAGCGCGCACGCCACGGGCCAGGCGGCCATTTTCCTGAACCGGATAACCCAGCACCTCGATCACGCCATCGCCGGACCGATCAGCCAACATCAGGCCCGAGATATGGCGCATCAAAGTCGATTTGCCCGAACCGGAAGCCCCGATCAGGGCGACCATTTCGCCGCTTTCGATCGACAGACTGACGTTGTCCAACGCCCGGGTCGTTTGGAACCCCTTGCGGAACGTTTTGGAAAGGTTGTGTACGCGAATGGCTGGCATCGATGCGGATGTCATTGTCATCCCTGTCGTGATGGCGCTGATGCGGCGGCTCCCCCCGAGCAGCCTACGACCGGGCAAGCCGCCATCGGCGGCATTGGCCTGCACCGGAATGGCGGCTATCTAAGTGACGGGCAGTGACCCAATTCTTGCGGTTTCATGACGCTTTGATGACTCGCATCACCCGGCCGCCCTGTCCCGATTTTCGGGATTTGGTGAAATCGACCAATACATGCAAATATGTGCCATCCCGTAGCGAAAGGGCGCGCGGGCCTGGGAAAGACGGGTCGGGGACCTGTTAGATATGTCGATCCAGACCAAAATCATCGCGGTTCTGGTGGTCGTCTTAGGCGGCCTGCTGCTCGGCAACCTGGCCGTACTCGATCAGGTCGTTCTGGAAAGCTTCCGGACCCTTGAACGTCAGGAAATCCGCCGCGAAATCGGTCGCACGATGGCCAGCGTCGATGACGAGGCCAAAAGCCTGGATTCATTGGCCACGACTTGGTCCGAGTGGGACGGCCTCGCAAAATTCGCGAACAATGACGATCCGAAGTTCGCCCAGCAGTTCCTTTCGGAACAGGAACTGGCCGCCTTCGGCCTGGATCTCGTGATCGTCATCGACCGCCATCGGCACGCAACGTTCAGATACACGCGAAACCGCGAGACGAATTCCGAAATCAGCCTTCGCAATCTCAATTCCCAAACCTTTCCCAAGGACCATCTGCTGTTGGCGCACCTGCGCGGCGGCGGAAACATCCGCGGCACCGTCGCCAGCGACCAAGGCCCGATGTTGGTCGCCGCCGCACCACTGTTCGGAAAGAACCAGCATCCGGCCGCCGTCGGCACGGTGATCGTAGGGCGGTTGATGAACAAGGCCGCGGTCTCGCGGATCTCCGGCTACATGAACAATGCGTTGGAGATGACGCCGATCACGGATGTCCTGTCCGGCGGGCAGCAGGAAATGGTCAATCGGATTCTCGCGCTCGACGAGCCTGTCATCGAAACCGGCCACGACGGCGCCTGGACCGCGTTTCTTGTGCAACGCGATCTGTTCGGTTATCCGGCGGCGCTTTATTCGATCACCGCTTGGTCGTCGATCCACAACCTGGGCGGCGCCACGGTCCGCACCGCCGGAACGATGGGCGTGATCGGTTCGTTGGTGGTTCTGCTCGCGATCCTGTTCATGATGCGCAGAATGATCGTTCGCCCGTTCGCGGACATGCAGCGCTCATTGTTGGCGATCCGGGCCTCCGGCGACATGTCGCGCACGCTTCCGCTGAAAGGAAATGACGAGTTCAGGATCATCAGCGGCGAGATCAACGACCTTTTGATGGAGCGCACGGCCTTCGAACAGGCCTTGGAACGTCATCAGGAAGAGCTGGAAAAACGGGTCGAAGAGAGAACTTACGAGCTGCAGCGCGAAATCGCCGACCGCGAGGTCGCGCAGGAGACGTTGAAATTCGCTGAATTCTCGCTTTCTCACTCCAGCGAATTCCTGCTTTGGCTGCGTCGTGATCAACGCATTCTCTACGTCAACGAAGCCACCTGTCGCCATCTCGGATATAGCCGCGACGAACTGCTGAACATGTCCTATGCGGATTTCAGCGACGGTCCCCCGCCCGACAAGGACTGGGACCTGTTCTGGGAAGAACTGCGCCACGGCGAAGCGGTTCTGTTCGACACCCGGCACCGGCGCAAGGACGGCTCCGCCGTTCCGGTCGAAGTGCGCGCCACGGTCATGGAGTATGCCGGCGAAGAATTCCTGTTCGCCTTCGCCCAGGATATTTCCAGGCGGATCGCCCGCGAACGGGCGCTCGTCGAGACCGAACGCCGATTCCGAACCCTGACCGAGGAAGCCAGCCAAGGGATCGTCGTCCATCGTGGGTTCTATCCCCTTTATATCAACCCGGCCTTTTTGCGAATTTTCGGATTCGAAGGCCAGAATGAGTTCCTTCGCCACGGCGGGCTAGAAGCAACATTGGCGCCGGAAGAAATGGCCCGCATTCGCGGCTACGATCTTGCCCGCATGCAGGGACGCAGCGCCCCCAACGACTATGTCTATCGCGGGCTGCGGAAGGACGGGTCGGAAGTTTGGCTCAACAACCGGTCCTTCATGATCGATTGGGGCGACGGCCCGGCAATTTGCACCGTGTTGTTCGACGTCACCAAATCGCGCAAGGCGACGCAGCAACTGTACCTGATGGAAACCGCGGTGCAGGAGGTCAACGACCCGTTCTTCGCCGTGAACTCCGAAGGATTGCTGACCTACGTCAACGATGCGGCCTGCCGGGCGCTGGATTACACGCGCGATGAATTGCTGGCGATGTACGTTCCGCAAATCAACCATGCACAGGCCGACGAATGGCCCGATTTCTGGGACAAGATCAAAGCACTGGGCCACAAAGTGACGTTCGGCTCTTCCCGGCGAAAAGACGGCACCACTTTTCCTGTCGAAATCTCATCCAGCTTCATCGACCACGAAGGGCAGGAATACGTCTTCTCTTTCGTTCGTGACATCAGCGAACGGGTCCGCGCCGAGAATGACCTGCGCGAAGCCCATGACGAACTGGAAAAGCGTGTCGAAGAGCGCACCCAGGAACTGACCCGCGAGGTCGAGGAACGACGCCGGGCCGAAGCCGCGCTGCAACAAAGCGAAAATCGCCTGCGCGGCGCGGTGGAAAGCTTGCAGGAAGGGTTCGCCCTGTACGACGCGGACGACCGCCTGGTGCTGATGAATGCGCGCTATGCCAACAATCACCCCCACGCCGACGAGATTTTGGCGAAGGGGGGAACCTTCGAAGACATCGCCCGCGCCAAGGTCGGTCTTATCGCCGATGCCAAAGGCCGCGAAGAAGAATTCGTCCAGGAGCGGTTGCGCGCCCACCGCAATCCGGGCCCGCCGATCATCCGCGAATTCACCGACGGCCGGTGGTTCTTGCTGCGCGAAAGCCGAACCTGGGAGGGCGGTATTACGCTGACCTCGACGGATATTACCGAGCTTAAGAAAATCGAAGGCGACCTGAAGCGGAAGACGGAGCTGTTCGACACCGCGGTCCGCGCCATGAACAACGGCATCGTGGTTATCGACCCGGACCTGCGGTTTGCCGCCTTTAACGACCACTACCTCAAGCTGTTCGACTTCCCGCCCGAACTTGTCTATGTCGGTGCTCCCTTGGCCAATGCGGTCCGTTTTCTGGTCGAACGCGGCGAATACGAAGACGTCGACGCACCGGACGAAGAGATTGTCCAACGGCATTTGGAGCGCGTGCGCTCGCCGGATACGACCATCGCCCGGCGACGTTTGAAGAACGGGCGAACCATCGAATCCCGGCGCGGCCATCTGCCCGACGGCGGCGTGGTCAGCATCCATGTCGACGTGACGGAAAATGCCGAATTGGAAGAACGCCTGCGCGAAGCACGCGACACGGCGGAAAGCGCAAACCAGGCCAAATCCGTATTCCTGGCCAACATGAGCCACGAGATTCGCACGCCGATGAACGGCATACTTGGGGTGGCCGAGATGCTCCGGGACACCCCGCTCAACAACAGCCAACAAGGCATGCTGGAGATCATCCAGGATTCCAGCCGAACCCTGATGGGCATCATCGACGATATTCTCGATTTCTCGAAGATCGAAGCCGGTCGTATCGAACTCGACCCAAGCCCATTCCGTTTGACCGAATTGATCGACGGCGTTGCCGAGCTCATGGCCCCCCGGGCCGAAGAAAAGCGAAACCGCCTGAATGTCTTTGTCGATCCTGCCCTGCCCGACACGATCGTCAGCGACCCGACGCGCCTGCGACAAATTCTTCTCAATCTGGTCGGCAACGCGGTCAAGTTCACCGATAACGGCGTGGTCGGCATCGACGTTCGCCCCCATGAAGTCGACGGCAACGAGCCGCCTCGCCTGGTCATTCGGATAACCGACACCGGCATCGGCATATCACCGGCGAACCAGCGGAAACTGTTCCAGCCGTTCGAACAGGGGGATTCCTCGACCATGCGGCGGTTCGGCGGCACCGGTCTGGGCCTGTCGATTTGCAAAGCCCTGACCGAGGTGCTGGGCGGAGATGTCGATGTCGACAGCAAGGAGGGCGCGGGCTCGACCTTTAGCGTCACGATCCCGCTTCACGCGGAACACGATGCCACGGTCGTCATGGGCCGTCCGTTCGTCGGCACGCGGGTCGGTATTCTCGCCGCCGACCACGAGACCGGCGGATGCATCGAAAGCTATATGGCGCACCTTGGGGCCGAGACCAAGATCATCCCCAGCCTGCGTGCGCTAACGCAAATGACAAGCGGCGGCGCGTTGCTGTCCGAGAAATTCGATCTTCTAGTGGTCGACCATGACCGCGCCGCTGTCGGGATTTCCCGCTTTCTGAACGAGCGGGAAAGATCCGCCGATCCGATCAGCCAAAGAACAATCGTCTTGATGCCCCGGGGGCATATTCTGGCGATCAGCGCGGACGATGTCGCACGCCGTCGCCTTTACGTTCCGAAACCCATTCAACGCGCAATGCTTTGGCAGGCCGCCGCGATGGCCTTGGGCCTGAACCTGCCGGGAATCGACAAACCCGTGCGAAATGCGGCCGAAACGGCGTCCTTGCCGCTGTATGCCCCGCCGGATTTCGAAACCGCCCGTCAGGCCGGCGCGTTGGTGCTGTTCGCGGAAGACAACCCGGTGAACTGCAAAGTCATTTGCATGATGCTGGAGCGCCTGGGCATTGCCGTCGAAACCGTAGCGAGCGGCTCAGAAGCCTGGAACAGGCTGCGCCGCCAACCGTTCGGACTTCTGATCACCGATTGCCACATGCCCGAAATGGACGGCTACGAGTTGACGGAACGGATCAGGACGCTGGAACGGTCGGGCAACCGGCCGCGCTTGCCGATCATCGCCTTGACCGCCGATGCCCTGATCGGAACGCGCGAACGCTGCAAAGCCGCTGGGATGGACGACTATCTGCCGAAGCCGGTCGACCGCTCGGAACTCAATGCATTGATCCAACGCTGGCTGCCTCAGGCGATCTCGCTGCGGCGTCCGGTCGGCGAGTCGGAAGCCAACCATGACACACCGCCCCCTTCCTTTCCGGCAGAGGCGATCCTGGACCTGCGCTATATTCATGACGCCGTCGGTGGAGACGAGACCATGGTCGCCCCGTTGCTACAGGATTACCTGCGCAACGCCCGGCAATTGGTCGACGACATGTTGCGCGCCTTCGAAAGCGAGGACTTTGCCCGCGCCCGCGAGGCCGCACACGCGGCCAAGGGGACTTCGCTTTTGGCTGGGGCGGTCCGCTTCGCCAATTTGTGCGAACGGATCGAACTGTGCCTGCGGAGCGGCGACACCGAAAAAGCCGCCGATTGGTCCCGCCGGATCGAGCCGGAACTGGCCATCGTCTCTCAGGCCGTCGCGGGTCATGACCGGCGCTCCGTTTCCTAGGCGTACATTAGGCTTTCGTGCCGCATGTCGAAACGCATTGCTTGCGGCGTCCCGCGTAGCTACCATTAATGAGAAGAAAAACAGGGTGTTTATTCCACCCAACCGCGTCTGTGCTCAATGGTTTATCGATAAAGTGCGTCGCGGCAGCATTCGGACATACGGAGCGGAGGCCCCCAGAATGAGCGACCCTGCCTTTTCCGACATGACCGCGTTGATCATCGACGATCAGGAATTCGTGCTGAACATCGTCCGCAAGATGATGGAACAGATCGGATTCGGTGCCATCGAAACCGCAGCCGACGGGCAAGCTGGTTTGAACGTGATGGCCAAGGTCCGGCCCCACGTCGTCCTATGCGACATCGAAATGCGCCCGATGGACGGCCTGACCTTCCTGCGTGAATTGCGGGACAACGCGGACGTAACCATCCGCGATACGCCGGTGATCTTTTTGACCAGCCACGGCCGCCACGAATTGGTGTCTCAGGCGCGCGCCTTGGGCGCCGACGGCTTCGTCACCAAGCCGGCCACGGTCAACCTGTTGCGCGAACGAATCGAGCAATCTTTCGAAAAGCGCGTCGCCTGACCAAAGCGGCATCGTCGACGACCGAGCATAGGACGAAAATTTATCCTGCTAAGATGCGACCGAAGCGCCGCCGGTGGTTGTCCGCATCGCTGCGACGAGCGTCCCGATCGCCGTTTTCGCGCGGCTGCCTTGAACATTCGACAGCACCTCAATCGCAGGTGTCGGCAGGTCCGGCAGGCCAAGCCGCTGGCCGACGTCGATACAGCCCGGCGGCGCGGCACGGCGGCTTAGCACCGCAACCCCCAAGCCTGCGGCAATCGCTGCCCCTATCGTGGTCAGCCCCCCGCCGATGAAGGCGTCAACCCACGGGATCGATGCCGCATCCAGCGCATTCAGCGCTTTGGAACGAAGACTGCACGCGCCGGATTGAGACACCAAAGGAAGCGCCTGGCCGTCGCGAAGCGTGATCTCGGGTGCGGCCATCCAACCGATCGGCTCTTCGATTTGATGCACCCCATCGACCGGGCCGCGGTCAAAGCTCAGGATGATCGCCGCATCCAAATGGCCATCATTGAAATCAGCAAGCACATCCCGTGATGCCGCCAAACGCACATCCAACACCAATCCCGGGTGCGCGCCGGTCGTCTTCTTCAGCAACGCCGGCAGATCCGCCCCGACGATATGGTGGCTGATCCCGACGGTCAGGCGAAACGTCTCCAGATCGAACGCGGCCAAGGCCGCCGCATGTGCCGCCAACAGGTCGTGGGCAGCGCCCAGAAACCCATCGCCATCCGCGGTCAGGCGCACGCTGCGCGGTGTGCGCTCGAACAAACGGCGGCCCAATTGTTCCTCCAGCCGCTTGATCTTAAGGCTGACCGCGGACTGGCTTAGGGCGAGAGAATCTCCGGCCCGGGAAAAACTTTTGAGGTCCGCGACCAAAGTGAACAATCGGACGGCTTCAATATCCAAGGTCTGCTTCATGACATAAATTACATTTTGATATGATTGATATCATTTATCATTATTTTACTTAATTAATTCTGCATTGCTAGGGTCCCGTTGTCCCCACCCTTTCAAACCTGACGGCGATGCACCCATGACGTCTCTTTCCCGATCCACCGCAGTTCACGAAAACCGCGTCTTCCAAGAAGGCGGTTGGCACCCCAACATTCCGCTCATCGGCGAAGCCGACGCCCGCAGGCGCCTGCAAACCCCGGCGCTGTTGGTCGAACTTGCCCCCCTGACCCGAAACATCAATGCGATGGCCGAAATTGCGGCCAAGGCCGGGGTCGCCCTGCGCCCGCATGTAAAAGCCCACAAATGCCCGGCCATCGCCCATCGACAAATCAGCGCCGGGGCCATCGGGGTCGCCTGCGTTACCCTGGACGAAGTCGAGGCGATGGTCTTCGCCGGGATCGGGAACGTGTTGATTACCTCGCCACTGGTGACGACGGAGAAAATCGACCGCCTGATCGCCCTCATCGCCAGGGCCGGAACAGGCGACATCCAGGTCGTCGCCGATCAACCCGGCAACATCGCGGCATTGGCCGCGGCCGCCCGCCACGGCGGCGTCATCTTGCCGATCCTTGTCGACTACGACGTCGGGCAAAACCGCACCGGGGCGCCGACGCCGGACGCCGCCTTGAAGGTCGCACAGAGTATCCTTGACCAACCCAACCTGAAACTGGCGGGCCTCCAGGCCTATGCTGGGCACATTCAACACATTGTCGACCGCAACGAGCGTCAACGCGCCGCAGGCACTGTTCACGCCCGGGTTCACGCGTTGCTGGACCTTGCCGCGGAGCGCGGCATCGACTTCCCCACGATCAGCGGCGGCGGGACCGGCACCCATGCCTTCGATGCACAGTCATCCGTGTTCACGGAACTACAGCCCGGGTCCTACGTCTTCATGGATGCGGAATATCAGACCGTCCTATCGAACGGCGGCGTCGCAAGCCCGTTCGAGACGTCTCTGTTCGTACAGACGACGGTCGTCAGTGCCCATCACCTCCGCCGCGCCACCATCGACGGAGGCACCAAATGCTTCGCCACCGACGGCGGCAACCCGGAGACGGCCCGGGGCGCGCCTTTTGACAGCCAATATATTTTCGCCGGGGACGAACACGGAAAGTTGCTGCTGACGGAAGGGAGCCTGCCGCCGGGCGCGCGGGTCGAATTCGTCACCCCTCACTGCGACCCCACGGTCAATCTACACAACGCCTGTCATGTCATGGACGGCGACCATCTGGTCGCCATCTGGCCGATCCGGGCGCGCGGCTATTGACCGCCTTTCAATCCATCCGATGGAGAGATTATCCATGCTGCTCAATCATTATCACCACCGCCTACCCGCGGCCTTCGATCTGCACCAGGTTCGGGAACGCGCCATGGCGCGCGGCAATCTGTGGGACAACGTACCGGGCTTATTCTTCAAGGCCTTCCTAATCCGCGAGGCAGGGAAACGCGGGGCCGCAGCCAACAGCTATTCTTCGCTCTACCTTTGGCGCGACGCGGTAAAGCTCCGCGACTTTCTGACCGATGGCCGATTTTCCGTGGTCACTGATTCCTTCGGACGACCCGCCGTCAACACGGGCCTGGTCTTGGATGCCCGCAAAGGGCCCGGTGAAAACGCAAAGGTACTGACGCTTGAAGAAGTGCCCGTGCCGCTCGATGCAAATATCGCGGCCTTCGCCGCCAACGAGAAAGAACGGAACTTTGCGGACGCCACGGCGAAGGGCACGATCGCCGCGGTTGCAGCCCTGAACCCCACGGCTTGGACAGCTACCCGTATCCGCCTCATGTCTGAACCGCCGACCGGCGGCTCCTTGGCGACGATTTTCGATATCGCTTATCTCGCCCAGCCGGAACTGGACAGCTTACCCGACGCCGCAAGCTGACGCGGCATCGATAGCCGCCCCGGCCGGGAATCGACGGCGTGGGCCACCGCGCCGTCGAGGCCGGAGCGGCTACGTCCGGGCCACAAAGTGGCCGGGCGACACCTCGTCGTAGGACACCAGTTCCGGCGTGTAGCTGAGCGGCTTCACCGGGCTGGGAATTTCATCGACCATCAGGCGCCGTTCCTTGCGCCGTTGCTTCGGATCGGCAACCGGCACGGCGGACAGCAGCTTTTTGGTATAAGGATGCTGCGGCCGCTCGAAGATGTCTTCACGCTTGCCGATTTCCACGATCTGCCCCAGGTACATGACCGCGACCCGGTGGCTGATACGCTCGACCACCGCCATGTCGTGGCTGATGAACAGATAGGACAGGCCCAATTCCGCCTGCAGATCCATCAGCAGGTTGATGACCTGGGCCTTGATCGTCACGTCCAGGGCCGATACGGCCTCGTCGCAGATGATCAGCTTCGGGTTCATGGCCAAGGCGCGGGCGATCGAAATACGCTGGCGCTGACCGCCCGAGAATTCGTGCGGATAGCGGGTTGCGAATTCCGCCGGCAGGTTGACCTTGTGCAGCAATTCGCCGACGCGCGCATTGATGCCGTCGCGCGGCACCAAGTTGTGCACCTTCAGCGGCTCGGCCAGGATTTCGCGCACCGACATGCGCGGGTTAAGCGACGAATACGGGTCCTGAAAGATCATCTGGACCTTGGTATAGAAATCGCGCCGATCGGCGCCCGCATGGTCGGTCAGGGACTGGCCCTGGAACTTGACGTTGCCCGAGGTCGCGCTTTCCAGACCGATGATGGTCCGGCCCGTGGTCGTCTTGCCGCAGCCGCTTTCGCCGACGATGCTCAGGGTTTCCCCAGGCATGATTTGGAACGAGACGCCTTCGACCGCATGTACGCGGGCGATCGGACGACGCAGCAGGCCGTCCTTGATCTCGAAATAAGTCGTCAGGTTGTCGACTTCCAGCAGGCATTCGGAGTTGGAGAGTTCGTTCATTGGTATCCACCCATTTGATTTTTTGATTGCGCCGGTCGCTTGGCCGTCAGCCCGCGATGGCGGGGAATTTTTCCGGCGCGGCCTTGCCCGTCATGCTGCCGATGCGCGGCACCGCGTTGATCAGCTTGCGGGTATAGGGATGCTGCGGATCGTGGAAAATCTGATCCACTGGGCCCTGTTCGACCACTTCGCCGTGGTACATGACGACGACGCGGTCGGCCATTTCGGCGATCACCGCCATGTCATGGGTGATGAACATGACCGACATGCCGAAGTCGGCCTGGATATCCTTAATCAGGTCGAGAATCTGCGCCTGAATCGTCACGTCCAGGGCCGTCGTCGGCTCGTCCGCGATCAGCAACGCGGGCTCGCAGGCCAGGGCCATGGCGATCATCACGCGCTGGCGCATGCCGCCGGACAGATGGTGCGGATACTGCGCCATCTTGCCCGCCGGATCGGGGATGCGGACACGGCTCAACAGGCCGATGATCTTTTCCTCGGCCGCCGCCGGGTCCATGTTCTGATGCTGGAACAACGGTTCCGTCAGCTGCGTGCGCAGGCTCAGCACCGGATTGAGGCAGGTCATCGGCTCCTGGAAGATCATCGAGATCTCCTTGCCGCGAATGCCCTGCACGACCTTGCTGTCGACCTGCGACAGGTCGATCTGACCATGATCGCGGCTGTTGAAGCGGATGTTCCCCTTGGGGATATACGCACCCATCATTTCGTTCAGACGCAATAGCGACATCGCGGTCACGGATTTACCCGAACCGGACTCACCGACCACGCCGACGGTCTCGCCGGGCATGATGTTGTAGGAAACCCCACGCACGGCTTCCACGTGTTTGCCGCTGGTGGGGAACGTCACATGTAGGTTGTCGAATTCGACCAGTGGCGTCTCGGCCATTTGCTTCCTCTTCCTGAATAGTCTTTTTTGGTTGTTGGGGGTTTGTTTCTCGGTGGGGCTTTGCCTTAGTGCAGCGTGCGGGAGAACCGGTCCGCCGCCCAAAGAACGCCCGCCGGGGCGACCCGGGTGCCCGTCGGCACCTTCGACGCCCCTGAACGATTGAACCGCTGCGGCCCCAGGAAATGCGCGCGCACCCATTTGCTCGGCTGGAAGCGGATGTCCAGGTCATCGAGCACTTCCGAAATCTCGGTCAGCAGGGCGCGGCCATTGGCGATGAAGGTATTCGGCAGCCACCAGGCCAGCAGCTCATGCACGGTGCGGTGATTGCCCGCCCGCCATTCGGCCAGGATGTAGATTGTCTGAAGCTCGAACAAGGTCATGCCCGTATTGGTCGGCGGGTTGAAGCGGACGATGAACGGGTCCGCCCGCCACAGCAGGTCCAGAAAAGCGGTTACGGCGTCGGCGAGGGTGGGAGGCGTCTGCGCACCTCCTGCCCTCGCCGCGCCTTCCCGACCTGTCCCGCAAGAAGCCTTGCTTTCCGGGGAGGCCCCCCGCCATTCCCGGATAGCCTGCAAGACGATGCTCTCGCCGGCGTTCAACAAGGTCCTCGTGGGGTTCAGGTCGGTCATCACGTGTCTCCTTGACGACCCTTCATAATGATATTGCAAATCATTCGCAAGCATATAATTGCGAATGATTATCATTTTCCTGACTCTGGGTTTTTATGATTTCCGGCCGGGCCTGAACGCCGTTATTCCCGCGCGGCTTCGACCAATCCGCGGTACAGCGACTGATGTCGGCGGCGAAACGGCAGCAGTTCAGGATGCCACTGAACACCGATCAGAAATCGGGCATCGGCATGCTCGGTCGCCTGAACGACGCGGTGCGCATCCCGGGCGGCGACACGCACCCCCTGACCCAACTTGGCGACGGATTGATGGTGCAGGCTATTGACGGCGATCCTCCCTGCACCCATCACCCGGGCAAGCTGGCTGGTCGGCCTGATCGTGATGTGCTTGCGCGCCAGGGGCGTGCGCATGCGCGGCAAGCCTTCGTACACGGAATACATGTCCTGATGCAGCGTCCCGCCGAGGTGCACGTTGATCATCTGCGATCCCCGACACACACCGAGCACCGGAACCTCCCGGTGCAGCGCTTGGTCCAGCGCTTTGCGTTCCATTTCGTCGCGCGCCGGATCGATTCGCACCTCGGGAACAGGCTCGCCGCCGTACAGACCGGCGCCGATATCGTCCCCGCCGCCGATCACCAAGCCGTCCAGCCCATCGACATCGGTCTTCCCGTTCACCGACAGGCGCACAGGCTTGCCGCCGGCACGTTTGACCGCAAGCCAATGGGCAAGCCAGGTCATCGTCGCGCCGCGGTTGGACACGGTAACGCCGATGCGGGGTTTGACCGTCACGCCGTCAGCCAGGCCTGCAGCTCATCCAGCCAACGCGCCGGGGCCGGACGCAAAAGGTTTTCTCGCAGGGCCGCCGCCATGTCGTTGAGGCGGTCTTCGTCGTCGGCCAATTGCTCGACCCGGACCCAGCGGTTCCAATCGGTCACCGGTGACCAACCCGCATCACCCAGGGCGCAATCCGGCAAACGATAATGGAAGGTCGGGCGCGCCTTGATCAATGGATCGTCCAGCCGATCAAGAACTGCCTGTTCGTCCAGATGGCGGAACAACGGCAGCATATCCAACTCGCGATTTCGGGTCGGGTTGTGTTCAAGGTAGTCCGCGATCAGTTTCTTAAGGTCGGGCGCGTATCCCGGTTCCAACATGGCCAGCAGGTAGCTGCGCGGGAACGGGTCGGAATGCGGCATCAGGCGGCGGGTGACGTCGATATCGATCTCGTCGCGTAGCCAATCGGCCAGCACCAGATAAGCCTTCAGATGGCGCAGGATCGTCGCCGCGTCGGTTCCCGGCACCTCCGGATTCAGATGAAGGCCGAAGGCATAAAGCAGATTGTCGTCCGTGCCCTTGGCCCCGGCTTTGCGCAGGCCGTCCGTCAGGCTCGCCATCCGGCCCAGGTCGGGCCAAGGAATAGGCGGCGAGACGATTTCCACCGGGACGATACCGGACACGGCCTTGCCCAGCGCTTCGCGGGCGGCGGCATCGACATCGTCGGGCAGGATTTTCTTGAGGTTGGCGCCGTCATCGCGTTCCGGGCCTTTTCCGTGAACCACCTGGGCATCCAGCTCGACCACGAAATCACCGAACGCCGTGTCTTCGACGATCAGACGATGGGGGTCGTCCTCGAGCACGGCCCCGCCGAAGGTGTCGCGAACCAACTCGGCCGCGGCGGGTACATCCATGCCGGCGAATTCAATCTCAACCCCGACACGGCGCGTTTCGCCCGCCTCCGTTTTCTCAACGGGGGGCCGCACCGGCTTCGCGGTGCCATCGACCTGGGTATGGGGAGCAATGCGATCAATCATAACAAAAAGGGCCGCATACACCTTTGGACGATGCATGCCCTGCTATGCAGATAGGCACAAACACGTCCCGTTTCAAGGCGGCACGACCGCCATCCTCCGAAAACCGGATCCCAACCATTTGATTTTTCTAAGAAATGGTGGGCGCACAAGGACTCGAACCTTGGACCCGCTGATTAAGAGTCAGAAATCACCGAGTTCGCTCATCATCGCGACATTGCGACATACGATCATATTATGTTGATTTTACGATATTTTTTGACACGACTGGGTGAATATGGTTCGCTGAATTTCGTTCAAATTCGAGACACACTGCTTACCTAATGCTTACCCGAATGATCCCTTACAGTCTCAAATTTTTGATCGCGCTCTTTGTTGCCTCATCATCAGGGCTAATAGCTGCATTCGTCTTGAGCATGTTCGTTGCCTTTCTGTTCTGGAGCAACGAGCTCGTCTTCTTGTCTATATTTTGGGCTTCGATAACCGCCTTTCCACTGCTGCACTGGCTTCTGGCCAGGAAAGGAATTGCAGAGTCATCCCACTATTTTTGGGGCGGCTTGGCGGTTGGCCTTATCGCAATGCTGATTGCATTTGGCATGACCGGTTTCAGGTCTTCCAGCGTTTTTGTTTTCTTTTGGATTTTCTGTTTGTGGGGCGGTGTCACTGGGTCGGTCTTCTGGGCAATTCTCATTCGCCCGAAGCGAAAAACACTGGAGCGCTCAGCTAGCCAGTCAGCAACGGCGGATTCAGATGGCTAGACTAACCAAACGTTTCATCGATCTGCTCACCCCTGCCGCGAATGATCGCTTCGAATGGGATGATGAGCTCCCCGGCTTCGGCGTCCGCGTGAAACCGTCAGGCGTCAAAAGCTACGTAGTCCAATACCGAAAGGACGGACGCTCGCGGCGCATGACCTTGGGGCGGCATGGCGTTCTGACCGCTGAGGAAGCCCGCAAACTCGCGAAACAGCATCTTGGTAGTGTCGCCCACGGGAAAGACCCTGCGCAGGAGCGTACGGACTCCAGAACTGCTCCTACGGTGCGGGAACTCGCTGAGGACTACATGGAGCGCCACGCGACCCCAAACAAGCGCCCCTCGTCGCTCCGAAACGACAAGACCATGCTTCGCGATATCGTCTTGCCGGCACTTGGCCCGCGCAAGGTGCGCGAGGTGTCGCGCCGCGATATCGAGAGCATTCTTCTGCAACTGAAGCCGACACCCTACAAAGCCAACCGCGTGCGCGCGCTGCTATCCAAGATGTTCTCACTCGCCAAGGGGTGGGGATGGTGCGACGCCAACCCGGTCGAAGGCATCGCGAAGTATCAGGAGGAAAAGCGCGACCGTTGGCTGAACAATGAAGAGCTCTCCCGCCTGATCGACGTGCTGGACAAACACCCCAATCAGAAATGCGCCAACATCGTTCGATTGCTGACCCTGACCGGGGCCCGCAAGGGCGAAGTCATGTCTGCGACCTGGGATCAATTTGACCTCGACCGGGGCACGTGGACGAAGCCCGCCCATACGACCAAGCAGAAACGCCTAGAGCACGTTCCCCTATCCACCCAGGCCACCGCTCTGTTGGCAGAGATGAAACGAGGGATCAACGACGAAACGGCCTATGTCTTCCCCAGCCGAATAGCGGGCCAGCCCGTAACGGAAATCAAAAAATTCTGGGATGAAGTCAGAACCGCCGCGAGGATCAAAAACGTGCGCATCCATGACCTTCGGCACACCTTCGCCTCGCACCTCGTCTCCGGCGGAGTGAGCCTGCCGATCGTCGGACGCCTGCTCGGCCATACCCAACCGCAGACGACGCAGCGCTATGCGCACTTGGCGGACGATCCGTTGAGAGAGGCAGCAAATAAAATTAGAAAAATAATTTAGCTATCTTTATATATTTATATGTAGATTTGTTTTATTAAAATATTTTTCAAATTCTTTTAGGCCATCATAAATAAAATTGTAATTTGAAAGCGTCACCGATGGCGCATCGATAGTGTATGTCGCTCCCTGTATGTGTGTGTGGGCCGCTTTGTTCCTCGCGTCCGTCAAGTTTGATAAAGCGCTTTCAAGTCGTTGAATTTTTAATCTATCAGCTTTTCTCTCTATTAACTCAACCCCCAAGCATCCAACCAGCTCTTTTACTAGATGAGTGAAATGTTTTTGGTACTGAAAACCGTGTGTATATCTCACAGCTTCGTTGAACTTATTCAATCTCGGAGAATGTTGGATTTTTCGTTGCGCATACCTGCTCACTAATGCGTCTATCGTTTCTTCAGTCCATCCACCCAGCTCAATAATTGCCATTTTCGAAACAAGTAGTGCCTCTTTATTTTTTAATCCTTCGCGATAGCGCTCATCTAAGGCCTTCAATGTAGGCTCGATGTATGTCTTCGCAACCATCGTCAGGCCTCAGAAAAGGCTGCGATGCTGGCTTCGATCCTTTCAGTGACCCGTGCCTTTTTAGAAAGCCCTTCCGCTAAGGCTTCCTCCGAGAAGGACTCAGAATCCAGCATTTCTTTATATTTTTTCCGCAGCTCAGCAACCTTCATCTGCTCAACACGATCAATGTTGCGTCCGATTCCAACTAACGCGGCTTCCAAAATTGCGATCGGCAACTTCTGATCAAAGCTTTTTCCCAAAACTCGGCCCAACAATTGATCGACAGTGCGCTCAAACAGACGTCTCTTGGCCTCAATAAAATCCGCGCCCGGATTTCTATTGTCATACATATAGTCGTTTAGGAATTTTGAGACTTTGCCTTGGTATTTATCAGGACGATCTATCAACGCAAAAAACCTAAGAATAATCTCTTGCTTAACAAAACGGAGGCTCTGGCCTTCTTTCATGCGATGGAGTTCCCGCCAAAGCGGATTATCGTCCAGCTCTTTAAGCAACGCATTTAGTTCACCACTGTATATACAGTTTCGTATTTCTTGATTATTTAACTTTTGCCCACCAGAATTTAGCCTATGAAATATTGTAAAAAGATATTCCATATGGGATTTTTTATTAAATGTACATCTCAGAACATTGACTGGAATGACCGCATTTTCAACTCTGGACCCATAACGGGCGAGACTGGATTTTGGTTCAAAAAACCGTTTTTTCAATTTTCCAGACAGATTTGGATCAATGTCATCAAGCTTAGACAAACGCCAATTTTCTTCCCCGAGAAACCTAACGATTGTTGAAATCCTTTGAAGCCCGTCGATCACCAACCATTTGTTTTCATTATAGTCTAACGCGAAACACAAACTGGGGATCGGCAACTGCTTAACAATGGAATCAATAAAGCGCGTTTGATCGGTACCGGCCCACACGATTTCCCTTTGGAATTCTGGCTGGATTTCCAAGATCCCCTGTACATACATTCGATTGAGATCAGCACACGACCGCAATTCATTGTAGGCAACGATATCCGCCGGCGGCACTTCGTTGTTTTCGTCTTCAAAGTATAAGTTCTCTTCGAATTCTTTGATGTCTTCTTTGGTCATTTACATTTCCTAAGGAGCACAAGCCAACCCGACCCCCCTATTCATTCAGAACAGGAAGCCTCAGGGACTAAAAAAATTCTAATTTTAGGAGAGTATTTTCAAACAGCGAGGTCAAGAGGCAAATCGCTGATGTCTTTCAATCTCATTCCATCAACCATGGTTCTCAAAAGATCGATAGCATCATCTTTCTTTAGTGCTCTCAAGACATCAAAAAGTTCATAAAGCGCAAAATGGTATACACAATCCAAATCGCCCGTGCCGAGCGCTAATGATGCGATTCGGCTAGGTAGCGGCTCTGCGGTGACCGCCACGATATGCGGGGATCTTCCTTTTCGACTTCTAATAAGATTAAGCGCTTCAGTTCTCGTATTCTGAGCTCGGTCTGATCTCATCGTGAATTTGCACGAGACACTAGCATGCAGAAGCCATCGCGGATCATTCGGAGCATCGTGATTTCGTGCGCGAAGCTTACTCTTCAAGACTGAGTTATCATCGAGCAAAAATAAATTTGCGTTTATTTCTTCGTCAGGCTCGGGCTTACGGGCTACCACTATGTCGGGCGCAATTGCATAACCCTCACCAAGAAAAGTGCGAAGGTCTTTATTTTTCTCAATCAGGTCACCGAGAGATGAAAGGTGTGCATATTGCTCATACTCACCGATCACGCTCTCCTTGCGGCTAGTGATTTGATCAATTGACCATTCGCCAGGACGCAAGTGTGAAAAATGCCTAAAAGTACACGTTATAAATTTTGAAATACTCGCTTCAAATTTGTTGCCAAGAGTCTGCCCTTTCATTTTAGCGCTTCGCTTCACAATTGGCGTTTTTGTGGACTGAGATACAGTTTCAATAAGCGCATTCGATACATCGATACTCAGCTTGTTTCCCACATCCGCGTTGCTGGCCACCCAATCGACCCCAAATTTTGCGTGCGTATCCTTCGAGGCTGGGGCATAGGACCAAACCTCATCCTTGATAATTGACGCTAAAAAGCGCTTTCGCTCGGCTGAAATCAAACCTTCGGTCATTCTGCTGCCACCGCAGAATGATCAGATAAACCAGTGCTTGTATCGTGAGAAAGCTGTTTGGCACGTGAAAATGATTCGTGAATTTTTAAGCCAACTGCCTTTGCCACCGGGGGAGGAAACGCGTTCCCAATTTGCCGGTACGCATGCGTTTTTCTACCTGAAAAAACCCAATAATCTGGAAAGCCTTGAAGCTTAGCGACCATCTGAAGAGTGAGCTGCGGCATCCGCTCGAAACCTTCACGAATGCCACCCCCCCGCATTGGAGCGCCCATAAATCCAGGCCCCGGCACTTCGTCCTCGTTTGCTATTCGATGGCCGTTCACCCCCAACGCTTTCCAAGCATGCTTTGCTCGCGTAGGCCCTAAGTCTGGCCCGCCATGTTTTTTAGATCCACCAACAATAGTTGGAGCTATTGACTTCGCATTTTCCCGCCACTCGCTCGCCCCTTCCCATCCATTCGCTGCCATTTGTTCATACAAGGCCTCCCCCACAGTTGGCGGCGTCTCAACGCTAGGCTTAGGCCAAGAAAAGTGGAGAAAATCCTCTTCAGGAAGCGCAACTAGAATAGACCTAGGGCGTAGTTGCGGAACTCCAAATTCACTGGCGAAGAGCTTCTGCCACTCAGAGCCATAGCCCATAGCTGAGAGTCTACCTTGAATCTCAGCTCTATAAGAATCAAACTTGGAATCCATTAAACCATCCACATTCTCAATCATGACTGCGAACGGTCTTACAATTTCTACAAGGTCCAATGCAGCCGGGAACAAATCACGTTCATCTTCTTTTCCCCTTTTTAGCCCGCCATCACTAAAAGGAGGGCATGGAACACCGCCCGCAACCAGATCAATTTCTCCGGCAAATTCTGACGCTCGTTCTTGAATAAATTCTTCTAGGTCGCGACTAAAAATCTCGCCCCAGCCTAATTCATGGATGCGATTATTTGTTTCTAAGGTCTCGCAGGCATACGGATCGTTTTCAACCAATGCGACATGCTGCATGCCAGCTTCGTGGAGTCCGAGAGCCTGCCCTCCAGCTCCTGCACAAATTTCAATTGTTTTCATCACAACCAGACACGATCAATTAGCAAACTGAACGCAGCTAAAAATAGAGACGCAGAATCTTTAATCACAACGCCGAACAAGTGCGGTGTTTTTTCGGGTACAATTCGCAATGAGCTCCCTAATTGGACGCATTCTGCCAAGTCTGATGAACGCACGACATCATGTGAACATCTGATCTTATACCTCTATATTTATAACGCGCCACCAGAACATAACACGAACATTAACATAAAAAGCACATAGCCAAAAGAAGCTTCAACCCGAAAAACGTGATTGGCCGTGGATAAGATCTCTAAAGCAAGACGTAGTGCCAACATGAGGCGCATCAAAAGCCAAGACATGAAGCCGGAAATTCTGGTGCGCAAAATGGTTTACGCTCTTGGGTTTCGATATCGGCTGCACCAAAAAAACCTCCCCGGAAAACCGGATCTCGTATTCAGAAAGTTAGGGAAAATTATATTTGTCCATGGCTGTTTCTGGCACCAACACTCTGATCCCAACTGCAGGGACGGACGAATGCCCAAATCCAACAAAAGCTACTGGAACCCAAAATTGGAGGGAAACATCGAACGGTTTGCAGCCCAAGAGGCTGAGTTAAGGGCGCAGGGCTGGGAGGTTCTTGTTGTATGGGAATGTGAAACAAAAAATAAGAATTACCTGAGATCAAAATTATTGGACTTTCTTTCCAAATAATTGATCCCTTGACTTCAATTATTCTAGCTCAACCTTTTATCGCCTCCCCAATACCGTCTAGCCGTCCCTATCGATACCCTTAGGTAGGCTGCAATCTCCCCATCGCTCTTCCCTTCCCAATAAAGCCGCGTGGCCGATTTTATCCGCCGCTGACGAAGCTTCTCGTCGAACCACTTCTTATGTGCTTTGCGGAAGAGCACAACGGCTTGCGGACAAAGGTCGAGCTGCCGGGCGATCCTAAGAAGGGCCTCATGCCGCTGCTCTGCAGAAACCTTCCTGCATCTGTGATACGCCCATCGCCCAGCCTTCAAGGCACGCGCCTGACGTTCTCGAATACGCTGCAGGCTCTCGGCCTTTCTTTGCTCCGCTTCCCGTTCGGCTTCGACTTGCCCGATCAACGGATGGAAACACGCCGCCGCACGTGCCAACAACTCCACGAGTGGAAGGCAAATTTCAATCTCCAGCCGAACCCTGTCAGGTCGATCTGCCTTTGAAATTGAAAGCACGGTGACCGGCGATCCAGCATCATCTGAACGGGCACCAATATCGGCGACAGCCTTTAAGGCTTCCTCTGGTGCAGGATGGAACTTGAGCCTAGAGCGGGTCTCGCATTGCTCGTTTAGCAGCATCCTTGCTGCCTCCCCTTAGCTAATGGTGCCGCGCCTTTGATTTTAACAGTTCATGGGCAAAGCTCCGACTGGCCATTCCAATCGAGGCTGCGAATCCCCAGAGGCACTCGGTTTGAGATTTTAAGCTTTCCGAATTCAAGCATCGGGCTGGTTTCGCTTTCGAGAATCACTCGTAGTTTCGAGGAACCGATAACGTGCTGCAGCGCGACTAACTTTCTCTGCAAAGGCTGCTTCATCTGACTCGATATCGGCTTTAAGACATTGCTCCACGGCGTCAGGAATCAACTTTGCCTCATCCGGATGGATTCCCAACCCAGCGGCAAAGTTGGCTGATAAGCCAAGTATCTGCCGACGGGTCATTTCTATGTGCTCTTTGCGAATGACGGCCTTAATCAAATCGGGCGGGACATCGCATGCCATTTCAAACAGGTCTCTTTCGGCAACTGTCCGGACTAAATTCCATAAGGAGTGATCCCGCCAGCGAGATCGGTTCGTGTCAGCCGACGGCTCCGCATATCGAATGTCTTTAAGGAGCGACGCGACCATGGGTGCGAAGTAATTGTCCAAGTCGGCCCACTTCTTTCCGCCCCAAGCCTTCTTAAGGCACTCCTTGCCCGCCCGGAGCTCTACCCTCCACACCTGGGATGCTTCACGTTCCTCCGGGTCCAAAGGCGGCATGCCGTTACGAATGCGGCAGGCATTCCATATCTCCCACCAATAGACCTTGTGCCGATCGAGAACCTCTCGCCGTTTGTCGTACACGATTACCTGACGGTTCGGCATTTTCCCAACCGTTACAGACGTAACACGACCGGACGTCCCATGCCGCTGCATCGGCTCCGGCTCAATATGGTCAGCCCGGCTGGCATGGGAATGCATCACGAAATTGTCGGGCTGAAGCACCAGCTCCGGCGCCAGAACATCTACCGCGTAGTCAACGCGCCCTATGCTCTCTCCCCCCACCGGCACAACAATACCCAGGGCATCCATGGTCGCATACAAACGAGCCCTTACCCCACCCAACCCATAAAGAGCCAAAGCAAGAGACTTAGCCGAAACGCGCACGCCCCACGGATCACTAGGCTTTGGCCGCTTAAGGAACCAAGTCGCGCCATCGGGTCCTGTATCACAGCGGAAAGCATAGCCACCCCGCGCACCGGATTCCGCCACCATGAAATCAATGCCGTTAAAGGACAAAGGAACCGATTTCATATTTGTGCGGGCTTGCTCTAACGCTCCTTCAAGAGAAGCCAAAAGGGTAGGCGGCACCCGCCCCTGGAATGCAACGTCCAACCCATCGAACCCATGATAGAGGTGTTCCATCGGCCTCACTGCCTCCCTGAGTATTTCCAGAGGGGGGTGCTACAAAGACCCCCCTCTTGGGATACGAGTGTTTCACCGGCTGCTTCTAGAAGCTGAGCGAAGACGATTTCGTCGCGTCCCTTAAGCTTAAGGGACACGTTGGCACCAGCTCCCTTAAGGGTGCCGTCTCCATTTAAAGAGGTTCGAGCCTGGAGGGTTATTGCCCCGACCGGGAGGCCCGCCCCTACGGGCCGGGCAAGGTTTCGGCGCTGCGCGCCGAGGCCGCTTTGGGTTTTAGGGGCGGCCTGAGCTGGGGCGTCCGCCCGGCAACACCGAGCATCCCTTAAAGGCCCCGGTCCGCATACTATGCCTTTAAGGGGAGCGAGGGCGGTCGCCATCGCGACCGCCCCCTTAAGGCGCATGTAACAAGACGCTACATTCCGCCCCCAAAATCCCCGGCGGCGCGGCCAGCCCCGCCGAGGCAAAACTCTATGCTCAAAAGCTCCGCTCATTCTGAAAGCCACGGACAACATTCAGCGTAACCGACCTCGCCCGCATATTTTTGGCGAGGCGGGGGCGGAAGAAAGTCCGCCTGGAACATTCCCAGCAACCACGCGCTGTGACGTGCCCGTTGGCAATGGTCGCATTCGCACCCTGCCACAAACATCGGGATTTCGATTTCGAACAGATCATCGCTCATGCGGCTTCTCCCGCATCAAACTGGGAGGTATTCGTGCAGAGCTTTTCTTCCGCCCATGCAATCAGGTCACGACGGCGATAGCGGATCGACCGAGCAGAGACTTTAATGAATTGCGGCCCACCGCCCTTAACGCGCCAGCCTTGCAACGCGCGAACAGAATAACAGAGGAATGCAGCGGCTTCGTTTTCGCCAATCAGGCGATCGAGGTAGTCAGCGTCACGCGCTAAGTTTTCCGAAAGGTGCTGAAACATCGTCCTACTCCTGTTGTTGGAGACGGACGCAATTAATAGTCTCTTTTTTCTAGGCCGCATCAATACCGGCTCGCGAAAATGCGTACTTTTCGGGGGCCTATTTTCGCGAACGGCGTGTTTTGAATTCGGCTTGGACCGCACGAAGCTGGAAGACAAGCTCCGGCACGGCGGACTGATCTAAGGGAGTCAGGCAATCTTCGATGAAACGACCCGCTTCGCTGGCAGGCGTCTTTCCATAGTACGAGACGGTAAAATCTCGTTTCAGGTCATCCACCCAAAATCGCGCAATTTCATATACCCATGAGAAAAGAGCGCCGTTCCGTTTTCTCCCTTTAGGCTCAGATGGGACATCTTTCATTGCCTCATCTGAAATGAGCTGCAAATAGCGTAACGCGACAACAACGTCCTCTCGACCGATCACTTCAGCGACCAGATCGGACGGATCATTCTCACTTGCCCTTCGGAGAGCACCGATTTCCTCTAACCGCTTTTCATCGCCGAAAAGTGACTGGAACTTCAGTCGTTCCATCACCGGCCATAAATAACGCCACGAACGATCATCGACATTGTCGAGTAGATTTCGCAACCCCTCCACGTGGGAGTTGATCGCCTCAAAATATGCACGAACCTCGTTAGGGGTTGGACCTTCCCCCTCGTGCTTAAGGGCCCGGTACAGCGTACCTGCCGTCTCCAACCGATCTTTTAGCCGGGAAATTTTCTGCCTGTCCCGAAGGCCATGCTTGTTCGCAATATCTGCAACTAAGGCATCCGAATATGCACCGGTGTCCTCCTTTCGGAAGAACGACCTGCCGCGCCAGCCAACTTTCGGGGTAAATTTCCTAGGCACTAATGCTTACCTATTGCTTACCTCAAAATAAAAGGACTTAGCCGAAACCAGCTAAGTCCTTGAAATAATGGTGGGCGCACAAGGACTCGAACCTTGGACCCGCTGATTAAGAGTCAGCTGCTCTACCAACTGAGCTATGCGCCCCCAGGACACCGCGAAAACAGCGGCCGGTCACTGGAATTCGACCCGAAGGGCCGAAGGAAGGCGGGGTTTTAGCAAGCCTAGGCGGCTTTGTCGAGGTGAAGGTGACGCAGGACTGTAATTTTCCGGAGCGATGAGAAATTCCTAGGGCTCCGGGTTACATATCGTCGCCGATTCCCCGGCGGCCGACCATGACGTCGCGGTGAATCCATACCCCCATCAACAAGCCGAAACCGAACAGCAAGGTCAGCATCGCCGTACCGCCATAGGAAATCAGCGGCAGGGGCACACCGACCACGGGAACCAGCCCCATGACCATCGCCATGTTGATGAAGACATAAAGGAAGAAGGTGGCGGTGATGCCGATTCCGACCAGGCGGCCGAACTGGGTCCGGCAGCGCACGCTGATCGCCAGGCAATAGACCAGGATCACCATATAGAGGCCCAGCAGCGCCAAGCCGCCGACAAGGCCGAATTCCTCGGCCAACATGGTGAAGATGAAGTCGGTCTGCATTTCCGGCAGGAAGTTCAGGTGGCTCTGCGTGCCTTGCAGGAAGCCCTTGCCGAAGATGCCGCCGGAGCCGAAGGCGATCTTGGATTGGATGATGTGATAGCCCGAGCCGAGCGGGTCGTTTTCCGGATTTAGGAAGGTCAGAACCCGCTGTTTCTGATAATCGCGCAGGAACTGCCAGGCAATGGGCGCGGCGGCGATGCCGCAGCCGCCGACGATCAGGAATTTCCAGATTCGCACCCCGGCGGCGAAGAAAATCACCGCCCCGGCGATGATCAGCATCAGCGCCGTGCCCAAATCCGGCTGGCGCAGGACCAGGGCCGCCGGTACGGCGATCAGGAACAACGGGACGACCAGCTGCGACATGCGGCGGACGTCTTCGATCGACCGCCCATGGAAATAGCGCGCCAGAGCCAGGACCAGGGCGATCTTCATCAATTCCGAAGGTTGCAGGCCGAAATACCCCAGGTCGAGCCAGCGCTGCGCGCCCTTGCCGACCTCGCCCATGACCTCGACCGCGAACAAAAGCGCCACCGTCGCCAGATAAAACACATAGGCGTATTTCAGCCAGAGCCGGATATCGATCAACGCGACGGTGATCAGCACCGCCATGCCGACGGCGAAACGCACCATCTGACGCGAGGCCCAGGGATCGATATTCCCGCCCGCCGCAGAATACAACATGGCGAAGCCGACCGAGGCCGTGGCCCCCAGCAGCAGGATGAACAGCCAATGCATCTGCCACAGCTTCTGGCGAAGCGTGAAACTGGGCGGGTTAAGGGCGTCTTCACGAACGGCCATGGCTTATCCCTGATGTTCCCGGTTGGTTTGCACCACCGCGCGCAAGGTCTCTTCCCCGGACGGCGACGCGGCGTCCGGCGTGTTGGATGCGGTCTGGCTTCCTGCAGTCGGACCGATCGGCAGGTCGCGGGCGGATTTACGGCGCTGGGCCGTCAACAGAATATCGTGGGCGATGGGAGCGGCAACGCTTGACCCGCCGCCACCGTGTTCGACCACGACCGCCACGGCATAGCGCGGATTGTCCGCCGGCGCGAAACCAACGAACAGCGCGTGATCGCGTTCTTCCCAGGGCAGGTCTTCGTTCTTCAACACGCCCTGTTCGCGCTCGGCCTTGGTGATGCGGCGAACCTGAACCGTCCCGGTCTTACCGCCCATGGCGTAGCCGGCCTCGGTAATGGCCGAGCGATGGGCCGTGCCGTGGGGCGTGTTGACCACCTCGGTCATGGCGTCGCGGACGATCGCCAGGTTGCGGGGGTTGACCCCGATCTGCGGAAATTCATGATGCTCGGGCACCGCATGGACACCCGTGGTGCTGACCGATTTGGTCAACTGCGGCGACACGGCGAAACCACCGTTGACCAATCGCGCCGTCATCACCGCCAACTGCAGCGGCGTCACCAGGACATAGCCCTGCCCGATCCCGGCCAAAAGCGTTTCGCCCTGATGCCAAGACTGATTTCGGGCTTCGCGTTTCCAGGCCTTGGTCGGAATCAGCCCCGGCTTTTCGCCCGGCAGATCCAAGCCCGTTCCCTCACCCAGGCCGAAGCGATGCGCCATTTCGGCGATCCGGTCGATCCCGACCCGGCGGGCGACTTCGTAGAAATACACGTCGCAAGATTGGGCGATAGCGCTTGTCACATCGACCAGACCATGGCCGTGCTTTTTCCAGCAATGGAACTTGGAATCGCCCAGCTCCATGAACCCTTCGCAATAGACCTTGCCGGTGGGCGAGATCACGCCCCGCTCCAGCGCCGTCAAGGCAACCAGCATCTTGAAGCACGACCCCGGCGAATAGCGGCCCGCAATGACCTTGTTCGACAAGGGCGCGGCAGGGCTGTTGATCAGGGAATTCCATTCGTCGACGCCCAGGCCCCGGTTGAAGTCGTTGGGGTCGAAGCTGGGGTGCGAGACCATGGCCAGCACGTCGCCGGAATGCACGTCCAGCACAATCGCGGAGGCGCTGACTTCATCAGCCAGGCGTTTCGAGACTTCCTGTTGCAGGCCGACATCGATGGTCATCCGGACCTCGGCGCCGGGCAGGCCTTCGCGCCGGTTCAATTCGCGGATCACCCGCCCGTAAGCATTGACCTCGACCTCGGACGAGCCGCCGGAGCCGCGCAGGCTCAGATCGTGGACTTTCTCGATCCCAGCCTTGCCGGTACGGAAGCCTGGAAGCTCCAACAACCGGTCGCCGGTTTTTTCCCGCTCGCTGACCGCCGAGACATAACCCAATACATGGGCCAGATCGTTGGCATAGGGATAGAAGCGGCTTTGCCCTTCGTCGATCATCACGCCTGGCAGGTCCGGGGCATTGACCTCGATCCGCGCCACGTCTTCCCATTCCAGGTTTTCGCGCAGGGTGACCGGGACGAACGACCGGTTGCGCTTCACTTCCTTGAGGATACGGCGGCGTTCGCCCATGGTCATCGGCACGATCTCGTGCAGCAGGTCCAGGGCGCCGTCGACACCCAGGCCGCGCGTGTCCTCGGACACCAGCATGACGCGGTAATTCTGTTTATTGTCGGCGACGGGAATGCCGAAGCGGTCGACGATCCGCCCCCGCGGCGGCGCCAACAGACGCAGGCTGATGCGGTTTTCGTCGGCCAGCATCTTGTACTGCTCGGCCTTGACGACCTGCAGATAGTACATCCGCCCGGCCAACATGGAGACCAACACCAGCTTGCCGCCGACCAGCATCACCGTGCGGCGGGCGAAAAGCTTCTGACGTTCTTGATCCCCATGCATGGCGTCAATCCAACTTCAAGAACGCCTGCTGCCAGCGCGAGAAGAAGAACACCAGCAGCGGGAATGTGGCGACGGTCAAAACGTATTGGAAGGCAATCGCATCGGCGGCGAACAACGTGACGTAGAACGCCGACAGCAAAAGCCAGCTCAACATCGCCGCCCCCGCACCGACCAGACCGAACCCCAGCCAGTGCACGAAAAACGATTTACCCATGAAAAACTTATGCTGAAACAGCACCACGCCCTGCACCGCCAGGAAGATCAAGGCATGCAGGCCGAACGGCGCGCCGCTAAGGCCGTCCTGAAACAGGCCGATCAAGAACACCGCCAGGGCAGGCATCAGATGCGGGCGATGGATCGACCAATGGAACACAGCAATCAGCGGCAGCAACGGCACGACCCGCGCGATCCCGGGAACATGGGTGGGAACGACGTTGAGAATAACCAGCAAGAGCGTGAGCGCGACCGGGGTCAGGTTGCGAGCGAAGGCATCCAGACGCTGCCAGAATGTCGGTCTCATTGTCTGGTACCGTCGCCTCCGGCGGCGCGCTGCGGCAGTTGCAGAATGCCGCTCATGCCGAAGTTCAAAATGCGGACGTATTCCAGGCGCGATAGATCGGCGTAAGGCTGGATGATCAAGCCGCCCTCGCCTACCGCACTGACCTGCCCGACCCGCAGGCCCGGCGGAAACACCCCGGCATGCCCCGAGGTCACGACGTTGTCACCCACGGAAACGACCGCGCCGGGCGGCAGCCAGGTCAGGCGCGGCTTGGCCTGGTTGGCGCCGGCCATGATGGCGCGGGTCCGGGTCGGGTCGACCAAGACCGGAATCTTCGCGTTGATATCGGTCAGCAACAGCACCCGGGCAGACCGGCTGCCGACATCGATCACCCGGCCGACCAGACCGTCGGCGGTCACTGCGGCCTGGCCTTTCTGCACCCCGTCGCGGGCCCCGGCGTTGACGATCACGCTTTGCGAAAATGCACCGCCCGTATCAGCGATGACCCGCGCGGTCACGAAGCTGGCCCCCTGTTCGGGGATGACGTTCAATTGTTCCTTGAGCAGCCGATTTTCGGCCTCGAGCTTTTCCGCCACGGACTTCCAATGAAGCAGCCGTGCGCGCTCTTCAGTCAGGCGGGCGTTTTCATCGTACAGGTTCTTCATCGCCTGGACTTCGTCGACCCCGCGATTGACCGCCTCGAGCGGCCGCGAGATGACATCCAGGATCGGTGCGATGGCGTCGGTCATGTGGGTGCGGGCGCGTTCGACCAGGATCGTATCGACCTTGGCCAGCATCATCAGGGCGAACGCCACCACCACCAGCCCGATATAGGCGAAGCGGTGGGCGAAATTCCGGATCGGCTGCGCGACCCGCGAGAACGAATGAGGTTCTTTCACCCCAGGATGTCCTTCCTGCCCGAATCCATACCGCACGTCCCGCGACCGGCCCCCAACGGCCGACCACAGGTCCGCATTACCCGACCTCCCCTTAGCGTATTTTTTCGCTTATTAGCGTTAATCCACAGTTAATGACGGGTAACGCCATTCGCGAGAAAAAACAACCGTTTAAAGCGGAAATCTAAGAGAAAGAATGGGCATGGCGCATTCACTGTTCCTTGCATGCGCGGCCCATCCCGACGGCAGGATCGGGTTTACCTTGCGCGATCCCGTGCATGGACAACCCGCCCCAAATGCTCGGCCACGCGTTCCTGGACGAAGTGATACAGGCGCAAGGCGTCGCAAGGCTTGGCGATAAACGTGTGCGAACAATCGGTCAGCGTATAGGTCGTCAAGGCATCGAACTTGTCGGAAAAGGCGATCCGCAACGTCTCGGGATAGCGCTCTGCAAATCGACGCAACAAGTCGCCGCCACGCATATTGGGCATGCGCATGTCCGTTATCACCACATCTAGTGGCCTTAGCTTTGCAGTCATCAACGCTTCCGCAGCATCCTGGGCGAAAGAGATATCCCATTCCGCAGCGTATCGCCGAAGCCCTCGGCGCAATCCATCCAGCACCGAGACATCGTCATCAACGATCAACACCCGGGTTTTGCGAGCAAGCTTGCTCATGCCACGTCCTTTCCTGTCGCGAGACATAAACCGCCGGCAGGAAAGCAATTTTCACGCCACCGCCCGGCAGACGCCGGTTTGGCGCCAGTCCAGGTTGCCGTTACACCGCCGTCGGCGACGTCAGGATCAAATTGACCAACTCCGCCTGTCGGCTTGTGCCCGTTTTGGAAAATATTTGCTTCAGATAGGTCCGCACGGTCCCGACCGTCAGATTCATATCCGTGGCGGCTTCTTCGGGGGTCGCTCCTTGCGCAATGGCGGCGGCGACGCGGGATTCCTGATCTGTCAGGCCGAAGATCCGCGCCACGACCGCGGGCGAGACCGCCGGGGGCGTTTCAGGATCGGTCACGAACAAGATTACCAACGGCTCGTCTCTTTCGCCGTTTTCGGCGGCCATTGCCTCGGCCCGTAGCGACAAGGGCCGCGCCATCGATGGGCGTTCGATCGCCAAGCCTTGGGCCGCGCCGCTGGCGTCACCATTGGCCAGAGCCTTGATGACCCGATGAAGTTCCGCCGTATCGTCCGGATCGGCGGCACGAAGAACTTGCTCATGGCCGAGCACCAACCCGTCGCGGGCCGTCACCATGGCGGCTCCGCGTGGGTTCATAAAAGCCAAGCGGGCCGCCCCATCGACCACCACCACACCGATGGGCAGGCGGCTCAACGCGGCCTCGCCGATACCGGCCCGGCCGGCGGCCCCGAAAGCATCCGCATTCACACGGCGCCGACGCTCCAACAGCGCTGCCTTGACCCCTTCCGCCAACAAGTCGGCCGGGCAGGGCTTGGTATAGAACCGAAACACCCCGGCCTCATTGATCGCATCGATGGCCTTGGCCAGATCGGCCGTCCCGGTCAGCATGATCACCTGTGTCGAAGGGGCTTTCTCCCGCACGGCCTTCGCCAGTTCCAACCCAGACATTTTCGGCATCTGCAGATCGGAGACGACCACGTCGAACGGCGCGCTGGCAAAGCGCGCGCAAGCCGCCTGCGGATCGGACATGAAGGCCATATCCCAGTGGTCCGCATGGCGTTTCAGCATGCGTTTCAGGGCATCTAACACCAGCGGCTCGTCATCGACGAACAGAATCCGATCCATTTCCATGCGACGCTGCCTAAAGGGAAAACAACGGAATTCAGTCTGATTTTAGCCCGTCAAAAGCCGGATAGAAAACGTTTCAACGCGCCCTCCCCAAACGGGGATGTGGCAGGCATTCGCGGCCTGATACCCCTGGATCATCGCTGGAAATGATCTCTACGGGAGTCCGCCATGCAGCGCCTGATCTCAAGCCTAGCCATCGTCTGCGCCTTTACCTACGCCGTCGCGGCGAAAGAAACATCCGCCGCCGAAAAGCAACGGGACATTCTGTTCGGAATCGTGCCGCAACAATCGGCGACCCGATTGGCGCAGATTTGGATTCCGATCATGAACCGGCTGTCGCAGGAAACCGGCCTGCCGATCCGCTTCGCCACGACCAAGGATATCCCGACGTTCGAAAAGTGCCTGGCAAAGGGCGCTTACGAACTGGCGTACATGAACCCCTACCACTACACGGTGTTTCATACGCAATCCGGCTACCGTGCATTTGCCCATCAGGCGGCCAAACGCCTTCAGGGCTTGATCGTCGTGCGGGCCGATTCTCCGGCCCACAAACTGGCCGACCTGAATGGCCAGGCCTTCGCCTTTCCTTCACCCGCCGCTTTCGGGGCGAGCGTCCTGCCCCAAGCCGAAATGCGGTCCCAAAAAATCGAGCATGAAACGAAGTACGTGAAATCCCACGACAGCGTCTATCGCTCGGTCGCAGCGGGCATCTATGCCGCGGGCGGCGGTGTCAAACGAACCTTCAACAGCATTCCGGAAGACCTGCGCAAACAGTTGCGGGTGATCTATCGGACCGACGCCTATACCCCGCATGCCTTTGCCGCATCGCCGGCGCTGTCGGACAACGACCTGCAAACAATCGCCACGGCGTTCATCAACGTCATCGGCTCCGACCCCAAGTTGATGAAGCCCCTGGGCATGGCGGGACTGGTCGCTGCCGAAGACTCGAACTGGAACGACGTTCGCGCCCTGGGCCTGACTGAACAACAGACGGAAATTGCCGAAACGGGAGACGTGACATGTCGTTCCGATTGAAAGTGATCCTGGGCGTTGCCGCCATCGAAATACTATTGCTGTCGATCCTGGTCATCAGCGGCCTGAACTACATCCGCTCGTCCAACGAAGACCAACTGCGGAGCCGCGCCGAAACCACGGCGGAACTGTTCGCCACGATGACCAGCGACGCCGTCGTCGCCACGGACCTGGCGACGCTCGACATTCTGGTGGGGCAGGCCGCGCGCAATCCCGGCATTCTGTATCTTCGTGTTCTCGACCACCACGGAACGATTTTGGCGAAGGCCGGAAAAACACCCACCGATGATTCCGCCGTTCGTACGCACGACGTGGTCACCGACCTGAACGAAAATCATCAATTCGACGTCACCGTCCCGATCTCGGTCGCTGGTACGGAGTTCGGCAAGATCGAACTGGGCCTGGACACGCGCGGCATCCTGCAAACTCTGCGCGATGCCTCGCGCTGGATGCTGTCCGTAGCCGCCCTGGAAATCAGCCTTGTCGCCTTTTTCGGCTTCATCCTTGGCGGCATTTTGACGCAACAATTGGATGCGCTGCAGAAAGGCGCGCGCCGCGTCGCCGAAGGTCATTTCGGGCACCGGATCCAAGTTCACGGCAGTGACGAACTCGCGGATACGGCACGGAGCTTCAACCGCATGTCGACGGCGCTGGCCGAGTATGCGACAGAGCTAGAAGCCGCCCGCATGCAGGCCGAAGCCGGACGCGACCGCGCCGAAAGCGTCCTTCAGGATGCCGTCGAAAGCCTGAACCAAGGTGTTCTGATCGTCGATACCGACGGCGTTCAATTGAAACGCAACTCGGCCTTCGACCGCCTGTACCCGATGGCTCTGGATGAGCTGCCCGGCACCCCGACGATTCAAGAGATCACCTCGGCAACTGCTCCCTTCTTCAGCTCGATCGAAGAAAACGGCCATAAGAAACAAGCCGACGGCAGCCTGGATTATCTATCCGGGGCGGAACGCTGGACCTCGCGCCTGAAGGACGGACGGAGCATTCTGCACAGCCGCCGCCAACTGGCCACCGGCGGCTGGGTGTTCATTGAAACGGATATCACCGCCGTGATGGAGGCCCAGGAACGCGCCCGCGTCCTGGAACGGGAGTTGATGCAAAGCCAGAAGATGGAAGCCCTCGGCACTTTGGCCGGCGGCATCGCCCATGAAATCAACACGCCGATCCAATACATCGGCGACAACCTGCGCTTTTTGGAAGACGCCGCCGGCGACCTGATGAAAGTGGTCGATACCCACCGGTCACTGGCCGAAGCCGCGCAGAAACAAGATGCCTTGGCCGACTGGGTCAATGCCTGCCAGGCGGCCTACGACGAATGCGATGTCGACTTCCTGCGCGAAGAAGCCCTTCAGGCCGCCCGCCAGTCGATCGAAGGCGTCCGTCAGGTTTCCAACATCGTGCTCGCGATGAAGGAATTCTCGCACCCGGCCAGCAAGGAAATGGGCCCGGTCGATCTGAACCGTGTGCTGGAACGCTCCGCCGTGGTCTGCAAAAGCGAATGGAAACATGTCGCCGAAATCGCCTTCGAGTTGGATGAAAGCCTGCCCGAGGTTGTCGGCCTTGAAGGCGCGCTGAATCAGGTCGCCCTGAACATGATCGTCAACGCCGCCCACGCCGTTGCCGACAAGGGGACCGGGATGGGCAAAATCACCGTCCGCACGAAGCGCGAGGACGACAAAGTCCGGCTTGAGATCTCCGACACGGGAACGGGCATTCCCGCCCATATCCGCGACCGCATCTTCGAGCCGTTCTTCACCACCAAGGACGTGGGGCGCGGCACGGGCCAGGGTCTGGCCCTCGCACACGACATCGTCGTCAACAAACACCACGGCCAAATCCGGGTGAAAAGCACGGAAGGCGAAGGCACGACCTTCATCATCACGCTGCCCATCGACGCCCAGGACCGCAAGGCCGCCTGAAGCATCCAAGATTGAAAAGACCGAAACCATGACCATCGCAGACAGACCGACTTCCGCAGCTCCCCCCATCGCCGTCGATGACGAGGTGAGTGTCCTGTTCGTCGATGACGACGCCATGTTGCTGCAAGGCCTGCGCCGCATGCTTCACCCCATGCGGCGGGAATGGAACATGACCTTTGCCGGTAGCGGCAAAGAGGCCCTGTCGCACATGGAAAAGGAACCGGTGGACGTCGTCGTCTCCGACATGCGCATGCCGGAAATGGACGGCGCCGAATTGTTGTGCAAGGTCGGCGAAATCAATCCGGCGGCGATCCGCATCGTCCTGTCCGGCTTCGCCGAGAACGAAGCGGTGATGAAAACCGTCGGGCCGTCGCACCAATACCTGGCGAAGCCCTGCGACGCCGATCACCTGATCCAAACCATCAAACGGTCCTTGGACCTACGTCATCGTTTGGGCGATCCACGGATCAAGGCTTTCGTCGCCGAGCTTGGTTCCCTTCCCGCCTTGCCGCATGTCTATCACGACTTCATGGCCGCCATCGCCGATCCGACTGCAACCATCGACACCATCGCTTCGGTAATCGAACGCGATATCGGCCTGGCCGCGACGGTCCTGAAATTGACCAACTCCGCCTATTTCTGCCTGCCGACGAAAATCACCGATTGCCGCCAGGCCGTCCGCCTGTTGGGCTTGGATACGATGCGCAGCCTGGTTGCCAGCGCCTGCGTTTTCCGCAGCTACGAAGGCAGCCCCCGCGTGCGTGATCGCCTGCAGAGCCTATGCGACAAGGCCATGGCGACCGCCGCCTCGGCCCGACGGATCGCAATGGAGAACAACTTGTCGCCCCATCAGGTCGAACAAGCCTGCTGCGCGGGGCTGTTGTCTCATGTCGGGATCTTGATGCTGTTGGCCGAGCATCCCGATTGTTGCAGCAAGGCGGAAGAAATCGTGGCCCGCGAAGGCATCTCTCCGCTTGAGGCGGAACGCCGCGCCATCGGCGCCAATCATGCCGAAGCCGGGGCCTATCTCCTGAGCCTCTGGGGTTTCTCCGATCCCGTGATCGAAGCCGTTCTGCATCACCATGACCCGGATCAGGAATGCCCGGACGCGATCGACGACGCCCTCGGCGCCGTACGCGCCGCCCATACCGAAGTAACGGCAGGTAACGAAGGCGCTTGCGCCGCCTGCATCGTCAAGCCGCCGAAGAACGACCCCCTGGCCTCTGCATCCTAGGAAAGGAGCTGTACCATGAGCGCCGAAGATAAAGTCCTGTTGATCGACGACGACACCAACCTGTTGAGCGCCCTGCGCCGCCAATTGCACGGCCGCTACGGCCTTTTGACGGCAGACAGCGGTGCGAAGGCTCTGGAGACCTTGGAACAGGACCCATCCATCGCCGTCGTCGTCTGCGACATGCGCATGCCGGGCATGACCGGGGTGGAAACCCTGGAAGCCTTCGCCAAGCGCGCGCCGACCACCTCCCGCATCATGCTGACCGGCAATGCCGATCAGGATTGCGCGGTCGAAGCGGTCAACAAGGGGCATATCTTTCGCTTCCTCAACAAGCCCTGCGCGACCGAGGACCTATGCCGCGCCATCGATGCCGGCCTGCGTCAGCACCAAATGATCGCCGCTGAAAAGAAGCTTTTGGAAACGACCCTGGCCGGATCGATCAAGCTGTTGTCCGACGTGGTCTCGTTGATGGATCCGCTGGCTGCCGGCAACGCCCGCAAGGTCGCCGGATGGGCCGCCCGATTGGCGCCGCATATCTCGGGCGTCAGCGCCTGGGAACTGAACTTCGCCGCCATGCTGGCCCCGCTCGGTCGGGTCGCCGTTCCGGCCGAACTGACCCTGCGCCGCGCCGCCGACCAGAACCTGACCGACGAGGAAAAGAAAATCCTGCAGACCGTGCCCGAGGTCGGCAGTTCCCTGGTCGCCAATATCCCCCGGATGGAAGGCGTGGCCCGCGGCATCCTGTATCAGGATAAACAGTTCGACGGCGGCGGCTTCCCCGAAGACGACGTCTCCGGCCCCTCGATCCCCCTGGCCGGGCGGATCCTTCACCTGCTCAAGGCCATCGCCGAGGCAACGGACGGGCACGAGCCGGGCCCGACGGTGTTCGACGCCCTGGCCAAGAAAGAAGGCCGGTTCGATCCGGACATTCTCAATCTGGCCAAGCGCCATCTCAGCATGCGCCCGGGCGAAGCCAGCGAGAACGGCAGCAAGCGGTCGGAACACGTCGCCGTTTTCATGCTGCGCCCCGGTCATGAGTTGGTCGCCGATTTGGAGTACCAAAGCGGCGGATTGGTCCTGGCCAAGGGCACTGTCCTTAGCGCGCCGCAGATCGCGCGCCTGCGCTCCTTATCCCAGGTGCACAAGGTGAAGGAGCCGATTCAGGTCGCCCTGCCCGCCGCCTGAACGCGCCGCCGTCTCGCGCCCGACACGACACGTTCACATTTATCTGACTTTCCTTTCCGCCATGGCGGGGCTATAAGCCCCGCCATGATTATTCGTGGCTCCCAAATTTCCGTCTATGCGACCGGCTTCTCCGGCGGCGTTTCCGCGCCTGCCCGGATCGGTTCGTTCGCCGTTTCCCGGAGCCCCCTGCCCTAGCGCCGTCCGTTCATTTTCGTGACGTGCCCAGGGCGGACCGCAAGGTCCGCTTTTTTTGTCTCTACTTTGGAATTTTCAGAACATGCCTACCCAAAACGCCCCTGCCCATTTCCGGCGTCCCGTCATCTCCCCGGCGTGGCGGCAGGAATTGAAACAGCTGTTCCGCCTGGCCACGCCGATCGTCGCGACGCAGCTCGCCTGGGTCGGGATGATGACGACCGACACCGCCATGATTGGCCGATTGGGGCCGGAACCGCTGGCCGGAGCCTCGATCAGCCTGATGCTGTTCTTCATGGGCTATATCGTTTGCTTCGGGTTGACCATGTCGACCGCCGCCCTGGCCTCGCAGGCCTTTGGCGCGCGGCAACCGCGCATCGTACGCCGGGTGATCCGCCAGGGCCTATGGGTCGCCGCGCTGATCGTCACCCCGTTCATGGTTATGTACGGGCACACGACCGATGTGCTGCGCCTGTTGAACCAACCGCCCGAAGTCCTACCCCATGCCGAGGCCTATATGAGCACCCTGATGTGGTGCCTACCCCCGGCGATCGCGTTCAGCGTGCTGCGCAACTTCATCTCCGCCCTGGGTCGCCCGGCGGCGGCCTTTTGGATCATGATCGCGGGTCTGCCGGTCAACGCGTTGCTCGACTATGCCCTGATTTTCGGACATTTCGGCCTGCCGCGCCTGGAGCTGGTTGGGGCCGGGATCGCCACCGCCACGGTCAACCTGCTGATGGCCCTGGCGCTGACCGTGGTCGTGATCTGGCGTCGTCCGTTCAACAAGTATCAGGTGTTCGCCCGGTTCTGGCGGCCCGACTGGCATATCTTCACGCAGATCCTGCGGATCGGCGCGCCCATCGCCGCGATCACGGTGATGGAGGCCGGGTTCTTCATCGGCGCGTCCTTCGTCATCGGACAGTTCGGCGCGGTCGCCCTGGCGGCCCATATCATCGCGATGCAGATGCCGCATATCACCTTCATGATCCCGATGGGGTTGAGCCAGGCCGCGACCGTCCGCGTCGGCCAGGCCGTGGGCCGGCGGGATGCCGCCGGGGCTTACCGCGCGGGTTGGGCGGCGATCGTCGTGGCCCTGTTGTTCGCCGCGACCATGACCGGCGTGGTCGTGACCGTGCCCGAGCCGTTCGCCGCCCTGTTCATGGATGCCGAGCGGGCGGATTCCACCGCCGTCCTGCAACTGGCGGTGTCGCTGTTGATGTTCGCCGCCCTGTTCCAGATCGTCGATGCGTTGCAAGCCGTCGCCGCCGGGGCGTTGCGCGGCCTCAACGACACGACCCTGCCGATGGTCATTGCCGGGATCAGCTATTGGGGCCTGGGGGCGGGCGCCGCCCTATGGCTGGCCTTCCGCGCCGGGCTGGAGACGGAAGGAATCTGGATCGGCTTCGTCACCGGCCTGTCGGCGTCGGCGGTGATGCTGGTGACGCGGTTCAAGCAACAGCAGCGGCGCGGCTATATGCCCGAGATCATCAAGGATGATGTCGCCTCGACGTAGGAAGGCAGACAAAGGAAAAGGCGGCCAAAGGGCCGCCTTTCCGAAAACGCGATGCGTCGAGCCTTTAGTACATCGAGGTCAGGACGTCCTTGAGACGCTTCATTTCCTCGAGCGCCCGGCCCGTGCCCAGCACGACGCAGGACAGCGGATCGTCGGCGATCGACACGGGCAGGCCCGTATCGTGACGCAGGACCAGGTCCAGATTGCCCAACAGCGCGCCGCCGCCGGTCAGGACGATGCCCTTGTCGACGATATCGGCGGCCAGTTCCGGCGCGGTGTGTTCCAAAGCGACCTTGACCGCTTCGATGATCGCGCCCACGGGCTCGGCCAAGCTTTCGGCGATTTCCCGCTGGCTGATGACCAATTCCTTGGGCACGCCGTTCATCAGGTCGCGGCCCTTGATTTCCATGGTCTGGCCTTCGCCGTCTTCCGGGGCGCAGGCGGAACCGATGTCTTCCTTGATCCGCGCGGCGGAGCCTTCGCCGACCAAAAGGTTATGGTTGCGGCGGATATAGGCGATGATGGCTTCATCCATCTTGTCGCCGCCGACGCGGACGGAACGGGCATAGACGATACCGCCCAGGGACAGCACCGCGACCTCGGTCGTACCGCCGCCGATGTCGACGACCATCGAGCCGGTCGGCTCGGTCACCGGAAGCCCGGCGCCGATCGCGGCGGCCATGGGTTCCTCGATCAGGAAGACCTTGCGGGCCCCGGCGCTTTCCGCCGATTCCTGAATGGCGCGACGCTCGACCGCGGTCGATCCCGACGGCACGCAGACGATGACCAGCGGGCTGGCGAAGCTGCGGCGGTTGTGGACCTTGCGGATGAAGTACTTGATCATTTCCTCGGCCACTTCGAAGTCGGCGATGACCCCGTCGCGCAGCGGCCGGATGGCGCGGATGTTGCCGGGCGTGCGGCCCAACATCTGTTTGGCTTCCTCGCCGACGGCCAGAACCTGTTTCTTGCCCCGCACCTCGGCGATGGCGACAACAGACGGCTCGTTCAGGACGATGCCTTTGCCTTTTACGTAGACCAGCGTGTTGGCCGTACCCAGGTCGATCGCCATGTCGGCGGAAAGAAACCCGAAAAGTCGCGAGAACATTAAGCGTTCAGCCTTTGTCTCTGTGTCATGGGAACCCCGGGGCGCGCCTTGGAGAAAGCCGGTGGGGCCCGATGAATGTATCCCTCGGTCTCGACCCGGCTAGGGGTACCGGGCCACGATATATGGGCACAGGGATTGAAACGCCCTGCACCATCTTGGGTCTTTTAACGGAAAGATTCGGCCGTTTAAAGGGCCAATCTGCGACCGCATTAAGGCTTTTTTCGGGGGAAAGCCGCCCCGCCGAGCCTTTGCCCGGCGGGGTGCGATCGAAAATCAGGGGCCGGGCGCGGGGGCCCTGGCCGCTGGTCAGGCGGAAATCGCCTCGGGCGCTTTTTTCTCGCGCTTGGCGAACAGCTTGTTCAAAGCCGTCACATAGGCCTTGACCGAAGCCACCATGGTATCGGTATCGGCGGCGGCGCCCTGGGCGGTCCGCTCGCCGTTATCGTCCAGACGGACGGTCACTTCGGCCTGGGCGTCGGTGCCCTGGGTCACGGCGTGAACTTGGTACAACTGCAACCGCGCCCCATGGGGAACCAGGGTCTTGATGCAGTTGAAGGCCGCGTCGACCGGGCCGTCGCCGGTGCCGTTGCAGGCCTCGACCTTGCCGTCGATTTCCAATTCCATCGCCGCTTTCGGCGGACGGTGGGCGGTACCGCACTGAATTTCCAGGCTGACCAACTTGATCCGGTCGTTGACGCGGGTGTCCTCGTCGACCAAGGCGACCAGGTCTTCGTCGAACACGTCCTTTTTCAAATCGGCCAAGTCCTTGAACCGCTTGAAGGCGTCGTTCAAGGCGTTGTCGCCCAACTTGTAGCCCATTTCCTCCAGCTTGGTGCGGAAGGCGTTGCGGCCCGAGTGCTTGCCCAAGACGATCTTCGACTTGTTCAAACCGACGCTTTCCGGCGTCATGATCTCGTAGGTCTGGGCGTTCTTCAGCATGCCGTCCTGGTGGATGCCCGATTCATGGGCGAAGGCATTGGCCCCGACGATGGCCTTGTTCGGCTGCACCGGGAAGCCGGTAACCGACGAGACCATGCGCGACGCGCGGGTGATGTGCGTGGTGTCGATCCCGGTCGTGAAGGGCATGGCGTCCTGGCGGGTGCGCAGGGCCATGACGACTTCTTCCATCGAACAGTTACCGGCGCGCTCGCCCAAACCGTTGATGGTGCATTCGACCTGACGGGCCCCGGCCTTGACCGCGGCCAGGGAGTTGGCGACCGCCAAGCCCAAGTCGTTGTGGCAATGGACCGAGAAGACCGCCTGATCGGAGTTGGGCACGCGCTCGATCAACATCGCGATCAGGGCGGCGTATTCCTCGGGCACGGCGTAGCCGACCGTGTCGGGGACGTTGATGGTCCGGGCCCCGGCGGCAATCGCCGTTTCGACGCAGCGGCACAGGAAATCGTGCTCGGAGCGCGATCCGTCCTCGGCCGACCATTCGACGTCGTCGATCAGGTTGCGGGCGGTGGACACGCTTTCCTTGATGCGCTCCAACACCTGTTCCGGCTCCATCTGCAATTTGTACTGCATGTGCAGGGGGCTGGTGGCGATGAAGGTATGGATACGGCCGCGTTCGGCATGGCGGACGGCCTCGGCGGCGCGTTCGATATCGCCGCGGGCGGCGCGGGCCAGACCGGCGATGGTCGAATTCTTGATCGTCTTGGCGACTTCCGAAACCGCTTCGAAATCACCTTCCGAAGCAATCGGGAAACCGGCTTCGATCACGTCCACGCCCATGTCTTCCAACACTTTGGCGATGCGCAGCTTTTCCTCCAGGTTCATGGAGGCGCCGGGCGACTGTTCGCCGTCGCGCAAGGTGGTGTCGAAGATGATGACCCGGTTTGGGTCGCGTTCGGTTTGTTCGGTCTCGTTCACGGTGGTCATTGGTAGGGTCCTTCCGAAATCTTCTTGGGCCGCCCGGGGATCGCCGTTTCATCCGTCTGGGGCGATCTGTGGCATGGGTCCGGCCCGCCTAAAAGGGTCGCTGGCTCGTTCATCCCCTGAGCGTTCGCGGTCCCTATGCCGGGATGGACTCGTTTTTCTGGTTCAAATCGCCGGAAACGAAATCCCTGGTGTCCGCACTACTCGCTCAGGGGCGAATAAGTCGTAGCCCTAGAAGGTCTAGGCCGAGTAGGCCGAGCGGAAGGAGGGTGCGCGCAGGCGACAGCGCCCGGTCGGCCATGTCGGCCCCGGTAATCCGCTGTTCGATGTTCATGTCCTGCGTCTGCATCTGTCTTTTCCAGCCGCCTGTCGGTTCATTCCCACGACAACCATCGTACGAAGACAGGCTTAAGAGAGAATAAATGACGCCGGACACCCGTTTGTCAAGTGACGGGAGCATTTCTGATGGCTAACCTCGCGCCATGTCGAAATTCCCCGAAGTCCTGTTCGCCGATGCCGACGGCCCGACCCTCGCCATCTATCGCAAATTGATGACCGCCGCCGGGTCCGGGTCCCCGGCGCTGATCTTTCGCCATATGGCGACCTATCCGGGATTGCTGGATTGGTTCTGGGCCGCCGTCGGCCCGGATGTGGAGGCCGGATGGCCCGGCGTCGCGGTCTGGCGGATCGTCGCCGAACAGCCGCGCCTGAACCTGCCCGCGTTCATCGGGGGCGAGCTGGCAGCGGCCGGGATCGACGCTGATTCCCGCGCCACCGTCGGCCATATGCTGACCAGCTACAACCGCATGAACCCGATCAATCTGGTCGCCGTCGGCGCGGCCCGGGCCTTGATCGCCGGGGACGACCTGCCGCCGCCCGCCACCCCCTTCGCCGAAGCGCCCGCGACGCCCCCGGCCCCGCCGCCGGACCTGCCGCCGCCCCTGCCCATGGACGGCCTTGCGGACGGCCTGGCCGAGGCGATCGCCAAGATCTGCCGGACCATCCCGGATACCAAGATCGCCGGGGCCGCCATCGACGTGACGCCGACCATGTACCGCCATTTCGCCCATTGGCCGGTTTTCATGCAGGCCGTCGCCGAGCGCCTGGATGCCGCCATGCCCGGGATCGATGCCGCGACCCATGCCCTGGCCCAAGACTGCCGCCCGCTGATCGGCCAGATGTTGGCCAAGGCCAAGGCACGCCAGCCGGGCCCCCTGCCGCTTGCCGATACGACCGACCTGATCCGGGTGCTCGACACCTTCGCCTACGTCATTCCGCATATGGTGGTGATCGGCGAAGCCCTGGCCGACGCCCTGGACGCCTGACGCCCACCGCAGAACTGGACCGCCCATGACCGCCTTTCCACAAGTTCCCGTCGCCGAGGCAAGCCCCGCCACCCTGGCCATCTACCGCCAGGCCATGGCCGCCGCCGGGGCCGGGTCCCCGGCGCTGTTCTTTCGCTTTTCCGCGATCTATCCGGGCCTGTTGGATTGGATATGGTCCGCCGTCGGCCCGGACATTGCCGCCGGATGGCCGAGCCGCGAGGTCTGGAAGATCGTCGACGACCAACCGGCGGTCGACCTGCCTGCGTTCCAACTGGATGATGCCGAGCGCCGGTCGATCCGCGACATGCTGATCAGCTACAACCGCATGAATTCGGTCAATTTCGCCATCGTCGGCGCGGTGCGCGGCCTGGTGACCGGCGACGGCCCGCCGCCGCCGCAAGCGCCGTGTTCCGAGGCGGCCTTCACACCGCCGGCACCAATGCCCGACCTACCGCCGCCGCGCCGCCTGGACCAATTGGACGAGGGCCAAAAGGCCGCCGTCCTGGCCATCTGCCGGACGCACCGGCCGATTGAGATCGGCGGACAGCGGGTCGACGTGCCGCCGACGCTGTATATGCACGCCGCCCTGTGGCCGGATTACTTCATGGCCGCGACGGGGGCGATCGACGCCGCCATGGACCGGATCGACGCCGCGACCCATGACCTCGCCGCGCGCTGCGCCCCGCTGATCGGCCAAGTCCTGGCCAATGCCCGCGCCCGCAACCCGGGCCCGCCGCCGCTGGACGACGCGACCGACCTGACCAACGTCATGAACGCCTTCATGTACCTGAGCCCCCACATGGTGGTCGCCGGGCGGGCGTTGGAGATGGCGTTGGACAAGGCCTGAATGCTTTTCTCTCTAAACCAAGAGCAATGCACGAGAAGAAGCACGTCAAGCGTTCTTGATGCGTTCTTTTCCATTGCTACCAAACCGAGAGTTTGTTACAAGAACTCATCCGCGATAAGACGCGGTGGAAGGAGGCTTCATGCGAAGCCTTGTTTCACATCCCTAACTCGTAGCAGAGCCGCTGCTTCCGGCTTTGAGGTGTCTCTGAAGGGAAAATTAGGGTTAAGACGTAACCGAGTGCCCAAGCTGAGCAGAGCTAGGGTCCGCTAAATTTGGCGAGGCAAACAATCGCCCATCAGAGGGACAACCTTTTAGGACCCCAATGAAGCGATTGAGTTGTCGGCAAACATGCCAAGCCCGGCGGATAGCGTTTAGGACGATGCTGTTACACCAAGATTTGGATTAAAGCCCCGAATATCTCGGCCAACCTTTAATCTGAGTTGCCCGCGAGGGTGTCGTCTGCCCCTCAGAATCAAAAAAAGGGCGCTCCAACCGGAGCGCCCTTTCGTTTCGATCCGAGGGATCGACTTACTTCTTGGTGGTCGCAACCAGCTTGTTCTCGGACAGCCAGGGCATCAGGCCACGCAGCTTGGCGCCCACTTCCTCGATCTGGTGCTCGCCCCACAGGCGGCGTTCGGCCTTGAACTGCGGCTGGCCGGCCTTGCATTCCAGCATCCAGTCCTTGACGAACTTGCCGGTCTGGATGTCGGTCAGGACGTCCTTCATGCGGGCCTTGACGCTGTCGTCGATGACGCGCGGGCCGGAGACGTAATCGCCCCATTCCGCCGTGTTGGAGACGGAGTAGCGCATGTCGGCCAGGCCGCCTTCGTAGATCAGGTCGACGATCAGCTTCACTTCGTGGCAGCATTCGAAATAGGCCATTTCCGGCGCGTAACCGGCTTCGACCAGGGTTTCGAAACCGGCGCGGATCAGCGACGACAGACCGCCACACAGCACGGCCTGCTCACCGAACAGGTCGGTTTCGCATTCTTCGCGCAGGGTGGTTTCGATCATCCCGGCGCGGCCCGCACCCAGGCCCGAAGCATAGGACAGGGCGACTTCCAGGGCGTTGCCCGAACCGTTCTGGTGAACGGCGACCAGCGACGGCACACCGGCGCCACGCAGATATTCGGAACGAACGGTGTGGCCCGGGCCCTTCGGCGCGACCATGAACACGTCCATGTCCGGGCGCGGCTCGATCAGGCCGAAGTGCACGTTCAGGCCGTGCGCGAAGGCCAGCGCGGTACCTTCGCGCATGTTATCCTTCAGGTGGTCGTTGTACAGGTCGGCCTGGCCTTCGTCCGGGGTCAGGATCATGACCACGTCGGCCCAGGCAGCGGCCTCGGCGGCGGACATCACCTTGAAGCCGTCGGCTTCGGCGGTCTTGGCGCTGGCGGAACCGGGGCGCAGGGCCACGGCGACTTCCTTGACGCCCGAATCCCGCAGGTTCAGCGCATGGGCGTGGCCCTGGCTACCATAACCGACGATGACGACCTTTTTGGTCTTCACCAGGTTCACGTCGGCGTCGCGATCGTAATAGACACGCATTTCGTAAATTCTCCGATCAGTCGTTCATTTAAGTGTTGGTTGTCAGATGGGCTTGTTGCCACGCGAAATGGCAACGGCCCCCGTGCGCGAGACCTCGGTCAGGCCCAGGGGCTGCATCAGTTCGATAAAGGCGTCGATCTTGCCGGCGGCGCCGACGATTTCGAAAACGAAGGAGTTGTTGGAGCTGTCGACGGCGCGGGCGCGGAAGATATCGGCGATGCGCAGGCTTTCGACGCGCTTCTCACCCTTGCCCACGACCTTGATCAAGGCCAGTTCCCGTTCCACATGCGCACCCTCGAGCGTCAGGTCCGCGACCTTGTGCACGGGCACGAGGCGGCCCAGCTGCGCCTTGATCTGTTCGATGATCATCGGCGTGCCCGAGGTGACGACGGTAATGCGCGACAGCCCGGCGGCGTGGTCGGTTTCGGCCACGGTCAGGCTTTCGATGTTATAGCCGCGACCGGAGAACAACCCGATGACGCGGGCCAGCACGCCCGGTTCGTTATCGACCAGGACGGCAATGGTGTGCCGGTTCACTTCCTTCGAAGGTGCATTCACGCTCTTGGAACTCCCAGAAAACGCCGCCGCGCGGACGGCGGCGGCCCTTGTTTTAGCCCTGCGGGCCCGGTTGTCAACAAACGCGATCAACCGGGAACTGCGGACGGGTTTAAACCAGCACCATGCCTTCTTCCGAAATCGGCTTCTCGGCCTGATCATTGGGGCCGAGAAGCATCTCGAAATGGGCCGCGCCCGAGGGGATCATGGGGAAGACGTTTTCCGCCTTGTCCACGGCGATATCGGCGATCACCGGACGGTCGATTTCGATCATTTCCTTGATCACGTCGTCCAGTTGGCTGGCCTTGGTCGCACGCAAGCCGACGGCATGGAAGCTTTCGGCCAACTTCACGAAGTCGGGTAGACTTTCCATGTAGCTTTCGGAATAACGCCCGCCGTGCAGCAGCTCCTGCCACTGGCGGACCATACCCATGTATTCGTTGTTCAGGATGAAGATCTTGACCGGCAGGCGGTACTGCGCGATCGACGACATTTCCTGAATATTCATCAGGGTCGAGGCTTCGCCCGCGATGTCGATCACCAGCGCGTCCGGATGCGCGACCTGCACGCCCATCGCGGCCGGCAGGCCGTATCCCATGGTGCCAAGACCGCCCGACGTCATCCAATGATTGGGCTTGTCGAAGTTATAATACTGAGCGGCCCACATCTGATGCTGGCCGACCTCGGTGGTGATGAAGGTCTCGCGGCCCTGGGTCAACTCGAACAGACGCCGGATGGCGTGCTGCGGCTTGATGATGTCGCCCTTCTGTTCGAACGCCAGGCACTTGCGCGCCCGCCATTGGTCGATCTGGCCCCACCATTTCTTCAACGCGGCCTGATCCTGTTTCGGCTTCTGCGCCTTCCACACGCGGATCATATCGGCCAGCACGCGCCCGACGTCGCCGACGATCGGCACGTCGACCGGTACGTTCTTGTTGATCGACGACGGGTCGATGTCGATGTGCACTTTCTTGGATTTGGGCGAAAACGCATCCAGGCGGCCGGTGATACGGTCGTCGAACCGCGCGCCGACGCAGATCATCACATCGCAGCCGTGCATCGCCATGTTGGCTTCATAGGTGCCGTGCATGCCCAGCATGCCGACGAACTGCTTGTCGCTGGCCGGATAGGCGCCCAGGCCCATCAGCGTCAGGGTGCAGGGTGCGCCCGACATCTTGACCAGATCGTTCAGCAGCTTCGACGCCTTCGGACCGGAGTTGATGACCCCGCCCCCGGCATAGATGATCGGCTTCTTCGCCCCGGCCAGCAAACGCACCGCTTCCTGAATGGCGGCGGGTTCGCCCTTGACCTTGGGATTGTATTTCTCGGCGGCGGCCGGACCGGCCTGCTCGTACTGGCCCAGGGCCATGATCACGTCCTTGGGCAGGTCGATCACGACCGGGCCCGGGCGGCCGGAGCGCGCCACGTGGAACGCCTCATGCACGGTGGCGGCCAGGTCCTTGACGTCCTTGACCAGATAATTGTGCTTGGTGCACGGGCGGGTGATACCGGTGGTATCGCATTCCTGGAACGCGTCGTTGCCGATCAGATGCGTCGGCACCTGCCCGGTCAGGCAGACGATCGGAATGGAATCCATCAAGGCATCGGTCAGGCCCGTAACGGCGTTGGTCGCACCGGGACCGGAGGTAACGAGAACCACCCCGACCTTACCGGTCGAACGGGCATAACCTTCCGCCGCGTGCACGGCGCCGCCTTCCTGGCGAACCAGGATGTGACGGATGTGGTTCTGCTTGAAAATGGCGTCATACAGGGGCAGTACCGCGCCGCCCGGATATCCGAAGATTTCGGTGACGCCTTGCTCCTTCAGCGCTTCGATCACGATCTCGGCGCCCTGCATTTTCTTCCTGGCCATCTTTAAAGGTCCTCGTACTCTGTCCTCTTACGCCGCGACGGACCTATGTCCGTCCGGCTGTCGCGCCCCATGCCGATCATGAAAGCGCCCTACCCACATGGGTTTTCCTAGGCGACCCAGGGCCGCTTCGGCTGTCGTGAAAAGTCCGTACGGCGAAACGACTGATGGTCGACGCCCGCCGCAAAAAGCCCAGCGAATCGGGGTTCGCCGGGGAGCCCCGGAACTTAATGAAGGGGTTATGGGGGGTCAACAGTTAAAATGCAATAAACGGCAAGTTTTTTGGCTTAATGACGAAATAAAATTTCGCGTCCGTTCTTGCCCTACCGCAACCTACTTGGTCGTCTGGATGATCTGGCCCGCGCAGCGCACGAAGCGAACCCGACGTTCCATCAATTCGACATAGCGCTCCAGGTCCTTGCCCGACAGCACGATGTTCTTTTTCTGCAGTTCGATCGGCTTCCCTGTCGCCTGCAGGTCCTGCACGTTCTTCAAACGCTCAACCCAGGTTTGCAGGTATTCGCCCCAATCGCCGCGATGTACGAAACGGACATAGCGCAGGATGCGTTTGACCGAATTGTTGTTCCAGAACTCACTGACCGGAAGTTCGCCGCAGGCTTCGTTGATTTTTTGCTCGGCGATTTCGGCCGGGGACAGGTTGGGATCGGTCCCCGCGGCAGCGCCGGCCGTACCAGTAGCGCCGGGGATCGCCCCACCCGCCTCGCCAGGCGCTTCGGCGTCGCTCAGAACCACGCCGGATTGCGGTGTGGCCGTTCCCGCCCCGCCCCCTGTGGCGGCCCCGCCGGCGGCCTCGGCTTCCTGCCGGGCATGTAATTCCTGCTGCAAAGTCGCGGTGTCTTGTTCACCCGGGATCAGGAACAACCCACCGACGACGATCACCAGAAACGCCAGCGCTGGCCCCCAGATCAAGGGGGCCCGGTACCAGGGCGTCGCGTCCACGGGAATAGGCTTGGGCAGATCGCGGGCATTCGGGTCTTCCATGACCGGCGCCATGGTCAGAATGTTCCGAATGCGCAGCAACAGTTCCTTGGCATCGAACGGCTTGGTCACATAGTCGACCTGCATCAGCCCGATGGCGTGGCGGCGGGTATCCGTATCCGACACCGCCGTCGCGAAAATGATCGGCAGGTTCGATGTTCGCCGCAGGGTCCGGGCGAACTCAACCCCATTGCCGTCGGGCAACATGATGTCCAATACGATGACGTCGAAATTCCGGCCCTCCAGGGCCTCGAACATCGCTGCCCCGGTATTGGCTTCGGTCACCTGAAAATTCTCGTTCTCCAGGATCGCGCACAGGAACGACCGAACCATCGGGTCGTCTTCGACGACAAGGATATGAGGAGATTTTTCAGACACGTTTCACGACCGCTGATCGGCAATTACGAAAAACACCGGCGGCCCGACAATGGACGACCAACCCGGAATGTTCGGCTGCAAGGCTGAATGACCGAGGTGGCGAGAATGAGGCACCCCGCCACCGACGCCTTTAGCATCCTCTTTCGGGCTTACACGTTCCTGACAAGCGCGGCAAACCGCGGATGGTCCAGAACCTGGACCATTGCCTCCGGTCCGCCACGCTCCAGAACCAAGTCGGGATGCAATTGATGGCGGAACCAGGTCATCTGGCGCTTGGCGTAATTGCGGGTCGCTTGGCGGGATTTCTCCGCAGCCTCGCCCCAAGTCATCTCGCAGGCCATGGCGGCGGCAAGCTCCCGCACACCGACGGCGCGCATGCCGGGCAAGGACGGGTCCAGCCCCCGCGCCATCAGGGCTTCGACCTCTTCCACGGCCCCTTGGTCAAGCATCTCGGTGAACCGCCCGTCGCAAGAGGCATAAAGCGCCGAACGCGGCGGCAACACCAATATCGTAAAGAACGGCCCGGCCACGGGTCCGTCTTCGGGATGCGCCGCCTGCCACGCGGCCAGGGTCTGCCCGGTGGCGACCGCCACGGCATGGGCGCGGATCAGGCGCTGCCGGTCGCCCGGCGGGAGTGTTTGCGCCGCCTCAGGATCGAGTGCGGCCAAGCGATCACAAAACGCTTCGCCGCCGAGGTTTTCATATAGCGCCGTCGATTCCGCCGTGACCGCTTCCGGAACCTCGGGCACGGGGGCCAGCCCCTGGGTCAGCGCTTTCAGATACATGCCGGTACCGCCGACGACGATCGGCAGGCGCCCCTCGGCGCGGGTCGCGGCTATCGCCTCGACCGCCAACTCCAACCAGCGCCCGACCGAGCATCGCTCCTCGGCGCCCAGCACCCCGAACAGGCGATGCGGGGCGAGGGATTCCTCTGCCTCGCTCGGACGGGCCGTCAGAACGCGCAGGTCGCGATAGACCTGCATGCTGTCTGCATTGACGATGACCCCGTTCAAGCGCTGCGCCAAGGCCAGGGCCAGACCCGACTTGCCACCCGCCGTCGGCCCGGTAACGATCACCACGGGCGCGGAATTTTCACACTGCGGGGGGTTTTCAGGGTCTTGAAAATCGGTCACTTTCCCTCCCCCATCGCTCAACCGTCGCCGGATCGGATCTAACATGGAATTTGTCGTTACGCTGATTGCCGCCAAGGGCGGCGAACTGGATGCGGGCATTGTCGCCGAGGCGGCGACGCGGCTCAAGGCGCTCGGCGCGGAAACCGGTCGTCCCGATTGGTTATGCGAGGGACAGGCCTGCGATCTAGGCTTCGAGGGCCTGGTTCCGGACCAAGCCGACGCCGCCGCACGACAGGTCGTCGCCGGCAAAACCATCGACGTCGTCGCCCAAGCCGCCGAAGGCCGGCGCAAGATGCTGCTGCTCGCCGACATGGATTCGACCATCGTCACGTCAGAGACCCTGACCGACATTGCACGGATCGCGGGCAAGGAAGAGATCATCGCCGATATCACCGACCGCGCCATGCGCGGCGAACTGGATTTCGCCGGCGCCCTGCGCGAGCGCGTCGCCATGCTGGCCGACCTGTCCGAAACGGCGCTGAAGACGGCCTATGACGAGGTCGAATTGTCACCCGGCGCGGAAACCCTGGTCCGCACCATGGCGGCGGCGGGCGCGATGACGGCGCTGGTTTCCGGCGGGTTCACCTATTTCACCTCGCGCATTGCCGATCGGGTGGGCTTCCACACCAACATGGCGAACGAGTTCGAAATCGAAAACGGCAAGCTGACCGGCAAGGTGGTGGAGCCGATCCTGGGCCGCTCGGCCAAATACGAGGCCCTGGTCAAGCTGGCGACGGAACGGGGCCTGGCCCTGGCCGACACGGCGGCCATCGGCGACGGAGCCAACGACTTGGAAATGATCCAGGCGGCGGGTCTGGGCTGCGCCTATCGCGGCAAGCCGATCCTGCGCGACGCGGCGCGGGTCAAGCTGGACCACGCCGACCTGAGCGGCCTGCTCTATGCCCAGGGCTATCGCCGGGACGACTTCGTCACCGGTTGAAATCACCACCCATTCCAGACATGAAAACGGCGCCCCAAGGGCGCCGTCTCCATTTCAGTCGTGTCGGATAGGATCAGCCGTTGCCGAGGCGGATCGCCACGAAGCGCAGGCCGTTCTGTCCCTGAACCAGCAACAGCACGGATTTCCGTCCGGCGTCGCGGGCTTCCTTGACCTTGCGGACCACGTCCTCGGGCGAGGCGACTTCTTCCTGCCCGACCTCGACGATCAAATCGCCGGGACGCACGCCCTTTTCCGCCGCCGGGCCGGTGCCGTTGACATCGGTCACCAGAACACCCTTGGCGTCGTCACCCAGCTTGAATTCCTGGATGGCGCTGCCGGTGATGGCGGACAGGGTCAGGCCCAGATCGTCGACGACCTTGGATTTGACCGGACCGTCGGCACCCTTTTCGGTGCGGGCCGCGACCTGGGTCTGCTCTTCCTGCAGTTCACCGACCTTGACCTTCAGATCGACCTTCTTGTTCTCGCGCCAGACTTCGACCGGCACTTCGACGCCCACAGCGGTGTCGGCGACGATGCGCGGCAGTTTGCGCATTTCGTGAACCTTGCGGTTGTTGAACTTCAGGATCACGTCGCCACGCTGGATCTTGCCCTTGGCGGCGGGACCTTCGTCAACGACCTGGGCGACGAGCGCACCGGTCGGCTCCTTCAGGCCCAGGCTTTCGGCGACTTCCGGCGTGACCTGCTGGATATGCACACCCAACCAGCCGCGCTTGACCTGACCGCTTTTGATCAGCTGGGCGATAACCGGCTTGGCGGTGGACATGGGCACGGCGAAGCCGATGCCGACGCTGCCGCCGGACGGCGAGAAGATGGCCGTGTTGATGCCGATGACTTCGCCGGTCATGTTGAACAGCGGGCCGCCCGAGTTGCCCCGGTTGATGGAGGCATCGGTCTGAATGAAGTTGTCGTACGGGCCGGCGGAGATATCTCGACCGCGGGCCGAGATGATACCGGCCGTGACCGTACCGCCCAGGCCGAACGGGTTACCGATCGCGACGACCCAGTCGCCGACGCGGGATTTCTCGGAATCGCCGAGGCTGAGGGCGTGATACTTCTGACCTTTGAGGTCGACCTTCAGCACCGCGATGTCGGTCTTCTGATCGCGGCCGACCAGTTCCGCCTTGAGGCGGGTGTCGTCCTGCAGAATGACCTCGATCTCATCGGCGTCCTGGATCACGTGGTTGTTGGTCACCACGTGGTTGTCGTCGATGATGAAGCCGGAACCCAGCGAAGTCGCCTTACGCGCCTGCGGCTTGCCGTTGGGCTGGCCACGGTCGAAGAATTCCTTGAAGAAGTCCTCGAACGGCGATCCAGGCGGCAGCTGCGGCATTTCGAAACCGCGGCTTTCGATGGTCTGCGTGGTCGAAATATTGACCACCGAGGGCAGAAGCTTTTCCGCCAGATCGGCGAAACCTTCCGGGGCGGGGCGGGCATGGGCCGCCGCCGTCATCATTACCATGGCGGCAAACACGACCGCCGTGATCATCGCGCTGATACGCGCCATCCGCAGGGGTGCGCGGTCGTCGGCTGCGGCGATCGGCGCGTCCTGTTTGGTTAGACGAATCTCTTTCATCTGAACACCTTGTCTTTCCGTCACATGCGGGACCATGCCATTGGGAATTCTAGGCATGGGGGGCACGGCGTGGGAACCACGGCGTGGGGATCATGACACGGACCCCGCGAATATTAAACAGTGAGCGAATAAGGGCGTTTGAAATGCCGCCCTTGGGGTAGCCTTTGATTTTGCCTGGGAATATGGCCGTACAATGGCCTCACCCCGGTATGTTTTGGGCAGTTGCGACCAGGTTCCGGCAAAATTCGATTTCCGGTCGCGCCCTCAATCTAACCTCGGATCAGCCAGACGATGACAACACCCAACACCGCGGCGAACAGCCCCGCCATGCGCAATGCACCAGGGGCCATTTCCCGCATCGCGGTCATCGCCCGCTGCATGCCTTCGGGGAAAAGGGCATAGGTCACGCCCTCGATCACGAGGACGAGACCCAATGCCGTATAAAGGTCTTTCATGCCGACCGTTCCAGCCAAGCCGCCCCGCCGAATACCGGGACGGCCCCGGCCCGCGTCAGCGGGCGCGGGACGTGCCGTCCTTAAGCGCGTTGAAGAACTGGAACAGCTCGGAATCCGGGCTGAGAACCATGGACGTGCCGGGGTTGACCGCGGCACTCAAGGCATCCAGGGAACGATAGAAGTCGAAGAACTCGGCATCCTTGCCGTAGGCGGCATTCAGGATGCGGGTCCGTTCGCCATCGCCTTCACCACGCAGGATTTCCGACTTGCGGCGGGCTTCGGCCAGGATCACGACCTTGTCGCGGTCGGCCTCGGCCTGAATACGCGTCTTCTGCTCTTCGCCTTTGGCGCGCAGTTCCGCGGCCTCGGCGATACGGTCGGAGCGCATGCGGTTGAACACCGCCTGCGAGGTCGCTTCCGGCAGGTCCGTACGCCCGATGCGGACGTCGATGACCTTGACCCCGAATTCAGGGGCCTGGGCCCGCAGCAGGTTGGCGATGCGGTCCATGACCTCGGACCGCTTTTCAGTCAGCATGTCGGGCAGCAGGATCTTGCCGATTTCGGCGCGGATGCCTGCGTTCAGACGGCCGCCGAACACGTTGCGGAAGTTGGCGTCGGTGCCGGCGCGTTTGCGGAACTCCAGCGGATCGACGATCTGATACCGCGCGAAGGCATCGACGTTGATGCGCTTTTGGTCGGCCAGGATGACTTCCTGAACCGGCGGATCGAGATCCAGAATGCGCCGATCGTAGTATTCGACGTTCTGGATGAACGGCATTTTGAACTTCAGACCCGGGGTGCGTTCGACACCGACCGGATTACCGAATTGCAGAACCAGCGCCTGCTGATCCTGACGCACGGTGTACATGGCGCTGAAGGCGCAGATGCCGGCAACACCGACGATCACCGCGAGGATGAGTAGAGCCGAGCGTTTCATTTGGCGCCTCCCTGGGACTTACGCAGGTCGTTGAGCGGCAGATAAGGAACGACTTTGGAGCCGTTCTTGCCTTCGTCGAGGATGATCTTGTCGGCGGTCGACAGGATGTCCTGCATGCGTTCCAGATACAGGCGACGCTTGGTCACTTGCTTGTTGGTCAGATAGGCGTTGTAGACGGACAGGAAGCGTTCGGCTTCACCCTGCGCGTCCTTGATCATCTGTTCCTTGTAGGCCGTCGCCTCGGCGATCAGCTTGTCGGCGTCACCCTTGGCCCGCGGCACCACGTTGTTGCGGTAGGCCACGGCTTCGTTGACCGAGCGCTCCTGGTCCTGCCGGGCGCGCTGCACGTCGTTGAAGGCATCGATGACTTCCTTCGGCGGGTCCGCCTTCTGCATCTTCAGTTCGGCGATCGCGATCCCGGCGCCGTAATCGTCCAGGATTTTCTGCAGCAGATCGCGGGTTTGCTGTTCGACGCCGCCACGATTTTTGGTGATGGCTTCTTCCAGCGTCGTGCGACCGACGATTTCACGCATCGCGCTTTCGGCGGCGACCTTGATGGTGCCTTCCGGGTCGCGGATGTTGAACAGGAAGTCGGCGGCGTTCTTGATACGCCACTGCACGATGAAATCGATGTCGGCGATGTTCTGGTCGCCGGTCAGCATCATGCTTTCCAACGTCACATCGCGCGAGCTGGTGGTCCGGCCGATGGTATTGCCGCCACGGAAGCCGACGTTGATGGTGTTGGTGTTTTCAACGTTGACCTTGATGACTTCGCCGATCGGGGTGGGGAACCAGAAGTTCAGACCCGGCCCGGTGCGCTTGACGAATTCACCGAACATAAGCTCGACGCCCTGTTCGCCCGGCTGAATACGGTACGGAACCGTCAGCCCCAGCCACAGCGCCACGGCGATCAGCAGGCCGACGACCACGCCTTTCGCACCACCGGCGCCGCCCGGCATGAATTTTTTCATGCTGTCCTGGCTTTTACGCAGCAGTTCCTCGATGTCGGGTGGGTTCGGGCCGCCGCCACGGGGTCCACCGCCGCCGCCGTTTCCGCCGCCGCCGCCCCAAGGGCCACCGCCGCCTCCGCCGCCCCCCCAGGGGCCTCCGCCTTGTGGTCTCCAGGCCATTTTCCGGGATTACCTCTCTGTTCTTCCGTTACATGCCGCCCCTATGGGCGGTCCGTTTCGCGCCTTCCGGCCCTTGTAATCCGGGTCCGGAACGCCATTTGCTTTATCTTCCCGCGCCCGAAGATACCCGTCCACACCTCAGCGCGGACTTGCATCAACACCCGTCGATGGGGCATTAACCCGGACGCACGGCGAATATCGGCTTATAACCCGGAGATTTCAAGGATGGCGCAGACAAACCAGCAAACGATTCTGGAGGCATTGGCCACCGTGACCGACCCAGTCACGGGCAAGAATCTGGTCGAGGCCCGGATGATCCAGGGCCTTCAGGAAAAGGACGGCCATGTCGCCTTTGCCATCGAAATCGATCCGGCCCGCGCCGGCGAAATGGAAGAAGTCCGCAAACAGGCGGAAAAAACGGTCCATGCCCTGGATGGCGTTCTGACCGTGACCGCCGTGCTGACGGCCGAGCGCAAGGGCGGCAACGCCGCCCCGCCCCCGCCGCAAAGCCAGGGCCGCCCGGGCGGGCATGGTCCCGCTCAGGACCGCGGCCCAGCGCCGCAGGCCGGGGCCGACATGCTGCCGGGCGTGCGCTCGATCATCGCCGTCGCCTCGGGCAAGGGCGGGGTCGGCAAATCGACCACCGCCGTCAACCTGGCCCTGGGCCTGGCTGCCGAAGGTAAGAAGGTCGGCCTGCTCGACGCCGATATCTACGGCCCGTCGATGCCGCGCATGATGGGCATCACCGGCCAGCCGTCGTCGAAGGACGGCAAGACCCTGGACCCCATGGAAAATTACGGCGTGAAGGTCATGTCCATGGGCTTCATGGTCGACGAGGAAACGCCGATGATCTGGCGCGGCCCGATGGTTCAATCGGCGCTGGAGCAAATGATGCGCGACGTCAATTGGGGCGAATTGGACGTTCTGGTGGTCGACATGCCGCCGGGCACCGGCGACGCCCAATTAACCATGGCGCAGCGCGTGCCGTTGACCGGGGCGGTGATCGTCTCGACCCCGCAGGACATTGCCCTGCTGGACGCCCGCAAGGGCCTGAACATGTTCCGCAAGGTCGACGTGCCGGTGTTCGGCATTGTCGAAAACATGAGCTATTTCGCCTGCCCGAACTGCGGCGAACGGACGGAAATCTTCGGCCACGGCGGCGCCCGTCAGGAAGCCGACCGCCTGGGCGTCGACTTCCTGGGCGAGGTCCCGCTGCATCTGGACATCCGCACCAACGCAGACGGCGGCACGCCGATCGTCGTTTCGGTGCCGGAAGGCGAACACGCGAAGAAATATCGCGAAATCGCCCGCGAGGTCTGGACCCGGATCGAGAAAGCCACCGGCGAAGGCGCCAAAAGCGGCCCGACGATCGTTTTCCAGTAACGGCTTCAAACGGCGGCGGGCTCAGGCTTCGGCGACGCCCTCTTCCGCCACGAGCGGCAAGGGGGCGGCCAGGAATTCCAACACCGCCTGTTCCTTGTAGTAGAGCTTGTGGGTCTCGCCCGTCAGGCGCTGGTGAAACGGCGCTTCGAACGCCAGCCGCCGGCTCGACAACTCAACCGCTCCGCCTTGTTCGACCGGAACACGGCTACACAGCCAATCCGTCGGCGACCAAAAGTCGCACCACCGCGCGACCGCGCCCGGACGTGCAATCGCCGCCAACTGGTCACGCAGCCAGACCGAGCGGAACTGCAACATCGCCATCGGCGAGCCCCAGGTGACAAAGGTCACCCGGGCCCTGTCGGCCTCGTGCGGCCAATCGGCCAGAATGTCGGTCGCGATAACCGTGCCGAAGCTGTGCCCGGTCACGAAGATCTCGTCATATTCCTCGGATTTCGACACCTCTTCGATCACCGCCGTGACCCGACTGCGGATCCGCGCCCGCAGGCCGACCCCGGTTTCGTCCGGCACGTCCTGCAGGTAATGCTTGGTGAAGGCCGCGATCTTGATCCCCGTCTCGACCGGAACCATGGCCAGAAGCAGGGTTATCACCCCCCAAAATTCGGTCGAGGCCACACTGCCCAGGGTTTCCTTGGCCCAGGTCACGCCCTTGGTCACGGTCGGACTGGATTGCAGTTCGGCGGGCACCAGGTCCTGCACCGACAAGGCATTGGCCGCCAACACGGCAAGCGACAGGAACCACAAGCACATCAGGCCGCCGCTGGCGAGCATGCCCAGGGTCATCCAGCGAGAGATCGAAAACGCCCCCCAAAACCGATAGCTGAACACCCAAAAGAACAGGAGGCTGAAACCCAGGCGCAGTTTGTGCTTCAGCCCTTGTTCCTGGGATTTAACGGTCATGTCCGTCCAATAGGCTTCGAACACGTCCAATTCCCGGGCAACGGCATCGACATCGCCCCGCAGTGGCTCGGCCCGAAGGCGAACGCCTGCCTCCGCTCCGACCTGCACCGTTCCGTCAACGCGCAGGCGGCGCCCCTCGATGGTCACCAGATTGGCGACCAACAAGTCCCGTTTTTCCGACTTTTCTGCTTCTTCCAGGCCCGGGATCAGAATGATCGCCCGTCGCCCGGTAGCCTGCCCGTCCCTCTCCACCATGTCCGCCTCCCGCTGGGCGCCGCCGCGCGGGCCATCCCCGCGCGGGAACGCCGGAATGTTGGAAGGCGAAAGTCTAACGACGAACGGCAGGCCGCTCCACCAGATATCGCATCAGGCGCCGAACATCTTCTGAAGGTTGTCCAGGCCGCTTTGATAGACATCCTGGATCGCCTTCATGGCGTCGTTCTCCGGCACGCCCGCAGCTTCGAACTCGGCCGTCCATTCGACCGACGACGCGCCCTCGCCATCGTCATGGACGGTCAGTTCGGCGCGGTAGTTCTTCACCGGCAGGGGGCTGTCCTCGATGGTGTAGGAATAGGTGCGCGTCTTGTCGTCGACCTTTTCCAGCTTTTCGATGATCGTGCCGCCGCCCGCCAGGGCCAGCTTGCGAACCTGACCGGCGTTCTTCAACTCAGCCGCCTCGACCCCCGGATGCCAATCGGGCAAGGCGTTAAAACGCCCGATCAGGTTCCAGACCTGGTCGGCGGCGACGTTCAAATCCTGTTTCATTGAAAACTTGGGCATGGGCCTGCTCCTCCGCGGAACTCAAAAACCCCCATCACCCCTTATTATACACCACGAAGCTGTAAGACGGGCCATCCGATTGGTCCGGATTGTGGTCTTCCCGCGAAGCCTCGGTCCATTGGTCCGGATCGATCTCCGGAAAGAAGGTATCGCCCGGCACCTCGGCGTGGACGTGGCAGATATCCAGCTTGTCGGCGATGGGCAGGGCCTGGCCGAAGATATCGGCCCCGCCGATGACCATGATCTCGCCCGTGCCATGGGCCTTGGCCGCGGCCAGGGCGTCTTCCAGGGAATGGACGATTTCGGCACCCTCGGCCCGGAAATCCCGGTCACGGGTGACGATGATGTTGGGCCGCCCCGGCAGCACCCGCCCGATGGACAGGAACGTCTTGCGCCCCATGATCATGGGATGCCCCATGGTCACGGCCTTGAACCGTTTCAGATCCGTCGGGATATGCCAGGGCAGCATGTTGTCCCGCCCGATGCAGCGGTTCTCGGCCATGGCGACGACAAGGGTCACGGGGCAATCGGCAAACATCCCTATCCGTCCCTAAACCGCAATCGGGGCCTTGATATGAGGCAGCGGATCGTAGCCGCGCAGCTCGAAATCCTCGAACCGGAAGGCGAACAGGTCCGTGACCTCGGGGTTGATCCACATTTCCGGCAGGGGCCGCGGATCGCGGGTCAGTTGTTCATCGGCTTGGTCCAGGTGGTTCACGTAGAGATGCGCATCCCCCAGGGTATGGACGAAATCCCCCGCTTTCAGGCCCGTGACCTGCGCCACCATCATGGTCAGCAAGGCATAGGATGCAATGTTGAACGGCACGCCTAAGAAGATATCGCAGGACCGCTGATACAGCTGGCACGACAACTTGCCGTCGGCGACATAGAACTGGAACAGGCAGTGGCACGGCGGCAGCGCCATGCTGTCGACTTCGGCCACGTTCCAGGCCGAGACGATATGCCGCCGCGAATTGGGATTGTTGCGGATCGACTTCAGGATATTCGAAATCTGGTCGATGGTTCCGCCGTCGGGGGTCGGCCAGGAGCGCCATTGATGGCCGTAGACCGGGCCCAACTCGCCGTTCTCATCCGCCCATTCGTCCCAGATCGAGACGCCGTGGTCCTTCAGGTACTTGATGTTGGTATCGCCCGCCAGGAACCACAGCAGTTCGTGAATGATCGATTTCAGGTGCAGCTTCTTGGTCGTCAGGCAGGGGAACCCCGCCGCCAGATCGAACCGCATCTGATGGCCGAACACGCTTTGCGTGCCCGTGCCCGTGCGGTCGCCGCGCATGATGCCTTCGGTGCGCACCCGGCGCAGGAGATCAAGGTACTGTTGCATGGCGGCGATGGTACTCATCCCCGCCCTGGAAATACAGACATCGCGTAAGCCCTGGAAAGGCCAAGGATTGACGACCCCCGCCGTCGCGCCCAGGATCGCAAAAAACCGAATCGCCTATCTTGGGAGACCTCCATGTCCAACACCGAAACCGTCACCGAAGCCGAATTGTCGGCGCTGGCCGCCCGCGCCTATGAAAACGCGGGCCTGAGCGCCGCCGACGCCGCCGTCACCGCCCGCCACCTGATCCTGATGGACCTGATGGGCGTCTCGACCCATGGCGTCCACCGGGTCGAGCAATATCTGAAACGAATCGAAGCCGGGGTCGTCGATCCGCGGGCGCCCGTCACCGTCGAGGACAAGGCCCCGGCCCTGGCCGTGGTCGACGGGGCCAACGGCCAGGGGCAGGTTCCGGCCCAACGCGCGTTGGACCTGGCCATCGAAAAAGCCAAGGCGACAGGCATCGCCTTTGTCGCCGTGCGCCGCTCGGGCCATTTCGGCGGCACCGCCAGCTACGGTTTCCTGGCCGCCCAGGCGGGGATGATCCTGATTTCCGGGACCGGGGCTTCCCCGGCCCTGGCCCCCTTCGGCGGGCGCGACATGAAGGTCGGCAACAACCCGTTCGGCTGCGCCGCCCCCGGGTCGCTCAGCGACCCGACGGGCGATCCCATCGGGGCCGCGATGCCGTTCATTTTGGACATGGCGCAAAGCGTCGCCGCGCGCGGCAAGATGCGCAAACTGCGCGACGCGGGCGAACCCATGCCTCTCGGCTGGGCGCTGGACAAGGACGGCAACCCGACCACCGACCCGGCGGCGGGGCTCGACGGCTTCATCCAATTCATGGGCGGGCACAAGGGCTACGGCATGGCCCTGATGGTCGATATCCTGTCGGGGCTGCTGTCCGGCGGCGAATACCTGAACCAGACCCGGCAGATGTGGGACGAAGACGGCCCCCAGGGCACATCCCATTTCTTCATCGCCCTGGACCCGGCGCGCCTGTTGGGGGCGGCGGAATACGACCGGCGCATGGCCGATTTCCGCGACCGAATCAAAACTACGGCGCCGTTCCATGCGGGCGGCGAAGTGCTGTTGCCGGGCGAAATTGAAATGCGCAACCTGGCGGCCCGGCGGGCCGACGGCATCCCCGTTCCGGCCGCAACCATGGAAACACTGCGGCGACTTGCGCAATCGGTCTGATATCCCCATATTAGGCCTGCCGGTTCGTCCGGCTATGGCGCTAAACGCTTAACGGAATAAGCACTGCGGACCCGGGGGCGGTACCCGGCGCCTCCACCATAAGCCGCGTTGAACCATTCGGAATTCCGGTTCAACCAGTCGACGCGGTTTGTGATGGGGGCGAAATAGGATCGACGCGTGTAGTAAAGGCTAAGTTTGCGCTCGGCATGGTACCACCGTTACCGGGCTATTTTTATAAGTGCCAACGACAACACGGAAGCACTTGCTGTCGCGGCCTAACACGCCATAACGACAACGGGGTTCGGGCGGCACCTGGCAACAGAAGCCGCCCACTTCATTTCAGGCCAAAATTCCAATGGGTTATTAAGCGGGTGCAAGCCTTGTCCGCCCATCCGTACATATACGTGAAACTTTCACCCACTTAGGCCAAGACTCAGGGTCCAGAACCCTGCTAATAAGGGGGCATGGAAGACAGCCCGCTGAGATACGACATCTGGATCGAGGATGCGCTGCGCACCGTGATCCGCAACGCCCTGGCCCACGCCGCGCGCGAAGGTTTGCCGGGCGAACACCATTATTACATCACCTTCCGCATGGAAGACCCCGGCGTGGTCGTGCCGCCCTATCTGCACGACCAGCATCCGGAAGAGATGACCATCGTCATCCAACATCAGTACGAAAACCTGCACGTCGACCAGGACGCGTTCGAGGTCACCCTGTACTTCAAGGGCAAGGGCGAGCGCCTGCGCATTCCGTTCCGGGCGATCACCGCATTCTCGGACCCGTCGGTCAATTTCGGCCTTCAGTTGAAAATGATCTCGTCCGACGATGACGACATGGACGACGACGACGTCTACGACGAACAGGAAATCCCGCTGGATGCGTCGAATTCCGAGACGGCGGACGACATCGCCGCGGACGGCGAGGAAAAAATGGGCGAAGTCATCGCCCTGGATAAATTTCGCAAGAAGTAACCGGCGCCATGAGGCAACCGGACCAACGACCGATGTTTTAAACGGACGGCGCAGCGCGCCGCCCGACGCTTGAGCCCCCTTCCCCCCACCAAATGCCGAGGACTGCTACGATGACCTTTGAACATCACACGATGTTTCCCCTGGGTCCGGATCAAACCACCTATAAGAAAATCATCGATGGTGGCGTCACCACCCAGGAAGTGGGCGGTCGAACCATCTTGACCGTGGAACCAGAGGCCATCACCGAGTTGACGAAGCAGGCCTTTCACGACATTTCCCACCTGTTGCGCCCGGCGCACCTGGCCCAGCTGAAGAAAATCCTCGACGACCCCGAAGCCTCGGACAACGACCGCTTCGTCGCCCTGGACCTGTTGAAGAACGCCAACATCGCGGCGGGCGGCGTGCTGCCCATGTGCCAGGACACGGGCACGGCGATCGTCATGGGCAAAAAGGGTCAAAACGTCTTTACCGGTTTCGACGACGAAGCCGCCATCGCCGAAGGCGTGATGCGGACCTTCACCGAAACCAACCTGCGCTATTCGCAGGTTTCGCCGATGAACATGTTCGACGAGAAGAACACCGGCAACAACCTGCCGGCGCAGATCGAGCTCTATGCCGAACCGGGCGACGCCTACAAATTCCTGTTCATCGCCAAGGGCGGCGGTTCGGCCAACAAGACTTTCCTGTTCCAGGAAACCAAGGCCCTGTTGAACCCGGCCCGCTTGACCGATTTCATCGACGAGAAAATCCGCACCCTCGGCACCGCCGCCTGCCCGCCCTATCACCTGGCGATCGCCATCGGCGGGACCTCGGCGGAGCTGACGCTTAAAAGCGTCAAGTTGGCTTCGACCAAGTACCTGGACGAACTGCCGACCCAGGGCAACGAATTCGGCCAGGCCTTCCGCGACGTCGAATGGGAAGAAAAAATCCTCGAAATGACCCGCGCCATGGGCATCGGTGCGCAGTTCGGCGGCAAGTATTTCTGCCACGACGTCCGCGTCATCCGCCTGCCGCGCCACGGCGCCAGCTGCCCGGTCGGAATCGGCGTGTCCTGCTCGGCCGACCGTCAGGCCAAGGGCAAGATCACCAAGGACGGCGTGTTCCTGGAGGAACTGGAAGCCAACCCCGCCAAGTACCTGCCGGAAGTGACCCACGAAGACCTGGGCGGCGAGGTCGTGTCCATCGACCTGAACCGGCCGATGGCGGATGTCCTGAAGGAGCTGAGCAAATATCCGGTGAAGACCCGGGTGATGCTGTCCGGCTCGTTGATCGTGGCCCGCGACATCGCCCACGCCAAGCTGCAGGAACGGCTTGATGCGGGCGAAGGCCTGCCCCAGTACTTCAAGGATCATGGCGTCTATTATGCCGGTCCGGCCAAAACGCCGGAAGGCTATGCCTCGGGCTCGTTCGGGCCGACCACGGCGGGCCGCATGGATTCCTACGTCGACAAGTTCCAGGCCGCGGGCGGCTCCATGCTGATGCTGGCCAAGGGTAACCGCTCGCAGCAGGTCACCGACGCCTGTAAAAAGCACGGCGGCTTCTACCTGGGCTCCATCGGCGGTCCGGCGGCGCGTCTGGCCAAGGATTGCATCACCAAGGTCGAGTTGCTCGAATATCCCGAGTTGGGCATGGAAGCGATCTGGAAGATCGAGATCAAGGACTTCCCCGCCTTCATCGTCGTCGACGACAAGGGCAACGACTTCTTCGCCGAATTCAAACGACCGAAGGCGGCGTAACCCCGGCCCGACCTAACCGGGTTCCGGAAACGGAGGCCTAGCCCCATGCGGTTGAGCGTTGGACAGAAAATCTTCTCCATCGCCGCCGTGATCCTGGCGCTGATGATCGTCGTCGCCGCCGTTTCCGTCAGTTACATCTCGGACCTGCGTCGCCACCTGCATACGGTGGCGACGCTTCAAGTTCCCACATCGGAAGCCATGGCCCGCGTCAACGTGCGGGTTCTGGAACAAGGCCTCCTGATGGACCAGTTGCTGGCCTTCAGCGAAGACAGCGGCGAAAGCGACGACCTCGCCGATATCCTGCCCATCCGCAAACGGTTCATGCGTCTGACCAACGAAGTCGCCGAGGAATTTTCGGCGGCGCGGCGGCTGTTGGACCAAGAAGCCAAATCCCACGTCACCCGGCAACAGGTCGTCCAGATGCTGGATAGGGACCTCGACACCATCCGTAAACAGGTCGGCAAGTTCACCTCGCACGGGATCGTGTTGGTGGAAATGCTGATGTCCGGCGACCGGGCTGCCTTTCGCAAAGCGTTTCCGATGCTGTCCGAGCATCAAAGCGCCATTGACGATCACCTCGACGGCCTGCGCGACCATGTAACCAAAATGTCCGACCGCGCGGTGGCGCAGGCGGAAAAGGACGAGCGGGTTATTTTAATCCTCAATTCCGTCCTGACCGGACTGGCGGTGCTGCTCGGCCTGTTGTTCTCGGTCATGGTCACATCCGGGCTGGTGCGCTCGGTCCGCAATCTGGTCGGCGGCACCCGCGCGGTCGAGGCCGGGGACCTGGACGTCGCCCTGGAGAAACGCACCGAAGACGAAATCGGCGAGCTGACCGTGGCCTTCAACACCATGGTCGGCGGTTTGCGCCTGAAGGAACGGATCAAAGATACCTTCGGCAAATACATGGATCCGCGCATCGTCGCCGATCTGGTCGATAATCCTGAGTTCGTGGAACCGGGCGGCGAGCGCCGGGAGATGACCGTGCTGTTCGCCGATCTGCAGGGCTTTACCGCGATCTCGGAATCCCTGCCGCCGGACGATCTGGTCAATCTGGTGAATGTCTTTTTCGGCCATATGACAGAAGCCGTGGGCAACCATCAGGGCGTGATCGACAAATTCATGGGCGATGCCGTGATGGCCTATTGGGGGCCGCCGTTCACCGCTGACACGGACCAAGCACGCTTGGCCTGCGAGGCGGCGCTGGATGCCGTCGCACGGCTGGACGATCTGCGCGCCGACCTGGGCCGGGTCTGCGGCGACGCCCTGGCGGGTTTTCCCATCGACATCCGGATCGGCATTTCGTCCGGCCCCATGGTCGTCGGCACAGTGGGGTCCAAGGCCGCGCGCAGTTACACCGTGATCGGCGATCCGGTCAATCTGGGGGCACGGCTGGAATCCGCCAACAAGGCCTATGGCACCCGCATCCTGATCGCGGAACGGACCCGCGACTTGGCCGGGGAGCCCCTCTCCACCCGGGAAATCGACCTGATCCGGGTGAAGGGAAAGAGCCAACCGGCGCGGGTTTTCGAGCTAACCCCGCATGACGAAACCGACAACGAGAAGGTTCGAACAGCCTTTCAAAACGGGCTTGCCGCCTACCGTGAACAGGATTGGGACCGGGCCGAGGCGGCGTTTGGCGCCGTCCTAGCTGAAATGCCCGAAGATCGTCCTTCGCTTGTATATCTGGAGCGCATCGCCCATCTTCGAAAAAAAGCGCCGCCCGGAGCCTGGGACGGCGTATGGATATTCGACACGAAATAATGGGACGAGACGCCGCCATGCCTGATTCAGCATCCACCCACCGCATCGAGAAAGACACCATCGGCGAGGTACAGGTTCCCGCCGACCGCTATTGGGGGGCGCAGACCCAACGCGCCCTGGAAAACTTCCCGATCGGCGAAGGCACCATGCCGCGGGCCCTGATCCGCGCTTTCGCCCGGCAAAAGCAATCCGCCGCGCGGGCCAACATGAAGCTTGGCAAGCTCGACCCCAAACTGGGCAACGCCATCGATCAGGCCGCAGGCGAGGTCGCCAAAGGCAAGTGGGACGATCATTTCCCCCTGCCCGTCTGGCAGACCGGATCGGGCACCCAAACCAACATGAATTTGAACGAGGTCATCGCCAACCGGGCGATCGAGATCTTGGGCGGCGTCCTCGGCTCCAAAAATCCCGTCCATCCGAACGACCACGTCAACATGTCGCAGTCGTCCAACGATTCGATGCCGACGGCCATGCACATCGCCTTGGCGATCGAATGCCATAACCGCCTGCTGCCAGCCTTGGAAGGGATGGAAGCGGTGCTGTTGGAAAAGGCCAAGGCCTTCCACGACGTGATCAAGATCGGCCGCACCCACCTTCAGGATGCGACGCCGCTGCGCCTGGGTTCCGAATTCGGGGCCTATGCTCATCAGACCCGCCAGAACATTGAGCGCCTGCACAAGTCGTTGGCGCAAATCTACGAACTGGCCCAGGGCGGCACTGCCGTCGGATCGGGCATCAACGCGCCCCAGGGCTTCGACGCGGCCTTCTGCGAGGCGGCGGCGGACCTTACCGGTCTTCCCTTCCGCCCCTGCCCTGACAAGTTCTATGCCCTGGCCGCGCATGACGCCCTGGTCAACCTGTCGGGCAAGCTGAACACCATCGCCGTCACCAACCACAAGATCGCCGACGACATCCGGTTGTTGGCCTCCGGCCCGCGCTCAGGTCTGGCGGAACTGATCCTGCCCGCCAACGAGCCGGGGTCTTCCATCATGCCGGGCAAGGTCAACCCGACCCAGGCCGAGGCCCTGACCCAGGTCGCCGCCCGCGTCATGGGCAACCACGTGACCGTCACTTTCGCCTCCAGCCACGGGCACCTGCAGCTCAACGTCTACAAGCCGGTGATCGTCGCGACCCATCTGGAATCGATCCGCCTGCTGTCCGACGCCATGGTCAGCTTCACGGACCGCCTGTTGAAGGGGATCGAGCCGAACACCGAGGTCATTCAGCGCCACCTCAACAATTCGCTGATGCTGGTCACCGCCCTCAACCCGCATATCGGCTACGACAAAGCTGCGGAAATCGCCAAAAAAGCCCATAAGGACGGCACGACCCTGCGCGAAGCGGCGGTCGCCCTGGGCACCCTGAGCGGCGAAGATTTCGACCGCCTGGTCCGCCCCGAAGACATGCTGGGAGAGGACGATTGAACTGCCGCCTTTTTAAACCGGCGCAACTAATACCCTTACGAACAGGACATTGGCTGCATGGAATTCAGGGAAACGATATACATCCTTCTCCCCCTCATTGCGCTGATCGGCACTGGTGCAGTTTGTCTCAGTTCGAGGCTTAAGCATTGGCGAGATACATATTCTGACTTCTGGTCCTTGTCCGTCGGCGCAGTCGCCACATTTTCGGGCGTCTTTATAGCCTTAGCACTATCGAACTTGGAAACACGCCGGTCAGAGCAGCAGGTTTACGAAAATATCTTTCGCAACATCTGCAACATCGTCGCATCCGACGTAGGAAAATTAGACACGGCAATCCGTACAGGCACACTTCCTAACTATAATCTTCCAAGTGCGGAAGCATCCTTAACGCTGATTCAAACCACGCCAACTCTCATAAGGATGATGCCGCCAATCGCTTTCAAAGGGCTTCACAATAGCCTTCAAACAGCATCGGAAAATGCGGGTCTTTACGCATCACAACCTTCGGAAACAGCGCGGCTTCAAATATTGAAAGAGCAGAAGGAACTGTTGGAGCGGGTTATGAAGCTCTACACACTTGAAACGAAACACGCATACCCATGCGGATAAGGAAACAACCGTGAACACCAATAAAGTCACCATCATCACCGGCGGCAGCCGGGGCATCGGCCGGGCCACGGCGATCCTGGCCGCGAAGGCCGGCCATGCGGTTTGCATCAACTACGCGAGTGATCATGATGCCGCCAACGCCGTCCGCGCCGAGATCGAAGCCGCGGGCGGCAAGGCCATTGCCGTCGCCGCCGATACCAGCGACCCGCGCGACGTCGCCCGCTTGTTCGAAACGGTCGACAAGGAATTGGGCACCGTGACCGGTCTGGTCAACAACGCGGGCATCCACGGCCCACGCGGCCCGGTCAAGGACCTGACCGAGGCCGATATCCGCCGCGTGTTGGAAATCAACGTCCTGGGACTGTTCCTGACCTCGCAAGAAGCGGTCAAGCGGATGTCGACCGACAACGGCGGCAAGGGTGGCGCCATCGTCAACATCTCGTCCGGAGCGGCGTTGATCGGCTCGCCCGGCGGCGGGGTTCTCTATGCCGCGTCCAAGGGAGCGGTGAACAGCTTCACCACCGGCCTGGCCCAAGAAGTGATCGGCCAGGGCGTGCGCGTCAACACGGTGGCCCCGGGCCTGACGGAAACGGACATGACCCGTGACACCCTGGACCGCCGCGCCCCGGCTACGCCCATGGGCCGCGCCGGAAAGCCCGAGGAAATCGCCCAGGCGATCCTGTTTCTGCTGTCGGACGAGGCGTCTTACATCGCCTGCGCCAACCTGCGCGTGTCCGGCGGCAAACCGTGACATCCGTCACCGTCCGCGACCTGACGGCGGGCGACCTGCCCGCCGCGCGGGCGCTGCTGCGCCAATTGGGATACGACATCGACGCGGACGACCTGATCGCCCGCTTCCTTGCCGTTAGCCAAGCCGGGGCGGAGCATGCCTTGATGGTCGCGGAACTGGACGGCGCGGTGGTCGGATTGCTCCACATCTTCGCCCGCCCCGCCGTGGAGAAACCGACCGAGGCCCTGGTGCAATCCTTGGTCGTCGACGAAACCCGGCGCGGGGCCGGAATCGGCAAGGCGCTGATGGCCCGGGCCGAGGCCTGGGCGCGGGACCAGGGCTTCGCCTCGGTCGCCCTGCACACGCAGGTCAAACGAACCGACGCCCGCGCGTTCTATCGCGCCATCGGCTACGACGAAGTGACCGAGGCCGTGTTGATGCGAAAGAAACTGGAAGATCAATGACAGACATTCTGTTCACGGGCGACAAGAACGCCCCGATGACCGTCGCCCTGGCCCATGGCGCGGGTGCGCCCATGGACAGCCCGTTCATGGAGGCCTTCGCCGAAGGTTTGGCGACGCGGGGCCTGCGCTGCGCCCGGTTCGAATTTCCCTACATGGCCGGGCGGCGCGAGGACGGCAAGAAGCGCCCCCCCAATCCGGCGCGGATCCTGCTGGAAACCTGGCGCGAGGTGATCGAGGACATCGGCATGGAGCGGCTGGTCGTCGGCGGAAAATCCATGGGCGGGCGCATGGCCTCGATGGTCGCGGCTGAGATGGAGGCCGAAGGAGCCGCGCTGCGCGGGGTGGTCTGCCTGGGCTATCCATTCCACCCGCCGGGCAAGCCGGAAAAGCTGCGCACCGAACACTTGGAAACCCTCAAGACGCCAACCCTGATCTGTCAGGGAACGCGCGATACCTTCGGCACCCGGGAAGAAGTCCCGGCCTATCCCCTATCCAAGGCGATCCGCCTGGAATGGCTGGAAGACGGCGACCACGGGTTCAAGCCGCGCAAGGCATCGGGCCGGACGGAACGGCAGAACTGGGACCAGGCGCTGGACGCCATCGCCACGTTCTGCACGACCTTGGGGTAATAATCGGGCGTTAGCTTCCCGGCATTTTCGGCGCGGTTTCCCGGAAGCTTTCGACGTTGGTCATGTTCGTGTACCAAGCCGACAGGTTCTCGTATTTGGACAACAACGTCTGACCTTCCGGCGTCTTCTTGACGTAATAGATCGCCGGGGCCAGGAACATATCGGCCAGGGACATTTCGTCGCCAACCATCCAGCGCTGCCCGCGCAATTCCTTGTCGACCACGGAGAAATATTTCTCGATCTTCGGCAGGCGCGCCTTGATCGCGGATTCGTCGGTCGGCTTGCCCATCATAGGATTGAAGATACGGGGAAACACCAAGCCCTTCGAAATGTTCGGATAGCCCTCGTCCATATACAGGCTGATGCGCTGGAACATGTCCGCCTTTTCGATGGCGTCGCGCGGCTGCAGCTGCGGGTCCGAAGTATATTCCTCATCGATATAGATACAGATCGCCAAGGTTTCATACAGGTGCAGGTCGGCATCGCGGATCGCCGGAACTTTACCGAAGGGATGTTCCTGTTTCTGCTCTTCCGAGCCGGGCATGTATTCGTACATGCGGTAGGCTTCCTCTTTTTCCTCCAGGCACATGCGCACCGTTCGGACAAAGGGGCTCAACGTGGTACCGTAGATCGTCAGATCGGACATGATGGCGGCTCCTCGGTATGTTTTTTTTGTTTGTGAACAAAAAGAGTGCGCGAGCCCGAACGCCCAGGCAAGGGAAAAGCATAGTGCGGCCATGAGCTTTAGTCTGGAATTCAAGGAACACCTTCTGGACCTGCTGGCGCCGCTCGGCCCCGTGCAGGCCAAACGCATGTTCGGTGGCGGCGGCCTGTACCTGGACGGGACCATGTTCGCGTTGGTGGTCGACGATGTTCTTTACTTGAAAGCGGACGATGAAAACCGCGCAGAGTTCGAGGCCATGGGTGCGCCGCCCTTCACCTATGAGCGTCAGGGGAAAACCTTGGCCCTTAGCTATTTTCAGGCGCCGGAAGAGTGCCTTGACGACCCCGAAGACCTGCTCGCCTGGGCACGCAGTGCCTGGGGTGCGGCGCGCCGGTCCGCCAACCAAAAACAGAACAAAAAACAAGGCAAGAAAGGTCAAAGCGCCGCATGACCGACGATCCATCCCGCCTGGCCAAACACTCCGTCCTTGTCGCCGGCCACCACACCAGCCTGACGCTCGAAGACTTGTTCTGGAACGCGTTGAAAGACATCGCGCGCCGGCGCGGGCAATCCATCAACGAGGTCGTCACGGAAATAGATGCCGAACGCACGGGCAACCTTTCCAGCGCGATCAGGGTGTTCGTCCTGCAGCAGCAGGCGAACGATCAGTCGCGCTGACGCCCCCGCAGCCAGGCCGCAAGCCCCAGGCAGACCAACCCCGCCGACGCGAAACATAACCCGCAACAGCCCACGCGTCGGCATAACGCCCAACTGCCAGGCACCGCTTGCCCACCACAAGGCCGCTGCGGCAATCAAAGCCGCCTGGCATGATCGCCATGATCCGGCCGCGCGCCCAACCCGATATCTTGTGGCGCGCATGGGTTTCATCGAACGACACATCGATCCGGCCACCAAATCCCTTCGCAGCGGCGGCCGATTGCGGCGCATACAGCTCAAGGCGGGGGCCATGGAAACAACAGCGGTCGTATCGATTGAATATCTGCAATTGGCGGCGGCCATGCCGATCCGCGCCCATGACGGACAAATCCAAAACACCGGCGATGTCGGAAATACCGCCGACGATCTCGTGGGCGCTCGTCTCCGGCCCCTGCAGCAGCGCCAGCGGCATCACGCCGGAAACCGGCACGCTTAGTGTGATCCGAGGATCAAGCGCGGCGGCGACCAACGTCACCCATGCCCCCGACGAAACGCCAACCATGGCGACGGATTTGAACGCCTGTTGCCGTAAGGCATAGTTGACCGCCACGACCGGCGGCAGAGAACGGTCGCCAATTCTTCATCAAATAGCCGGTCAACTCGTCGATACCGGCCAGATTGTCCCAGCCGCGGTAGAATTCGGACTCGCATCCGATGGCGCGCATGATGATCGTGTCTCGCCGCGACAAAAGATGGACCACGTCCGGTCCCGTCGGGGAAAGACAGGTATGAACCTTTCCCGGGTCCTTATCGACGTCCTTGTAGACACGTTGCGGCAAAACATCGGTCGGCAAATCCACCGATCCGAAAATTCGCTGCCGCAGCAAGCCCCTGCGGGTGCTCGCGATCTCGGCCGACGTCACGGTCAAAAGCGCCTTCGCGTCGAACCCGTTCGCTACGTCCGGCAGCTGTTCTAACTTCTGCCCTGCCCCCGGCGCATATCGTTTGATCAAGGCCCGTGTCGGATCCCAATAGTACAGGACCGCGAACACGGCACAGACCGAAAGCAATACGCCCAGGGTTTCGAAAATACGCGCGGTGATGGATCGCAGCTTCATACCCGTCTCCGCTGGCCATTATCTGCTGGTGCGCGCCTTGTGATCGGCCAGGTCGCTCAGAATCGTCCCAGAATGCCCCGCAGCAAGTCTTGCGGCGTCACTTTCTTCTTCTCGGTATCCGTATTCGTCGATGGCTGAGTTTCTTCCGTTTTCGGCGTTTCCTGCTGCTGCGTCGTTCCGCCGCCACCCAAGATACCTTGCAGAACGTTCCCGACGCCCTTCTTGTTTAACAGCTTGTCCAGCCCCGGCACGGCAACGCCGCCGGTTCCCAGCGACGCCGTATCGACCCTGATCCGGGGAGCATCCAATTTCCCCGTCACGGTGAACGGCACGTTCACACCCTTTTTCGTGGTGATCGACAATACGGCCGACAACAAGTTCGGGGCCGGTTGAATAGCGCCCTTTAAATCGACGGTCCAGGCGGCCAGGTCGATCTTTCCTTTGCCGTCGGCGACACCCACATTGGTGACGGCCTTCAACTGATTGGCCGTCGCAATGCCGTTGACGATCGTCAGCCCCGCATCGACATCGGCCAAGCCGCTGCCTTGCTTCGGGCCGCCCAACGAGCCGCCCAACTGGTTCAGGGCCAGGACGATACCGCCCAACCCGAACCCGGCCTCGGCCGAGCCGCCAAGTGCTTTCGCATCCAGGTCCCGGCCGGAAAAGGCGACGGTGCCATTCAGGTTCGATACGATCTCAGCTTCGGATCGGCCTTGCGCCGTCAGATTGATGTCACCGTTGACCTTCCCCGCCGAGACGGTGTCGCCCAGCGCACTTCCCGCTTTCGATAGATCCGCGGCGGAGATTTTACCCGCCACGGACATCCGACCGTCGGCGGCAACCTGCGCCTTGGCGGTCAACGGCCCACCGAACAAACGCCCGGTCAACCGTTCGACCGAAAGCACTCCGCCTTCGATCGCAGCTCCCAAATCGGCATTCTCCAAAGTGGTGCCTTTGACCGACACTTTCGGCGAAGTCACGTTGAGAGCCGCATCCAAGGCGTTCAACACCGACAGGTCGATGACTTGTTTCGACCAGCGCTGGCTGACCGCCGCCGTAGCGATCAGCGGATTTCCCCCGGGCCCGGCCCAGGCCGCAGGCATGCGCACGAACGGCCATCCGCGCTCGAACAGACCGGCTGATTTTTCCACCGGCAGGAACGGCGTTACATCGATCGCCCCGAGCGCCAAATTCGCCAACGCCTTGGGCTTCGCGCCATCCAGGGCCAGGGACAGGCTGCCGCTGGTCGGTACCGTACCGATAGCGCCCTTCAAGCCATCAACCCTGATCAGCTTCGGATTTCCCGTCACCTGAGCGGTGAGGTCCAATCCCCCGATTTTTCCCTGCGGCTGGTACGCGACGCCCAAGCGCCGTAGCAACCCCGCCAAATCACCGTGGCGAACGGATAGGCCCAGGCGGATATCCTGCCCCGCCAACGCCAGAACCGGAAGGTCACCGCGCAGCCCGACCGTCGCCCCCATGGCGCCTAGCGTCGAGCTGACCGACGGCGACAAAAGGCTGCCCGACATCGTCGTATCGACCGAGACCGCCCCTATCGCCGAAGCCGGAAACGGCAGGTTCAAGGCGAACGCTTTCGCCACCGGGCCGATATCCTTGGCATTGGCGACGACCCGCAAGTCCTTGGCCGTCGGCACCCCGCCCAGCCCGGAAAGGCCACCACTGACCGACGCACTCAGCCCCGCGACATTTCCGACCTTCATGGTCCGCAAGGTCAGCGTGCCTTGGGTCAAGGTCGCATCCAGCTTGAGATCCCGCGCCGTCAAACCGTTGACCACGGCGGTCCCGACGGCCAATTTCACATTGGCGTCGAACGCGGTCAACGGCGACAACGGCGAGAACAATTCGACCTTGGGCGGCGTTTGGGGCGATGATGCAGCGCCGCCGCCGGTCGCCTGCCCGCCACCTTGCGCCGTCGCCGTCGGCTTATCCGATGCCTTGGCCTTTGCCTGTTTCGCCGGCGCTTTCGCAAGCAGCGCATCCAGGTCAATCTTGTCCAAAGACAGGTTCGCGCCGAACGATGGGCGGGCCTGCATCGCCAAGGTTACCCCACCGGTCAGGCGGGAGCCGCCCGCGGTGGCGTCGATCGCCGTCAACTGCGCGTAATCGCCATCGATCACCAACGGCGTCTTGAAGCTGAAATCCTTCAGCGCGGCTGTGGGGGCCGTAACGCCCGGAACCGCCCAGGCCAGAACGGGTGCCAGATCCTTGGCGCGGGTTTCGATCTGCCCTTCGAACCGGGCCTTACCCTGGCGAGCCGACAGAAAACCGAACAACCCGACGTCGGTGTCGCCGGGCAGCTGCGCCGTGGCTTGGTTCAAGGTGACTTCGCCATTGGCCAGGTCGGCGCTCAGCGTCACACCTTCGATGGCTTGGCCTTTGAAGATCACATTGTCGAATTGCACCGACAGATTGCCCTGCACGCCCTTGGGCAGTTCAAACGCACTCGGCGCAGCGGGCTGCGGCGCCGCAGCGGCAACCTGCTTCTGCGCGCCACCTGCCGCAGAACCCGACACCGGTTTGACGTCTACTTGCTTTTCAACCGGCGGCGGCGCCAACAACGCGTCCAGATCGAGCTTGTCCGAGGATACCGACACCTTGGCGACGGTCTTGTCGCCGGTTGCGACATCGGCGACGACCTGGAACGTCATTTCACCCAGCTTGAGGGTCAAGTCTTCCGCCCGGCCGCCATCGACGCTTGCCTCGACATTTCCGGTGACGGCGAACGGCATGGCCAGGTTAACGGGCAGTTGCCGCGTGCCGCTGACGTCGGCGATCATCTGCGCCACGTTTGGTCCGCCACCGGTGATCTTGGCGCGCAATCGGGGCCGGTCCGGCACATTGACGACCCCACCATCGATCCGGACGGTCGTGTCCTTGCCCAGGTTCAGATTGAACACCAAGGGCACCGTCCGCCCCTGAACGATCTCCGATACGTTCAGCGAGTAGCCCAGGCGTTGCCCGTGGACCGTCAACGCGCCATCGCTCTCGACCGGGCCTGTCAGGCTGGCGACTGCAAATCGGGCGTCGATATCGGTAATGACGTCGTTACGGCCCTGTTGCAAATCGCGATAGACGACCTTTCCGTTTTCGACGGTAAAGCTGTCGACCACGATATTCGGCCCAGCCGCGCCGGGAAGCGAGGCACTGCCGTCGCCCGCGCCTCGGGCGGTTTTTTCTCCCCCGGCCTTGGGCGCAGTTGCCTGCGGGCCGAAGTCCCAATTCACCCGCCCGTCGGCGAGACGCTCCAACAGGATCGTCGGGTTCACCAGACGCACCGTCTCGACCCGCACGGTCCCGCGCAGCAACGGCAGCGTGGACACACGAACTTCCAAGGATTCCAACGACGCCATACGCGCGTCCGCCGATCCGGCGATATTGGCAAGATGCACATCCGCGACATGAAGCCGGGGGCTGGGCAATACCTGTACGGAAACCGGCCCGCCGATCAAGACCTTCCGCCCCGTGGCCTTTTCAACCTGGGCGGTGATCTCGTCGGTGTATTTGTTCCAATCGATCAGGCTGGGCCCGACCAACAAAGCGCCGATCACAACGATCAATAAAACCGCTAAACCGATGGCGAGCTTCTTCAATACAGGCATTGTTTATATCCGGTGGTGCATCGTTGCCCCCTGACGGAGCGTTTGCGCGGCAGTGTAGGGCGATCAGGCGGCCATTGCCATAGAACGAAAGGCCCTATTTCCGTGGAAAACTATCGCCCTACGGCTGATTCTTCACGTTGTTTCCGGTCGGCCAAACGATAGCCGTGACGACCTTGAACAATTCCATCACCAGGATCACCGAGGCAGCGATCACCGCGACGATCAACCATGTCGAAAATTCTACCGATTGGACACGCAGCACCTCGCTGAATCCGGGCAAATGCATGGCCAGGATATGCGCGCCCTGGCTGACGACCACAGCGCCGACAACCAGCCAATTCGCGGCCAGCGGCACCTGAAAGGCCGAGCGCCGTTCCGACCGGCAATTGAACACATGGGCGTTTTCGAACAGGACCAGCAGCAGCAGCAAAGCATTGCGCGCATCCGTCTCGGCCCAGCCCTGATCCAACATCCAGGCGAAGAACAGATAGGCCACCGCCCCCATGAACAAGCCCGAGACCACGGTCTGCGAAATCATGATGCGGTCGAAAATCGGCTGGTTCGGCGGACGGGGCGCGCGATCCAGCAGCCCCGGCTCCGCCCCCTCGAAAGCCAGGGCGGTGTGCTGCAGGCCCTGGGTCACCAGATTGAGCCAGAGCAACTGAACCGCATAAAGCGGCAGCGGCAGATCGCCCATGAAGGCGAAAAAGAACAGTGCGACCTCGGCGGCCCCGGTCGAGACCAGCAGGTACACGACCTTGCGCACGTTGTCATAGGCGATCCGCCCCTGTTCGACCCCGTTCACGATGGAGGCGAAATTGTCGTCGGTCAGGATCAGGTCCGCCGTATCGCGGGCCACGTCCGTGCCGCCCGCCCCCATGGCGACCCCGATGTCGGCGGCATTCAGCGCCGGGGCGTCGTTGACGCCGTCGCCGGTGACCGCAACGAAATGCCCCTGCGCCCGCAGCGCTTTCACGATGTCCAGTTTCTGCAATGGGTCGACCCGGGCGAATACCGAAGCATCGGCCACGGCGCGGGCGAAGGCCTCGGGATCGTCCGCCAGCGCCTGCAGTTCGAGCCCGGTCACGACCGCATGGTCGCCTTCGGCGATACCCAGGTCGCGGGCAATGGCCAGGGCCGTCGCCGGATGGTCGCCGGTGACCATGCGCACGTCGATGCCGGAGCGGCGGCAGCGGGCCACGGCCTCGCGGGATTCGGGGCGCAGCGGGTCGATCAGACCGACGAAACCCAGGAACTCCAGATGATCGATTGCGTTCAAGTCTTCGACCGCACCGTCCACTTGGCCCCCGGCCACGGCCAAGACACGATAGCCCTGGGCGGCCAGGGCTTCCGCCTGCGCGGTCAGCGCCGCCCGATCCGCCGACCGGCACAGGGGCAGGATCGCCTCGAACGCGCCCTTGGCGAAAACCTGAAGCCCCTCTTCAGATCGGTTGAACGACGCGCCGTATCGCCGTGCCGGCTCATAAGCGATAGCGGCTTCTTGCGGCAAACGGGCCAGCAGCCCGGCGCGGGACAATCCGGCCTTGGCCGCGAGGGCCAGAAAAGCGACATCGACCGTATCGCCGAAATGCTCCCATTTGCCGTCCTTGTGCTCCAACTGGGCCTCGTTGCACAGCGCTCCGGCCTCGGCCAGACGGCGCAGGCCGTGCCAATCCGCATCGGTCATCGCCCCGCTGGCTGCGGTGACCGAGCCGTCGTCGTTGTAGCCCTCGCCGGTCACCTCGAAATCGCCCAGCCCCGGCACCACGACCTTTTTCACCGTCAGGGCGTTACAGGTCAGGGTCCCTGTCTTATCGCTGGCGATCAGGGTGCAGGCCCCCAGGCCTTCGACCGCGGGCAGGGAGCGAACGATCACGTTGTTCGCCGCCATGCGGTGGCAGCCGACAGACAGCGCGACGGTGATCGCCACCGGCAGGCCTTCGGGCAGGGCGGCGACCGCCAAGGCGACCGAAACCAGGAAGATTTCGACCACCGGAGCACCCTTCAGCACCATCGCCACGGCCAACAAGGCAATGGCGGCGACGGTGACGAAGCCGAGCATCCGTGTGAACCGTTCCAGGCGTACGACCAATGGGGCGGGCACGGCATCGCGCCCGGCCAGTTGTTCGGCAATCTTGCCGATGGCCGTATGGATCGCCGTCCCGGTGACGATCCCAAGCGCCCGGCCGCTGACTACCACCGTCGCGGCATGCAGCATTGTCACCCGGTCGCCGGTCATGGCCTGTTCAGCCACGGCGGCGGCGGCATCCTTGACCACCGGCTCGGATTCCCCAGTCAGCAGAGACTCATCGACCAGCAGGGAGTCCGCCTGCACCAAGCGCATGTCGGCGGGCACGTGCGAACCGGATTCCAAACGCACCACGTCGCCGGGGACCAGGTCCCGCCCCTCGGCCATCTGCGCCACGCCGCCGCGCAACACGGTGGCGTGGTCCCGGATCAAGTTGTCCAGGGCCTGGGCGCTGGTCTGGGCGCGATACTCTTGATAGGTGCCGATCAGGGCATTGACCTGCAGCACGGCGAAGATGAACAGGGCGTCCGAGGCCTCGCCGATGATCACCGATACCACCGCCGCCGCCGCCAACAGATAGATCAGCGGATTGATGAACTGGTTCAGGTAAAGGGATAGCAGGCCCGGCTGCTTGGGTCGCGGCAGGTCGTTGGGACCGTATTGCGCCAATCGCGCGGCGGCCTCGGCCTCGCTCAGCCCCGCATCGACATCCGTTTCCAATTCCTTGGCCGCCGATTGCCAAGGCTCGGCATGCCAGGGGCGATTGTCAGGAGAAGACGGCGGCAGGGCCATGATGGTGCTCGGATTCCAACGGTCGTGGGCGCAGTGAACCCCGACAGTGTGGCCGATCCGGGTTACCGCGTCACGACAGAACCAAAATCGCCCGCAGATCGTTGACGTTGGTCCGCGTCGGCCCGCATTCGACCAGATCACCGACACCCTGGAAGAAACCATAGGCGTCGTTGGCATCGAGCAAAGCCTGCGCGTCCAGGCCCGCCGCGCGGGCGCGGACCAGACTGTCCGGGCCGATCACCGCCCCCGCGTTGTCTTCCGAACCGTCGACCCCGTCCGTGTCGCAGGCGATGCCGTAAATGTCCGCAGCACCATCCAGGGCGACCGCCATGCCCAACAGATATTCCGTATTGCGCCCGCCGCGCCCGCCGTCGCCCCGGATCGTCACCGTGGTCTCCCCGCCCGATAACAGGACACAGGGGGCCTTCGCTGGACCGCGCCCGGCGGCGGTGTCGCGGGCCAATTGGGCGTGCTCCGCCCCCAAGTCCCGGGCCTCGCCCTCCAACGCATCGCCCAGGATCACCGGCGTCACCCCGGCGGCCTCGGCGACCTCGGCGGCGGCTTCCAGGCTGGCTTGCGGCAAGGCGATCAAATGGGTTTCGACCCGATCGAATACGGGATCGTCTGGCTTGGGCGTTTCGTCGGCCCCGGCGTCGAGGACGGCCTGCACCGCGTCCGACAGCTTGATGCCGTATTTGGCGACGATCGCCCGCGCATCGTCATAGGTCGTCGGATCGGGCACGGTCGGGCCGGAGGCGATGACCGCCGGATCGTCGCCCGGCACGTCGGAAATCAGCAGGTTGACGATCCGCGCCGGAGCGGCGGCGGCGGCAAGACGCCCGCCCTTCACCGCCGACAGGTGTTTGCGCAGGCAGTTCATTTCGTGGATCGTCGCACCGCAGCGCAGAAGCTCGCGGTTGACGGCCTGTTTGTCGGCCAGGGTCAGGCCCGCCGCCGGAGCCGACAACAGGGCCGAGCCGCCGCCGGAGATCAGACAGACGACCAAGTCGTTTTCCGTCAGTCCCTGAACCATTTCCAGCATGCGCCGGGCCGCCGCCTCGCCCGCCGCGTCGGGCACGGGATGGGCGGCTTCGACCGTTTCGATCCGCCGGCAGGGCACGTCATAGCCGTAGCGGGTGACCACCAATCCCGACAGTTCGCCCGGCCAATGGTCTTCGAAGGCCTTGGCCATGGCGGCGGAAGCCTTGCCCGCGCCGATCACCAGCGTCCGCCCGCCCGTCGCCGGGTCCGGCGGGGTCGGCAAAAACAACGGAATACGCTTTTCCGGCTGGGCCGCCGCAACGGCGGCGGCGAACATGTCGCGAAGCAGGGTTTCGGGGTCCACGGTCGATCCTCCCATCTGTTGCCCCCTGGTTACGGCACGGCTGGAAGAATGCCAAGCCTTGGCGGTCCTTTCGTCGGGACTTTTTCACGCTTCGGCAGAACCGCGCCCGGCGGGGGCCCTTAAATGCTGAGAATCTTGCCCGGATTCATGATGTTGAGGGGGTCCAGCGCCAGCTTGATCGCGCGCATGGCCGACAACGCCTCGCCGTGTTCGGCGGTCAGGAAATCGATCTTGCCGTAGCCGACGCCATGTTCCCCGGTACAGGTCCCTTCCATGGCGATGGCCCGCATGACCATGCGTTCATTGACCCGCTTGGCGGTTTCCATTTCCTCCGGCTTGTCCGGATCAACCACGAAAATTACATGGAAATTGCCGTCGCCGACATGGCCGACGATGGGCGCGCATAGACCCTCGGCCTCGATATCCCGGCGCGTTTCCAGGATGCAATCGGCCAGGCGCGAAATCGGCACGCAGACGTCGGTGGCGATGCCCTTGCAGCCTGGGCGCAGGGCGATGGCCGCGTAATAAGCGTCATGCCGGGCCTGCCACAGCTTGTTGCGGTCCTCGGGCCGGGTCGCCCATTGGAAATCGTCCGCGCCAAAGTCGGCGGCGATGGCCTTGACGTTTTCGACCTGTTCGCGGACCCCGGCGTCGCTGCCGTGGAATTCGAAGAACAAGGTCGGCGCCAAGGCGTAATCCAGGCCCGAATACTTGTTCACCGCGTCCATCTGGGCTTCGTCCAGAAGCTCGATCCGGGCCACGGGAATGCCCGACTGAATAGTCAGGATCACCGCGTTGACGGCGCTTTCCATATCGGGAAAAGGACAGACGGCGGACAAGATCGCCTCGGGGATGCCGTAGAGCCGCAGGGTGATCTCGGTGATCACCCCCAACGTGCCTTCGGAGCCGACGAACAATCGCGTCAGGTCATACCCGGCGGATGACTTGCGGGCGCGGCGGGCGGTGCGGATCACCCGCCCGTCGGCCATCACCACGGTCAGGGCCAGGACATTTTCGCGCATCGTGCCGTAGCGCACGGCGTTGGTGCCGCTGGCGCGGGTCGCGGTCATGCCGCCGATCGAGGCATCGGCCCCCGGATCGATGGGAAAGAACAGGCCCGTATCGCGCAGGTAGTCGTTCAGCGCCTTGCGCCGGACCCCGGCCTGAACCGTCACGTCCATGTCTTCGGCATTGACGGTCAAAATCTTGTCCATCCGCGACACGTCGACGCAGATCCCGCCGGACAGGGCCGCGACGTGGCCTTCCAGGGACGTGCCGGTGCCGAACGGGATGACCGGCACGCGCCGCTCGGCGCAGGCCTTGACCACCGCCGAAACCTGCTCGGTCGAGGAACAGAAGGCCACCGCGTCGGGCGGGGCCGAGGGATGATAGGATTCGTCGCGGCCGTGCTGTTCGCGGACGGCCTGGGCGGTGGACAAATTGTCCGCGCCGACGATGGCGGCCAGGGCGTCCAGCAGGTCGCCGTCGACCGCCGCGGACGCGGGCGCCGTTACTTGCGTCGTGTTCATCTTAGATAGGTTTCCCCGATACCTTGGCTTGCAGCTCTTCTACTTGGCTGCGGATGGTATCCATGTGCGGATTGATCGCCAACGCCTTTTCCATGACGCGAATGGCGTCCTTGTCCCGGCCCATGTCGGCATAGATCAGGCCCAAGCCCGACAGCGCGCCGAAATGGCGGGGCTCCAACTCCAACGTGCGTTGGATATCGAGGACCGCATCGGGATAGCGCCCCATCATGTAATAGGCCGTGGCCCGCTTGTTCCAGGCTTCGGCATGCTCGGGGGAAAGGCTGATGACGTCGTTGAAATACTTCACCGCGGTCTCGAACGCGCCTTTGTTCAGGGCGATAACACCGCGCGCCATGGCGTTGTCGACCAATTCCTGACCGGTGATCGTCCAGGTTTGCCAGATTCGACGTTCGATGGCCTGTGCTTCTTCGGCATTCTTGGTCGCGGTCAGGGCCGCGAACAACGCGTCCAGGACGGGATCCTTCTGATCGGCTTTCGCCGCCCCACCCGCCAGCATGACGACCATCAAGGCCGCCAGCGATATCGTCCGCCAAGCGTTCATAAGCAAAAGACTACGCCGTTGCATCGACGCCGCCAAGGGCCGCCAAGCCCCAAACGCGGACAAGTTCGGTCACGACGTGGTGATCGCGACCTCGCGCGGGTCCGTATCCAAACCGCCAGTGCAATGCAGGGTCCGGTCGGGCCCCATCAATTGCGGCGGCAGCAACGTGACCTCCAACTTGACCGTGGCCAACAGGTGTTCGCGCAACTGCGTTGGGCGGGTGAAGTTGCCCCAACCGTCATGGGTGAAGATTTCTTCCAGGTACCAGCCGGGATCGCCCTTGTGCCCCCGGCTGCGCCCGGCCAGCCCGTTGGCGACGCGCCCGTACAGCTCCAGGCACATGCCCTCGGTCGGGGCCGAATAGCGTTCGCGCGCGGTCAGGAAGATGACGATCTGCTTTTCCCGCCAGTCGTAGTAGGCCCCGGTGGTCGGCGCCATCGGCAGGAACCCGTTATCGACCAGCCGCTGGCCGACCTGAAGCAAATCCTGCTTCAGCCGGATCATGCCCAGGTCCATCAGGGTAACCGGCTCCGCCGCCAGCCAATCGAGGGTTGAGTTCGCCCGGGCCTCGCCCGAAGGACGAACGGCCAGGAATAAGGCGAGGCTTCCCAGGAGCACCGCTCGCCCGAGAAACCGTGAACAAGGCTTCATGAGACTGCTCCGTCACTATCATGCCCCGCGAGGCGTTTCGCGGCGGCGATGCGACGAGCATATCACCAAATACGCACATTGTGCGACATAAATATGCACTGAGTGCGGGTTATCGAAAAGCCTAGCTTATTCCGGCAGGCTTTGGCCCGCCGGTCGCCCAGTCGAGCAGCTCGACCGTGTGGACCACTGGCATGCCGACGGCGTCCTGCAGCTGCATCATGCAGCCGATGTTGCCGGTCGCCATGACCTCGGCCCCCGTGCGCTTCACGTTGGCGGCTTTGCGGTCCTTGAGCCGCGCCGAGATTTCCGGCTGCATCATGTTGTAGGTCCCGGCGGACCCGCAGCACAGGTGCCCTTCCAGCGGTTCGCGAACCTCGAACCCGGCCTGGGTCAGCAGGTCCTTGGGCGGTTTGGTCAGCTTCTGCCCGTGCTGCATGGAGCAGGCGGAATGATAGGCAACCACGGGCCGGGCCTCACCGGTCAGGGCCGCCGTATCGACGCCCAGGTCGATCATGACCTCGGTCACGTCGCGGGTCTTGGCCGAGATCGCGGCGGCGCGCGCGGCCATCGCCCCGTCGCGGCGGAACATCCAGCCGTAATCCTTGACCGTCGTGCCGCAACCCGACGCATTGATGACGATGGCGTCGATTTGGCCGTGCGCGGCCTCGGCCCGCTCCCAGGCCTCGATGTTGGCCCGGGCCTGGGCGTGGCTTTCGTCTTCCTTGCCCATGTGGTGGACCAAAGCGCCGCAGCAGCCCTGCCCCTGGGCGACGACAACGTCGCAGCCGTGGCGGGTCAACAGACGCACCGTGGCCTCGTTGATCGCGGGGTTCAGAACCTTCTGCGCGCAGCCGGTCATCAGCGCGACGCGCTTTTTCATCGGGCCCTTGGCCTTGAACACCTGGGGCCGGTCCATGTCGGTCGGGCCGTGAATGCGCGTCGGCGCCAGGCCCAGCATCGCCCCCAGCCGTCCCGGCATGACCCGGGCCAGCGGCCGCGCCAGCCAGGCCCCGATCAGCATCAGGCGGAACCGTTCCGGATAGGGCAGGACCATCGTCAGCATCCGGCGCAACAGGCGGTCCATCAACGGGCGCTTGTACTCGCGTTCGATCTTGGCCCGCGCGTCGTCGATCAGATGCATGTAGTCGACGCCCGACGGACAGGTCGTGGTGCAGGACAGACAGGTCAGACAGCGGTCGATATGGGTAACGTGATTTTCCGTCGGCTTGGTGTCGCCTTCCAGCAAGCCTTTGATCAGATAGATGCGCCCGCGTGGGCTATCCAACTCGTCCCCCAACAGGGTGAAGGTCGGACAGGTCGCGGTGCAGAACCCGCAATGCACGCATTTCCGCAGGATGTCGTTTGCCTGCTGAATATGCGGATCGGAGAGTTGCGTCTGGGTGAAGGTTGTTTGCATCTTCCGTGCCTTGTCCTAAACGCCCGCGACCATGCGACCGGGGTTGAGAATGCCTTCCGGATCGAACGCGCCTTTGACCCGTTTCGACAGTTCGGCGAGCGGTTCCGGTTGGGGTTGGAACACGTCGACCGTCTGGCGCACGTCGGCGGCGGCGCGGATCAGGGTGGCGTGGCCGCCGCAGTCCTGGATCGCGGCGCGGACGGCGCCCGCCCCGGCGTCAGCGCGGGGATCCAAGGCGAACCAGATCAGCCCGCCGCCCCAGTCGTAGAAGACCTCGCCGCCCAGGGCGTCGATCAGCCGACGGCCCACGCCCGGCCCCGCCGTCGGCGGGACGCTGATGCGCCAGACTTGGCGGTCCGCCAGATCGCCCGCGAAGGGCTTGGCGTCGCGGACTTCGCGCCAGAAGGCGACGGAGTTATGGGAATGCAGTTCCTCGACCGCGCCCAGTTTGCCGAACATCCCGCGCAGGGCATTGCAGCGGTGTTCGACGCTGGGCCCCGGCCCCTCGATGCGCACGGCGGTCACCGCCGAACCGGCACCGGACACGTAGCCCACGCCCGAGCGCGCCGCCACGTCGGCGGGCAGATGGGCCGCGCCCGCGACCTCGTGGCTGGAGCCCAGAGCGTCGCAGAGCGCGCCGACGGCGGTCGTGTCGTCCGTCCCCATCAACAGGACCGTGCGGGTCTTTTCCGGGCGGGGCAGAACCTTCAACGTGACCTCGGTCATCACCGCCAGAGTGCCGAACGACCCGGCCATCAGTTTCGACAAATCGAAGCCGGTGACGTTCTTCATCACCCGCCCGCCGGATTTGAATACCTCGCCCCGGCCCGACACGGCCTGGAAACCCAGGAAGTGGTCGCGCGCGGCCCCGGACTTGACCCGCCGGGGGCCGGACAGGTTGGCCGCGATCACGCCGCCGATGGAGCCCGTCGCCCCCGCGCCGCTTGCGTTGCCGTACAGAACGCCCAGGTCCATGGGCTCGAACTGCAATTCCTGATTGGCATCGGCCAGGGCCTGTTCAATCTCGGCCATGGGGGTCGCCGGACCGACGGTCATCACCAGTTCGCCCGGATCGTAAAAGGAAATGCCCGACAAATTGGATAGGTCGAGCACGCGGCCCGCCTGGACCGGGCGGCCGAAGCCGTCCTTGGTCCCGCGCCCGCGAATTTCCAGGGGCGTCGCCTCGGACACCGCCCATTTGACGGCGTCGAGCACTTGCTCCGCGTTATCCGGTTTCAAGATTTTGGTCATGGGATGGTCCAGATCAGAAGCGGGGGATATCGGGGAACGGCACCTGGCCGCGCGAGATATGCATGCGGCCCAGCTCGGCGCAGCGGTGCAGCGTCGGATAGACCTTGCCCGGGTTGAGCTGATGGTTGGGGTCGAACGCGCATTTGACCCGCTGCTGCTGCTTCAGGTCGTCCTCGGTGAACATCTCGCCCATCAGGTCGCGCTTTTCGACGCCGACGCCGTGTTCGCCGGTCAGCACGCCGCCGACCTCGACACAGAGTTTCAGGATATCCGCGCCGAATTCCTCGGCCTTGTCCAATTCGCCCGGCTGGTTGGCGTCGAACATGATCAGCGGGTGCAGGTTGCCGTCACCGGCGTGGAACACATTGGCGACGCGCAGGCCGTACTTGGCCGACATCTCGTTCATGCGTTGCAGGACCAGGGCCAGCTTGTTGCGCGGGATGGTGCCGTCCATGCAGATGTAATCGGGCGACATCCGGCCGACGGCAGGGAAGGCATTCTTGCGCCCCGACCAGAACGCGGCGCGTTCCTCTTCGTTCTCGCTGATCCGGGAATAGACCGCCCCCTCACCCTTGGCGATCTCGCCGACGCGCTCGATCAGGTAATCGACCTCGACCTGCGGGCCGTCCAGCTCGACAATCAACAGCGCCTCGACGTCCAGCGGATAGCCCGCGTGGACGAATTCCTCGGTCGCGTGGATCGCAGGCTTGTCCATCATCTCGATCCCGCCGGGGATGATCCCGGCGTTGATGATCGCGGCGACGCAATCGCCGCCCTGTTCCGACGAATTGAAGCCGAGCAGCACCGCCCGCGCCGTCTCCGGCTTTTTCAGGATACGCACCGTAACCTCGGTGATCACGCCGAGCAGCCCTTCCGAGCCGGTCAACACGCCCAACAGGTCATAGCCGCCGGAATCCAGATGCTTGCCCCCCAGGCGCAGGACCGTGCCGTCCATCAGCACCATTTCCACACCCAGAACGTTGTTGGTCGTCAGACCGTATTTCAGGCAATGCACCCCGCCCGAGTTCTCGGCGATGTTGCCGCCGATGGAACAGGCGATCTGCGACGACGGGTCGGGCGCGTAATAAAAGCCGTCGCCTTCCACCGCCTTGGTGATGCCCAGGTTGGTCACCCCCGGCTGCACCACGGCGCAGCGGTTGGGATAATCGATTTCCAAAACCCGGTTGAATTTAGACAGGCCCAGGGTGATCGCATCGGCCAGCGGCAGCGCCCCGCCCGATAGGCCGGTCCCGGCGCCGCGCGGCACGATCTTCACCCCGTGCTCATGACAATATTTAAGGATCGCCGAAACCTGCGCCGTGGTTTCCGGCAGGACGACGACCAAAGGCAACTGGCGATAAGCCATCAGGCCGTCGCATTCGAAGGCCTTCAACATAGCGTCGTCGGCGATCACCCCTTCGCCCGGGACGATGGCCCGCATGGCGGCGACGATATCGGCGCGGCGATCAAGGACGCCCTGGTCCGGGTCAGGCATCTGCATGGTCTGGACACTCCCTGCGCGCGGGCGTTGGCCGCCGGGCGCGCATTCTTGTGGTCGTCGTTTCTTATTCTACGGGATTCCCCGGCCCCGGGAAACCGGGGCCGGGGGCCCAATCATGAAAACCCAGAAAGGGCCGTTATTTGACTTCGTGATTGGCCATCAGTTCCAGGGCCCGGACCATCGCGGAATGGTCCCAACCGGCCCCGCCGTTGGCTTTGCAGGCATTGAACAATTCCTGCGCCGTCGCCGTGTTCGGCAGGGACAGGCCCATTTCCTTGGCCCCGGACAGCGCCAAGTTCAAATCCTTCTGATGCAGTTCGATGCGGAAGCCCGGATTGAACGTGCGGTTGATCATGCGCTCGGCATGGACTTCCAGAATTTTCGAATTGGCGAAGCCACCCATCAGGGCCTGGCGCACCTTGGCCGGATCGGCCCCGGCCTTGGACGCGAACAACAGGGCTTCGGACACGGCCTCGATGTTCAGGGCGACGATGATCTGGTTGGCGACCTTACAGGTCTGGCCGTCACCGGCCCCGCCGACCAGGGTGATGTTCTGGCCCATCAGTTCGAACAGCGGCTTGGCGCGGTCGAAATCTTTTTTGGCCCCGCCGCACATGATGGTCAGGGTGCCGGCCTTGGCGCCGACTTCACCGCCGGACACCGGGGCATCGACCCAACCGGCGCCCGCCTTCTTGATCTTCTTGGCGAACTCCTTGGTCGCCAAGGGGGCGATCGACGACATGTCGATGACCAGCTTGCCCTTCAGGTTGGCGGAAGCCACGCCGTTGGCGCCGAACAGGACTTCTTCGACCTGGGGCGTGTCGGGGACCATGGTGATGATGATCTCGGACTTCTGCGCGACCTCTTTCGGCGTCGCCGCGAACACGGCGCCGCCCTTGGCCAGATCCTTGGGCATGGGCTTCTTGCGCTTCAGCGCGATGATCTTGTGTCCAGCGCTTTGAAGATGCGCGGCCATGGGTGCGCCCATGATGCCGAGGCCGATAAATCCGATGGTTGCCATGATACTTGTCCCCTCCTGGTTGGCCTGACGGCCTGAATGGTGTGACTTTACGTTAAAGGCATGATTGCAGACGTTTTACCGCGAATGCGGCAAAAACCAATGGCCCGGCCCGGATTTTTCCGCAGGCCGGGAAAATCCCCGAAACGGGAGACGCCGGATCAGGCCGCCTTGGACGCCGCCTCGGCGGCGCGCAGCCAGCCCAACCCTTCGACCGTGCCCGCCGCCGGGATGTATTCGCAGCCGACCCAGCCGTCGTAACCGATGGCGTCCAGATGGGCGAAGAAATGGGTGTAGTTGATTTCGCCCGTGCCCGGCTCATGACGGCCCGGGTTGTCGGCGATCTGAATATGCGGGATGCGCGCCAGCAGGCGTTCGACCGTCCGGCACAGGTCGCCTTCCATGATCTGCATGTGATAGGCGTCGTACTGGAAATACAGGTTGTCGTGCCCGACATCGGCCAGCACCCGTTCCGTCTGGGCCGAGGTGTTCAGGAAGAAGCCTGGGATGTCGCGGGTGTTGATCGCCTCGACCAGCAGTTTGATCCCGGCGTCGGCGAATTTGGGCGCGGCGAATTTCAGGTTTTCGACGAAGGTGTCATGGGCCTTGGCCGGGGCGACGCCGGCCTCCGGCACGCCAGCCAGGCAGTTGACCTGCTTGCAGCCCAGCGCCGTCGCATACTCGATCGCCTTGCCCACGCTGTCGCGGAATTCGGATACCCGGTCCGGCAGGCTGGCCAGCCCCCGTTCGCCCGCCGCCCAATCCCCCGCGGGCAGGTTATGCAGCACTTGGGTCAGGCCGTTCGATTGCAGGGCATCGACCAGATCGGCGGCGGCGTAATCATAGGGGAACAGATATTCCACGCCCTTGAAACCGGCCTGGGCGGCCGCCTTGAAGCGGTCCATGAAATCCACTTCCTGGAACAGCATGGTGATGTTGGCGTTGAAACGGGGCATGGGTGTCTCCTGCGGTACGTCGTGATCTTTGCGATTTCGGATGGTCTTTGAGAACAGGTTAGCGGCGAGGTCGGGCGGGAGGCAACCGGCAGTGGATTCCGGTTGAAGATGCCTCCCGCCCTCCTCGCAGGGACCTCTATTCGGCGGGCTCCATCGCCCGCGCGCCGGAAGCCGGCGGCTGGGGAACCCCGTCCGGGCCCAGGGTCGGGTCCAGGCACAGGATTTCCTCGAACTCGTTGACGGCGTCGATCTCGGCCCCCATGGCGACGTTGGTAACGCGCTCCAGGATGAATTCCAGGACCACGGGCACGCGATACGTCTTCATCAGTTCCTGCGCCCGGGCGAAGGCTTCCTTGAACTCATTGGGGCTTTTGACGCGGATCGCCTTGCAACCCAGGCCCTCGGCCACGGCGACATGGTCGACGCCGTATTCGCCCAGATCCGGCGCGTTGATGTTCTCGAACGACAGTTGGACGTTGTAATCCATATCGAAGCCGCGCTGCGCCTGACGGATCAAACCCAGGTAGGAATTGTTCAGCACGACGTGGATGTATGGCAGATGGAACTGCGCGCCGACGGCCAATTCCTCGATCAGGAACTGGAAATCGTAATCGCCCGAGACGGCGACGATTTCCTTGTCCGGGCAGGCCTTGCGCACGCCCAGTGCCGCCGGAAGGGTCCAGCCGAGCGGCCCCGCCTGGCCGCAGTTGATCCAGTTGCGCGCCCCGTAGACATTGAGGAACTGCGCCGCCGCGATCTGCGACAGGCCGATGGTGGTGACGTAGCAGACGTCTCGCCCGAAGGCTTCCTTCATTTCCTGATAGACGCGCTGCGGCTTCAGCGGCACTTGGTCGAAATGCGATTTGCGCTGCATCACGTCCTTGCGATGGGCGCATTCGGCGGCCCAATCCGAGCGATTGGCCAAGCGCCCGTCTTCGCGCAGTTCGCACGCCGCTTGCACGAACAACTCCAGGGCCGCGCGGGCGTCGGAAACGATACCGTAATCAGGGTCGAACACCCGGCCGATCTGGGTCGGCTCGATGTCGACATGCACGAAGGTCCGGCCCTTGGTATAGACGTCGATGGAGCCCGTATGCCGGTTGGCCCAGCGGTTGCCGACGCCGAGCACAAAATCGGATCGTAGCAACGTCGCGTTGCCATAGCGGTGCGCCGTCTGCAGGCCGACCATGCCCGCCATCAAGGGATGGTCGTCGGGCATCGCGCCCCAGCCCATCAGGGTCGGGATCACCGGGATGCCGGTCAGCTCCGCGAACTCGACCAGCAGGTCCGCCGCGTCGGCGTTGATGATGCCGCCCCCGGCGACGATCACCGGACGTTCGGCCCGGGCCAGCATGTCCATGGCCTTGTCGATCTGGCGGCGCGAGGCTTCAGGCTTGTAGACCGGAAGCGGCTCGTAAGTGTCGGGATCGAATTCGATCTCGGCCAATTGCACGTCGAGCGGCATGTCGATCAGGACCGGCCCCGGACGGGCCGAGCGCATCAGGTGAAACGCCTGTTGAAAGACCCGGGGAACCAGCGCCGGTTCACGTACCGTGACCGCCCATTTGGTCACCGGCCGGGCGATGGATTCGATATCGACCGCCTGGAAATCTTCCTTGTACAGCTTGTCGCGCGGGGCCTGCCCGGTGATGCACAGGATCGGGATGCTGTCGGCCTGGGCCGAATACAGGCCCGTGATCATGTCCGTGCCCGCCGGGCCGGACGTGCCGATGCAGACCCCGACGTTTCCAGCTTTGGCCCGGGTATAGCCCTCGGCCATGTGCGAAGCGCCCTCGACATGGCGGGCCAGCACATGGTCGATGCTGCCGCGTTTTTTCATTGCCGCGTAAAATGGATTGATCGCCGCGCCCGGAACGCCGAAGGCCGCCGTAACGCCCTCTTTCTCCAATACCCGAACCGCCGCTTCCGCCGCCGTCATACGTGCCATGTTTCGATGCTCCCTGACGTGGTGTCGACTTAAAGCGTGACAGCCAAGGAAAGACGCGGCAACATTTTTGGAAATTATTCCGTATATTGGTAAGAGTTATTTTTTATAATTAAAATCAATGAATTAAGATGTTTCTAATTTTGGAAAAATAACAATACTACATAAAATGAGACGCAATTCATCAAGCGGCCTTCGCCGCCCCGGAACAACATTCGGCCGCCGAAGCACCCCTCGGCGGCCGAATAAAAACGATAGGTCGAGGCTGGAAAATCAGCCCTGACGACTACCCATTTCACTAGCGATCGATTTGGCCGCGCGGGTCACCATGCCCGCCAAAACGGAAATCTTTTCATCCGAGATACGGGCCGACGGACCGGACACGGAAATCGCCGCGATCGGCTCGTCATGTTCGTTGAACACCGCCGAAGAGATGCAGCGCAGGCCGACGGCATGTTCCTCGTCATCGATGGCGTAGCCCTGCTTGCGAATCTGTGCCAAGGCATCGCGGAAGCGAACCGGCGTCGCCAGGGTCTTGTCCGTCACCCGGGTCAGGCCGTGGCGTTGCAGGATGCGGTTGACCTCTTCCTCGGACTGATTGGCCAGCAGGGCCTTGCCCACGCCGGAACAATGCATCGGCACGCGGGTGCCGGGCGCCCGGTAGGCGCGCATGGTCTCGCGGCTTTCGACCTGGGCCAGGTAAATGACTTCACCGTCGTCTTGTACGCCCAGCTTCACGGTTTCGCCCGTTTCCTCCATCAGCCGCCGCATGATCGGGCGGGCCATGACGACAAGGTCGCGGGAGCGGATGAATGAATTGCCGATCACGAAGGCCTCGACCCCGACATGCCACAGCGCGGTGGCTTGGTCGAAACGGACGATGCGGTCATGCTGCATGGTCGTCAACAGGCGGTGCGTGGTCGACGGCGGCAGGCCAACCGTCAGCGCGACGTCGGTCAACGTCATGCCGTCGTCGGCACGGGCCAATGCCTTCAAAATGGAAATGGCGCGGGCAAGGGATTGAACTTGTCCTGCGGTATCTTCACGCGAACGGGTACGGGTGCGTCCCCGGGTCCGCGGGCGGGCGGCGGTTTCTGCCATTTGAGCTTCCCTGGTCTTTGGATGTGTCACCATGCCCCGTATCGGCAGGCGCGCTTCTATGGCGCTATTTCATAATACGGAACGATTTCCAAAAAACTCCAGGCTGGGGGCATGAAAGTCAAGCTCGAATGCAGATGAACTCCACCAGCAGGGTCCGACGCTGTTCGATATTGCGGGCGGAATTGCGCATGCGGTCCAGCCCCTGCTCGCTCAGAATCACCGAGGGATTGAGCACCGACGGGCCCGATGTCTTGAACCGTTCGCGCGCTGCTTGGTTATAGGCCAGGGCCTTTTCCGTGGAATCTTGAACCTCGTCGACGCGGAACCCGGCAGCTTCCAGAACCTCGACCGTATCCTCGGGCGAGGTCAGATGGCTGATATCCGCCGTCAGCGCCCAAGGCACGGGATACAGCGCGTCACCGCCGGGGCCTTGCGCGACCTCGCCGGCGATGAACCGCGCACCAGACTTGAGCACCCGCGCCGCTTCCTCGAAGAACCGGGCCTTGTCCGGCACGCTCATCGAGACGTTTTGGGTGAACCCGGCGTCGAAGGCCCCGTCGGCGAACGGCAGGTTCAGGGCATCCGCGACCTTGAAACTGACCAGATCGCCCAGGCCGGTCATCTCGGTCAGCGCCCGCGCGGCCTCGATGAACTCTGGCGTCAGATCGATGCCCGTTACCTTTGCGCCGGTTTCCGCCGCCACATAGCGCGCCGGACCACCGACACCGCAGCCGATGTCGACCACATGCTGCCCAGCGGCGGGGCTCAGACGGGCGATCATCTCGTCCGTCGCCTCGCGCCCGCGCCCGTGCAGGTGATCCATGGAAGCCAGATCGTAAACCGTCAGCGTATCCAGCGGCACGCGCGCCTCGGCCAGCTTGCCCAGGATCGTCTCCATCAGGCTGCCGTGGGTGTAATGGGCGGTTACTTTCTCGGTGGTCATGGGCTTCGTTCCTTGGTCTGGCCTTGGTCTGGCCTTGGTCTGGCGCGCCATCGTCGTCCGGCGACTCCTGGAAGTCCAGAGCGCTGCCCCTTCCCTAACCGATCGACCCAACGCCGTCACCCCAAACGCCGAATGATTCGCATTCGACCTCAATTAAAATTAGAATTTCCATATACACATGCACACCGAGGCCACTTGCCGCCTCGTGTGGATAGGGGGAAATGAGATGCATCCACGACGCCTGATCGTGTGCTTCGACGGCACCTGGAACACCCCGGACAACGGCTCCACTCCGACCAATGTGGTCAAGCTGCTCCGCGCGATCAAAGCGCAAGACGGCGATATCTCCCAAGTCGTGTTCTACGACAAAGGGGTCGGCACCGGCGGCTTCACCGACCGCATCGCCGGGGGCGCTTCCGGGGCTGGTCTGACCGAGAACGTCATCGACGGCTACCGCTTCCTCGGCAACAATTACGCGCCCGGTGACGAAATCTACATCTTCGGCTTTTCCCGGGGGGCCTATACGGCGCGCAGCCTGGGCGGGTTGATCGCCTTGGCCGGGACCCTCTGCCCCGTGCATCTGGGCGGCGACCTGGCGAAAGTGATCGAGATCTACCGCGATCCGGAAACCGACGGCGAAGGCAAGAAAGCGCAGATTGCGGCCCTGGGCCTGACGCAGTGCCACGATACGCGCATCCGCTGCATCGGCGTCTGGGATACGGTCGGCTCACTCGGCATTCCGGGCGATCTCGGGCGGAAGATGCTGCCTAAGTCCTATCACTTCAACGACACGATGCTCAGCCCCAAGGTCGACGTCGCCCTGCATGGCATGGCGATCGACGAAAAGCGCAGCGCCTTCTCCCCCACGATGTGGGTACGCAAGAAAGGCACGGCTCCGACCGCCGGTCAAATCGTCGAACAGGTTTGGTTCTCCGGCGTGCATTCGAACGTCGGCGGCTCTTATGAAAACACCGGCCTTTCCGATATCGCCCTGGATTGGATGACCAAGCGGGTCGCCAAGCACACCCCCCTGGCGCTGGACACGGATTACCTTGCCGGCATTTGCAAACCGGATGTCGCGGGGGTCGGTTACGAAAGCCGAACCACCCTGTACATGGATTCCAAGGCCTTCCCCTATCAGCGCCTGATCAACCAGACCGTTCCGAAAGGCAGCGGCGTCGGTGAATGGTTCCGCAAGACCTTCAAGGACTGGGACCGGCGCAGCATCATTCCGGACGATGCCGAGACGATCAACGAGGCGCTTCATATCTCGGCGCTGGAACGCCGGAAACTTCCCGAGGTCCCCCAGGACTGCCCCGAGGATTCGGTGAAGATGCGCCCCTATCGCCCGGTCAACCTGGAAGCGGCCGTCGCCGCCCGGTCGGTCCCGGTGGTCGGCTGGGATGGTGAGCCGATGACCCCGGACGCCATCCCCTGGGATTGATCGCCCGGAACGGCGGGCAATAAAAAACCGCGCCCCCGATCACTCGGGACGACGCGGCTAAATAGATTGGTGAAGCATCAGCGTCGATGCTTCGATCCCGCCTGTTTCTTAAATTGCGACGGCCAGCAGCGCAGGCATAGGCCCGCGCACCGTCCCGGCAATCAGCCCTGGCGGGCCTTGAAACGCGGGTTCTTCTTGTTGATCACGAAGACGCGGCCCTTGCGGCGCACGACGCGGCAGTTCTTATCGCGCGTCTTGGCGGACTTAAGGGAATTGAGGACTTTCATCGGTCAGGCTCCGTCGGCGGCCATTCAAGGGTCAAAATTCGGTTCCGGACAGGCCGGAAGCGGCGGAAACTACCCAAACCGCTGGGGCCTGTCAACCGCAACCGCCGCCGAATTCCGTCCGGCGCTTTCGCCGCTGGAACGAAGCCTGTATAGATTGGCCCATTATCAGCGTTTCCAACGCCTTCCACCCGCCCTGCGGGCGACGCCCACCGGCCCCGCCCCGACCGACCGAAAGCCCGACCATGGAGCCCACCACCCCCGCCGCCAAGCCCGTCAAGGAGCGGTCCAACGCCGTTCGGGGAATCCTATGGATGATTTTGGCCAGTTTGTGCTTCGCCTGCATGCACGCGGTCATCAAAAAAGTCGCGCAAACCGGCATCCATCCGTTCGAAACGGCGTTTTTCCGCCTTTTGTTCGGAATGCTGCCGATCATTCCATTTTTCGTGCGCGACGGCCTGAAGCCCCTGAAAACCAAGCGCCTGGGCCTGTTGACCCTGCGCGGCGTACTGAATTCGGGGGCAATGATGTGTTATTTCTTCGCCCTGTCGATCGCCCCCTTGGCCCAGGTCACGGCGCTGGGATTCTCGGCGCCGATCTTCGCCTCGGTCCTGGCCATGCTGTTCCTGGGCGAGGTTATCCGCCTGCGCCGCTGGACGGCGATCCTGTTCGGCTTCGCCGGCACCCTGGTGATTCTCCGCCCCGGCGTGATCCCGTTGGAGCTTGGCCCCATGTTGGTGATCATTTCGTCGCTGGTCTGGGGATGCTGCATGATCATCATCAAGCGGCTCAGCGCCACTGAATCCAGCGCCACCATCACCGTCTACATGTCCCTGGTGATGATGCCGATCCTGCTGGTGCCCGCGTCCTTCGTCTGGACCTGGCCGGGATTGGAGCAATGGGGCCTGTTGATCGGCCTGGGAATTCTGGGCGGCGGGGCGCAGATGTCCATGGCTCAGGCCCTGAAGATGGCCGACACCCATGTGGTCGGCCCGATCGACTTCGTGCGTCTGGTCTGGGTCACGGCCCTGGGCTATCTGTTTTTCAACGAATTGCCGGACCTGTTCGTCTGGATCGGCGGCGCGATGATCCTGGGCTCGACCGCCTATATCGCCTACCGCGAACACCGTCTGGGCAAGGACCGGGTCGAGCCCGGCCCGCCGGGAGTACGCTGAGACCATGACGCCCCTACCCAACCAACGCCATCTGTTCGACATTCCGGACGACATCGCCTGGTTCAACTGCGCCTCGCGCACGCCGTTCCTGAAGGCTGTCGCGAAAGCCGCCGAAGACAGCCTGCAAAGCCGCCTGCGTCCCTGGACCTGGAACAGCGCCGAGACCGAAGCCCAGTCAGAGCGCCTGCGCGCCCTGTTCGCGGGCCTGATCGGCGCGACGGCGGACGACATCGCGATCCAGCCTTCGGCCAGCTACGGCCTCGCCACGGCGGCGTCCATCTTGGGCGTTGCTCATGGCCAAACCATCGTGGTTCTGGAAGACCAATTCCCGTCCAACGTCTTCGTCTGGATGGACAAGGCCCGCGATGCAGGCGCGCGTGTCGTGACCGTGCCCCGGCCCGGCAACGGCGACTGGACCTCTGCCGTGCTCGACCACCTGAATGGCGACACCGCCATAGCGGCCCTGCCGCCCTGCCATTGGGTCGACGGCACTTTGTTGGACCTGGAGTCCATCGGCACGCGCTGCCGCGACCTGGGTGCCGCCCTGGTGGTCGACGCCACGCAATGGGTCGGCGCGGCCCCGTTCGACATCGCCCGCATCCGCCCCGATTTCGTGATCGCCGCCGCCTATAAATGGCTGTTCTGCCCGAACGGCATGGCCTTTATGTATGCAGCCCCGGCGCATCAGGCGGGCCGACCGATCGAGCAGCACGATTACAATCACCCGGTGACCGGCCGCAGCATCGAAGGCAATTTGGTCTACGACCCCTCTTTCGCCACCGGGGCGCGGCGATACGACGTCGGCCAGACGTTCAATCCCGTCTTGCTGCCCATGGCCTGCGCCGGAATGGGACAAGTCGCGGAATGGACGCCGCAAGCGGTGCACGACAGACTTGCCCCGATCACCGCGCGGATCATCGATGCCGCCCGTGCCCTTGGCTACGACACGCCGCCGGACGGCATGGGCGCCGGGCATTTCACGGCGATTTCCAAGGCCACCCCGCCGCCGGACGGCATGATCGCCGGCTTGGCGGCTAAGGGCGTGTATGCGATTTTGCGGGGCCGCAAGCTTCGCCTTGCCCCGCATCTGCACGTTTCGGAAAATGATATCGCTCGCTTGATCTCGGCGCTGGAGACCGCGTGGCCGCAATGACGGCCTTCTAAGGCTTAACGTCCAAGGCCTCGTTCACCGCTTCGATCAAACGGTCCATTTCGATCGGCTTGGTCTCGTAGGCCGCCGCGCCCGCGGCATAGGCCTCGTCATGATCCTCGGCCGTATCATGCGCCGACAATGCGATGATCGGGATATCTTTTACCGACTCAATCTGCTTCATCGCCCGGATGACTTCAAAACCCGTCATCTTCGGCATGCTCATATCGCAAAGAATCAAGTCGGGGGGCGACGCCTGGGCAGCGTCCAGACCCACGTCGCCATCCTCGGCGATTTGCACGTCATGACCTTCACCGGACAGGACCAACTCCAAGAAATTTTGAAAAAACTCGTCGTCTTCAATAACCAATATCGCGGCCATACCGCCTCCTTTCCCCCATCCGGAAACAGAGCCCCGTAAAATGCGGGGTAGATAACGCCGTTTCCGTTATAGACCTATTCAATCACCTTTGCCCCTGTCGGGAAACCTGACCGATTGGGCTATCGTATAGATTTGAAAAATCTGCTTTATTTATGTGAAATCCGAGACACGGGTTCCAAGTGGCCGTGTCTTTCGCGATAGAAGCACGAACGGGCGGAACGGGCTATGGCCCAAAAAGATGTCAGCGATATCAAGGCTGCACAGCGCCGCGTCCTGCAATATTCATTGGCGGGGGCTGTTGTCATTGCTGCAGTGGCGGCGCTGTTCGTCATGGTGCCGATGCACAACAAAATCCGGCATGCGACACATGTGCATCTCGCCCATATCGTCGATTCAAAAGCCGAAGCGATCGGTCAATTTCTGGCGCGCGCCAAATCGATCACCCAGCAGATATCGACCCGCAACGACGCCCGTGATCTGCTCCGGGCCCTGAGCGGCGGAACAATCAACAAACCGGAATTCGACGAGAAGATCCGCCCCATATTGGGATCGTCGCTCCGCGCCTCGAAAGAGATCGTCGGCATTACGCAGGTGGACGCCGGCGGGCACCCGATGTTTTCCATCGGCCCCTCGCTAGACCGCAATTTATGGCCGAAAGGCTTGGATATCGCGCTGGACCCGCTGATCAAAGGGCCGATCCAAATCAACCTTGCCAACTACCTGGTCATCAGCAGCCCCATCTTGTCCGAGCAAGGACTTCATGAAGGCGCGAACATCGTCCTATTTTCGCTGAACCAACTATACAACTTGTTCGCCAAAAGCTCTGGCCTCGGAGAGACCGGGCACGCCTACCTCGTCTTCGGCCAAGGCGCGGATCGGCGCATCTTGAATCTTCAGGACGGCCGATTGGTTCCCCCGTCAAACATCGTCGCATCGCCGCAAATCTTTGAAGACTTGATCGAGGCCGCCAAGAAAAACACCGACGGCTATAAAGATCACGGCGAGCAAACCTATGCTCAACTCAAGGTCGGCCAGGACTGGATTTTGATCCTGCGCCAGGACATCAACGAAGCCTACGGCGACCTGAGTGACAATCTACTTTATTCCGGGATCGGCGTTTTGGGGCTGGTTCTATTGGGAATGTGCGTCCTGTTCCTGATGTTGAGCCCAATGACCAACAGGGTCGAGCACTTGACCGGCGCCATGGAAACCCAGTTGCAGTTGGCGTTCGACAACATGCCGAATGGCATGGTGATGCTGGACGACAACCTGCACTACGTCGGGTTCAACAAGGGCTTCCAGGAAATGTATGGGATCGATAGCGCATTCCTGCGCCCCGGCCTGCATCTCAGCGACGCCTTTCATTACCTCTACAACCGGGGAACGTATGCCGACGTCGCCGACCCGGAAGAGGGTATTGCCGCCCGGCTCGCGGCCATCCGCGAAGGCGGCGGGCACATGGAGCAGCATTTGTCGGACGGCCGCGTGGTCGAAGTCCGCTACGGCGAGTGGCGCGATGGCTACATCGTCGGCGTGTATACCGACATCACGGAACGCAAACAGGTCGAAGAAGAACTGATTCAGCGCCGGGCGGAATTGCAAACCGTCATCGACGCCGTCCCGGCCATGATCAACGTCAAGGATGCCGAAGGCCGGTACATCATGTCCAATCGCTATCACCGCGATTTCCTTGGCCTTAGCGAAATGGAAGTACACGGCCAGACGTCCCGCATCATCGGGGCCGAGCATGCCGACGCCATGCGCAAGCTCGACCGCCGCGTCGTCGCCACCGGAGAATACATCCCGTTTTTCGACATGGAATTGATCGACCGTGACGGAAACCGGCGGCAGACGATCTGCACCAAAGTCCCGATGCGGGCGCCGAACGGTCAGCCGGTCGGCGTGATTTCAACAATCATCGACATCACCGAGCGCCGCGAAGCCGAAGAACGCTTGGCGGAAAGCGAAGCCCGGTTCCGGCAAATCCTAGAGGAAAGCCCGCTCGCGATTACCATCACGGACATTGAAACCGGTGAACGCTTGTTCGGCAATCCGCGCCTTGCCCGCATTTTCAATGCGGATTCCCTAGAGAATGTGCTGCACGACGATATCGCCGAAACCTTCGTCGACCCCTCTCAGTTCGACGAAATCCGGACCATTTTCCGCCGGGAAGGCCGCGTCGATAACTTCGAAGCCGAACGCTATCACTTCGGGGCGAAAACCAAATGGTGGTCGATGGCGTCCTGGCGGCCGATCACATTCGAAGGCCGCATGGCGCAGATCGTGTGGACGCTGGACATCACCAAACGCAAGCAAGCAGAACAACAAATCGCGCTGCAATCCGCGATCCTGCGGGTCACCTTGGACAGCATGCCCAGCGGCCTTTGCGTATTCGACGAAAACCTCAACTACGTCACCTTCAACCCACAATACTCGCAAGTCTGGGGCCTTGAGCCGGACCAATTGGATATCGGCAGCAGTCTTTGGGAAACCGTCAATTTTCTGGCCGGGCGCGGCGACTTCGGCCGGAGAAACCGGAACCGGACGATTGTTGAGCGTGTCCAGACCATTCGCGACGGAAACTCCAGCGGGGAAATTTCCCTGGCCGACGGTCGGGTGGTCTACGCCCGCTACGGGGATTGGTACAAAGGCTACCTCGTCGGCGTGTTCGACGACGTAACGGAGCAAAAAGAAGCGCAGAGAATTCTTCAGGAAACCCAATCGCGACTGACGGCGATTACAGAGAACATCCCCATCATGTTGGCCCTGAAAGATCGTGAAGGACGCTATCTCGCCGGCAACCGGCTGTACGCCAATTGGCACGACACGACGCTCGATGAGATGATCGGCAAGACCTTCTATGACTTTGCCCCCAAGGATGCGGCGGATCAGGTCACTGCTATCGAACGCCGCGTTCTCGAAACGGGCGAGGCTTCTGTCAACGAAGGGCGCTCTAGAGTTCATCCGGACGATGCGGACCCGGTGTACTTCCGGTCGATCAAGTTCCCGGTGCGCAACCGCGAAGGCAATATCACCGGCGTCGGCACCGCCTTGATGGACATTACCGAACAACATCGGGCGCGGACCGAGATTTCGCACCAGAAGACGATCCTGGAGACGACCCTGGAAACATTGGACCAGGGCGTCACGATGCTGGATTCACAATTGAACGTGGTCAATTGGAACAGCCGTTTCATGGAATTGCTGCAGTTTCCGAAGGACCGCTTCCCGCCGGGCACGAGCCTGCGGGAGTTCTTCCGCTATAACGCGGAACGCGGCGAATACGGCCCCGGCGACGTCGAGGACCTTGTCGAGAGCCGCATGGCCTTGGCGCGAAAATTCGAAGCCCACCATTTCGAACGCACCCGCCCGGACGGCGTAATCCTGGACGTCCAGGGCATCCCCCTGCCGGACAATCGCGGTTTCGTCACCACCTATACCGACGTCACCCGACAAAAACATGCCGAACAAGCATTGCTGGAAGCAAAGCAGGCCGCCGAAGAAGCGAGCGAAGCGAAAAGCTCATTCCTGGCCAACATGAGCCATGAAATCCGAACGCCTTTGAATGCGATCATCGGCTTGACCGGGCTGGCCTTGCGAACGGAGCTGAGCAAGCAACAAGAGGACTACCTTTCGAAGGTCGAGATGTCGTCTCATGCGCTGCTCGGCCTGATCAACGACATCCTCGATTTTTCCAAGATCGAAGCCGGGAAACTGGAAATCGAGGCTGTTGATTTCCAACTCGACGACGTGATGCGCAATCTGGCCGCGATGATGACCGCCCGGGCCGAGGGAAAAGATTTGGAAATGCTGTTCCATATCGCCCCCGACCTGCCGCAGCACCTGCGCGGAGACCCCCTCCGATTGGGGCAGGTTCTGATCAATCTGACGACCAATGCCATCAAATTCACGGACCATGGCGAGATCGTCGTCCTGGCCAGTTCCGAACCGCTGGCCAAGGGCAAGGCGAAGCTTCGCTTCGAAGTATCCGACACCGGCATCGGCATGACCCCGGAACAAGTCACGAAGCTTTTCCAACCGTTCACACAGGCCGACGTTTCGACGACCCGCAAATTTGGCGGCACAGGCCTTGGGCTGGCGATCAGCCAAAGCCTTGTTTCGATGATGGGCGGCGAAATCGGGGTCCATAGCGAACCCGACAACGGCAGCGTGTTCTGGTTTACCGTCGATGTGGAGGTCGTCTCCGACGGCGCCGCCCGCGCCACGCCGCCGCCAGACCTTCGCGGCGCTCGGATTCTTGTCGCCGACGACAACGAGACGGCGCGAACCATCTTCCTTGAAGTCCTGACCTCTTCGGGATTCGAGCCCACCGCGGTGGACAGCGGAGCCAAGGCAATCGACGAATTGAAACGCGCGGCAAAGGACGGCGCGCCCTATCAGTTCGTACTCCTGGATTGGCAAATGCCGGAAATGGACGGGATTGAAACGGCGGCGAGCATTCAAAAACTCGGTTTGGCGGACACGCTCCCCAAAATCATCCTCGTCACGTCGCACGACGAAGAAGAGGCCCGCCGCAAGGCGAGCGACGTGCTCATATCCGGCGTGCTCAGCAAACCGCTGAACGCGTCTATTTTGTTCAATGCCATCATCAAGGCCTCTTTGGGCGGGGATTGTTCGCCCAATGCGCCCATGCCGCTACCCGCACACAAGAAGGCACAGGTCGGGCTGGACGGGTTGCATGTGTTGTTGGTCGAAGACAACAAGATCAACCAGCAGGTTGCCCGGGAAATCCTGGCGCTGGTCGGTGTCGAGGTCGATATCGCCGACAATGGCGCCGTGGCATTGGAAATGATCGAAAAATCATCCTTCGACGTCATCCTGATGGATTTGCAGATGCCGGAAATGGACGGATACGAAGCGACACGCCGCATTCGCGCGGACAAGCGGTTCGACGACATGCCGATCATCGCCATGACGGCCCATGCCCTTCAGTCGGAACGTGAAAAATGCCTCGCCGCCGGCATGAACGACCATGTTACCAAGCCGGTCGACCCGGACCGTCTATGCACGGTTCTGGCGGAATGGGCGTCACGCAAGAAGAAGGCGCCGAAACCCGACCGGAAGCCCTCGACCGCCAAGACAAAGACCTCGGCGGCGGCCAAGGCCAAAGCCAAGACACAATCCAAAGCGCCCGCCCCGACCGACGAGAAATTGCCGGACGAGGTCGCGGGCATAGACATGACCGCCGCTCGCGGCATGATCGGCGGGAACGAGGCCTTGCTCCGCCGGTTGTTGGGCGACTTCCATGCCAAATATATGGACCTTGGTGAAAAGGTCGCGGCGCTGCTTGAAGACGGCGATATCGAAACGGCCGAAAGAACCACTCATTCCTTGAAAGGGGTAAGCGGGAACATTCGCGCCAATCGCATTTTCGAAGCGGCAAAGGCTTTGGATGACCTTTTGCGCGCCGATCCGGACTCTTCTGATGTGCCGGTGCGATTGAAGGAACTTAACGAAGCCTTGGCCGAGGTCCGCGATTCCCTAGGCCAGGCGTTGAACGGCGCCGACTGAACGCCTACGAAGCGTCCAATCCGTAGGGCTTCAACATCGCCCGGGAAATCACCAGATTTTGAATTTCCGTCGTCCCGTCCAGGAAGGCGCACATCTTCGCCGCGGCGAAATGCCGGCCGAACGGTTCTTCCGCCCGCACGCCCGCGGCGCCCATGGCCTGCATGCAGGCCGAAATGCCGCGCAGCGCCGCCGCCGTTGCGAACTTCTTGGCATGGGCGCATTCGGTGATCGCGGCTTCCCCAGCGTCGAGGGCGCGCGCCGCATGCTCGGTCAGCCGGCGGCTTGCTTCCAAATCCGTCGCGACATCGGCCAATTGCCATTGCAGCCCCTGATTGGCCAGGATCGGTCGCCCAAACGCCTGGCGCGTCGAGCCGTATTCCAAAGCTCGCGCCAAGCTATCCGCCAACATCCCACAACAGGTCGCAGCAACCTGCATACGGGCGAGGTTGATGCCCGCCATCGCAGCCTTGAACCCCTCGCCCGGCGGCAGCAACAAATTGGCCTCGGGCACGCGGCAGCCGTCGAAGCGCAAGCCGCACAACCCGGCCGCATGCCCCCCCAGCATGTCATAGGGCTCAGTTCGGGACAGCCCCGCGAAATCGCCTTCGACCAGAACATTGGCAATGCCCCGCCATCCGGCCTCGGGATCGGTCTGGACATAGACGCTCATCACATCGGCGTTGACGCCATTGGTGGCCCAGGCTTTTTCCCCCGTGACGACCCAAGCGCCGCCATCTTGAACGGCGCGGCAGGTGATCGCGGTGGCGTCGCTGCCGACGCCCGGCTCGGTCAGACAGAATGCGCCGATTCGCTGCCCGGCGATCATTTCCGGCAACAATCGGTGGCGCTGTTCATCGGTGCCACGACGGGCGATTGCATTGGCCGCGTTGGCGTGAACCTTCAAGGCGAATGCGAACCCGAAGTCAGCCGCCGCCAGGATCTCGGTCATCCGCGCCGCGCAGGCCATGCTGACGGCGGCGCCGCCGACTTCTTTCGGCAACAGGGCTGTGACCAACCCGGCAGCGGCGGCCCGCTCGAACACCGCGGCGGGCATGGCGCGCGCCTTTTCCCATTGGGCCGCGTGGGGGCGAACCTCCTGGTCCGCGAATTCTTCCGTCGCTGCTATCAGATTTTGTTCAGTCGCCGTGATGTCGACGTTCATTTTCCCTCCCCGCCACCTCACCGTCACCGCGCAAGGTCTATTTGGCCATTGAAATAGCCTTTAACATGTTCCAATTACGATGCGTTTGTGCAAATTATACTTTTCGAATGGCGAGGACGGGACTTGGGGAAGAACCTTGCGTAGCCTACTTAAGGCGGGGCTCACATGTGCTGTGGTCTTCGGCGTTTCAGCTTGGTCTGCTGAAACGCGCGCTCAGGCTTTGCCCGATCTGTTGATCAATCTGATCGAGAATCACGACCGAATTAACGCGGCCAAGAATTCGCTTGAAGCGGCCAATAGCCGCATCCGTGAAACCCAAGGGGCCTGGTTTCCGGAGTTGAACGTCGACTTCAACAACGGCTACCAGAAACGCGCCAACCCCGGCACGCAGGACACCACCAAGCGCTTCAACGAGACATCTCTGAGCGTCACGCAGCTGCTGTGGGATTTCGGCAAGACCAATACGGACATCACGATTTCGGCGAAACGGCGCGATTCCGCTGCCATCAACCTCAATCGCGTCCGCCAGGATTTGATTTTGGAAGGCATCACCGCCTATATCCAGGTTTACAGCGCGAACCGGCGGCTTGCCCTGTCGCGCCAATCCGAAGACAACATCAAAAAGCAAACGGAACTGGAAGACGCCCGGGTCGCCGGCGGCGCCGGTTTCTCGACCGACGTGCTGCAGGCCAAAACCGAACTGGCCGAAGCCCAGTCCCGCCGCGTGGTCGCCGAAGGGACCTTGCGCAGCGCCATGTCCCGTTATCACGCGCTGTACCGCGACATGCCGCGCGGTCTTGAACAGTTCAAGCTGCCGCCGGTGCCCGAGGCGCTGATGCCGCGCACCCTGGAAGACGCGATTGAAATCGGCCTCAAGGAAAACTTCCAACTGCGCATCGACCGGATGAGCGCCGACATCGCCAAGGACACGATCACCCGCACCAAACGCGATCTGTTCTATCCCGAACTTAACGCCGTGGTCGAAACCAGCCATGAGCGGAACCTCGACGGCACCATCGGCCTGCGCAACGAGCAGGTCGCCAAGGTCGAGCTGAACTTTCCGTTCAACCTGGGCATGACGGCCTTCGACACGGTCGATGCCACGCGCAGCGACTTCAAGGCCGCCATCGACAATGCCGCCGACACCCAGCGCACGGCCGAAGAAAGCATTCGCCTAGCCTGGGCCGATCTACAGACCGCCCGACAAAATCACGAGGTTCGCACGGCGCAGATCGAAATCGCCGCCAAGTTCCTTGAACTGGCCCGCGAGGAACGCGAAGCCGGCCGCCGGTCGCTGCTGGACGTGCTGTCGGGCGAAACCCGCCTGATCAACGCCCAAAGCGACGCGGTGTTGACCGAAGTCGCCATCGTCCAGGCGGTTTTCCGCCTGTTGAACGCGATGGGGCGTCTGGAAGTTTCAGCCGTCGAACCGCAATAAACGCAACGCGGGAAATGCCCAAAAAACCTGACCGCGGGCGGTCATCGGTCACACATTTCCATTCGATTTTCCTATAATTTTATCTTTATTGTGACTATCTTAAGAACCGTACGATTCTCCCGTCACAAAGGTGAAAAAGGGGATGCGTACAGTGTCTTTGACCGTCACACGGGGCGAATTAAGACCCTGAACGACAGGCAAAGATGGTGCTCTTGAGATAAAGGGGAAATGGAAGGTTTCGCCGCTTTTCAGGCTGTTCGGCCAACTGCGGCACAGGGGTAGAGAGAGCACAAGAATTGGCCAAGAATTGGCAGATTCCCGGCGTAGACAAAGGGGCGCAGCCGCAGGATTGGAGTGGCGCGAACTCTTTCGTGTTGGACGCAGAGGGGACCGAGCAACTCCACGTGCCGGACGGCGGGTGGATTCTTCAGGCCAAATTCATGCGCCAGGGCCCCGACCTCATGCTGGTCGGCAAGGACGGCTCCAAGGTCCTTATCAAGAACTATTTCAATCTGTCCGATCCGCCCGATCTGGTTACCCCGCAAGGCAACGTCATCAAGGGCGAACTCGCCCTTAAGCTGGCCGGCCCCGCCGCGCCGGGTCAGGAAGCCCAGGCCGGCCCCGCCGCCGCTGACGAGCCGATCGGCAAGATCGTCAACATTTCCGGCAAGGTCGAAGCGACCCGCGCCGACGGCACCAAGGTCGAGCTGAAGGTCGGCGACCCGGTTTACCAGGGCGACGTCATCGAAACCGGCCCGTTGGGCGCGGTCGGCATGGAATTCGCCGACGAATCCACGTTCTCCCTTGCCGATAACGGCCGCATGGTCCTGGACGAAATGGTCTATGACCCGGTCGCGCAGAGCGGCGCCTTCGGCGCCTCGATCGTGCAGGGCGCGTTCTCGTTCATCTCGGGTCAGATTGCCAAGACCGGCCCGGACAACATGCTCATCAACACGCCGACCGCGACCATCGGGATTCGCGGCACGGCCCTGGCCGGGCGCGCCGCGCCGGAAGGCGAACAGAGCAACTTCACAATCCTGCCCGAAGGTAACTTCGTCGGCGAAGTCGTCGTCTCGAACAACGCCGGGACGGTGGTCCTGAACCAAGCCGGCGCGTCCCTGTCCATCACCTCCATCAACCTGGCGCCGCCGCCGCCGATCGTCATCTCGGCGCAGCAGATTCAACAGCAATACGGCGGCGTTCTGCGCTATCTGCCGCCCTCGCCGGGCGCCGGCGAAGATTCCATGGTTCCCGGTCAGCAAGGCGCCGATACGCCGCCGGCCGATCAGGACGCCATGGAGGCGCTCGCCGCCAAGATGGATCAGTTGGATCAGGCGATTGCCGAAGGCATCCTTCAGCAGCAGGTTCAGGCCGCCAACCTCGGCAACCTGGGCAAGCTGGTCGATTTGATCACCAATCCGCTGCCGGGCGGCCCTGAGGCTCTGCCCCCGGATGTGGTGCAGGAAATCATCGTCTCCTCGGGCTTGGTCTTCAATTCCAGCACCTTCAATTCCGTCAAGGAAGCCCTGACGCTCCTCAACTCCGCCGCGACCACGGCGGCCAATGCCGAAACCTCGGCCTCGTTGGCGGTCAGCTCGCTTTCCGGCTCGTTGTCGGTTCTGGGGCCGAACGCCGGCCTGTCCTCGACCGACACCGATAGCCTGATCGAAGTCGTCGTCGCGCCGCTGGAAGCCTTGAACGCCGCGCGGGCCCTGTCCGAAGCCCTGGTCACGATGATCCAGGCCGCCCAGGTCATGATGACGAGCGCTGCCGCGGGCGGCGAGATTGACGCCACGCTTCTTTCGGCCCTGCGTCAGGCCGTGGGCCTGGACGGCGCCACCGGCAGCAACCTTGTCACCGCGGCCAGTGAAATCTCCAACGTCGTCAATGCCGCCATCGCTGCCGCGCAACAGGCCAAGACCGACGCCATCGCCGCCGCCGGCAGCGGCATCAACGCCGCCAAGACCGCCGCCGCGACGTCGCTTTCCAACAATATCAACGGCAAGCTGGCCTCCGCCGGGGCCCTGACCTCGGACGTGACCAACCTGCAGAACGTCGTCGACGTGGTGACCTCGAAGGTCACCGCGATCCGCGATATCGTGACCGGCAATGCGAACCTGCCGAGCGAGCTGATTTCCGTTCTGGACCTGGCGGTTCAGGCCGCCGCCGCCGCGGACCAGGCCGCAACCCACGCCCAGGCGACCCTGACGACGACCGACCCGGCCGCCATGTTGACGGCCAAGGCTAGCGCGATCAGCGCCGCGCAGACGGTCAACGGCCTGAAGGCTCAGGCGATTCAGGCATTCGACAGCTTCCTGACCTCGCATACGGTTGATCCGGCTGTCGCCGAAGAATTCCTGCGGGCGATCGAAGACTCCAACACCGCTGAAAACGCGGCGGATGAAGCGACCTCGGCGATCGAGGGGGCCTCGTCGGCGCGCGAAGCGGCGCAGGCCTACAAAGACGGCACGGCGCAAGCCGACCTGACCGCGAAGCAGGCCGCGACCACCGCCGCCGAGGCAACGGCGACCACAGAAAAAAGCCAAGCGGTCGAGGCCGCCAACGACGTTCTGGAAGCCCGCACGGACCTTCTGACCAAGCTGATCAACGAAGCGATCGCCGAGGCCACGCACGACACCTTCGAAGATGCGGCCAAAAGCGCCGAAGCCATTCAGAAGGGCGCCAGCGACGGCGACAAGGGCGACGTCGCGGCGGATTCCGACGGGGCGCTGACCTACACCATCGATACGGACAACGCCGAGATCGCGGCGCTGACCGACGGTCAGAGCACCACCGACAGCTTCAAGATCGCGATCGAGAACTCCTCCGGTGGGTTTGATCTGCAGATCATCACTGTCACGATCACCAACACCGGCGGCACCCTTAGCGTTTCCGACAACGTGACGATCACCACCGGCGCTGGCGACAGCCTGTCGACGACCACGGGCAGCTTGTCCGCGCTGGCCGCCGACGGCGTGCAGCAGAATTTGGATGCGGCCCAGACTGCGCTCGAAGCCGCCAATGCGGCCAAGACCGCCGCGACCGCCGCCGCCAATGCCGCCCCCGGCACGCCGCAATTGGAAGCCGAATTGGCCCTGGCGACGCAGAACCAGGCCAACGCCCAATCCGCCGTCGATTATCAGAACGACGTCCACGACCTGTTCCAGGACGCCGCCCAGATCGCCCAGGCCCGTGCCCGCGGCATCGGCGACGGCAACCTTGGCGAAGTGACCTTCGGCGCCGACGGCAATATCGACTACACCCCGGACGAAGCCGCCATTGCCGAACTGAACAACGGCAACGGATTGGGTGACGGCGACAGCACGACCGACACCTTCCTGATCGCCGCCAAGAACGACGCCGGCGGATATGACATTTCGTCGGTCGAAGTCACCATCACCAACAACGGCGGCACCCTGACCGTTTCCAACAGCGTCACCGTGACCGCCCCGGGCGGCGGCACGGCCTCGCTGACCCTCGACGGGCTGGACGACATCACGGCAGGCAACGTCGGCTACATCAACGGCGCAGCCCAGGTCGCCGATACCGCCGAAGCCGCCGCAGACGCCGCGCGAACCAATCTGGACACCCTGACCGCCACCGCGCAGACGGAACTGTCTGAATCGCTGACGGCGATCAGCAACCTGTCCGCCGCCCAGTCTGCGGAAGCCCAAGCCGAAGGTTATCTGGCCGTCGCCCAGGCCGCTGCCGAGGCACAGGCCGATGCCGCCATGGAAATCGCCGTCGGCGACGTCAACGACCTGACGACCGCGCTGTCGCTGCTGGCCGATGTCGTCAATGCCTATGCCAACGAAGCCCAGGCCAACGCCATCGCCGGCACCGCGAACAAGGTCGTGGCCAACGCTGCCGCCAAATCGGCCCTGCAAGCCCTGTTGGATGCGGCCGTCAACCTGGGCGGATTCGACGTTTCGGCGTTCCTGGCGTCCGACACCGCAGGCGGCAACGCCGACCTGCAGGCGCGCACCGAAATCCTCGATTTCCCGGCGGCGGCGACCGACAATCCGACGCTGCGCACCGAAGTCGCAACGGCGGAAGCCGAAGTTCGCGATGCCCTGGTGAATTCGCTGGAGGCCTATATCGCCACGGCCAAGACAGCCGTCGCCAACGCCGCCAACCTGTCCTACGCCAGCCAAAGCGCAGAAGCCGTCGCCGCGCGCACCGCCGCGGTCAATGCCGCCAATGCGCAGACCGACCGCGCCGAACAGCTGCTTGATCTGGTCAAGGCCAAATCCGTGGTCGCCTCGGCGGCGGCGGACCTTGCCGACTTCATCAACCCGGAACCCCACAACCCCGACGACGCGTATGCGGCCTTGGCCGCGGCCGAGCTGACGGAAAAACAGGAAACGGTCGCCGAAGAAGGCCTGATCAGCGCCACGTCGGGCGCGGCCCCCAACGCCATCGTCCTGACCGCCAACGTTCCGGATCAAACCTTCAGCGTCACCGTCTCCGCCGCCAACGGCGGGGCGACTGCCGACAACGGCCTAACCGCAACAGTCACCACGACGACGACCGCGACCGGCGCCCAGGTTTCGACCGTCACGATCCAAGGCACGCCCGAAGTCGGCGACACTTATACGATCACGGTTTCCGCCGACCTCGACCCCGATGCGGATGTCGAGCAAATCGTGACCGGCACGGTTTCGATTACGGTCGATTCGTCCCTGACGACCATGGCTGCCCTGCGCGCCGCCCTGACCCAGGCACTTAACTTCGAAGCGTCCCTGGGCGGCACCGAAGGTCAGAACGAAGCCACCGAGTTTGCCCTGGCCGAGGCCGAAGCCGCCAAAACAGCTGCCGATCTGGCCGCTTATAATTCAGCGCTGGGCTTTGCCAATGCGGCAGTTGCCGACGCCGCCACGGCGGCCCAATTCGCCGCCACCGCCGCCGAGTTGGAGTTGACGGCGCAACAGGCGGCCCAGGATGCCGCCGCCGCCGAGACCGCCAATAATGCCGCCGCCGCCGATGCCGCCGCGACGATTGCCGAAACAGCCGCCGAGGCCGCGCTGATCGCCAAGAACAACGCCGCCACCGCCGCCGCATCCGCGCAATTGAACAGCGAACGCGCCGTCCAGGCCGCCAGCGGCGCCGGAACGGTAACCGTCAACGGACAAAGCACCTCTGCCGCGACCCAGGCCAACCGTGCCGCGCAGGCCGCGTCCGAAGCCGCCGCCGCCGCCGGTGCGGCGCTACAGTCCCTGGACAACGCCGACACCTATGCCGGCAACGCCCGTGGCGATGCCCTGTTGCAAGGCGCCGAAGACGACGCCGCCGCATTGGCGCAACAGGCCGCCGCCGATGCCTTGGCCGCCGCGAACGACGCCGCCGAGGCCGCGCAGGCAGCCGCAGATCAGGCCGCCGCCGCCCGCGCCGCCGCCGATGCCTTGGCCGCCGAGGAAGCCGGACGCCTGGCCGATCAGGCCGAAGCCTATGCCGCCGACAACGACCCGACGACGCAGGACGCCGCCCAGGCCGCCGCCACGGCGCAGGCCTTGGCCTCCAGCAACGTGCCGGGGTCGGCCGAACTGGCCGCCGATGCCGCTGAGGCCGCGCGCAACGCCGCCACGCAGGCGCAGACGATTGCCGACGCCGCCCAGGCCGCCGCCCTGGGCAAGGGCGACGCCGCCCAGGAAGAAGCCGACCGCGCCCAGGCCGCCGCGACCGCCGCCGCCGTCAGCGCCGGTCAGGCCGAAGCGGCCGCGCAGGTCGCCGCCAACGCCGATGCCGCTGTCGCGGCCTGGACCTCGGGCGAAGCCTCGTCCGACCGGGCCAGCGCCGCGATTGCCGCGCGCGACGCCGCCGCCGCCGCCGCCCGCGCCGCAACCGCCGCCGAAACCGCCAGCGACGCCGCCGATCAGGCCGTCTCCGATGCCGTCTCGCCAAACGTCGCCCTGGCCGCCGCCGAAGCCACCGTGACCTCGCGTCAGGCATCCTTGGCCCAGGTTCAGGCCGAACGCGAAGCCGCCGATGACGGCGACGACGGCAACGATACCGCCATCGAACAAGTCTGGGACAACGCCGTTGCGCAGGCCGAACCGGCGCTGAGCGACGCCCAGGATGCCTTGGCGACCGCCCAATCCGCCGCCGAAGCCGCCAACAACGCGGTCACCCTGGCGCAGACCAGCGCCAACGTCGCGGCGCAGGCCGCCGCCGAAGCCGCCGCGCAAGCCGCGCAGGCCGCATCGGACGCCAGCTTCGCGGCATCGTTCGAAATCAACGCCCAGGGCGCTGCCCAGACCCGTGTCGACAACTTCCTGGATGACATGGTCACCGAGGTCGGCGAAGCCCTGACCGAAGCCAAGGCGCAAGCCGCCGTCGCCAGCCAACAAGCCGCCCTGGCAACTGCCGCGGCGGTTGAAGGCTCGTTGGACGTCGATGCCGCCAATGCCGCTGCCACCGCTGCCCAGACCGCCGCCGACGCGGCCCTCAGCGCCCTGCTGCAGGCGGCGGAAGATTTGGAATTGCCGCTGACGGCGCAGACGGCGCAGGACGTGATCAACGCGATCAACTCCGCCGCCGATGCCGCCGCCGCGTTGGATAATATCGGATCGTCGATCGCCACGACCGACGCCCTTCGCGCCATCCAGAATGCGGCGGATTCGACGCAGCAAGCCGCCGTTGCCTCGATCAAGGCCGCCGCCGCCTCGGCGCTGCAGGCCGTGACCGCCGCCAACAAGGCCCTGCAGACCGCGCAGGCCCAGGCCGCCGTTGCCGCCGCCGATGACGCGGCCCGCGACGCAGCCCGCGTCGATGCCGCCGAAGCCGCCTTGGAGCAGGCCCAGGCCGATGCCCAGGCCGCCGCCGATCAGGCCGACGCCGACGCCAAGGAAGCCGCCTCGGCCGAAGCCTCGGCGCAGACCCGCGTGTCGGATATTCAGGCCATCGTCGATGCCGCCGCCACCGCCCGCGCCGCCGCCACCGCCGCCCAATCGGCCGCGACCCAGGCGCAGACCAGCCTGACCCAGGCGCAGACGGCCCTGACCACGGCGCAAAGCGAAGCCGCCGACGCGCAGGCGGCCTTCACTGCCTCGGCCGCGGCGCAAACCATCGATCCCGCCGCTTATCAATCGGTCAAGCAGGCCAACGACCGGGCCCAGGCCGCATTGCAGGACGCGCAGGAAGCCGTCGCCGATGCGCAGGCCGCCTATTCCTCGGCCAATGACGCGGCGATTGCCGCCGATCACGCCGCCGACACGGCGGAAGCCGCCGCCGCGACAGTCAGCCTGAGCGCCGCGCAAGCCGCCCTGGCCACGGCAACCGCCGCCGCCGCCGCGGCCTTGGCCGCCGCGACCACCGCCGCGACCGCAGCCACCAACGCCAATGCCCTGACCTCGCCCGGCACCACGGTCGAAGCCATTCAAGCCGTCGTCGATCAGGCCGAAGGCTACGCCGATACGGCGGATACCGCCGCCGCCACCGCCGCGACCCAGGCCGACACGGCGACCGACGCCCTGGCCAATATTCCGCGCGCCGCCGCCGCCCGTACCACGGCCCAGGCCGCCGCCGACGAAGCCCAGGCCGCCGCCGCCACCGCCGACGGCGTGGCGCAGACCGATACGGTTACCCTGGACGGCACCATCGAAGCGGGCGACACCTACCGTGTGACCGTCGACGGCGATGTCGTCTCGGTCACCGTGACGACCGAAACCACGCTGGAAGCCGTGCGCGATGCGCTGATCCAAGCGATCAATACCGAAGCCAACGGCGCGACCGACTCTGTCGTCGCCTCCGCCGGGTCCGGCGATGGCCAGATCACCCTGACCGCCGCGACCACCGGCGTCGGCTTCACCGCCACCGCTTCGGCAAGCAACGGCGGGGCCAACGACGACCAGACCGCATCGTCGGCAACGACCATCGGCAACCTGGGCGGGGCGACGCAGGTCGCGCAGTTGGATACCGTCACTCTGAACGGAACGGTTCAGGCCAATGACGTCTACAGCGTGACCGTCAACGGCACGACGATCAGCGTCACGGTGACCACCCAGAATTCGCTGGAACAGGTGCGCGACGCCCTGGTCACCGCGATCAACAACAGCGCCGTCGCCTCGGACGTTACCGCCGACGCCGGCGACGGCACGGCCGAGTTGACGATTACCGCCGACGTCGCGGGCGTCGCCTTCACCGCCACGGCCAGCGCCACGGACGGCGGCGGCAATGCCGACAACACCGCCCAGGCCGTGACGACCACCGCCAACCTGCGCGGTGCCGACGACTTGGCCGCCCAGGCCGCGCAACAGGCGCAGTCCGCCGCGACCACGGCGACCACGGAATCGGCCTCGGCCCAGAGTGCGGCGCAAACCGCCACGGCTTCGATCGCCGCCAAGGCCGCCAACGACGATGCGGTCGATGCCGCCAGCACCGCCGCGACCCAGGCCGCCACCGCCAAGCAGGCCGCCGCTGATGCCGCCCTGTACGCCCGCACGGCCAAGGCCGTCGGCGATGCCGTCACCGATGCGTTGAGCGGCGATCCGGCGGATCTGGACAGCACCGATTTCCTGAACGCGATCCAGGCCCAGTTGGAAACCACCCAGGTGTCGCGCGTGACCCTGGCCGGCACGGTCGAAGCTGGTGATACCTTCTCGATCACCGTCGGCTCGACCCAGGCGACCTTTACCGTCACCACGCAGACAACCCTGACAGAAGTCCGCGACGCCTTCATCCAGCAGCTGACGACGAACGGCACCTTCGACGGCACGATGACCGTCACCGCCGGGTCGACCGCGGAATCGATCCGCCTGACCGGTGTCACGCCGGGCGCGGACATCTCCGTTACCGCCGCCGCGACCAACAAGGTCAACGGCACCAACGATCAGGCCGCCCGCGTCTCGAAACAGGTTGAAGCCGAACAAGTCACGCAGGAAGACACCATCACCGTCGCCCCGGCCACCACCGTCGCCGACGGCGACAGCGTGTCGGTCGAAATCGCGGGCGTGACGGTGACCGTCTCCACCGCCGGGGGCGAAATCAACATCGGCGACGATGCCGCCGCCGTGCGAGATGCGCTTGTCACCGCCATTCAAGCGGCGATCGACGGCAACACCATCAGCGGCGTGACCGTCGCCGCCGGGACCGGGACCGCCCTGGTCCTGACCGCGACCAGCGCCGGGGCCGCCGGGGGCTTCCTGACCGTCGTTCCGGAAAGCAGCGCCGCCGCCCTGAGCCTGGATGCCATTTCCAACGGTTCGGTCGCCGACAACATGGCCGACGCCGCGGCGACCGCCAACACCAATGCGCAGACCGCGCTGAGCACCGCCAATCAGGCCGGAGCCGACGCCACCGCCGCCCAGACCGCGGCCCAAGCAGCGGCTAACCTGCCGGGTGCGGGCAGCGTCGCCCAAAGCTATCTGACCGATACCCAAAGCCAGGTTTCTGCGACCAATACGTCGATTTCCTCGGCCACGCGCGATGCCGCCGCAGCGGCGCAGTCGGCCGCCAATGCCGCCGCCCAGGCCGATTTGGCCGGTGCCGACGTCGGCGCCATCGCCGCCGCGATCGAAGCCGCGACCTCCGCTGCCGTGGCCGCCGCCGACGAAGACGCCGATACTGCCGCCGAAGCCGCCGAAGCCGCCTTCAGCCAGGCCACGACCTATGCCACGACGGCGTTGGAGCAGGCCCAGGACGCCATCGCCGACGGCTCGGAAATGCTGCAACTGGCGACGTCGTTCGATCAGGTGACCTTCACCGGCACCCCGGCGGACGGCGATCACTTCTCGCTGACCATCGACCCGACCCCCGCCGACAGCGGCAATGGCGATGCGGTGACCGTGACCGTCACCGCCGCCAACGGCGACACCATCAACGACATTCGCGACGCCCTGGTCGAGGCGGTCAACAACCACGCCGACCTGCAAGGCGTGGCCGCGGCCTCTGCCAGCAGCGGCGATGGCGGGCTGATCGTCGCGGCCGAAACCTCGGGTGCCAGCATCGGCGTCACGGCGACGGAAGACGGCGCCGCGACCGGTGCCGAGACCGCCAACGCCGAAATCCTGGCGGCCCTGACCGCCGCCGCCGCAGCCAAGACCGTGATCGACGCCCTGTTCGTCGGCGACCTGCCGAACGACGCCGGAACGCAGACCGCGACGGCTCTGGACAGCGCCGTGACCGCACTCGACACCGCCATTGCCGAGACCCGGCAACAGGTCGGCATCACCCTGGGCGGGACTTATGAATCCGGTGACGTGATCAGCGTCACCGTCGGCGGCGCCAACGTCAGCCTGACCGTGGGCTCCGGCACCGGCGGCAGCACGGCGCTGGAAGATATCCGCGATGCCCTGGTCGCCCAGATCGGCACAACCGGCGGGATGACCGCCAACGCCGCCTTCCAGGACGGCGAACTGCTTTTGATCGCCGACGATCCGGCGGGGGCGTTCATCACCGCGACGGCGTCCGTCACCAATTCCGATTCAGACGCCGTGGTGCCGACTATTTCCGTCGCCCGCACCGGTACGGAAGCAGCCCTGCGCGCGCTGCGTAACGGCCTGGACCAGGCATCGACCATCGCCGAAACCATTCAAGACGCGGTCGACGCGGCAGGCACGGCGGCAACCTTCGCCCGCCTGGCGGCATCGGGCGGGACTTACGATCCGGGTTCGGGCTCGATCGACTTCCTGACCGGTCTGGATCCGACCAGCGCGGCGAACACGATCACCGCCGCCAATACCTTGGAAACGGCGTTGACCGGGGCCAATACCTCGACCTTCGATTTCGTCTCGGCCGCGCAGTACCTGGCCGATATCGCCGAAAGCTTCCTGCCCGACGCCCTCAACGGCGCCAGCAGCGCCAACGCGCAGGCGACGATTTCGCAACAAGCGGCGTTCCAGGCGGCGGCGGGCCTCAGCCAGTTCGTTCAGGCCATCGCCAAGGCCAGCAACGAAGCGGAATTGCAGGCCCAACAGGCCGCCCGCGATGCCGCGCCGGAAGCTTCGGCGGATACCGCCTCGACGGCGGAAGACAACGCCGTGACCTTCGATCTGTTGGCCAACGATACCCGCGCCGACGGCGACCCGCTGGCCAACGGCACCATCGCCGCGGTCGGCCAGCCGAAGTTCGGCAAGGTCACGATCAACCCCGAAGTCAACGAATTGACGATCTCGTCGAACTTCGCCAACGGCGACAAGATCGCCCTGACCGTCAACGGCGTAACCGTAACCTATACGTTGGACAGCGGTCTTACCGGCGCCGAAAACATGGACGCCTTCGCGACGCAGATCAACGCCACGGCTGGCCTGTCCGGCATCGTTACCGCCGACGGCGGCGGCAGCCGGGGTTCGGTCCTGTCGCTGACCTCCGCCGTGCCGGGCACGCCGATCGTGACCTCGGCCACGACCCCGGTCAACGGCGGCGGCTTCACCGCCGACGTGGCGACGACGGTGGAAAACGGCACTATCACCTATACGCCGAACGCCAATGCCAACGGCACCGACACCTTTACCTACACGGTGTCCAACGGCGCCACGCCGCCGGCCTTCGACACCGCCACGGTGACGATCGACGTCTCGGCGGTGAACGACAACCCTGACGCCAAGAACGACTTCGCGACGACGCAGGACGACGTGACCGCCCTGTCGAAAACCGCCGCCAACGGCCTGTTAGCTAACGATACCGACATCGATACCGGCGACAGCCTGTCGATCGTCAAGGTCAACGGCAGCGCGGGCAGTGTCGGCAATGCGATCTCGGTGACCCTGACCCTGCCCAATAGTTCGACGGCCCAGGCCCTGGTGACGATCAACGCCGACGGCTCGTTCACGGTCAATCCGAACGGTCAGTTCGAAGCCCTGGCCGCCGGACAAACCGCGACCGGCACCCTGACCTATACGGTTTCCGACGGCCACGCGGGCACGGACGACCAGGGCGTTGCCATTGCCGCAACGCAGGCCGCCAGCACCGGCGTGGCCCAAATTTCGACGGTTACCCTGTCCGGCACCGTGGAATCGGGCGACGTGTTCGAGATCACCGTCAACGGCACCCGTATTTCCCATACGGTGACGACGGAAAGCACGCTGAACGACGTTCGCGATGCGCTGATCGCAAAGCTGAACGCCAACAGCGCCATCGCCGCCAAGGTTTCCGCCGCGACCGGCGGCAACGGCGAGGTCGTCCTGACCGGCTTGCTGACGGGACAGAGCTTTACCTCGTCCGCGCAGGCGATCAATGCCGGGACCGACGTTGCGACCCTGACCGTCAACATCACCGGCACGAACAACGCGCCGACCGCGACGACGGGCACCGCCAGCGGCGACGAAGACACGACCATTACCGGCACGGTCACGGCCAACGACCCGGACCTGGGCGAAACCCTGACCTACTCGCTGGCCGCCGGTGGCCAGGCGCAGAACGGCGTGGTCACTATTCAGTCCAACGGTGATTTCTCTTACGTGCCGAATGCGGAATTCAACGGCACGGACACATTCAAGTTCCGCGTCGTCGATGCGGCGGGCGTTTCCAGCACGGCAACGGTCACAGTCACCGTCAATTCGGTCAACGACCTTCCGGAAACAGCCCCGGACAGCGCGACCACCGACCCGGCCAGCCCGATCATCATCAGCGTATTGGGCAACGATTCCGACGCCGAAGACGCGGACGAAGACCTTACCGTTACCGAGGAAACCCCGCCCAGCTACGGCGCGATCACGATCAACGGCGCGAACGGCAACATCACCTATACCCCGGATGCGGCCAATCAGAACGTGATCGACATCCCCGAGGGCGGAACCCTGACCGACACCTTCACCTACCGGGTGACGGATACGGACGGCGGCTACACCATCGAAACGGTGACGGTGACCATTTCCGGCGGCAACGACGCGCCGGTCACGCAATCGGACAGCGTCAACGTCGATGAAAACGCCACGGTCACATTTGATCCGCTGGCCAACGACGGCGACCCCGACGGCGATACCCTGACCCTGGATGACGAACCGCCGACCGGCCAATACGGCACGATCACCTATAACAACGACGACACGATCACCTACACCCCGGACGATTCCGCCACGGTCAATGCCCTGGCCCAGGGCGAGACCCTGCAGGAAACGTTCTACTACACCGTTTCCGACGGCAACGGCGAACTGGTTCAGGAATCGGTGACCGTTACCATCACGGGCGTCAACGACGACCCGGATGCCGTCAATGACGTCCGCAACAATGTCCAAGCCGACCGCGCCGACGTCGTGATCGACGTGCTGGCCAACGACACGGATGTCGATTCCGACGACGACAGCTCGTCCTTTACGATCACCTCGCCGACGTCATCGCTGGGCGGCGTGGTTACCATCCTGACCACCGATCAGGCGCAGTCGAACCTGCTGACCCTGTCCGGCACCGCGGAAGACGGCGACGTCTACAGCGTGACCGTAGGCGTCGACACCTTCACCGTCACGGTGGGTACGGACACGGCCCCCGCCGCGGGCATTACCCTGGCCGACGTTCGGGATGCCCTGGCTTCGTTGATCGACGCCTCCAACACGGTCGCCGCCACGGCGGGCAGCACCGACGGCGCGATCGTCATCACCGGCGAGGTCGCGGGCAGCGCCTATACTATTTCAGCAACCGCGACCAACGGCGGCGCAACCGCCAACAACGCGGCGACAGTGACCCTGCGCAACCCGGCGGTCAGCGGGCGGGAAAGCCTGCATTACGACCCGTCGAACGTGCCTGACTTCCAAAACCTGGCCAGCGGCGAAACGCTGATCGACACGGTCACCTACACCATTCAGGACAGCCACGGCGCGACCGATACCGCGACGGTTCAGATCACGATCACCGGCGTCAACGACGCGCCTGTCGCCGACGACGACGCGGGCAGCGCCATCGAGGACGGTGCTTCGGTTCAATTCGACGTACTGGCCAACGACGACGACATCGACAACGGCGATGTCCTGACCGTCACCGGCGTGACGACCAGCAGCTACGATCCGGACAGCAACCCGATCGATCTGATCGCCGACGGCGTCGTTACCCTGTCCGGCGTGCCGGGCGGGCCGATCACGTTCAATCCTGCGACCGGCATCTTCGACAGCCTGTCCGCCGGCGAAACCCATACCGTCACCATCGAATACACCGCCGAAGACAGCGAAGGGGCCGAGACGCAGGGCACGCTGACCGTGACCGTGACCGGCACCAATGACGCCCCGGTCGCCGTGGCCGACTATTTCGGCGGCCCATCGGAAAACCTTGACGGCATCATCCAAGAAAACGGCTCGGTTGTGCCGCTCAGCGTCCTCGACAATGACGACGACGTCGATTTCATCGACACGACCAGTAACCTGTCGATCACTGCGGTGGATGCGACTTCGGCTTCCGGCGCCGTGGTCTCGATCGTGACCCAGAACGAATATCAGTCGGACAGCCTGTTGTTCACCGGCGCGGTCGAAGCGGGCGACATTTACTCGGTCACCATCAACGGCATCACCCTGGACGTTACCGCCATCGGCGGCGATACCCTTTCGTCGGTAATGTCGGCGCTGTCCACCGCCATTTCGGGCGACCCCAGCCTAGGCTCCACGGTCACGGTGACGCCGCTCAGCGACAAACTGGTTATCTCCGCCCAGGCACCCGGAACGCCGTTCACTACGACCGGCTCCGTCACCAACGGCGGCTCAATCGACGACGGGGCCGTCCAGGTGACGACCACCATGCCCGCCGTGCGCGGCGTCAGTCTGGAATACGATCCGGGCTCGACCGACGCGTTCGAGCACCTGGCCCAAGGCGAGACGGCGACGGATACCGTCACCTACACCATCACCGACAGCAGTGGTGAAACCTCGACCGCCACAGTGACGCTCACCGTTACCGGCACCAACGATGCCGCCGTGATCGTCTCGCAGGAGACGGGCAGCTTGGTGACGGGCGTCGACATTCCGCTCGGCAACGGGACCGCCGGTGACGATATCCTGAGCGGCGAAACCGAAATGACCGGCTTCGACGGCGACGACACCCTGATCGGTGGCGCCGGGGCCGACACGTTGGACGGCGGCGAAGGCGCGGACGTCCTGACCGGCGGTGCCGGAACGGACGAATTCGCCTACTACTTCCGCACCGATTCCACCGCCGACGCCCGCGACACGATCACCGACTTCAACGTGGCGGAAGACGTTATTTCGCTAACCGCCATGGTGCCGAGCACCATGTCTGCGACGGTAACGGTCGAAGCCTCGCATACCTCGTCGGACAATGCGGTCTCGGCCGTATTCAACGATGCGACCGAAATTCTAAGCATCGATCTGGACGACGACGGCGTCACGGATATGGAGATCACCCTAACGGGGGTCACTGCCGCCAGCCTGTCGTCGACCAACTTCTCGTTGTTCCAAGCCGCCTACCCGATCCACATCGGGACCGCCGGGGTCGATACGATCACTGCGGCATCCTTGGGCGAGGCTGAAGACCTGATCGGTCTGGCCGGCGACGATACCCTGATCGGCGACGACGGCGACTATTTCTATGGCGGCCAGGGCGCGGACGCGATGTACGCCTCGGCGTCCACCGGCAACGACAATTTCCTTTATCGCGCAGTCGATGAATCGAGCGTCGGCAACGGCGACGTCATCTTCAATTTCGACACGGGCGAAGACGCCCTCGATTTCTACGAAGTCGGCGGGTTCCCGTTCTACTACACCGCCGATGCGGGCTTCCTCGGCAACGGTTTGTCCTCGATCACCTTCGACGACGCGACCAAGTTGGTGCAGGTCGACGTGGACGGCGACGGCATCGCCGACATGGAAGTCACCCTGACCGGCGTTTCGATCAACGATCTGAGCAACACCAACTTCGGCGCGGAAGCCCTTATCTATTCGCCACCCGTCACCGCCCAGTTCGAAGCGGACGGACCGGCTGTGGTCATCGACGACACGCTGACCGTCACGGACATCGATTCCGACGACTTTACCGGCGGCCAGCTGCAGATCACGATCGACAGCCCCACGGCATACGACCATCTGACGATCCTGGATGTCGGCGGCATCACCGTCGACGGCTCCGACGTGTCCTACAACGGTCAGGTCATCGGCACGATCAATGCCTCGTTCACCGGGGACACCGGCGCCTTGACGGTCGATTTCACGACCGCCGACGCCACGCCCGAAGCCGCCCAGGCCCTGGCCCGGGCGATCGCCTATACCAATGACAATCTCGTCCCCGAAACGCATGACCGTACGGTGCAGTTCACCGTTTCCGACGGCGTCAGCGGCACGAGCGTCGACGAGGTGACCGTCGAGGTCGCCTTGGAAGGCGGCCTGCAGCGCAACGACATGAACCAGCTGAACAGCTCGGCCGACTGGTTCGACGCGCTGAACTGGACCTTGGGCCAGGTGCCCGATGCGACGACGGTCGCGATCGTCAACAGCTCGACCTATGGCTCGACATTCTTCAACAACGGCGGCGCCAACGAAACGGTCGCCAAGCTGTTGTTGAACGCCGACCTGTTCGTGCAGGCCGGAACGCTGAACATCGTCGGACGGACCGAGGTCGAAACCGCCAGCCGACTGGCCATTTCCAATGCCACGGTTCAAAGCGCCAGCGACCTGAACGTCAGAGGCGAACTGGTTCTGGAAGGTGCTGCCAGCCTGACCCAAGGCTCCACGACCCTGGATGCCGACGATGCCGGGGCCTATGCCGCGACCATGGCGGTCTTGGGGTCCGGCAACGAAGTCGCCGGCGAGCTAATCATTGCGGCCGAAACGACGCAGATCGCCTCCTTGACGATCGGCGGCGACGGCTCGGTCGGCACGGCCGAACTGACGGTGACGGGCAACCTCGTCAACAACGGCGACCTGACGATCGACAACGCCTATGCCTCCTACGCCGAGACCTATCTGGTCGTCAACGGCGGCACCCTGGTCAACGCCGGCACCATGACCTGGGCCGACACCAATGCCGGCGGCGCGTTCATCAGCATTACCGGCGCGGTCGACAATACCGGCATCATCAACGCCAATGTCGATGCCACCATCGAAAACACCGGCGCCATTTTCGACACCGCCGACGGCGAGATCACGTTCGGCGGCACTAGCGTCCTGAGCGTTTTCGGCGGCACCATGGTGGTCGGCACCAACACCATGTTGACCGGCAGCGCGAGCAACAAGATCGCGTTCGCCGACAACGTCACCTTGGCGCTGGAAAGCGATTTCACCTTCGAAGCCGGTGGCCCCGTGTTCGATTTCGGCGACGATACCGTCGGCGTGACGGTCGCCAGCACCGACGCGACGCCCAAGACCTTCACCATCGCCAACGGCGCCGATCTGCTGCTGGGCGGCGGCGACAGCTTCGCCTCGACGGTCACCATCGAGAACGATGGCACCCTGACCATCCATGGCTTCGACAACGCCATTGACGGCAACCTGAACATCCTTGCGAGCGGCGTGCTCCAGCTACAAGCCACGGACGCCCTGGGCGACGGCATTCTGGCCCTGAGCCAGGCGACCAACCAGGGCCAGATCATCCTCGACAGCATCGGCACCAGTGGCGACATCGCCACCTTGTCCCTGACCGGCAGCGGCCTGAGCAACGCTGGCCTGCTGGCGATCCGAGATACCTCCGGTTTGGGCGGCGACCGTATTATCGAAGGTAGCGTCGACAACGCCGGCGGCACGCTCGAACTGCAGACGAACGTCACGTTCCAGAACAACGGCCATACGTTCGACACCTCGACCGGCACGATCGATTTCTACGGCACCGAGACGCTGTCGATCGACGGCGGCAACCTCGTCGTCGGTGGCGGAACGACCCTCAACGGTGGCGGCACCATCGAGATGACCGGGGTCAACGGCTTGGTCCTACAATCGGACTTCGTTCTCGAGGCCACCGCCCCGGACCTGATTTTCGCCGGGGACACGACCATTGTCGCCGCGGCCGGCGCAGGCCAGCCGAGCTTGATCATCGATACCGGCCGGACCCTGACGCTGGATACCGAGAGCGTCAGCAATACCGTGTCACTGAATGTCTTCGGCACCCTGAACATCGAAGGCACCGATACCATCATCGATGGGCCGATCACCGTACAGTCGGGCGGCTTGATCAATATCGCGCCGGGGGCTTCGGTTTCCTTCGGCGACGTTGTCGATCTGACGGGCGGCACGCTGGTCGTCGGCGCGGGCGCCACGGTGACGATCAACGGTGGCGTGATCCAAAACGCCGGGGTCATTACCGGCGAAGGCACGATCGACCTGTCCGGCGGCGCAACGATCGTCGGGGACGGCATCATCGATATCGCCGGGAACGGCACCGGCTCCCTGACCGTCAACGGGGGTGAATTGGCGCTCGACGCGAACGCGGTGGTCAATATCGACATCACCGCCGCGGGTGATCACGACGTTCTGTCGCTCGACACCATCGACCTGTCGCAGGCGAACGACACCCTGAACCTGAATTTCGCGGCGGGCTACGACCCGGCGGTCGACGGCGATCAATTCACGATCCTGAACTATTTGGGCCATGACGCCGATCTGAACGACGACACCATCCCGGACAATATCTTCGACAACATCACCCATAACCTGGGCCCGGATTACGTCCTGAGCGCGGATTACGGCTCGACCGGTCTGACCATCACCGTCAACCGCACCCCCGAAGCGACCGTGACGACGACCGGAACGTCGATGCAATTCGACGGGGTGGACGACCAGATCGTCATTCCCGTCGATGGCACGCTCAATTCCCTGACCTCGATCACTGTCGAAGCGGTCGTTACCCTGACCGAGTATCCGGCGTCCAACGCACGGATCGCCGAAAACTTCTCGCCCACCTACGAAGGCTTCAGCTTCTCGATCAGCAGCAACGGCTCCCTTTACATCGAAGTCGGCGACGGCGGCGGCTCCGGTCAACTGTCCAATTACACGACCATCCCCGGCGTCGTCTCGCCGGATGTGCCGGCCCATGTCGCCTTTACCTATGACGGCCCCAGCGGCGAGATCGTCGTTTATGTGGACGGCGTCGCGGTGGACGGCACGGCGGGCGGCGTCGATCCGGTCAACAACATGGGCGCGACGACGGCCAACACCGTGATTTCGCACCCGACCTTCCCGTTGGACGGGACGGTCGACGAGTTCCGCATTTACGACCACGCCCGCACGTCGACCGAAGTCGCTTCGGACGTCGGTGGCGGCAACACCGGCACCGCGCCGCTGGTTCACTACGATTTTGCCGACGGCACGGCGACCAACCTGGGCTCGCTTGGTGCGGCTGCCGACGGCGTCCTGGGCGGCGGACTTTCCGGCCCGGCCCTCGCGTTTGACGGCACCGACGATTTCATTCAGGCCGACACCACCGGTATCAACTTCACCGCTGGGTTCTCCGTCGAATTCACGCTCCAGACGACGGACACAGTGGCCTACCTGGCCGGCGTCGGAAATTCGCTTTTAGACGACGAATTTTTGCTCTTCGACATCGGCGACAACGTGACCCCCAGCGGTGGCCTTCGGGCCGGACTAGTCGGCGGCGCGTATATCGATTCTTCGGTCGCCCTCAACGACGGGCAACCGCACCACATCGCCTATACATTCGATGGGGCGAGCACCTACAAACTCTATATCGACGGCGTTCACAACGGCACGGTCAGCGGCGACCCGCCCGCGTTGACCAGCGCCGACCTGTTCATCGGACAGCATTTTCAAGGCACCCTTCAGTACGACGGTGCGATGGGCGATTTCCGCATCTATTCGGACGAGCGCACCGCGACTGAAGTCGCCGCCGACGCCCTGGGCCAGACCACCGGCGACAACCTGCAAATCCATTACGATTTCGACCCGGCCAATGTCGTGGGCGGCGCAGTTGTCAACCAGGGGGCGTTAGGCGCCAGCGCCGATGCCACGTTGGGTGCGACGACTGCGGTCGAAGCGACCGACCCGACCCTGACGGACATTGATGATCCCACGGCCCCCATGGCAGTGCCGCTGGTCGATCAGGCTCTGTCGTTCAACGGCTCGACCGCTGTCGAGATTGCGGACGCAAGCGTCGTCGACCTGACCGCGTCGGGCGGCAACACGCTGCAGTTCTTCGCGGCCAGCGACAGCATCGTCGCCAGCCAGGCGGGCACCTTCGCCGGGCTGATCCCCGGTCAATCCTTCACCGTCTCCGGGTCGCTGACCGCCAATGACGGTGTCTATACGGTTGCAAGCGTGTCGCCGGACGGCACGACGATCACGGTTCAGCAGACGGGCACCCTCGTCGATACGACGGCGATGGCCTCCGGCGCCAATATCGTCTCGGAAAGCACGTCGCCGCTGGCCACGGGCACGGGCGCTTTCACCTACGAGGCCTGGTTCAACACGGACAGCCCGGCCAACCCGCAGACGATCCTGCGCGTCGGCGACCCAGCCGGCACTGGCGCGCAAATTCGCGTTACCAGCGACGGTCGGATTCAAGCGCTGGCCCCGGATTCGACACCGACGACTCTGGAAAGCTCGCTTAACCTGACAGACGGCCTGTGGCACCACGTTGCCTTTACCCACGACGGCGCCGGCAACCTTGAGGTCTTCGTCGACGGCATCAGCGTCGCAACAGCCACAACCACAGTCGATCCCATCGATGTCGGCACAGTTGTCATCGGCGGGTATACGGTCGGCAACCAACCGTTCGAAGGCGAAATCTTCGACGTGCGCACCTATGACGTGGCGCGCAGCCAGGCCGACATCCTGTCCGACATGAACGAACTGCCGGACGGGACGGACCCGACCCTGGTCGCCGCCTGGCATCTGGATGACCTTCTGAGCGGTTCGACCGACGAGTTCCGCGACGTTTCCGGCAACGGCGCGACTGGCGTCTTTACCGGCGGGACCGCGACGTTCGTCGAAACCAACCTGATGGCCACGGCGGAAGATTCCGTTCTGCATGGGCAGGTCGTGGGCAGCGACCCGGACAACGCGTCCGAGACCTTCACCTATGGCGTCGAAACGCAGGGCGCCAACGGCTCGGTCGCGGTCAACCCCGACGGCACCTGGACCTATACGCCGAACACCGATTTCTCGGGCACGGATACGTTCGAACTGACCGTCACCGACAGCCTGGGCGCCAGCACGACGAAAACCGTCACCGTGCGGGTCAGCAGCGTCAACGACGCGCCGCTGGTCACCTCGATCAACCCGAACGCCACCTATATTGAAGACGGCGACGCGGCGATCATCGACGATGCGATCTCCATCTCGGACGTGGACAGCACCGATTTCGACACCGGCCAGTTGTCAGTTTCCGTCAGCGCCAACGCGTCCGTCGGCGACCTGCTGTTCGTCGATACGACCGGCGTGATCACCCTGAGCAACGATTTGAACCCGGGCAGCATCGTTTATGTCGACGGCATCGACGTCGGCTCGGTGAACGCGGCCACGACCTCGACCAACCTGGTCTTCGATTTCGGGCCGAGCGCCACGCCCAGCCTGGTCGAATTGCTGGCTCAGTCGATCAGCTACCGCAATACGGACGTCGAACCGGCTCATTCCTCGGTCACGGTGACCTTCGGGCTGTCCGACGGCGACGGCGGCGCGGCGGCGACCTTCGACCGGGTGGTCGACATCACGCCGACCAACGATGCGCCGGAAATCCTGGGCGCGATCCAGACCGGCCATGCCCTGGCGTTCGACGGCGTCGACGATATGGTCGCAACGTCGCTGACCGCCCTGACCGCCGACTTTACGGTCGAAGTCTGGTTCCAGACCGGCATCGACCCGGCCAACGGCAATTACAAGCCGATCCTGTCGAAGCAGGCGACGGCGGGCGACAATACCACCGCGACCTTCAACCTGCAGGTCGATGGCACCGGCAACCTGAATTTCTTCATGGGCAACGGGTCCGGCTACGGCGTCGACCTGAGCAGCGCCCCCTTGGCCGCTGACACCTGGTATCACGCGTCGGTCACGTACAGCAGTTCCGGCGAGGCCATCCTGTATCTGAACGGTCAGGACGTCGCCTCCGGCACGTTCAGCGGCGGCACCGTACAGGGCAACGCCAACCCGATCGAAATCGGCCATTACAACAACGGCGCTGACCAATACTACGAAGGTCAGGTCGACGAAATCCGCGTCTGGAATGACGTCCGCACGCCCGAGGAAATCGCCGACAACTACCAAAGCGGCGAAGTCGTCGACCCGACCCAGAGCCTGTTGGCCTATTGGAAGTTCGACGACGTCGACGAAAACGGAGGCGTTTGGGACCATAGCGTCGCCGCGAACTCGTTCAACCTGCCGCAGGCAGTGGGCCTGGATCTGGCCGGCGATACCCAGATGGTGAACAGCCTGGGCACCGGCGCCGTGACCGGCAACGCCACGGTCGAATTGAACGTCAACTTCAATACGCTCGGCGCGCAACAGAACATCATCGAACTGTCCGATACCGGCGGCGCACGATTGATGCTGTATGTCGACGCGACCAACCAGATGCAGATACTCACCGCGGGCAGCCCCGCGGTCTATGCGACCGGCGTCACGGTTGAAGCAGGCATCGATTATCACTTCGCCCTGACCTGGGACGGCTCGGAAGTTCGCATGATTGTCGATGGCATGGACGTCGGCGGCACCGCGGTTACCAGCATGGCCTATTCCGGGGCGGAAACCACGACCCTGACCCTGGGCTCCGACGCGACCAGCCCCACCAGTTTCGTCACCGATGCCGTGGTGTCCGACGTTCGTGTCTGGAACGTCACCCGCAGCGCGTCTGAAGTCGGCGCGGACATGGACGGGCCGCTTGATCCGGGCTCGAACCCGACGATGATCAGCAACCTGCTGCTGGACGGCACGGCGGGCGACACGCCCAGCACGGTCACCGATGCGGTCGATAGCGCTTCGGTCTCGGTAACCGACCTGGGGATCAATGCCCTGTCGACGGCGACCTATGTCGATTACCCGTCGGTCACGCCGGACGTCGTTCCGACGACCTCGACCGATACGCCGGAGATCATCGTCCCCGCCAACAGCGCGGTTCAGGGCCTGGTCTTCGACGGCACCGACAAGATCACGGTCGAGGGCGGTTCGTTCGCCCTGGGCAGCGGCGACTTCACGATTGAAGCGGTAGTCCGCGCGGGCGACTTGGTCGGAAATCAGATCATCCTGGACGCCTTCAACACCGGCGCGGATCAGATCACATTCAAAACCGTCGACGATAAGCTGGCGATCTATTTGAAGGACAGCAACGGCAACTTCGTCGAGACCCAATCGGTCACGGGCCTGTTGCAAGTCGGCGAGCAATACCATGTCGCGGCGGTGGTCAACCGCGCGACCGATACGGTCAAACTGTTGATCAACGGCCAGGAAGTGACCCTGTCCGCGGGTGGCGACATTTCGTCTTTGACCGGCACCCTGGCCCCAACCACACCGCAGGAAGCCTATATCGGCTTCTCCACTACTGACGGCGGTTGGGAAGGCGAATTGGCCGAAATCCGGGTGTGGTCCGAGGACCGGTCGACCGCGATCACCACCGATTACACGGCCACCATCGCCACTCCGGCCGCGGAAGCGACCCTGGAAGCCTATTGGCCGCTGGACGAGGTCTCCGAATACGACACCACGCCGGACCTGAGCGGCAACGGCCTGGACGGCACCGTGGCGGTCTCGCCGGATGCGCCCTATCCGGTTGAGATCAACCCGGGTTTCGTGGTGCAGGAAGACACGCCCTATACCTCGGTCATCGTCGCCAAGGACGTCGAAGGCGACCCGCTGACCTTCACCCTGCGCGAAGGCACCGAACACGGCCAATTGACGCTGAGCCCCGACGGCACCTTTACCTATACGCCGGACGCGGACTTCGTCGGCTCCGATGACTTCATCGTCTCGGTGAGCGACGGCAACGGCGGCTCCGACATCAAGTCGATCAACATCTACGTTGAAGACGTCAACGACGCGCCGGTGCTGCTGGGTGCTTCGGCGGCGGGCAACGTGCTGTCCTTCGACGGTATCGACGATGCCATCTCGACCGCCGCCCCGGTTACCACGGCGACCGACAACTTCACCATGGAAGCCTGGCTCAACTGGGACGGCGTCGATACGGGCACGGACATGGCTGTGATGTTCAACGGCGATGCCGCCAGCTCGGGCTACGGCATCGTGATGTCGCGGACCGCAGCCGACACCTACAAGATTTCCGCCGCTTTCGGCGGCGACACGGCCCTGCTGGAATCGCCATACGTCCTGAGCGCAGACGCGTGGACGCATGTCGCCCTGGTTCGCGACAACGGCACGATCAAGCTGTACATCGACGGATATGACTACAGCCTGACCGAGGTCACGGGAACGATCGAAACCGTCCCCACCACGCCGACCGGCGACCTGACCATCGGCGCGGCGAATGAAAGCGGCTCGACGACGGCCTTCTTCAGCGGCCAGATCGACGAAGTCCGCGTATGGGATGACGCCCGCACGCCGACGGAAATCGCCGCCGGTCAGAATGCGGCCTTGTCGTCCAGCGAACCCGGCCTGGTCGCCTATTACGATTTCGACACCATCAACGGCACGACGGTCGTCAACCGCGTCGCCGCCGGCCAAGATGCCGAAATGGGCGACGGCGGCTCGACCCCGTCCCTCAACCCGGCGATCCTGGGCCCCGCCATTACCGGTCGGGCATTGGACTTCCAGGGCAGTTCGAAGATCATCTCGTCGGTCGATGCCGACGTCCTGACGGATACGGTTACGGTCGAAGCGAACATCCGGTTCAATTCGATCACCGGGGAACAGGACCTGATCGAATTGGCGTCGCCGGACTACTTCCCGGCCCTGATCGTCACCAAGATCAGCGAATTCGACGCCAACAATCCGAACGAAATCGGCTTGGCCGTTTATGACAACAGCGGCAACGTGACCTATCTGGCAAGCGGCATCCCCGCCGAAGCAGGAAGCTGGCATCATGTCGCCGTGTCCTATGACGGCGCCACCGCTATCCTGTATGTCGACGGGCAGGCCACGGGCAGCTTGGCCATAGCTGGGCTCAGCTTCGACAGCGCCACCGCGGTCAATCTTTACGCGGGCGCCAACAGCAGCCTTTCCAACCATTTCGATGGCCAGATGTCCGACCTGCGGGTTTGGGACGTCGCCCGCAGCGGCCAGGAAATCGCGGAATCGCTGGGCGATTTCGTCGATCCGGGTCATCCGAACCTGCTTCTGAATTACCGGTTGGACGATGGGCCCGAACTGACCTATCCGACCACGGTCTTCGACGCGGTCTCCGAGACCACCGCGGCGATCAGCGGCACCGCCGATTTCGTCTCCACCGGGCCCGAGGTCTATTCGACCGATATCGCAACCTCGCAGGGCGTGGCCGTGAACGGTCAATTGGGCGGCTTCGATCAGGAATACGATAGCCTCAGCTTCACCACCGCGACCGGTCAAGCCACGACCGGCGGCGGCACGGTGGACATCAACGCCGACGGCACCTTCCGCTACGTCCCGGCGAGCGGCTTCTCCGGCACGGACAGCTTCACCGTCACCGTGTTCGAGGAATACGGCACCTTGTCTCATACGGCGACGATCACGGTTCATGTCGAAGATACCGCCGATTTCGTGTTCGGCACGGCGGGCAACGACAGCCTGGTCGGATCGCTCGGTGACGATATCTTCTACGTCTCCGCCGGGGACGACGTGATCACGACCGACGTCGTCGGCGGCTCGGACATCATCCGTGTCGGCGCAGGCTTCGACTTGTTGGGTGGGGTTGTTGTCGGTGACGACGTCGAACTTACCGTCGTCGATCTAAGCTCCGATTTGACCTATACCCTGACGATCACCGGGCATTTGACCCCGGCCAATTCGGTAACCGCGATCGAGTTCGACCTTGGCGACGATGGCACGCTCGATCATTTCACCATTCCGCTCGGCTTCTCAAACAGCGGCAGCACGGAAAACCTATTGCTTGCAGGCACGGGCAGTTCCGATGCCTCGCTGACGACCGGCTCCGGAAACGACATCGTTCTCGGCAATGATGGGGATGACATCATCAATGCCGGCGCGGGCGACGACATCATCATCGGCGGAGCCGGTGCCGACACCATGACGGGCGGTGCTGGCCAGGACGTCTTTACCTATGACGCGGCGGGCGACACCTTGGTCAACGCCGGTTCCCGGGACGTCATTACCGATTTCAACGCCGACGAAGACAAGATTGATCTGGCCGAAGCGATCACCCTGCCCTTCACCTATCTGGGCTTGGGCACCGACGCGTTGTTCACGTCCCTTGGCGGGGCCGAGGCCGTGCTGGATGGCGGTATCCTGAAGATCGATTCCGACGGCAACGGCCTGACCGATATGGAAATCGACATCACCGGCTATACCGGGACCTTTGATGCCGACAACATCATCCTCAACCTGCCGGGCGGTGATAACTACATCTACGGCACCGGTGGCGACGACAGCCTGACCGGCACCACCGAGGCCGACAGCATGTTCGGCATGGATGGCAACGACACCCTGATCGGCGGCGACGGCAACGACTTGCTGGACGGCGGCACGGGCACCAACGTGCTGGTCGGCGGCGCCGGGAACGACTACCTGACCGGCGGCAACCGAGGCGACAACGGCGACGACGTCAATATCGCCAGCTATGCCAACGCCACCGATGGCATCTCCGTCTCCGGCGACGTGGTGATCGGCGACGCCTCGGTCGGCATCGACACCCTGGGCACCATCGACCAGATCATCGGCACCGATTACGACGACGTCTTCAATATGACCGGCTGGGACAACAGTCAGTTCAGCAGCTTTAGCGACCCAACCGTCGGCTCGTTCAACGTTATTCGCGCAGGCGCTGGCGATGACACGATCATCGGCAACGGGGCGACCCGGGTCAGCTACCGTGACGCGGCCGAAGGCGTGGTTGCGACCCTGACGGCGCTTGGCGCCGGCACCGGCCACGCGGCGAGCAACGCCGGCGGCCTGACCGGCCAGGGCGACAGCGTCGGCCTAGACACCTTCGTCAGCGGCGTCAACGAACTGGAAGGCTCCAACTTCGACGACATCTTGACCGGCAACGACCAGAACAACGTCCTGCGCGGCCGCGCCGGTAACGACACCCTGGACGGCGGCGGCAGCGGTCTCGACATCGACCGCGCCGATTATCGCTTCGCCAGCGGCGGCATTACCGTCGATATGGCCACCGGTCAGGTTAGCAACGACGGCGACGGCGGCATCGATACCCTAATCGACATCGAACAGGTTCGCGGCTCGCAGTTCGATGACCTGTTCGTCGGCAACGGTTCGGGGAACCGGTTCCGCGGTGAAGGCGGGGCCGATACGTTTGCCGGCGCCGCCGGCGAAGAGCGGATCGAGTACACGCTCGGCAGCTATGAATCGAACGTCACCCAGACCGACGTAATTGTCGGCTTTGAAAGCGGAACGGACTCCATTCGCCTCTACGGCCTGGAAGGCCTGCAGGTGATGATCGAGCCTTATCCATTCACCACCGACGCCTCCGTGACTATCGCCAATCTGTTGGCTGACGATATGGTCGAAGATCGGATTGTGTTCTTCCAGGACGGCACCGACGGCTACCTCTACGTCAAGGGACGCGGCACCGGCAGCGTCGATTACAACGGCACCTTGATCAAGCTGCAGGGAATGACCACACCCCCCGTGAGCGGCGATATTCGCGGCGACGGCGGCGTTGTTCTGTCGGTCACCACCGACGGCGATGGTTCTTATGAAGGCACCGCCGGCGCCGACGTCATGATCGGCACCGAGTTGGACGAAGAATTCCTTGGGTTCGACGGCGCGGATACGATCACCGGCGGCGCGGGCGAAGATCTCTTCATCTTCACCGCCGACACCGACACCCCGTTCGGCGCCCCAGACCACATCACCGATTTCGATGCTGATCTGGCGGGCGAACTGATCGTTTTGGACGGCATTATCCAGGCCAACCAGTCGTTTGTTTTCAGCGCGGACCTGAGCTCAGGACCCGCCAATACCATCAATGCCGCTCTGTCCGGCTCGATCCTGCAGATCGACCTCAACGATGACGGTGTATTCAATGCCGGCGACATGGAAATCAATCTGGCGGGCTATACCGGCACGCTCGACACCTCCGATTTCCTGGCGCTGAAGAGCGGTCTCAACGACATCGATGACACCTTGGACGGCACGGCTGGCGACGACGACTTCTCGGTATCGAGCACGTCCTCGACCGTGACGGACATCAGTATCCTAAGCCCGGGTGACAGCATCGACGTTTCCGGCGGCACGGATACGCTGTGGTTCCTGCATTCGTTCGAGCTGATGGCGGTCCGCCTGGACGGCACCGATCTGAACTTCGCCTATGAAGACACGGATACGGGCTATCTGCATCTGACGACCATCACCAACCACACCACCAATTCCCTCGACTACGTCAAATTCGATTTCGACGAGCAGGCCGCGGGATTGGAAACCTTCACCGTCGCCAACGGCATGACCGCCGCGACCGGCGATGACACCTTGATCGCGGGCTCGGCCAGCGCCGACATCATGACCGGCGGCACGGGGAATGACCTGCTGTTGGGTAACGAAGGCGACGACACCATGATCGGTGGCGACGGCGACGATTACTTCGTCGGCGGCGAAGGCACGGACGACTATCAGGGCGGTGCGGGTAACGACACCGTGTCGTTCTTCGATGCGACCCAAGGCGTCATCATCGACCTGTCGTCGCCCGGCGGCATCATGGGTGACGACGGCTTCGGCAATTACGACACCTTCTCGAGCATCGAAAACGTCGAAGGCAGCCAGCTTGCCGACGAGATCGCGGGCAACGAGCTGTCCAACTATCTGGCCGGGGACGACGGCTTCGACACCATTACCGGTAACGGCGGCGCCGACATCCTGGAAGGCGGCAACGGGGCCGACACCTTTGTCTACATGTCGGTGGCGGACAGCGGCATCGGCGACACCATGCGCGACGTCATCACCGACTTCGAAGCGGCCAGCACCGACCAGATCGACCTGAGCTTTATCGTCGGAACCGACGATTTCAGCTTCATCTCGGGCGGCGGCGATTTCACCGGCACCATGAATACGGTGCAGGCGCGCTTCAACAACGAGACGAAGATCCTGGAAATCGACACCGACAGCGACATGCAGGCCGATATGGAAATCGAACTGCAGGGCGTCGAAGGTGCCGATCTGGACGACACCGACTTCATCGGCAGTCTCAACCCCGCGTAACCCCGGCCTGCACCGCACATTCACCAATCCTTCACCACGGTTGCATATGGTCGTTCCGGACAACCAGCTGTGCTAATGTTTGCCGCGCGGGGTGCGTTGCGGTATGGATGCCGCTAAGTGATTGATTTCCCGCCTCGCTTAGGGACTTACACATGAAGGAATTGCTGAAACGGGTCTTCGCCAATCCGGCGATCGCGACAGAGCTGATCGTCGCGACCCTGTTCATCAATATCCTGGCCATGGCCAGCCCGCTGTTCGTGATGCAGGTCCTGAACCGCTATGTCAGCCAGGGCGTCGATGCCACGCTGGCGACGCTGTCCAGCGGCGTTCTGTTGGCCATTACTCTGGAATTCCTGTTCCGGCAGGCGCGCGGCGCATTGGGTCGCGGCGTCAACGTCATGCCCGATGAAAAGCTGGCGATCGCCGGATACGGCATCCTGACCCGAGCCAAAGCGGGCGACCTGGAACAAATCCCGCCGGAAACCCGGCGCGAAATGGTCAACGGCATGGCTGCGGTCGAACAGGCCTATTCGTCATCCAACATCGCGACCATTTTAGACGTTCCGTTCTCGCTGATTTTCGTGTTCGTGCTGTACCTGCTGCACCCGTTATTGGCGCTGGTCGTCGTGGCCTTCCTGATCGGCGTGTTCGCCCTGGGCGTCTACGGCTCGATTTCGATGCAGGAAAAGACGGCGGAGCTTCAGAACGCCACCGGTGTCGGCAGCGCCCTTTTGGGCACAGCGACGCGCGAGCAGGATTTGGTCCGCGCCTTCAATGCCGGGGGATTTTTGCGCCGCGCCTGGGAAAAGCACGTCCATTCGTCACAGCGCCTGCGCCGCGACGTAACCTCGCGCCAGGGCCTGATCCAGACCATCACCCAAAGCGCCAACGGCCTGATGAGCGTCGCCGTGATCACCACCGGCGCGTTGCTGGTCGTCGGCGGCCACATGGACGTGGGCGGTATGATCGGCGCCAACATCCTGTCGGCCCGGGCCTTGCAGCCGGTCAGCAAACTGTCGCAGTTGGGCAGCGCCTTCGCCAAGGCCCGCCAGGCTCTCACCCTGTTCGCCGAACTGACCAAGGTTCCGCTGGAATCCGACAAGGGCTCGGCGATCAGCAAGTATTCCGGCACCCTTGAGCTGCGCGATCTGGCCTTCGGGTTCAAGGGCGCGCCGATGCCGCTGTTCGAATCCCTGTCCCTGAAGCTGAAGCCCGGCGACGTTCTATTGGTCGTCGGCGACAACGGCAGCGGCAAATCGACCCTGGCCCGCCTGATCGTGGGTTTGTTGGAACCCGGTCGCGGGCAAATCCTGGTCGACGGCCTGGACCTGAAGCAGGTCGCCCTGGAATGGTGGCGCCAACAGGTCATCTATATGCCCCAGGAACCGGCCCTTTTGAACGCGACGATTGCCGAAAACCTGGCGGTCAACGCGCCGAACATCGAAACCTCGGATATGAACCGCCTGATCGACGCCGTGGGCTTGCGCCGCTTCCTCGACGAAAGCCCGCAAAGCTTCGACACCCCGGTGGTCGACAACGGATGGCGTCTGTCCGAGGGCACGCGGCGGCGGCTGGGCTTGGCCCGCGCCTTGGCGACCAACGGCGCGCTCGCCGTTATCGACGAGCCGACGGAAAGCCTGGACGCCGACGGCTGCGCCGCCGTTCACAAGATCATGGGCTCGCTGGTTAAACAGGGCCGCACGATCATCATCATGTCCCACGACAAGAACATCGTGCGCGGCGCGCATTATCTGCTCGACCTGAACCAGAAGCCGGTGCCGACCCTGCGTCATATTCCGGGCGCAGGCGATGGCAACGCCGCGAACAAGCCGCCTGCCGCGCCGGCCCCTTCTCCCTCGGCCTCTGAAACACATGCCCCGCAACCTGCGGCACGCGAACGTGGCGGAGACTGATCGATGAAAGGGAACCCGATCGCCGCGACGGCCAAGCTCAAGGAATTGATGCAGAAGGCCCAGGGCACGCCGGAAAGCGCGCAGAACGCCGCGCAGAACGCCACGCAGAACGCCAGCAACAACGGCCCGGAAACGCCGAACGTTTTGCCGCCGCAAAACGGTGCCGCGCCGCAGCCGTCCGCCGGCAGCGCCGAAAAGGCCGATGCGTATCGGCCGTCGGAAACCATCCCGATGCGCACGCACGCGGTGTTCGGTCTCTGTGCGTTGATGGTCGTCAGCTTCGGCATCTGGTCCGCAATCAGCGAGATCGACATCGTTTCGATGGCCATGGGCGAGGTCATTCCTTCGACCCAGGTTAAAACCATTCAACACCTGGAAGGCGGCATCGTTCGCGAGATCAAGGTGATCGAAGGGGCCCGGGTAAAAGCCGGCCAGGAACTGGTCGTGCTGGAGCCGACCGCGAGCAGCGCCGACGTCGGCGAATTGGGCGAGCGGTTGGTGTCGCTTCGGTTCGACTTGGCACGCCTCGGCTCATTGCTGAAGGGCAGCCAAGCGCTGGAGTTGGAGCCGGAACTGGTCCACGACCGACCCGATTTGGCCGAAGCTGCGCGCCAACGGTTCCAGGCCGACCTGGAAAAGCATCTTTCGGATCTGAAGCGTCAGAATGCGACGATTTTCCAGCGCCGCCAGGAAATTCACGAAATCAAAACGCGGATTTCCAACGCCGGGAAAAGCCTGAAGCTGGTCGACGAACAGGTCAAGATCAGTGAAGGGCTGTTGAAGCGCGACCTGACCAACCGGTTCGTGCACCTGAACCTTTTGAAAGAGGCGGAAGAACTGCGCGGCGCCATCAGCTCGGACGAGGCAGCGCTTTTGCGGGCCGAGGCCGCCCTGAAAGAGGCGCAAGCAACCCTCGAGAGCGTCGAAAGCGAGTTCGCCAAGGAAACCCAGCGCCAGATGGACGAGGCGCAATTGAACTTCCGCGAACTGACGCAACGTATTCAGAAATACCGCGACAACCTGCAACGCACGGTCGTTCGCTCACCCGTCGACGGCACGATCAAAACACTCTACGTCGTCACGGTTGGCGGGGTTATCCGTCCGGGCGACCCGGTGGTCGATATCGTTCCCGGCGGGGACAAACTGATCATCGAGGCAAAACTGCCGACCCAGGATATCGGCTACGTCGTGCCGGGCCAGGGAGCGATGGTCAAATTGGCATCGGGCGATGCCATGCGGTTCGGCGCGCTGAAGGGGACTGTCACCCACGTCAGCCCCGATACCCTGCAAACACCGGACGGAAATCCGTATTACAAGGTTCGCATCGCGACCGAGAAAGACCACTTCAGCCGCGGGTCCCTGGTCTACAACCTGTTCCCCGGAATGCAGGTCGTGGCAAGCATTCAGACGGGCTCGCGCACGGTCCTGCGCTATTTGGTCGATCCGCTATTGGCCAACCTGGATGACGCCCTTGGCGAACGGTAAGGTCATCGCCCGCCCCGGCCGTCACTTCTTCGAAGCCGGCTTGCGTCCCTCGGATTTTTCTTTGGTTGCCGGCGCATCGGCTTTTTCGGCCTGCTGCTGAAGCTTCTCGCGAATCTCATTCGCCCCATCGGCAATGCCGCGCAAAACAGCCTGCAACTGATTGGCCGGGATCAGCAGCCGGGTCACCGGCTTGGCGCTGCCAGCTTCTACCTGCTGGCCGAGAACGATGCGAAACACGCCATTGGCATGAGACACGCTGGAGACATGCTCCACAAAATGTTCTTCGATCACTTCGTCACTCATGCTCTTCCCACCATGTCGTTGAATATCCAAGCTTATCCGATTTTCCTTTCCCAGCATTCAGGGGTCAACCGCGATGTTAGACCGGTCTGAAAATTCAATTTTGGGAAGAGAAAATCCGCCACCGTCCAGGTGGCTCTAGACAAGGCCGAGGCTCAACGAATCCCGGAAAATCCGTTGTAATAATATGCATACAATATTAACTTCCGGGGTGAAACTTCACTCGGGCCCTCCAAGCGATGTGATGATATAGTGCAGTGCACGGTGATAGGGAGGGGGCGAGAACGAAACAAAGCGCCCCAACGCACACGTGGGGCGTATAAAAGGAAGAACAAATGCCACGAGCTTCAAGCAAGAACGAAAGCCAGCGACAAAAGCGGCTTCCTCCGGGTGTATCAAACCCGGTCGATATCCATGTCGGACAACGCCTTCGCCTTCGCCGAACCCTACTTGGCATGAGCCAGGAAAAATTGGGCGACGCTGTCGGCCTGACCTTCCAGCAGATTCAAAAATACGAACGAGGCGCCAACCGCATCGGCGCCAGCCGTCTTTATATGTTCTCGCGTATTTTGGACGTGCCCGTTGCGTATTTCTTCGAGGAACTTCCCTCGCAGATCAGAACGCACGAAGGCCAGATGGCAGTCGGTCTTTCCGACCAACCGCAAGAGGGGCTGGAACGCGACCCCATGGCGCGCCGCGAAACCCTTGAACTGGTTCGCGCCTACTACGCCGTGGGCAACCCGCGAGTCAGACGCCGGATCGTCGACCTGGTCCGCTCCCTCGGTGGCGACGAAGACGAGGAAGATTGATCTCCTCGTCTCCGCCTATCGTCTCCGACTAGGCCAGCCCCGCGTGGGCGACCATGACCTCCAATAAGACCTGACACCCGATCGCCGCATCTTCGGGTGATGCATGTTCGCGCTCGTTGTGACTGATGCCGTCCAGGCAAGGCACGAAGATCATGCCCGAGGGCGCGCAGCTTGCCAGGTTGCAGGCGTCGTGTCCGGCGCCGGAATAAAGCTCGAAGCTCTCGACGCCGACGCGTTTCGCGGCGTCCCGGACGGCGGCGATACAATCGGGATGGAACGACACCGCGGGGTGCGTCGCCGTTTCTTCGATCTCGAACCCCAAGCCCGCTTCATCCGCAATCTCGCGGCATCGATCGATCGAGGCATCGACCAGACGCGTCAGCACCGCTTCTTCCGGATGGCGCGCATCGATTGAAAACAGAACCTGCCCCGGAATGGTATTCCGCGAATTGGGGCGGATCTGCATATGACCCGAGGTAATCATCGGCAACGGCGCCGCATTCATCTCGTAAACCAGCCGGCTCATGCCATCGATCATCCGCGCGGCCCCGACCATGGCATCCTTGCGCAGTGGCATCGGCAGGGTGCCGGCATGGCCTTCTTCACCCGTCACCGTTGCCGTGAAGCACCGCCGCGCCTGCGCACCGAGGACGACGCCGATCGGCACGCCTTCGTTCTCGAGGATAGGGCCTTGTTCAATATGGGCCTCGAAATAGGCCGCGACGGGAAAACCGCCGCACGGGATTTCGCCCGCATAACCGATCCGTGCCAACTCGCTGCCGAAGGTCGCATCACTGCCCTGGTCCGGCATGCTCAGGCCGTAGTCCAGATCATACAGACCGGCGAACACCGCCGAGGCCACCAACCCCGAGCGGAACCGCATGCCCTCTTCGTCCGACCAGTTGACCAGTTCCAACGGCGCCGTCGTTTGCACACCCGCGTCATTAAGGGCGCGGATGACCTCCAACCCCGCCAACACGCCATAGGCGCCATCAAACTTACCGCCCAGGGGTTGGGAATCCAGATGGCTGCCCATCATCACCGGCGCTGCGTCCGGGTCCGTCCCGGCCCGCCGAGCCAGGATATTGCCCATGTAATCGACGCGCACGTCCAGGCCCGCATCCCGGCACCATGTCACGAACAAATCGCGGCCTTGCTTATCCAGGTCCGTCAACGCCACGCGCCCGACCCCGCCGCCGGCGGTCGCACCGATGCTGCCCATCTCCATCAGGGAGGCCCACAAACGGTCCTTGTCGATTGTTACGGTCGTTGCCGTCATTTCCATTCTCCGGATTGGTCCGCCAGCCAGCGGCACAGTTTCAACAGTCGGGCGTCCTGACCCCAAGGGCAAATCAACTGCACGCCGATCGGCAAGCCATCGTCGCCCTTCAGCAGCGGCAGGCTGGCGGCGGGCGCCCCCATCAACGTCCAGTACCCGTTGAAGATCGCCGACCCGGTCCGGGCCAGGTCGCGCGGCGCCTGCCCCGGCGCCACAGGGGCAAGGATCGCATCGAACTCGGCAAAGAATCCGGCCAGGGCGTCCTGCATTTCCTCGGCCAGATAGAGCGCATCCAGATATTCCCGCGACGTGACCGGCAGGCCCCGTTCGACACGCGACCGGGTGATCGGGTCCAACCCATTCTTGTCACGCTCATAGTACGGCCCCAGGGATTGCCCAACCGAGCCGTTCATGATCATCGAATGGCATTCGGCGGCCCCTTCGAACACAGGCGGCAGCTCCCGCTCTGTGATGACCGCCCCCAACTGTCGGGCCAAGTCCTCGATGCCGCGTTGCATATCGGCATCGCCCTGCCCCCAGACCGGGCCGCGCACGAACGCGATTTTCGGCGGGGCCGTAACCGGGTCGGCGTCTCCCAGGCGAATATGGCCGCGCATGTCCTTGTCGGCGGGATCGCGCTGCATCAACACCCCGGCGGCCAAGGCAATATCTTCAGGCGAACGGGCAAAAATCCCGGGATGATCCAAGCGGCGCGATAGCGGCGACATCCCCGCCCGGGAGATGGTCCCGAACGTCGGCTTCAATCCGTATACTCCGTTGTAGGACGCAGGGCGCAGCATCGAGCCGCCGGTTTGCGATCCGATCGCCAAAGGCACCATGAAATCCGCCACCGAGGCGGCGGAACCGGAGGACGACCCACCCGGCGTGCACTCCGGGTCGTGCGGGTTACGAGTTTTCCCCGGGGCCGACAGCGCGAATTCGGTCGTCACGCATTTTCCCATGATCACGGCCCCGGCCTCGCGCAGCAGGCGCACCAGGGTCGCGTCCGCATCCGGCCGACGACCGGCGCAAAGTTTCGAGCCGTTCTCGGTCGGCTGATCCGCCGTGTCGATGATGTCCTTGATTCCGACCGGCAGGCCGTTCAGGGCCCCGCCGGTACCGGACCGACGGCGTTCGTCGGCGGCATCGGCCTGCGCCAGCGCCAGGTTCGGGTCCAGATAGGCCCAGGCCTGAACGGCGTCTTCGCGGGCGGAAATGCGTTCCAGGCAGGATTCGACCAGATCGCGGGAAGAAATGCTGCCCGCGGTCATGCGGGCCGATGCCTCAACGGCAGTCAGACGATGTAGATCCATTGTTATTCGCCAGAAGGCACGACGGCGCCTTGTAGACTCCTCTTTCCTTGTAGTACCGGGCCGCACCGGGGCAGTACGGGATCGAAACGCCCTGATTATGGGTTTCGAGGGTCAGATTCTTGCCCTTGGCATGCCCATTGTTCAACAGATGCGGTGCCTGCATGTTTCCATACAGTCCCTTGACCACGCCATAGTGCAGGTCTTCGGGAAGGTTGCGGCGCGACACCCACAAGGCCGACACGGAAACCGTATCGACGGCCTTGGGATTGCCGCGATAGGTGTTCGCGGGGATAGCATCGGCGGAATAGAACGGGGCCTTGGCGATCAAGGCGTCGCGTTCCTTACCCTGAACCGGGATCAGAACCATGCCGGTGGAATTGGCCATATCCACGATCCCGTCGTTGGGATACCCCGAAACATCGATAAACGCGTCCAAATGACCGTCGCGGATCAGCTCCGTCGCCGTTTTCGACTTTACGTATTCCGGGTTGAAATCGGTCTTTTCCTCCAGTCCGTAGGCACCTAGGACCAAGCGCGCACCGACCAAAACCCCCGACGCGGGCAGCCCGATGGAAACCCGTTTGCCACGCAAATCACCGACGGATTTGATGTCGCGGCCCTTACCGGCGACCACATGGACGTGTTCCGGATAAAGGCTGGACAGGACGCAGAGCTTCTTGACCGTCTTAACGTCCTTGAACGGCCCGGTGCCCGTATATGCCCAATAGGTTACATCGGATTGGACAAAGGCGGATTCGACTAAATCCGTATCCAGGGAGAACACGTTGGCGACCGAGCCGTGCGTCGATTGCGCGAAGGCGACCAACCCCTCCATCCCGCAATTGCCGCCCTTGGCGCAGCTACGCGCGCCGGGAGGATTGGAAATGACGTTGGCAAGCAACCCCGCCATGGGGAAATAGGTTCCGCCGGCGGCGCCACTGGCAATCCGGAAGAACAGCATCTTCTGGGCTTCGGCCTTGTCCGACACCGCCCAGGCCGTCAGCACGCCCCCGGCCACGGCGACGATAGCCGCCAAACCGCAGATCACGCGCCGGATTGCTTTCCGTGCCCGCATAACCTTGTCTCCCTTCACCAAGACCACCTTCTTTCAACCCGTCAACGCAACCGCACGATGCATTTCACCCCTGACGAAAAAGACAGCCATTGTATACATTGGTATTGTATACACGCCCTCGGATCATCCAAAAAAACACGGCACGGCGCCGATCTCGCCGATCCGGCCCCGCCTACATCAGGGAAGAAAGCAAGCAGGCCATGAACGACCAGTCGCTGACCATCGACCTCACGCGAGCGGAAACCTTTCGTCATTGGACACCGGTCACCCTCCGTTTTTCCGACCAGGACAGCATGGGCCATATCAACAACGTTTCCTATGCCGCATTTATCGAAGCGGGCCGAAACGCCTATGTGACCCAGTATCTGAAGCCGGAAACCCACCCGGGGATCGATTTCGTCTTGGCCCGCGTCCTGATCGATTACCGCGCCGAAATGCACTACCCGGGCACGGTCGACGTCGGCACCTGCATCAAGCGGATCGGCAATTCCTCGATCACCATCGGAACCGGCGTGTTCCTGGATGGCAAACTTTACGCCAACGCCGAAAGCACGAACGTGTTCATCGATCTGGGCACCCGTAAATCCTGTCCTGTTCCCACCGATATTCGGGAGGAACTGCAACGCCAACTGGAGGAGGCCGCGGCTTCATAATGAGCGAGCGCGAAGAATCCCTGGAACAGGTCTCGCGCGGCGAATACGTACACGCCCGCCTGCGCGACGCCATCAAGGCCGGCCGCTATCCGCCCGGCACCCGTATCCGCGAAACCGAAGTCGCCGACTGGCTGGGCGTCAGCCGCACGCCGGTGCGCGAAGCCATGCGGCGGCTGCAGGCCGACGGCCTGCTGGTGTTCGAACCCTGGCGCGGCGTGGTCGTCGCCGAATTGGACCAGCAGCAGATCGTCGAATTCTACGCCATGCGGCGGGTGCTCGACGGCGCGGCGGCGCGCCTTGCGGCGCAGCACGCCTCGGTGCCGGAACTGGCCTATATGGAAGATTGTCTGAACTCGGCCTCGCCGGAAACCAACGACCCCGTGAAGATGGCCGACGCCAACCGCAAATTCCACGACGCCCTGTTCCAGGCCGCCCACAACCGCTACCTGCTGAAATCGGCGGCGGCTTTGTCCGACGCTCTGGCCCTGCTCAGGGGCACGACGTATTCCTTTCCCGATCGCGCCGCTGCCGCCCATGAGGAACACATGGCGCTGATGGAAGCGATCCGCGCCCGCGAGCCGGAAAAGGCCGAGCGCCTGGCCCGCAAGCACATCGCCCGGGCCGAAAAGGCGCGCCTGAAACTGTTGGGGGATCAACGCGACGTCAAACGATCAGAGGACAAGACTACATGACCTACTTCCCGCCTGCCGACCAACCCTGGGAAAAGGTCGCCCCCGCCGACGCCGGACTGAACCCTGATCGCCTGAAAGACGCCGTTACCTTCGCCGAGAACGCGGAAAGCAAATGGCCGCGCGACCTGGACAAGGCAGAGTTCCTACCCTCGCTGACCCAGGACGAACCTGCCCCCTGGAACGAAATCCTCGGCCCCGTCGCCGCCCGGGGCGGCCCCGCGGGGCTGTTCATCCGCGGCGGGCGGATCGCGGCCCAATGGGGTGATCCGGCGCGCGCCGATATGACCTTTTCCATCGCCAAAAGCTACCTGTCGATCCTGGCCGGCCTAGCGGTCGGCGAAGGCCTGATTTCCGACCTGGACGACACCGTCGCCGGATACGTCGATGGCGACTGGTTTTCCTCGCAACAGAATGCCTCGATCACCTGGCGGCACCTGCTGCAGCAGACCAGCGAATGGCAGGGCACGCTGTTCGACAAGCCGGACCAGGTCGACCATTTCCGGGTCATCGGCGCGGACGGCGACAATTCCCGCAAAGGGCAAAAGCGCGATCTGTCCGCGCCCGGCACCTATTGGGAATACAACGACGTCCGGGTCAACGTCCTGTCCCTGGCTTTGCTTCACGTCTTCCGCCACCCCCTGGCCGAGGTCCTGCGCGATTCCGTGATGGCGCCGATCGGCGCGTCGGATACCTGGCGCTGGGTCGGATATCGTAATTCCAACGTGCTGATCGACGGCGTGGAAATGCCCTCGGTCCCCGGCGGCACCCATTGGGGCGGCGGCATGCAGATTTCGTCCCTCGACCACGCCCGGTTCGGGATGATGATCAAACATGACGGCGTCTGGGACGGCCATCGCATCCTGCCCGAAGGCTGGGTCGATGCCTTGCGCGCGCCCTGCCCGCTGAACCCGGTCTATGGCTTCCTGTGGTGGCTGAACACCGACCGCAAACAGTACCCGTCGGCCCCGGAAACCAGCTTCTTCGCCCTTGGCGCCGGATCGAACCTGATCTGGATCGACCAGGAGCAGGATATTCTGGCCGTGTTCCGTTGGGTCGATCAGGGCTCCATGGACGCCCTGATTTCGGGCTTCATGGCCGCGATGGAATAATCGCCGCGCTGCCACGCGGAATTGCCCCGCCCGGCGCGGGGCGCTATAGCAAAAGAAACAAAAATCGGGAGGACAGCATGAAATATTCCCTGGGCGACAAACGGGTGCAGACGGACGGCGACAATTACTGGATCGCCCCCAATGCCGCCGTGATCGGCGACGTCGTTCTGAAAAAGGATGCAAGCGTCTGGTTCGGCGCGACCATCCGCGGCGACAACGACACCATCACCATCGGCGAGGGCAGCCAGATTCAAGACGGCAGCGTGCTGCATACGGACCCGGGCTATCCCCTGACCATCGGCGCCCATTGCACGATCGCCCATATGGTCATGCTGCACGGCTGCACCATCGGTGACGGCACGATGATCGGCATCGGCGCGGTCGTCCTGAACGGCGCCAAGATCGGCAAGAACTGCATCATCGGCGGCAAGGCATTGATCGGCGAAGGGAAGGAAATTCCCGACAATTCCCTGGTCATGGGCATCCCCGGCAAGATCATCAAGGAAGTCAGCGACGCCCAAAAGGAAATGCTCGCCTATATTCCGCCCCACTATGTGGAACGCTGGAAGCGCTACAAGACAGAGATGAAACCTCAGGACTGAGCTCCCTCCGCCCACCGAAATCCATTCGACTTTTCTCAATAGACTGCGAAGGCCGTCACCATGGACCTGCCCATCGATCATTTCTTCCGCGCCGCAGAAAAGGCGCCCGACCGCATCGCCATCAAGGACGGTGATTTCACCCTGACCCACGGCGAACTGGCCGCGCGCGTCAATGCCATGGCCGCGGCCCTTCAGGACATCGACCCGACGCCGCAAAGCCGGGTCGGCATCTGCGGCTACAACACGGTCGAACATTTGACCGCGTTCCTGGGCACGCTGGCTTCGGGCAAGACCTGGGTTCCCCTGAACCCACGCAACGGCGAGGAAGAACTGTCGCGCATGGTCGAAACGACCGCGCCGTCGATCATCGTCTCCGACGCCAACTGCCTGGGCCGGTTCGACCCGGGTTCGGCGACCGTGGTGCGCGGCCAGCCGCTCGGCGGCCCGGAGCACGCCTGCGGCGGGGACCTGAACGTTGCCGCCATGATGGCCGACTTCGCCGGCAAGATGCCGAAGCGCCACGAACTGGCCCCGGACGACGTCCAGGCCATTAAGTTCACCGGCGGCTCGTCCGGACGGCCCAAGGGCGTACAGCAGACCTATCGCGTGTGGCACACCTGCATCGACCTGATGATCCGCTCGTTCGAACTGGACCAGGATGACCGCAACCTGCTGGCCGCCCCGATGACCCATGGCACCGGAACCCTGTTGGTCCCGGTCCTGGCGCAAGGCGGCATGCATGTGTTCATGCCGCAGCCGGCGCGCCCCGCCTTGATCACCGACGCGATCGAAACCGACCGGGCGACCACCGTGTTCCTGCCGCCGACCGTAATCTACATGATGATGGCCGAAGAGGACTTGTCGAAGCGTGATTTCAAATCACTGAAGCACGTCATCATCGGCGGCGCGGCGATGCGCGCGACGGAGATCAAGCGCGGCCTGCCGCTGTTCAACAACGCGCTGGAAACCTGCTACGGCCAGACCGAGGTGCCGCAGATCGTCACCGTGATGCGGGCCCGCGATTGGATCGACAACGACCATCGCCTGTCGTCTTGCGGCCATGCCACGGACCGCTGCGATGTGCGCGTCATCGACAAGGACGGTAACTTCCTGCCGACCGGCCAGGCCGGCGAGATCGTCATCAAGTCCGAGCTGATGATGAAGGGCTACCTCGACATGCCGGAAGCCACCGCCGAGACCATCAAGGACGGCTGGCTCTATACCGGAGACGTCGCCGAGATCGAAGAAGACGGCTTTATCTATATCAAGGATCGCATCCGCGACATGATCGTGACCGGCGGGTTCAACGTCTTCCCGTCCGATGTAGAGGCGGTGTTGGGCCAGCATCCTTCGGTCAAGGAATGCGTCGTATTCGGCTTGCCCGACGACAAATGGGGCGAGGCCGTGCAGGCCGCCGTCGAGGTCCATGCGGGCCAGCCTGCCGACGAAGCCGACATCATCCAATACGTCAAATCGCGGCTTGATTCCGTGAAGGCGCCGAAGCGCGTGCACTTCGTCAACGAGCTGCCGCGCAGCCCGGTCGGTAAAGTCCTGCGCCGCGAAGCCAAAGCCCAATTCCAGGAGTCCTGATCCCATGTCCGAGAAGAAACATCCGACCCAGAAACTGGCGACACACTCGCTGACAGCCCTCTACTACCGGGATCAGAACCTGGTCACCGAAATGATGGGCAAGATGACCTTCACCGAGGCGATGATCCGCCACATCCTGAACCGCGAGCCGTCGGCCGCCGACGTCGCGATCATCGATGCCGTGCTGCTGGCCCTGATGGAACATGGCCTGACCCCCAGCGCCGTCGCCACGCGCCTGACCTATCATTCCGCGCCCGAGGCCCTTCAGGCCGCTGTCGCCGCCGGGATCATGAACGTCGGCTCGACCTTCGTCGGCACCATGGAGAACTGCTCCAAACTGCTGCGCGAGATGGTCGAAGGCGACGAAGATCTGGAAACCGCCGCGACGCGTATCGTCGCCGAACACAAGGCCGCCCGTAAATACATGCCGGGCTTCGGCCATCACCTGCACAAGCCGGACGATCCGCGCACGCCGAAACTGTTCGAGATCGCCCGCGCCAACGGCGTCAAAGGCGACTACATCCACGCGATCGAGGTCCTGAGCAAAGCCGTCGACGCGGCGGCCGGCAAGCATATGACCATCAACGCCACCGGCGGTACGGCGGCCGTTCTGTCGGAAATCGGCATCTCGCCCGAAATCATGCGCGGCTTTGCGGTAATCGCCCGCGCCGCCGGCTTGGTCGCCCATATCGCCGAAGAACGCGAAGTTCCGACCGCGCGGTTCATCTGGGACACGGTGGAGGAAGAAATCCCCTATGCGGGTAATGCAAAGGTAGATCACGACCATTGAGGGGTGTCGGACGCGGAGTCGGTCTGACTTTTAGAACTTTCGTCTAGATAACATAGACGTATGCAGCGTGCTAATTTCCGGGCGAATCGTGGCGGCACCAAGCCGCCACAAATTGGCCGCATAAAAAGGCGAAGTTCAATCGACCGAGAATAAGGAGCCGCTCCCCCTATGCCCAAATTGTCCGAAAAACCGCATCCCAACCGCATGCCGCCCGGCGTGCCGCATCCGGTCGACATCCATGTTGGCGGACGGGTTCGCGAACAGCGGAAGCTCAAAGGAATGAGCCAAGGAGAATTGGGGGACTCCCTGGGCCTGACGTTCCAGCAAATTCAGAAATATGAGCGGGGCGCCAACCGCATCGGCGCCAGCCGTCTGTTTCAGTTGAGCCAGATCCTGGGCGTTCCCGTTGCCTACTTCTTCGACGCCATGCCGACCGACGTCGAGATGTCGCAGGATAACTTCGACCTGGACGTGACCTTTTCCGAAGACCCGCGCGATTCCTCGGATGTCATGGGGTCGAGCGAAACGACGGAACTGGTCACGGCGTATTACGCCATCGACAATCCGCGCAAGCGCCGCGCCGTGCACGATCTGATCGCGTCCCTGTCCAAAGCCGACTGGGACTGATTTTCGCGCTTTGTGGTGTTTTGGCCGGACAAGGACCCGGTCAGCCCTTGGGAGAACCCGCCCCGCCAACCGGTCCTGCGTGAACCGCAGAAAGACCGGTGACGGGGCGTTTTTATGGGTTGATCAGGTCAGCGTCTCGAACAGACGGATCATCAACCGGCAACGGGGAACCATGGAGTCATAATAAATGAACTCCTTGTGGGAATGGGCCCCGGCCCCATCGGCACCCAGACCGTCCAACGTGGGGATACCCAATGCGCCCGCGAAGTTGCCGTCGGAACCACCACCGGTTTTCAGGTCTTGAAGCTCGAATCCGATTTCCGCCGCCAGGCCTTTGGCGTGCTCAAACAGCTCGGTAATCACTTCGTTCTTTTCATAGGGCGGACGGTCAATGCCGCCTTCGATCGTGATCGTGCAGTCGGGATCGACAGGCGTCAGGCCTTCGATCTTCGCCATGACCTCGTTCGCGACGTCCATGTTGGGCACGCGGGAGTCGACGGAAATGGTGCATTTGGCCGGAACGACGTTGGTCAAGGTGCCGCCGTTGATCAAACCAACGGAAACGGTCAGGCCACGCTCGTAATCGGTCAGGGCTTCCAGCGCCAAAACCTGATGGGCCATTTCCTTAATTGCGTTGCGTCCGTCCATATGGCGCGTCCCGGCATGGGACGGACGGCCGGTCACGGTTACTTCGTACTGCAGGCGGCCGTTGCGCGCGGTCACGATCTTGCCGCCTTCGCGGGCCGGTTCCGTAACCAGAACGTACTTGGCCTTTTTCGATTCCTCGATAATGCGCTCGCGCGAGGTCGGGCTGCCGACTTCTTCGTCGGGGACGTACATGAAGGTAATGGGCAACGGCGTTTCCTGACCGGTGCGAACCAAATGGCGCAACGCGTGCTGGGCGATATAGGCGCCGGACTTCATATCGACGATGCCGGGCCCATAGACCTTGCCGTCTTCTTGGCGGATCTTCAGGACGTCATCGATCGAGCCCTTCATCTGGGCCGTGTCCAGGTGCGACATGACCAAGATACCCGGGCCGTCGCCGCCCCAGGGCGTGCGGGTGATCAGGATATCGCCGAAGCCGTCGCGGCCGGGAATACGTTCGATCTGCATGCCCAATTCGCGATGGGCTTTTTCGGCCAGGTCGACGACGCGGCTGACGGCTTCACCGTCATGAGACGGGCTTTCAATACGGACCCATTCCAGAATACCGGAAAGGATTTCTTCGGCGTCGAGCGCCGGTTCATTTGAGGCAGGAGTTATATTGTTCATGATTTAGGTCATTCCTGATTGGGAGGCCTGATTGGCAGGATGGAATGCCTAAGCTTAATCTCTTGTCGCGACGCGGCGATAGTACCAGCCGTCGCGAAGCGATCACGCCTGTTCGACTTGATCGATACAAGCCAATATTTGAGTGACCTGCCCGTCATCAGGCCCAAGCGGGAAGAAACCACGCTCGCGCCGCTTGTACGAATACTCATCGACCATCCCGGCTGCGAGCATGACCGGCATCTTCAACGTGGCGACGCGGGAGCAAGCCGCGATCAACGGCATCGGCTCGAACGGCCAGGGAACTTCGTCGATGCAGCGCCCGGTCGGGTCGGCAGGGCTCATCGCACTTCGCCCCTCGACCAGCCAGGTTCCGCAAAAGCGGTAGCGGAAACGCGTCTCTTCAGGGTCACCCGCGCCGTTTTCAACGTCCAAAACAGCTACGAACGGCGCCACGTCATACAGGTCCATCAACGAAATATCGGACCAACTCGGAAAGCGACGCTCCGCGCGCTGTTCGACCCAATAATCGAGAACCCGTTTAATCCGGGAGCTGCCAATGCCCGCAATCGACGGCGCTTGCGGCGCTCCCTCTCCCCCGTGTTCGCTTGACGGCACACCCTTGGCCCTGACTGCTATTGTGTTCAGACCGTCCCCCGAACGGCGCAAGGATTTCAACACATATCGATCTATTCCGTCAAATTCATCCATGCCCTAATAGCGTAGGCTGTAGCCTGAAAACGCATGAAATTCTAATATGTTATCAAATAACCGCAGTTTTCCTGGATTTACCCAAGGGAGGAAAAGCAACTGATATGAATTTTAGAGACGCCTCACACGAAGACCTCGATCCAATTGTCGCATTACTGGCCGACGATACCCTCGGCCAAACCAGGGAAAGGTACGATTCGCCCCTTCCCGACTGCTACGAAGATGCCTTTCAGGCCATTCAGGCGGACCCGAATTCGCGCTTGTTGGTCGCCACGGATGATGCCGGCGTCATCGGCTGTCTTCAGATCACGATGATTCCCAATCTCAGCCACCAAGGCGGCTGGCGCGCGCTGATCGAGGGCGTGCGCGTCGCGCCCCGCGCCCAAGGCCAGGGGATCGGACGCGCAATGTTCGAGCACGCCATCGAACTGGCCAAGGCAAAGGGCTGCCGGATGGTTCAGCTAACCACGGACCGGGCACGGCCGGACGCCCTGGCGTTTTACGAAAGCCTGGGCTTCACCCATTCCCACGCCGGGATGAAACTGGCCCTGGGCGGAAATTAACCGCCCCAGGGTCCCATTGCGCCGCGTCAGTCGTCCAAAATCCAGGTCCGAACCTCTTTCGAGGCGACCCAGGGCATCACCAGCGCGTCAAACGACTTGAAGTGCGGCATCGCCTTATGAGCAACGAAGGCCGCCTCATCGTCATATATTTCGTAGAGGAACGTAATCGCGGGGTTTTTCGGGTCGCGGCAGACGTCAAATCGCTGACACCCCGGCTCCAGATCGAGAGAGGCCTGCGCGTTCTCCATCATGGCCGGGGCGAAGTCTTCGATGTGCTCCGGTTTGACGACAAATGTGACGGTGACGACGAACATGGTGGAAATCCTTGTTTTCTTCTCAGGTCGGCGCATTCGGCCCGTTGCGGACCGGCTGCGACATCTTGTTACAAAATTCCAAACGCAGCCGCTACGAAACTTGCTAAATTCATTTCTAATGATCGACGACAGAGACTTGGGGGTTTGGGCGTCTTCATCGGGCTGATCGCCGATAACGCAGCGCCGCTCGATCGCCACAAACACCCGCGAGAACACGAACCATGAAACTGCGTACACAGATTATCTTTCTTGCCGCGCTGGCAGTTGCATTGACCGGCGGCTGGTACGCCTGGAGCAGTGCCGCCGATGTAAAGACCGCGAAACCCGCGGCCCGCGGTTCGGGCAGCGGCACGCGCGTTCTGGTCGAACCCGCGAACGCAACCCCGGACAAGGTCGTCGTCCGCGCCATCGGCACGGGCGAGGCCCGGCGCTCGGCCACGATTTATTCCAAGTCTGCCGGCGAAGTCGTCGCCGTCGCCTTCCGTAGCCAGGATCGCGTCAAGGCTGGCCAGGAGCTGTTGCGCCTGGATGACAGCCATCAACAGATTGCCGTCCGCCTGGCCAAGGTCGAGGTTAAGGACGCGACCCGTCAACTGCATCGTCTGGAAAAACTGGCCCCGTCCGGCACCGCGTCTCAGGCCCGCCTGGAAACCGCGCAAACCGCCCTGGAAACCGCAAACCTGCGCCTGGATCAGGCAGAGCAGGACCTGGATGACCGGGTCGTCTACGCCCCGTTCGACGGTGTCGTCGGTCTGACCGACATCGAACGCGGCGACCGCATCACCACCAGCACCCAAATCACCACCCTGGATGACCGCTCTGAAATCCTGGTCGAATTCGATCTGCCCGAAGAATACGCCGGGCGGCTGAAGGTCGGCGACCCAGTCAGCGTTCGCCCCTGGACCATGCCCGACCAACGGTTCGCCGGGACGATCTCGCAGCTCGGCAGCCGGATCGACGTCGTCAGCCGCACCCTGCGGGTCGAAGCCACCATCCCCAATACCGAAGACGTGATCCGCCCAGGCACCTCGTTCGAGGTCGAATTGACCTTTACCGGCAAACCCTATCCGAGTGTGCGCGAAGTCGCCGTGTTGTGGAGCCGCGACGGCGCCTATCTGTGGCGCGCCGTCAGCAAGACCGGTAAGGACGGCAAGGCCCAGGATCGCGCTGAGAAGGTCTTCGTCTCCATCGTCCGCCGCGACCGGGGCCGTATCCTGGTCGACGGCCCGGTCAACGCCGACGACCGCATCATCGTCGAAGGGGTGCAAAGCCTGCGCCCCAACCAGAAGGTCGAGGCCATTCCCTTCGCCTCTTTCTCGCCCGAAGAAGCCGCCGCCGAAAAGCCGAAAAAGAAAAAGGCGACGCAATAGATGAGCCGCTTTTCGGACCTGCCATCGCTATCCGTTCGCCGCCCGACGCTTGTCGTCGTCATGAACCTGTTGATCGTGATCGCCGGTTTGGCGGCGATCATGGGGGTAGAGGTTCGCGAGCTGCCTGACGTCGACCGGCCCATCGTGACCGTGCGAGCCTTTTTCGACGGCGCGTCACCGGAAACCATGGACGCCGAGGTCACCAGCGTGCTGGAAAGCGCGGTCGCCCGCGTGTCCGGCGTGGTCCGCATCGAAGCGGCGAGCGAGGAAAACAACTGCCGCGTCCGCGCCGAATTCTCGCCCGACATGGATCTGGACGTCGCCGCCAATGATATCCGCGAAGCGGTCGCCGGGGTCGAACGACGCCTGCCCGAAGGGGTCGAAGATATTACGGTCGTCAAGGCCGACGCCGACTCTCAACCGATCATCCGCCTGGCCCTGGTTTCGAGCAAACTATCGCAGGAAGACCTGACCCGGATCGCCGAAGACGACGTCTCGCCCGAATTCCTGTCGATCAACGGGGTCGCCTCGGTCGACCTGTTCGGCGATCAGGAACAGGTGCTGCGCATCGTCGCCGACCCGATGAAACTGGCCCGCTACGGCCTGTCCATCGACGACGTCGCCAAAGTTCTGCGCTCGACCCGCCTGGACGTGCCCGCCGGCAGCTTCAAATCCGACGACCAAATGCTGTTGGTCCGTGCCGACGCCTCCGTCTGGGAACCGGAAAAAGTCGAAGACCTTGAACTGCGCAAGGACGTCCGCCTGGGCGACGTGGCGCAGGCTTTCTATGGCCCGGCCGAGGCCGAGGCCTATTCCCTGCTCAACGGCTCGAAAGTCGTGGGGATGGGTATTGTCCGCCGCGCGCAGTCCAACACCATTGCCATTTCCGATGCGGTCAATCTGGCGGTCGAGCGCCTGAACAAGCAGCTCAAGGACGTAAAACTGGTCAAGATTTCCGACGATGCGGAATTTATCCGCTCGTCGGTCAACGAAGTCGTCAGCAGCCTGCTAATCGCCATCGCCGTCGTCGTTGCCGTGATCTTCCTGTTCATGGGCGGCATCCGACCGACCCTGATCCCGACCGTCGCCATTCCCATCGCCATCATCGGCTGCGTCGGCGCGATCTATCTGATGGGCTTTTCCGTCAATATTCTGACCTTGCTGGCGATGGTTCTGGCCACCGGCATGATCGTCGACGACGCCATCGTTGTGCTGGAAAACATTCAGCGCCACCGAACCCTCGGCATGAAATCATATGCCGCCGCCGTCAACGGCACGCGGCAGGTGTTCTTCGCCGTCCTGGCCACGACCGCGACGCTGATTTCCGTGTTCCTGCCGATTGCCTTCCTGCCCTCGACGGCGGGCAAGCTGTTTACCGAGTTCGGTTTCGTCCTGGCCGTGGCGGTGGCGATTTCGTCGTTCGTGTCCCTGTCGCTGGTGCCGATGCTGGCATCGCGCCTACCGGACCGGGGCGACGCCGGGCCAACCAAGCCGCCGCAGGTGTTGATCGACTTCGGCCAGCGGATCAACGCTCTTTACGCCCGGATGTTGGAATTCACCCTGAACGCCCGCGTCCTGATCCTGGGCGGCACCGCGATGTTGGCCGCGACGGCGCTGCTGGTCTATCCGACGATCAAGACCGAACTGCTGCCGCGCGAAGATCGCGGCGCCATCATCGTGATGATGCAGGGCCCCGACGGCGTCGGACTGGATTACATGGACCGCCAGTCGGTCCAGGCCGAAGCCCTGTTGCAGAAGTTGGTCGACAACGGCGAGGCGGAAAGCGTGTTCGCCATCGTCGGCCGTTGGGACCCGAACCGCGTTTACCTGATCGCGCCGCTGAAGCCCTGGGGCGAGCGCAAACGCAGCCAGCAACAGATTGCCAAGGAACTGGCGCCGTCCCTACGCCAAATTCCGGGCTCGACCGCGCATATCCGCACCCCGAACAGCCTGAACCTGCGCCGCGCGGGCGGCAGTGTCGAATTCGTCCTGACCGGCAGCAACTATCGCGACATCGCGGCGGCGGCGTTCGATTTCATGAACGTCATGCGCGAACGCCTGCCCCGGCTGGAAGACCCCGAAGTCGAATTCCAACAGACGCAGCCCCAACTGTCGGTCAAGGTCGACCGCCGCCGGGCCGAGGACCTGGGCGTTCAGGTCGAAGGTATCGTCGACACCCTGCGCGCCATGGTCGCCGGGTTCGAGGTAGCCGAACTGAACGTCAACGACCGGTCGATCCCGGTGATGCTGGAATCCGCCGCCGGGGCGATCAACGATCCGACGGACCTGTATAACCTCTACGTTCCGACCGGCACCGGGCGGCTCGTTCCCCTGTCGTCATTCGTGACCCTGGAAGAAGTCGGCACCGCCGCCGAGTTGGACCGCTCCGGCCAAAAGCGCGCGGTCGAGATCGAGGCCGTATTGCCGCAGGACATGTCCCTTCAGGAAGCGATCGACGGCCTGCAGGCGGTCGCCGATGAAACCCTGCCCCCCGGCATCAGCCTGCGCTTCATCAACGAAGCCGCGACCCTGCAGGACACCAGCAACGAAGTCGCCCTGACCTTCGCCTTTGCAGTGCTGGTCGTGCTGCTGGTTCTGGCGGCGCAGTTCGAAAGCCTGGTCAGCGCCATGGTCATCATCCTGACCGTGCCGTTCGGCCTGGCGGCGGCGGTGTTCGCCCTGAAGCTGTCCGGTGGGACGATCAACATCTACAGCCAGATCGGCCTTGTCATGTTGGTCGGCCTGATGGCCAAGAACGGAATTCTGGTGGTCGAATTCGCCGACCAGCTGCGCGATCGGGGCTTCACCGTGGCCCAGGCGATCCGCCATGCCGCGACCATCCGCCTCAGGCCTGTGATGATGACCATGCTGTCGACCGTCCTGGGCGCGCTGCCGCTGATCCTGGCGACCGGCGCCGGGGCCGAGGCCCGCGCCGCCATCGGCTGGATTGTATTCGGGGGCCTAGGCATTTCGACCGTCTTCACCCTGGTTCTGATCCCGGTGATCTATTCGCTGCTGGCGCCGCTGACGTCCAGCCGCGCCCATGCGGGCGTTCGCCTGGACCGGGAACTGCGCGAGGCCGAAAACGTCGACGCCACGGAAATGCCCGACGAGCGACCCCAAGCCGCTGAATAGGACCGATAAGGGCCCTTTCGGGCACAACTGTCTTTCCGGGCCGGGGATTGCCAATCGCCCCCGAAATCCGCAGATTCCCCCACAACGGAATTTGAGAGGAACCCGCCATGACAACCGCTTCCCCCGTATCGGAAAGCACGGTCCAGGCGCCCATCGTGTTCATGGACCACGCCCAGGACGAAAAACCCCGCGTCCTGATGTCTGCCGATCATGCCCGTCCCAACGAACGGCTGGGCCGCTTCGTCAATCGGACCGTGGCGATCCACGACGCCAGCGCCCTGACCCCGCCCGCCAGCCTGGACGTGCAGGGTTTCGAAATGGCGTCCATGCCCACGGCGATGACCGATTTCTATGACGAAGCCCGGATCGAAGCCGTTTATTACCCCGAGATCGTCGCCTTCCTGAAGCGCGCGACCGGGGCCTCGGACGTCCATATCTTCGACCATACCGTCCGTGTGCAGGACGACGGAAAACGCGAAACCACGGCCAAGCGCCTTCCGGTGCTGATCGCCCATAACGACTACACGGAAACCTCGGGACCCAAGCGGGTGCGCGACGTGATGGCCGCTGCCGATGCCGACCGTTTCCTCGGCCATCGCTTCGCCATGGTCAACGTCTGGCGGTCGATCGGCGCCAGCGCCGACCGCTCGCCCCTGGCCATGGCTGACGCCCGCACCATGCAGAGCGACGATTTCATCGCCACCGATCTGGTCTACCAGGACCGCGTCGGCGAGATTTATCAGAACGCCTTTTCCGAAGGGCAGGATTGGTATTGGTATCCCGGCATGGGTGGTGACGATGTCTTGTTGCTGAAATGCTTCGACACGGCGACCGACGGACGCGCGCGGTTTACCTCGCATACCGGGTTTGAAAACCCGGCCGCCGCCCCCGACACCCCGCCGCGCGAAAGCATCGAAGTCCGCACCATGCTGTCGTTCGCGCCCGCCTAAGTCAGGTTTTTCGGGTGGCGGCGACGGCCCGGCAGGGTCATCGCGGCGACGCCCGCAACGACCAGGGCCATCCCGGCCCAGGCTGTGGGCGACAGGCTTTCGCCCAAGAGCAAGGCCCCGATCCCGACACCGATGGGTACCCGCAGATATCCCTGCGCCGCTGTGCCGATGGATCCCAACGTGCCCAACAGGTGGAAGTAGATGGTGAAGGCCAGGGCCGAGGACAGAACCGACAGGCCCAAAAGGGCCAAGGCTGAGTCTGTCGAGACGTCCAGCGTCCACGGCCGGTCGACGATCAGGCTGAGCGGGATCAACAGCACCGCCCCCGCGACCATCGATCCGGCGGCAGGCATCAACGGATGCATAGACGAAAACCGCCGCCCGAAAACCGCCGCCCCGGCGTAGCAGACCGTCGCCGCGACGATCGCCAATTGCGAGATCAATTCTCGGCTGAGGCCGTTCAACGCATCGGTGCCGATCACCAACACGATCCCGGTGAAACCGAAGCCGACGCCCAGGAATTTGCGCCAAGTTCGCTCGCCCGGGATATTCAGGATCAGCGCCAACAGAAAGACGAAGATCGGCGAGGTCGAATTCAGAATCGCCGCCAGAGAGGCGTCGACCGTCTGTTCCGCCCAGGCGATGGCCGTGAACGGCACCACGCTGTTGAGACAAGCCTGCACCGTGAACGACCGCCACGAAGCCGCATCGCGCGGCAGGCGCACCCCCAACACCACCATTACTGTCATCAGGATCACGCCCGCGATGGCGGTGCGCGCCGCGATCAATGTCACCGGTGGGATGGTTTCGATCCCGACCTTGATGAAGCCGTAGGACGATCCCCAAAGGGTCGCCAGGACCAGCAACAGACCTAGATTCACGGCCAGCCTGCCCCCCGAAAGATGGGCATGGGGATCGGCAGTGGCGGCGGCGGGTTTGGTCATAGGGATGGTCCGTTCCGGTATCGGGCAGGGAAAAATGCTACGATCCACCGCACAGCCGGTCATTGATCGTTACGGCGCGGAACGAAGCATCGACGGATGCAGCCGCCGACGCTCCAGGTTAGGATAACCGCATGACGACGATCAATGCCCTCAACCTGGCCGAAGTCGGCAGCCTGGTCGGTGATGTGGCCCGGGCGCAGATGCTGGTCGCCCTGCTGGACGGGCGGGCCCTGACGGCGGGCGAATTGGCGTGGTGCGCCGGGATCGCCCCGCAAACCGCCAGCGGCCATTTGGGCAAGCTGCACGGCGCGGGACTGCTCGCCATGGAGAAGCAAGGACGGCATCGCTACTTCCGCCTGTCGTCGCCGACCGTGGCCGCGATGCTGGAAAGCATGGGCGTCGTCTGCGCCATCGACACCCCCCGCCGGATCCGGCCCGAAAGCCGCATGGATGTGGATTTGCGCCGGGCGCGAACCTGTTACGACCATCTGGCCGGGATCCTTGGCGTCGCCCTGGCCGATTCCCTGTCGGCCAAGGGAGCCATCGACCTTTCCGGCGACGGCGGCTTGGTGACGGAACGGGGCCGACGGTTCTTGGTCGATTTCGGCATCGCCTTGGACGACCTGGAAAAGCGCAAGCGCTGCTTCTGCCGTCCCTGCCTGGATTGGAGCGAACGACGGCATCACATTGCCGGCGCGGTCGGCGCGGCCCTTGCCGACCGGCTGTTCGGTCTGGGTTGGATCGAGCGGATCAAGGACAGCCGCGCGGTGCGCGTCACCCCGGACGGATGCCGGGGGTTGAAAGATACCTTCGGAATCGACCACCCCGCGTAGGGCTTATATACTCCGGCGATTGTATACAAAAAAATCAACGCCTAGGAGCATCCATCCATGAGATTGAAAGACAAGGTCGCCATCGTCGTCGGTGGCGGGCAACAACCCGGTCAGACCATCGGCAACGGCCGCGCCACGGCCATGCGCTTCGCCCAGGAAGGGGCCACGGTTCTGGTCGTCGATTACGACGAAGGCCGCGCCCAGGAAACCGTCGACCTGATCGAAGCCGAAGGGGGCAAGGCCTCTGCCCTGGCCGCCGACATCGTCAAGGAAGCCGACTGTAAGAAGATTGCCGACACCTGCGTCGAGCGCTATGGCCGGATCGACATCCTGCACAACAACGTCGGCCGCTCCAAAGGCGACCGCGGCACTGTCGAGATGGACGCCGACATGTGGGACGAGCTGTTCGAATTGAACCTCAAATCCATGTTCATGACCATCAAGCACGTCCTGCCGGTAATGCGGAAACAGGGTTCGGGCTCGATCATCAATATTTCCTCGACCTCGTCGCTGTGTTCGCGCGGGACCATCGCCTACAAGACGTCGAAGGGCGCGATCAACACCATGACCCACATGCTGGCCATGGAAAACGCGCCGTTCGGCATTCGCGCCAACGTCATCATTCCGGGCCTGATGGACACCCCGATGGCGATCGAACGCCGGGCCGAAGAACGTGGCGTCGACCGACAGGTCGTGCGTGACGAACGCAATGCCCAGGTGCCGCTCGGCGGCAAGATGGGCACGGCCTGGGACGTCGCCAACGCGGCCCTGTTCCTGGCCTCGGACGAAGCCGGCTACATCACCGGTGTCAAACTGCCGGTCGACGGCGGGGTTTCCTCGCGGATCGGCTGATCAGCTTTCCTTGGGCGCGCCTGGGCGCCTGCGGTCGCTTTGCTGGCGGCGGGGCTCGTCGTCTCGACGATCCTCGTCGCCGCGCCGGTCCTTGCCCGAACGGCGCTCGTCACCCTTGGGCCCATCGGTTCGGCGACGGCGATCCCCTTTGCGCCGCTCCTTTCGCCGCCGGTCGCCTTTGCGGCGGCGGTCGCCCGTGACGACAACGTGCATGACGATCAGCACGGCCAAGGCCAGAACCATTCCGACCACGGCGACGACAATCGTCATCCAACGCCAAAAATGTGACCCGTCGTCGGCGGCAGACGGCGGCGTATCGGGCACGGCCCTGATCCGGGCGGCAACCTCCGCCGCCAGGTTCGGGCGTTGCAGGGGCGATGCCTGGGGCACGTATGGCCCCGGATCGGGGAAGGTATAGCTACCGGAGCACAACCTTTTGAGAGATGCCGGGTCAGGTAGTGTCAGGCCTACAATCGGCGCCCCACCTGCCCCGCGATGGAGGGCGTCATAGGACATGCCCAGTTTCGAGCCGTCCTGGCGGATCATTTCGAACGACACGTCGTCGACGGTGCCGTTGTTATCCGTATCCAAGGTATAGGCGCGGCCGAGCCGAAAGGGCACCTCATCAATTAAAACCCAACCCGGGCTCCACAGATCGGCGATTTTCGGGGAACAGGTCGGCGCGGGCCCTTGGGCGAATGCCGGCAGAACTGGCCCTAGGGACAGGCAAAACAGCACCCCGACCGCGATGGCCAGGCCCGCGGCCCTGAGAACGAACGACGAAACGGTGCGCGTCATCACGGTCGACGCCATGGCAGCCCTCCCGGTTCTACTGCCTCAAGAACGCCGCGCGGCCCCGGCCCGGTGTTTCCCCGGCATTAGACGGACCATTCAACCGAAAGAGGAATCGGCGGCGCGAACAAAAGCATAATGCACCCGCCGACTTCGCCAAAAGGAAATCAGATCAAGGGGTTCCGCCCAGACAATCGGCCAGGGAGGTCAGATTGGCCGTCATCATCTGCCGATAAAGGTTCGGCCCCGGCGCCAACTGGTTGCCCAAGGGGTCCAGCACGCCGACCCGGGCCTGCGTTCCTTCGATCAAGGTATCGGTCAGGCGCGACGAAAACTGCGGCTCAGTAAACAGGCAGGCGACGTTCATGTGGCGGATGCGATCCCGCAGTTCAGCGATATGCCGGGCACCGGACGGCCGGTCCGGGTCAATCGCCAATACACCGGCTGTATGCAAGCCGAACCGCTTTTCCAGATACTGGTAGGCATCATGAAAGACGACGAAGGGCCGGTCCTTGACCCGAGCGAGGCGCGCCTGAAATTCCTTCGTCATCGCGGCCAGACCGGCGGTCGCGGCTTCGGCATTCGCCTTAAACCGGTCGGCATTCGCCGGATCGGCCTGCGCCAGGGTCTTGGCGATAGCAGCGACCATCGCCTGGGCATTGACGGGGTCCAGCCAGTAATGAGGGTCTTCACCGGCTAATCCATGGTCATGGCCATGGTCGTGCCCATGATCATGGCCTTCGCCCAACCGACGCGCCGGATAACGCACCAAGGCCTGCTCGGCTGCCAGGGTCACCACCCGCGCTTTTTGCGCCAGGGTTGCGACCGGCTTTGCCAGGGCCGTTTCGAGGGCAGGACCGACCCAGATGACGACCTCGGCATCGGCCAGCATCCGCGCCTGCGAGGGGGTCAGGGAAAACCCATGGGGCGACGTTCCAGCGGGAACCAGCAAACGTGGCGAACCGACACTTGCCATGACCTGCGCCACCAAGGAATGGATCGGCGGGATCGAGGCCGTTACCCGCACCTCGGCCACTGCCGCCTGGGCCGAAAGCAGAACGACCGTCAACGCCAAGGCCAACGCAGCGATTAGAATACGCGCCCGCGCGGCGGCATGATTGACAACTGCGCCCATTCGGCTACCTTCCCCGATCCATATCTAAATGTTATATTGTAACGCTTACGAGGGCCGGAGACTTACACGATCCGGACCCGGCACGCAAACCCAAGATCGAAACAAGATCGGACCGACCGGCTATCCCATGGATGCACCCGCCGCCAATATCGCAGCGCACCAGCCCGCGCAGTCTGCCGAGACCGGCGCCGTTCTGGTCCGGGCCGAAGGCATCGGCATTCGGCGCAGCCGCCGTTGGCTGATCCGAGGGGTCGATCTGACCCTGCATCGCGGCGAGATCGTGACCCTGATCGGCCCCAACGGCAGCGGCAAATCGACCACGGCCAAGGCCGTGTTGGGCCTGATCGATCCGGACCAGGGCAGGATCGAGCGCGCCCCGAACCTGCGCGTCGGCTATGTGCCGCAACGCCTGATGATCGATGACACCCTGCCCTTTACCGTGCGCCGTCTGATGACCATGACCGGCCCGGCGGGCGACGACGCCATCGCCCTGGCGCTGGATCGCGCCGGGATCGGACATTTGGCCGATGCGGCGGTGCAGCGCCTGTCCGGCGGGGAGTTCCAGCGCGCCTTGATGGCGCGGGCAATCCTGCGCCGCCCCGACCTATTGGTCCTGGACGAACCGGTCCAGGGCGTCGACTTCGCGGGCGAGGTCGCGTTGTACGAACTGATCCAATCGATCCGCGACGAATTGGGCTGCGCGATCCTGCTGGTTTCTCACGACCTGCACTTCGTCATGGCCCAGACCGACCGGGTGCTTTGCCTGAACCAACATGTGTGCTGCGCCGGAACGCCGCAGTCGGTCGCCGCCGACCCGGAGTACCGCCGCCTGTTCGGTCCCCGCGCGGTCGAGGCCCTGGCCGTCTACGAACACCATCACGATCACGCCCATGGCCTGCATGGCGAAGTCATTCCCCTGGACAAACACGGCGACCCGCACGCCCATAGCCATGGCGACGGCGCGGTCTGTCATCAGCACCACCATTCACATACCCCCACACCCGAAGACAGCGATCTGCCGCGTGACCCCGGTCATCCGGCCAACCCGGCGGCGGCAACCGATGGTCAGTGATTTCATCCTGCGCGCGGCTTTGGCCGGGATCGGCGTCGCCCTGGTCGCGGCCCCCTTGGGCTGTTTCGTGGTGTGGCGGCGGATGGCCTATTTCGGCGACACCATGGCCCATTCGGCCCTGTTGGGCGCGGCGGCGGCGATCGCCTTCGACATCGACGCGACCCTGGGCGTGTTCACGGTCGCGGTCCTGGTCGCCCTGGCCTTGTTGGCGTTGGAACGGCGCGGCGGGCTTGCGACCGATACGCTGTTGGGGTTGCTGTCCCATTCGGCCCTGGCCATCGGCTTGGTCGTCATGGGCTTCATGACCGGCTTGCGCCTGGACCTGTTCGGCTATCTGTTCGGCGACATTCTGGCCGTCGGCACGGAAGACCTGATCCTAATCTGGGGCGGCGGATTGGTGATCGTCGCGATCCTGATCAAGATTTGGCGCCCCCTGTTGGCCGCGACCGTAGCCCCGGACGTGGCCGCCGCCGAAGGCATGAAGCCCGCGCGCCAACGCCTGATCTTCATGCTGCTGTTGGCCGGGGTGATCGCCATCGCCATGAAGATCGTCGGGATCCTGCTGATCACCGCCCTGCTGATCATTCCCGCCGCCGCTGCGCGACGCATTGCCAACACGCCGGAAACCATGGCCATGACCGCCGCCGGGATCGGCGCGCTGGCCGTTGCCCTGGGCCTAGGGGCCGCGGTTTCCGCCGACACCCCCGCCGGCCCGACCATCGTGGTCGCGGCGCTGGTGCTGTTCCTGGCCGGTCTGCTACCTTGGAAAGGCTTAACGGCAGGCGGAGAAACGAACAATGGCTAAGGCTGCGGCGGAAAGCCCATCCCTGACCCGGAACCAGGACACGGTTCTGTCCGCCTTGCAAGGCACGGACAAACCGCTGACGGCCTACGAAATTCTCAACCTGCCGAACATCCGCAAGGCCGGGATGAAGGCCCCCCTGACCATCTACCGCGCCTTGGACAAGCTGATCTCTTTGGGTCTGGCCCACCGGATCGAAAGCCTGAACGCCTTCGTTCATTGCGATCACGGGCCCCATGACCATGCCACCGGATTTCTGATCTGCACCGATTGCGGCCGCACGATGGAGGTTCACCTGGATGCCTGCGAAAAGCATCTGGCCGGACGGGCCCGCGAGCAGGGCTTTACCGTCGACGACGTCAAAGTGGAAATGAAGGGCCGTTGCCCCGATTGCGCCCGCCGGGCCGCCGCGTCCTAATCCGCCGCCAATTTGGATAAATCATCCACGACCCTGGCCGTCACACCGGCCCAATCGCCGCGCCGTTCCTGACGATACAGGCGCAGGCTGTCGTTCCAGGCCGTCCGATCCCCATCCGGGCCCCAACGCCAGTCCGGTACTTTCGGCAACAAGCCCCAGGCCGGGCACCCCATGGCCCCGGCCAGATGCAGGACCGAGGTATCGGCGCTGATCACAAGGTCCAGCCCCGCGACCACCGCCGCCGTGTCGGCATAGGAAGCCAAGCTCGGGCTTTCGGCGAAGACCTGCGGGCGTTCGGCCAGCATCGCCGCATCGTCGGGACGCAAGCCGACCTGTAGATTGACGAAGCGCACCCCCGAGACCGCCAGCACCGGCGCAAGGTCGGCGAGGCGAAGGCTTCGTTCTCGATCACGGCGGTGGGTTGGATTCCCGGCCCAAGCCAAGCCAACCCGGAACCCATCGCCTGCCGCAACGGTCGGCGCCTTCAAATAGGCTGCGCCGGTCAGATCGTCGGGGCCGATGCTCAACGCGGCCCCCAAGCTCATCATCGGGCACCACAGCGGCGCGGACGCATCGCCATCCGCGATCTCGGCGTCCCAACCCTGGGCCGCGAACAAATCCCGCAGCGGGGCGGGTGTGGCCAGGACCGGGCGTCCACCCCGCGCAATGACCAGCGGAATGAACCGGGCGAACTGAATGAAATCGCCGAAGCCTTGTTCCGGCACCAGCAACACCCGCTCGCCCGATAGCGGCTCACCCGCCCAAAGGCGCGCGCCCGGAGGCGGCTGGATGGATTGGAAAGCAAGGCGCGCTTCGTACATCGGCCACCCGGCGGCGTAGTCACCGTCCAGCAGGTACAGGATCGAGCGGTTGAAACGGGTTCGAGGATCCTGCGGGTCCAGGGACAAGGCTTTATCCAACGCGGCCGCGCCGGCTGCATACAGGCCCAGGTCCGTGCAGGCGATACCCAGGTTGCACCAGGCGGCGGCGAAGCCAGGGTCCGATGCCGTCGCCCGTCGATGCAGATCGGCGGCCCCTTCGTAATCGCCCAGGCGATGCCGCGCGATGCCCAGACCGTCCAGGGCACGCGCGTTCTGCGGGTCACGTGCCAGGACCGCCTGAAACTCCTGCGCCGCCTGGTCCGGCGCTTCGTCGGCCAGCATCGACCGGCCCAGGTTGTTTCGGACCATGACCTCGTCCGGCATCAGATCGGCCAGCGTTTGCAGATAAGGCCGCGCCCCGGCGATGTCATTCACCGCGAAACGCAGGTTGGTCAGGATCATCAAAGCCCCGACGTGGCCCGGGTCGGCAGCCAATACCTGTTCGCTCAGAGCCTGCGCCGCTGCGCCATCGCCGCCGCGCCATGCGGCCTCGGCCTGGGCGAAAAGTTGCTCCGTATCCGCCACCTAGAAGGCTTCCACCCAGGGGCGCAATTCGACCTCCCAGGTCCAGGCCGAGCGCGGCTGGTTCAAGATCGCCATATAGGTTTCGGCGATGGCGTCGGGCTCCAGCCATTTGTCCAGTGTTTCCGGCGAATTCTGTCGGCCTTCGCGATGCTCCGCGGCGATACCGCCGTCGATCACGAAATGAGCGACATGGATACCCTGCGGATGCAGTTCGCGGGCGAGGCTCTGCGCTAGGCCACGCAAAGCGAACTTGCCCATGGCGAAGCTGGATGAACGGGGATAGCCCTTCACGCTGGCCGAAGCGCCGGTAAAGAAGATCGCCCCCGAACCTTTAGGCAGCATGCATTTGGCCGCCTGCTGGGCGACCAGAAATCCGCCGAAGGCCAAGACCTGGATGGCCTGACGGACCGCTTCCGGGTCCAACTCGGTCACCGGGCCAGGCACTCGGTAGGATGCATTGTAAAGGACGAAGGTCGGCGCCCCGCCATCCCGTTCCAGTTCCGCGAACAGACCCGCGACCTGATCCGGGTCGCTCGCATCGCAGGCGTGGGCCCGCGCGCCGATATCGTCGCACAGACCCCGTAGCTTGCCCGCATCGCGCGCCGCCAGGTCGACCGCCCAACCAGCTGCCGTCAGGCGTCGCGCCACGGCGGCGCTCAGCCCCGGGCCGGCACCCACGATCAAGGCGCGGCCCGGCGTCACGAGGTGCCTCCAGTAAGGCAATCAGCAAGGCAATCAGCGTGAAAATTCAACATGTCGGTTTCGTCCTCCCACGGGCGGCATGTCCCCCTACCTTATGCCGTCGCAGGTTGGGATCGCAATTTTTCCATGGCGGAGCATGCCGCCTCGGCGGTTGTACCGGCCCCTGGCCTGACATAGAAAGAAGGCCAAGGAGAACAAGCATGTCCCAAGGTTTGAAAACCGTCGTTGTGATTCCCGCCCGTTGGGGGTCGACCCGTTTCCCCGGAAAGCCGCTGGCCCCCGTCGCCGGCGTTCCCATGGTGCAGCGCGTCTGGGCCCTGGCGCTGGCCGCCGAGGGCGTCGACAGCGTGTGCATCGCGACCGACGACGACCGCATCGCCGAAGCCGCCGAAGCCTTCGGCGCGGAAGCGGTCATGACCCCGGCGGAATGCCGCAACGGGACCGAGCGCGCCCATGCCGCCGCCGCCGCCATGGCGACCCCGCCGGACGTGATCATCAACCTGCAGGGCGACGCCGTTCTGACCCCGCCTTGGGTCGTCGGCGCGGTGGCCCAGGCCTTCGCCGACCCGGACGTCAAAATCGCCACCCCGGCGGTCGCCCTGGATGACGGGCAATTAGCGGCCCTGGAGGAACACAAGAAGACCAGCCCCGCCAGCGGCACGACGGTGGTGCTCGATACCAAGTTCAACGCCCTTTATTTCTCGAAAGCCGTGATCCCGTTCCGTCGCCGCGCCGAAGCCCCCGTCTATCGCCACATCGGCATTTACGGTTATCGCCGCGACACCCTGGCCGACTTAGTCGCCCTGCCCGAAGGGGTGCTTGAGCGGACCGAGGGATTGGAGCAGCTGCGCGCCCTGGAAAACGGCATTCCCATCCGCGTCGTACCGGTCGACTATCGGGGGCGGACGCATTGGTCCGTCGATAGCCCCGCCGACCAAGCCGCCGCCGAGAAGCTGATCCTCAGCGAAGGCGAGCTGCTGACCGCCTACGACGGCACGGGATCCGCGCGCTGATGAAGCTGCTGCTTGTCCGTCACGGCAATACCTTCACCAGCGATCAAACGCCGGTGCGCGTCGGCGCCAACGAAGATTTGTCCCTGACCGACGAAGGCGAGAACCAGGCCCGCACGATGGCCACAGCCCTGAAGACTGCGGGGATCAAACCGGACCTATTCATCGCCGGACCGTTGCAGCGAACGCGCCGCCACGCGACCCTGATCCGCGAAGGATTGGAGTTGCCGAACGCCGCCGAGATCGAGATCGACCGCAGGTTAACGGAAATCGATTATGGCTCCTGGGGCGGTTTGAGCGACGCCGAAATCGTCGCCCGTTTCGGCCCCGAGGCCGAACGTGAGCTTCAAGCCTGGGAAAAGGAAAGCCGATGGCCAACGGCGACGGCGACTTGGTCGCCCGGCGGCAAGGCCGTCACGGCGAACGTGGCCGACCTGACCGCCGAACTTGCGGATCGGCTTCCGCCGGATGGCATCGCGATGGTTTGTTCGTCGAACGGAATTCTGCGCTACTTCCTGGAGATGACGGCAGAGGGGCTGGCCGCGCATCAGGCTGCAGGGCGCGCCAAGATGTCGACCGGCGCGGCGTCGCTATTGCGGATCGATCAGGGCCGAGCCGATGTTTTATTCTGGAACCTCAAAGCAGGACAGCCGGTCCCGACGGCAGGTGATTGAACACCCACCGCCGGGCCGGGAAATCCGGTCACCCTGAAATCGTTATTTCTTGGATTTTTTGGCGGCAGCCTTTTTCGGCTTGGCCGCGGCCTTTTTCGGTGCAGGCTTGGCAGCGGCTTTCTTGGCCGCGGGCTTTTTGGCTGCGGGCTTTGCCGCTGCTTTCTTGGCAGCAGGCTTCTTAGCCGCAGGCTTGGCAGCCGCCTTCTTTGCAGCAGGCTTCTTGGCCGCGGGTTTCTTCGCGGCCGGTTTCGCCGCGACCTTCTTCGCCGCGGGCTTGGCCGCTGCTTTCTTGGCCGCTGCTTTCTTGGCCGCAGGCTTCTTAGCCGCGGGCTTCTTAGCGACCGGCTTCTTCACCGCCGCTTTTTTCGCGGCAGGCTTCGCCGCCGTTTTGGCCGCCGGTTTAGCTGCTACGGTTTTTTTCGCAGCGGGCTTCTTGGCGGCAGGCTTCTTGGCAGCAGGCTTCGCCGCAGGCTTTTTCGCAATGGGTTTCGCCGCGGGCGCCTTTGCAGCGCGCTTGGCCGCTGCGATCACCGCCTTGGCCCTGGCGGGGCCGAAGCCGCTCAACGCACCGATCGCCGTCGGCGCTGCCGCCGCAACGGCGTCAACTGTCTTAAAACCACCTTTGGTTAGAACCGCAGCAGCGGCAGGACCGATTCCAGTGATATCGGTCAATTGTGGCCCAGCCATAAGTAAGCCCCCTTTGTTGGTTGAACTCGACAAAGAGTACTCGTCTGCATACGTATTTGAATATGACTTTTTTATAAGTTACCGCATAAATAGATATTTTCCGGATGCGGCCCTGAATCCGGTTTTCATTTGCACGGTCAATAGCCTGCGACTCGGCGAACCGGGAACACCGATGATCATGCAGCAAAAGGGAAAATCAGCGGCCTGTGAGGTCAGGCCTGTGACGTCAGGCCCGGCTGAGGATCAGGATCAGAATGGCGGCGATGATCAGGCCGATGCCGATCACTTCCAGACGGGTGACCTTTTCCTTGAAGAAGAAAATCGACGCCGCGAAAGTGAAGACCAATTCGATCTGACCGAGCGCCCGCACATAGGCCGCGTTCTGCATGGTGAAGGCCAGGAACCAAGCGACGGACCCGGCCATCCCGACAGCGCCGACAGCCGCCGACCATTTCCAATGGACGAACACGGCCTTCAGCGTCGGAGCTTCCTTCCACGCAATGTAGCTGCCCATGGCGACGGTTTGGATCGCCAACGACACCGCCAGGGTGAAGGCGACCGTCATCGCCAGGTCATCCCATTTCAACGACAGCGCCGCCCCCCGGAAGAACACCACCGACGCCCCCAGGAACGCGCCGCAGACCAATCCGATCAGCGTCGGCTTTTCCGTCACCCCCGCAACAAGGGCGGACAACGAAACCTTTGACTGTCCCGCCGACAACACGACGACGCCGACACCCGCCAGGGCGATTGCCGCGGCGGCCATGGCCGTGACCGTATCGCCAAGGATCAAGAAGCCCAAGATCGCGACCTGGAAGACCTCGGTCTTGGAGAACGTGGTGCCGACGGCGAAATTGCGAAACTGAAAGAGGTGCAGCAGCAAGACCGTGAAGATGATCTGACTGGCCCCACCCAGAACGCAATACATCAGGAAGGTGTTGTTGAACTCGGGAAACGCCTTTTCACCGAAGGTATGCAGCGCCCATAGGTAAACGACCGAGAACGGCAGAGCGTAAAGGAACCTGACATATGCCGCCCCAAGGGTCGAAAGCCGCCCCTTCAAATGTTTCTGCAATGCGGAGCGGGCATTCTGAAGGAATGCCGCCAGAACGGTAATCGGGATCCAGAGTTCCATGGAAAGTAGGCCTAGCTGCGGTTGGGGAAACCATCTTTACCCCCTTTAACAAGGATGGAAAGTACTCTTTCCATTTTGACGGACTCACAACTCCCGAACTTTTCTCGACTGAAAGTAAGGCCAAATAAGATATGTCTAATTATGACACTTATATGATTTTACATATAATTTTATTGCTAGTTTGCATAAAATAGTGATAATCAATCGCATGTTGCGCCTGCGAAATCATAAAGAGTAATGCAGGAGTACATGAGCCCCCAGACAAAGGGGGCAACCGTTTCAAAGGGTACTGACACCGTTCCGAAGGCGCGACCCTATGGGGGGGAGTTGCCGCCGGATCCTTGCGAAGTGGAATGGAGCATGGCCGCTTTAAGCGTTTTCAAAAGTCTTCCGACGTCCGTCATCCGCGCACCCGCAGCCCAGTACAGTGCGAGGACAGATCATGCCAACGCCTGATCTCGTCGTCTTACGGTCGAAAAACGACCCGGATCTGTACATCATCACGGAACGAAGCCGATATCGCGCGGCGGTCGATACATTTCATGACAGCGACCCCGACGATAGCCTGCTTCATGTCCAACCTGATCGGGCGGAAGGCATTCTTCGCGGCATCGTCAATCTGACCGCTGTCGTCGATACCATCGCGGTGAAAGGCTTGTACCGACACCGCACAGGATAAGACGCAGACCAAGGAGGACGTCGATCCAGCCGGAGTACCTTTGAGGGAAGGGGGGGCACGATCGAGGATGTCTTTTCGTGAAGTTCTACAAGAGCCTTGCCATCGCCGGAGGAATGACCGGCGCTGTGCTAGGCGCGGTCGTGTTGACGGGCTTGATGACGAATGATCAGGTCTCCATCGACAGCATCGGCGCCGGGCAACCACAAAACCTTCGCATTCAAACGATCCCCATACGCCTGGGCGGATACGGCCTGAAGCGTAAAGGAGAGGCCGCGAGCGAGATCGTCCTTCTGTCGATTGCGCTCCGCGTCAACAGCCCGCAAGACAAGCAAATCGTCTGCCGGTTGGCGCCGCGGCTGATCGCAACGGTCACCCAGGATGTCGGCCTGCGCTACGAAGATTCCGAAACACTGCAGGCCGACCTGCAAGCCGCCCTGCCCCGCCACCTTCGGACCCGCTTCAATCACGCCCTCAAGGGGAACCTGATCCAGGGCGTCATCATCAAACGCGTGCCTCCCGGATCGCCGCCGCCACGCAGTTCGTGCTGATCTTTCCGTGCGCCGTCCGTGCCGCGCGTTTGCGGACCGATGCGCCGGGTGATATCTGTTGATGCAATAAAACAAATCAACAGAGGGAGCATCCAACCCATGAACGGGTCGGAAGACATCTTTGACCGCGACCTGGGCCCCACGCCCGCCAATCATCAACCGCAGACCCCCTTGTCATTCTTGTCTTGGGCGGCATCGGTCTATCCGGAGCGCACCGCGGCCATTCATGGCCAGCGCCGAATTTCCTATGGCGAGATGATGGCCCGCTGCCGCCGGCTGGCCGGGGCCCTGGCGGCGCGCGGCATCGGGCGGGGAGACGCCGTCTCGGTCATGGGCGCGAATACGCCCGAATTGCTGGAATGCCACTTTGGCGTGCCGCTGTCCGGGGCGGTGCTGAACGCGCTGAACACGCGCCTCGACGCAGCGAACATTGCGTTCATATTGGAACATGCGGAAAGCAAGCTGCTGTTGACCGACCGGGAACACGCCCCGGTGATCAAGGAAGCGCTGGCCAAGCTCGGCCGCAAAATCCCGGTGGTCGACATCGACGATCCGGAAACCGAAGCCCAGGGCGGCACCCGGGGCGAGCACCTGGGCGAGATGGATTATGAAGCCTTGTTGGCGACGGGCGATCCGGACTTCCCCTATCTTCCGCCCGACGACGAGTGGCAGGCCATCAGCCTGAACTATACTTCGGGCACCACCGGCAACCCGAAAGGCGTGGTCTACCACCACCGCGGGGCCTTTATCACCGCCATGGGCGGGGCCCTGGTGTCGAAGCTCGACCGCCATTCGCGCTATCTCTGGACCCTGCCGATGTTCCATTGCAACGGCTGGAGCTACCCCTGGTCGGTTACCGCGGCGGCGGGCGCGCATGTTTGCCTGCGCCGGGGCGACCCGGCCCTGATCTTCCCGATGATCGCCGAGCATGGCGTGACCCATATGTGTGGTGCTCCGATCGTCCTGAACATGCTGATCCATGCCCCGGACGAGGTAAAAACCGAATTCGCGCAACAGGTGCAGGTCTTCACCGGTGGTGCCGCGCCGCCAAGCGCCGTGATCGAAGGCATGGAGAAGATGGGCTTCAACGTGACCCATCTGTACGGCCTGACGGAATCCTACGGCCCCTCGACCTATTGCGCCTGGCAGGACGACTGGGACGGTCTGAGCCGCGACCAGCAGGCGGCCAAGATCGGGCGCGCCGGGGTGCGTTATCCCTCGGTGTTCGATCAGACCGTGATGAACCCGGATACCATGCAGCCCGTTCCCGCCGACGGAGAAACGATGGGCGAGATCATGCTGCGCGGCAATACCATCATGAAGGGCTACCTAAAAAATCCTGAAGCGACCGAGGCCGCGTTCAAGGGCGGCTGGTTCCATACCGGCGACCTGGCGGTGCTGCACCCGGACGGTTATGTCGAGATCAAGGACCGGTCCAAGGACATCATCATTTCCGGCGGCGAAAACATCTCGTCCCTGGAAATCGAAGAATGCCTCTACAAGCACCCACAAGTCATGGAAGCCGCCGTCGTCGCCAAACCGGACGACAAATGGGGCGAGACGCCCTGCGCCTTCGTGACCCTGAAGCCCGGCGCGGAAGACACCGTCGATGCACGCTCGATCATCGATTGGTGCCGATCCCATATGGCCCACTTCAAGGCGCCGCGCCATGTCGTGTTCGGCCCCTTGCCGAAAACATCGACCGGCAAAATCCAGAAATTCGTCCTGCGCGACCGCGCCACTGCCCCCGACCCCCAATCCGCCTCGGAGACCGCCCAATGACCAGCCCCTTCCGCAACGATCTTCTGTCCGACCGCGTCGCCGTGGTGACCGGCGCCTCGTCAGGTCTGGGCCGTCACTTCGCCGAGGTCCTGGCCGCCCATGGCGCGGCCGTGGCCTGCTGCGCGCGGCGGCGGGAAAAGCTGACGGAAGTCGTCGACGCCATCACGGAAGCGGGCGGACAGGCCCTGGCCGTGGAAATGGACGTGACCGACCGGGATTCCGTGGCCGATGCCTTCGAGACGGCGGACCGCGCCCTGGGGCAGGTCACGATCCTGATCAACAATGCGGGCATGGCCTCGACCGACCGGTCCATCGATCTGGATCCGGAAACCTGGGACCGGGTCATGACCACCAACCTGACCGGGGCTTGGACCGTGGCCCAACGCGCCGCGCGGGACATGGTCGCGGCGGATAAGTCGGGCACGATCGTCAATATCGCCTCGATTCTGGGGCTGCGTCAGGCCGGCGGGGTCCTGCCCTATGCCGTGTCGAAGGCCGGCCTGGTGCAAATGACCAAATCCCTGGCGCTGGAATGGGCGCGTCACGGCATTCGGGTCAACGCCATCGCGCCCGGCTATATCGAGACCGATTTGAATCGTGAATTCTTGGAGAGCGAGCCGGGCCAAACCCTGATGAAACGCATTCCGCAACGCCGGTTCGGCAAGCAGGAAGACCTGGACGGCGTGTTGTTGCTATTGGCGTCGGAAGCGTCCGGATTCATGACCGGCGAAGTGGTGGCCGTGGACGGCGGCCACTTGGTAAATACCCTCTAGCCGCCCGAGCCCCCGACAGAAGCAGCGGCGTTATGCCGCCGCACCCATGGCGTTCGCTTCGTCCGCCGCTTTCTGCATCGATGCCGACATTTCGTTGGCGACGACGCTCTGCTCTTCGACCGCCGCGGCGGTCGAACTGACGTATTCGCGGACGCCTTCGATCCCTTGTTTGATCGCCTCGAGCGCGGCGACGACATCCGTTGAAACCGAAAGCATATTCGTGACCTCGGAAGAAATCTCATCGGTCGCTTTCCGCGCCTGGGTCGCGAGGTTCTTGACCTCGTTGGCAACGACCGCAAACCCCTTGCCTGCCTCGCCAGCACGGGCGGATTCGATGGTCGCGTTCAAGGCCAGCAGGTTGATCTGTCCAGTAATCTCCGCGATCACATCGATGATCCCGCCCATGGATTTCGCCGCCTGATCCAACCGCTGCGTCGATTGATCGGCCAGCATCGCCCGGTTGAAGGTATCGTCGGCAACCTCGCGGGATTTGGTCATGCTTTGGGAGATTTCCCGGACCGAGACATTCAATTCCTCGGCCCCAGCGGCGGTGTTTTCCATCAAATCTCGGACGTGTTCCGCCTTTTTCCGCGCCAGTACGGCCTGCGTCACGTCGGAGGCGAACTTCACCACCTTGTAGGGTCGGCCCTTCATGTCCAGGATCGGGTTGTAGGAGGCCTGAATCCAGACCTCGCGCCCGCCCTTGCCGACGCGCTTGAATTCCCCGGCCTGATACTGGCCGGCAGCGAGCCTTTCCCAGAACTCCCGATAGCTTTGGCCGTCACGCTGTTCCGCATCGACGAACATCGAATGATGCCGCCCCTTGATCTCTTCCAGGCTGTACCCCAGGGCATTCAGAAAGTTCGAATTGGCGGTAATGATCGTGCCGTCCAATTCGAATTCGATCACGGCCTGGGCCTTGCCAATGGCGTCGATCTGGCCGGTGAAGTCCGCCGTGCGCAGCTTTTCCGCTGTCACGTCAGAAGCGAACTTCACGACCTTGTAAGGACGCCCGTTCATATCCAGAATCGGGTTGTAGGAGGCCTGAATCCAGACGTCACGGCCGTTCTTGCCGATCCGGTGGAATTCTCCCGCCTGATGGATGCCTTGTCTGAGTTTTTCCCAGAACGCGGCATATTCAGGCGATTTCCTCATCCCCTCATCGACGAACAAGGAATGGTGCTGTCCCTGTAGTTCTTCCAGCGAATACCCCATGACATCCAGGAATTTCGAATTGGCGGCAATGATCGAACCGTCCATTTCGAACTCGATCACGACCTGAGATTTGCCGATGGCGTCAATCTGACCAGTCACGTCGGCCCGGCGCAGCTTTTCCTCGGTCGCGTCCGTCGCGCACTTGATAACCTTGAGCAATCGTCCGGACTTATCCATGACCGGGTTGTAAGAAGCCTGAAGCCAGATCTCGCGCCCGCCCTTTCCGATACGCTTGAACTCGGCGGCATGGAATTCCCCAGCGGCCAACTTCTTCCAAAATTCCTGGTACTCGGACCCGTCGCGTTCAGCAGGATCGACGAACATCGAATGGTGCTTCCCCTTGATCTCATCAAGGGTGTAACCCATCACGCGGAGAAAGTTGGGATTTGCCGAGATGACTTTTCCATCCGGCGAAAATTCGATGATCGCCGTCGAGTTGCCGATCGCCCGCAAGGAAGCGGTGGCGTCAGCGGCAAGGTCTACCTTCTTGGCGAAGAATTTGGTCAGCATGGTCGAAACTCCAATCTGGATGCACCGCACCGATAGGAGCAACAACCATGCCAGAGCGGACTAAAATTCGTCCGTACCGACTTTAGGCATAGTTGTTAAAACGGTCGCGTTCGACATCAATCGACCAATCGAATTCGACGGCGAAACCGTTGTCGAACACCCGCACCACACGGCCCGGCACATGGGCGCGACCGCGGATCACCAGCAGGATCTCTTCATCGAGTTGGATAGGGTCCTCCGCGGACACCACCCCATCGGGATAAACGACCGAGGCCCCGCCGACCGACATGTCGCGTAATTGCGCACCCCGGTGCAAGCCGGCGCAGGAAACCTCCACCTCGACCTCGCCGTGCACGGCAGATCGTGGGTTTTTCCGAAAATCTTTATGTTCGTTCAAGATCATGGCGGGTACCTTTGAAATTGATCACCCCGCCCCCAAGAGCTGTTTTTTATTCAATTAAGCAAATGATGGGCCAACATCCTGATCGCATCCTGACAACTTGGTTTTTTCCGACGGATATCGAAGGAATCCTTGGCGGAGGCTTCCGGTTTTTTCGCCAAATCTGCTACTCTCCCGGCCCCGACCGCGGGCAAGAACCGCACGACATTGTGCAGAATGACAGGAAACAGCCTTTATGGACTTCAATCTGACACCCGAAGTGGATGAAACGCGTCAAGCCATTCGCCGCTTCGTCGCCGAAAACCTACTTCCCCTTGAATCCGATCCGTCCAGCTTCGACGAACACGAGAATATCCGCCTGGACCTGCTGGAAACCATGCGCGCCAAGGCCCGGGAACAAGGCCTGTGGTCGCTGTCCATGCCGGTGGCGCGCGGTGGGCGCGGGTTCGACACGGTCGGCATGGCCGCCTGTTACGAGGAAATGAACCGCTCGATCTTCGGCCCGGTGGTGTTCAACGCCGCCGCCCCCGACGACGGCAATATGTATGTTTTGAACAAGGTCGCGACCGACGCGCAAAAGGAAAAGTGGCTGCAGCCGATCATCGACGGCAAGGTCCGGTCCTCGATCGTCATGACCGAACCGGCCCCCGGGGCCGGGTCCGATCCGTCCGGGATGATGAAGACCCGCGCCGAAAAGAAAGGCGACACCTGGGTCGTGCATGGCCACAAATGGTTCATCACCGGGGCCGGCGTGGCCGATCACTTCATCCTGCTGGCGCGGACGTCCGACGACGCGCGCCGCAACCTGACGGCCTTCCTGTTTCATAAGGACCAGCCGGGATGGGAAATCGTCCGCCGCGTCCCGATCATGGGCCCGGAAGAACACGGCGGCCATTGCGAGCTGAAGTTCGACGGCCTGGAAATTCCCGACGAAAACCGCCTGATGGGTGTCGGCGAAGGCATGAAATGCGTGCAGATCCGCCTGGGCACGGCGCGACTGACCCATTGCATGCGCTGGCTGGGCCTGGCCAAGCGGTCGCTGGAAATCGCCGATGAATACATTTCCGAACGCGAAGCCTTCGGCACCCGTCTGGCCGACCGCGAAAGCGTGCAGTTGCTGTTGGGCGACGCGGCCAAGGAAATCCAGATCGGCCGCATGTTGACCATGCACGCCGCCTGGACCCTGGACCAGGGCAGCCGGGCGCGGGCCGAGGTTTCGACCGCCAAGGTTCAGGTCGCCGATACCCTGCATAAATGCGTCGATACGGCGATCCAGCTTTGCGGGGCCAAGGGCTATTCCAAGGACACGGTTCTGGAATGGATCTATCGCTACGCCCGTCAGGCGCGGCTGGTCGACGGCGCGTCCGAGGTTCACAAAATGGTCCTGGCCGGGCAGTTCCGTGAGCACGGCCTGGACTATTGGCATTGGGGCTGAGCCCGACCGTGTCCGGAAATCTGTCGGCAGATCATCTTGCCCGTCTGACTGAATGGCTCGCGGAGCAGGCCGGGGTGGCGGTGGAGGTTATCTCCACCAACCGCCTGTCCGGCGGCGCCATTCAGGAAAACCACCGCCTGGAAATCTCCGTCGCCGGTGGCGACTGGCCCGGCCATCATGACTTGGTCCTGCGGCGCGACGCCCAATCCGCCGTGGCGACCAGCCATTCCCGGGCCGAGGAATTCGCCCTGTTGAAAGCCGCCCATGACGCGGGCGTGACCGTGCCCACGCCCTGCGTGCTATGCGAGGACGAGAGGATCCTGGGCGGGCCGTTCTTCCTGATGCACCGGGTGATGGGCGAGGCCCGTGGCGGACGGCTGGTCAAGGCCGCCCCCAACGCGGACTTGGTTCATGAGTTGGGGGCCAACCTGGCCCGAATACACACCATCACGCCGCCGCGTCCCGGACTGGAATTCCTGGGGCCGCCGCCGGCCGATCCCGCCCGGGCCTCGGTCGCGCAGTACCGCGCCTATCTGGACGCCCTGCCAGACCCGCATCCCGCTGTGGAATGGGGACTGGCCTGGCTGGCCGATCATGCCCCGGCCCCGGGCGCCTTGGTGCTGTGCCATCGCGATTACCGAACCGGCAATCTGATGATCGAGGACGGCAAGCTCTCCGCGACCCTGGATTGGGAGTTCGCCGGATGGTCCGACCCGTTAGAGGATATCGGCTGGTTCCTGGCCAAATGCTGGCGCTTCGGCCGGTGGGAGGAAGAGGCCGGGGGTCTGGGCCCGCGCGCGGCGTTCCTGGCTGGGTATGCCTCGGTTTCCGGCGCGTCGGTCGATCCCGCCGCCGTGACCTATTGGGAAGTAATGGCCCATGTGCGCTGGGCGGTGATCGCCCTGCAACAGGCGTGGCGGCATGTCTCGGGCGAGGAGACCTCGCTGGAGCTAGCCCTGACCGCCCATGTGGTGCCGGAGTTGGAACACGAAATCCTGGCCATGACCGGAGACGCGGCATGAGAAAGAACCCCAGCGGCGCAGCGCTGATCGACGTCGCCGATAAAACCGAGGCCCAGGCCGACCCGAATGCCGGAAACGCCAACTACGTCGCCGCCATGGTCCGCAACGCCCGCGCCATTGCCGAGCGACAAGCCGCCATCGGCGATGCATCGGAACAGGCCGAAGCAGCAACCCTGAAAGACCTGCTGAACGCGGACGGAGACCTGACATCCCTGAACCGCGCCCTGGTCCGGGCGATCCGCGACGGCAAAGCCCCGCAAGGCACTCTGGCGCATCTGCGCGCCGTGGTTCGCACCGAATTGGCCGAGAGCAATCCGCGCTACCTGGCCCGTCTCGACGTGGCAGACTGACCCCGGAAAGCGGACCCGAGCGATGACGTCGATCACGGCCCCGGTGACGGAACAACTGCTGGACATGGTCACCGGCGACGAGGACGCGCGCCTGTGCCGCGACATCCCCGAATCCCAATGCCATGAACAGCCGATCAACATCGTCGCTCAGACGGCGGCCCAGGCGCTCAGCAAAACCGGCGACGCCCTGGCGGATTCAAAGGTCGTCCTGCCCTGGCTGCTGGGGGCCATGGGGGCACCCGCCTATTTCACCGGCTTCCTGGTTCCGATCCGGGAATCCCTGGCCCTGCTGCCGCAAATCCTGGCCGGGGCGGCAATCCGTCATTACCCCGTGCGCAAGGGCTTCTGGGCCGTCGCCACCGTGATCCAAGGTTTGTGCATCCTGGCCATGGCGGGGGCCGCGCTTCTCGGCCTGCATGGCACCGCCGCCGGATGGGCCGTGATCGCCCTGTTGTTCGCGTTCAGCCTGGCGCGGGGGTTCGGCTCTATCGCTTCCAAGGATGTACTGGGAAAGACCGTCTCGAAAGGACGGCGCGGCCGGGTCAGCGGCCATGCGGCCACGGCCTCTGGTCTGGCCGCCGGAGCGGTCGGCGTTTTTCTGATGCTCAGCCCGGCGGAAACGCGCCCCGACTGGTTGCTGTTCGGTTTGATCGCCGCCGCCGGGGGATGCTGGCTGACCGCCGCCGCCGTTTACATGCGGGTGGTCGAATTTCCCGGCGCGACCGAGGGCGGGCGCGGGATCGGCAGTCTGGTTCGGGAACAGGTGACGCTTCTGATGCACGATCCCGAATTGCGCCGGTTTCTGACGGCGCGGGCCTTGATGCTGTCGACGGCCCTGGTCTCGCCGCTCTATGTCGCTTTGGCCCAGGCGCAATCGGGACTGTCCTTGGACGGTCTGGGGTGGCTGATCGTCGCCACAGGGCTGGCATCGGCAGTCAGCTCATCGTTCTGGGGGTCGTTCGCGGATCGCTCGTCCCGCGCCACGATGGCGATCTCGGCCGCCATTGCCGGGGCTTTGGGCGTTGTCGTTCTGGCGGTGCTGGAATTCGCGCCCACGGCTGCCAATTCCATCGCCTTCTATGCCGGCGTGCTGTTCGTGCTGGGGATCGCCCACGCCGGGGTGCGGATCGGACGCAAGACCCATGTCGTCGATCTTGCCGGGGGCGAGCATAAGGCCGAGTATGTGGCGCTCAGCAATACCGTGATCGGCGTCCTTTTATTAATGACGGGGGCCTTCGTCGGCTTTCTCATGGGCTTCAGCATCGCGACGGCGATCGCCGTCCTGTCGGCCCTTGCCCTGGCCGGGGCGGTCACGGCCATGACCATGCGTAACGTGCAGGAATAAGATAAGGACCATCCATCATGCCGATCATCCTGGGGTGTATCGCCGACGATTTCACCGGGGCAACGGACCTGGCCAATACCCTGGTCAAGAACGGCATGCGCGTGGTTCAGGTCAATGGCGTGCCCGGCAGCGCCAGCGCCAAGGACCTGGGCGATGCCGATGCCGTGGTCGTGGCGCTGAAGTCCCGCACCTGCCCCGTGCACGAAGCCGTTTCCGACTCCTTGGCCGCCCTGGCATGGCTGAAGGTCGTCGGCGCCAAACAGTTCTTCTTCAAATACTGCTCGACCTTCGATTCCACCGACATCGGTAACATCGGGCCGGTCAGCGATGCCCTGTTGGATGCCCTGCACGCCGATTTCGCCATCGCCTGTCCGGCGTTCCCGACCACGGGGCGGACAATCTACAAAGGCTATCTGTTCGTCGGCGATGTGCTGCTATCGGAATCCAGCCTCAAGGACCATCCGCTGACGCCGATGCGCGACCCCAATCTGGTCCGGGTCCTCAGCCGCCAAACCGACGAACTGGTCGGGCTGGTCGATCTGAATATCGTACGCCATGGGTACGAGCGCGTGAGAACCGCGTTCGAGGCCCTGAAGAAAGGCGGCAACCGCTATGCCATTGTCGATGCCCTGGACGACGCCGATTTGGGTGTGATCGGCCGCGCCGTGGCCGATCATCCGCTGGTCACCGGTGGCTCTGGTATCGCCCTCGGCCTGCCCGAAAACTATCGCCGCCGGGGCCTGTTGGGCGCGGCGACGCCGCCCCGCCTGCCGGAGGTCGATGGCCCGACGATCGTCATGGCCGGAAGCTGTTCCCAGGCGACGCGGACCCAGGTCGCCCGCGCGCGCAAACGCTGGCCGAGCCATCAGATCGATCCCTTGAAGCTATCCGATGCGGCGGTCGCCGCGCGGACCCTCGCCGATGAGATTTTGCGCGACATCGAGGCCGGACCGCAGGTCGTCTATTCCACGGCCGATCCGGACACGGTGCAGAAGGTTCAGTCGGAGCTGGGTCGCAACCGGGCGGGCGACACGGTCGAACGGTTCTTCGGCCATCTGGCCGCGAACCTGCGCGACGGCGGCGTGCGGCGGTTCGTCGTGGCCGGGGGCGAGACCTCGGGCGCGGTCGTCACGGCGTTGGGCGTGCGGGCAATGCGGATCGGCCCGGAAATCGATCCCGGCGTGCCGTGGACGGAAAGCCTGACCCTGGGCGCCACCGACGAAGCGCCCCTGGCATTAGCGTTGAAATCCGGCAATTTCGGCGGGGAAGACTTCTTCGAGAAAGCCCTCGGCATGTTGGACGGCGGGGACGATTGATGAGCGCCGAGAGCAAACTGCGGGATGAGATCGCGCTGCTCGGCAAATCCATGTTCGACCGGGGCCTGACCCATGCCTCGACCGGCAATATCAGTGTCCGGACGGCAGACGGCGGCTGGCTGATGACGCCGACCGGGTCTTGCCTGGGCCGCCTAGACCCGGCGCGGATATCCAAGCTGGACCGCGAGGGCAATCATATCGACGGCGACAAACCGACGGTCGAAACCTTCCTGCATATGGCGGTCTATGAGCAACGCGCCCAGGCGCAGGCCATCGTGCACCTGCATTCGACCCATTCGGTCGCCGTCAGCTGCCTAAAGGAAGTGAACCCGAAGAACGTGCTGCCGCCGATCACCGCCTATTACGCCATGAAGGTCGGGGCCCTGCCCCTGGTGCCGTTCTTCCCGCCGGGCAGCATCGATCTGGCCAAGGCGGTGAAGGAACTGGCCTCGGACCATCATGCAGTGCTGCTGGCCAACCACGGCCCGGTCGTGGCCGGAAAATCCCTGGCCGACGCGGTTTATGCGACCGAGGAATTGGAAGAAACGGCCAAGCTCTATCTGATGCTGCGCGGGCTGGATACCAGCTTCCTGACGCCGGAACAGGTCGCGGACCTGCAGCGCCGCTTCCCTACCTGACGCACCACCCCGCCATCAAGAACGCGTGACCCGGTGACAAGACGGTTGCCGTTGTCTTTGCCGATATATTATATAGACCGTTCTGTATATTTTTTCTCAGAACGGAGCATTCAAATGACCACCCCAGCCCCGCTGACCCAAGGCGCGCATCATGTCGGCCTGACGGTTCCCGACCTGGCCCCGATCAAGACTTTCCTGGAAGACGCACTCGGCTTTCAACAAGTCGGGGAAGTCCCCGACTATCCGGCGGTATTCGTTTCGGATGGGACGGTCATGCTGACGCTGTGGCAGGCGGAAGATCCCGCGACCGCTACGCCCTTCGACCGAAAGAAGAACATCGGCCTGCATCACTTGGCGCTGAAAGTCGCGAACGCGGAGGCGCTCGAAACCGTATACGAGCGGGTCCGCGATTGGCCCGGCGTCGCGATCGAATGCGCGCCCTGCCCGGTCCGGCCGGAATCTCCGGCGCGGCATTTTCTGTGTACGATTCCGGGTGGGCTGCGGTTCGAGTTTTTCGCCGCGCCGTAGGGTCGGGCTTATTCGCCCTTCCAGTCCGGCTTCTGCTTGTTCACGAAGCTTTCGACGCCGTGTTTGAAATCGCGGCTGCCGTAAGCGGCGTGAATCAGGTCGCGGTCGTCGGGCGTCAGGTCCGTGCCCAGGCGGCGCAGGGCTTCCTTGGTGACCCGCATGGTCACCGGGGCATGGCCGAGAAGCTTGCCGACAATCTCGTTCTGTAGGGCGTCGATCCCATCGGGATCGGCGACACCGAGCAGATAGCCATGGGACAGAAGCTCTTCCGCCTCGGGCATTTCGGCCAGCATCAGCATGCGTTTGACCATGGGCAGGCCCAGGGTCTCGGTCAGAGCGCGCAGGTTCTGCGCCGACAGGCAGTTGCCCAACGTGCGGGCGATCGGCACGCCGAAGCGCGAACCCGCCGTGGCGATGCGGAAATCGCAGGCATTGGCGATGGCCATCCCGCCGCCGACGGCCCAGCCTTCGACCACGCAAAGGGTCGGCATGGGCAGGCGCTCAAGGCGGGAAATATAGGTCTCGACCTTTTCCTCATAGGCCAAGCCGTCATCGCCCGAGGAGAATTCCAGGAACTGAGCGATATCCGTTCCAGCGACGAAGGCCTTGCCCCCCGCGCCGCGGAACACGGCCACGCGCACCGTCGGGTCGTCCATGATCTCGTCACAGGCCTTGGCCATGTCGTTGTACATGGTCCAGGTCATGGCGTTGCGGGCCTGCGGGCGGTCGAAGGTCAGAAAGGCAACGTTCCCTTCGCGGGTCAGATGCACGGCACCCTGGTCGTCGGCGGGTTTGGTCATGGTCGTCGGTTCCGGTCCTGTCAGAAACAATGAATTCAAGCGGCGGGCATCCTACCCCAGCCCGCCCAAGCGGCCCAACCCATGAATGGGGAATTTCACCTGACCGCAAGGATTCCTAGAGATAGAATGCCCCCATGAAAGCAGGAAACCAACAAACCGGCGCGCGTCTGCGGGTCGTCCTGGCCCCCGACGTCGCGATCGGGCCCGGCAAGGCTGATCTGTTGGAAGGCGTCGCCGAAACCGGCTCCATCGCCGCCGCCGGGCGGCGCCTGGGCATGAGCTATAAGAAAGCCTGGGGTTTGATCGAGGCCCTGAACGTACAGTTCGGCACACCCCTGGTCACCACGTCACGCGGCGGCAACGCCCGGGGCGGTGCTGCATTGACCGACCTGGGCAAGACCGTTTTGGACGAATACCGCAAGATGGAAGCCAAGACGACCAAGGCCATTGCCAGCGATCTTGCCCGGATGCGGGAGTTGTTGTTGAAGGTTTCGGGCCGCGAAGAATAGCCGCCCGCAATTGTCAGGCTTGCCAACAGGCCGGTTCGCGATATAGGTTCCGATATATCCAACTTGTCATATCGGGATTCAGTCTATCGGGAGGAACCACCATGACCGCCGCATTCCAACTCAAAACCCAGCTTCGCCGACGGGTGGTTCAATTCGCCGCCGCCGTCGCGTTTTGTTTCGCTGCGGCTCCGGTCAACGCTGATGAGGTCAAGATCGCTGTCGCCGCCAACTTTACCCAGGCGGCGAAAGATATCGGCGCGCTGTTCGAGGAAAAGACCGGGCACAAGGCAGTGTTCAGCTTCGGGTCGACCGGGCAGTTGTTCACCCAGATCGCCAAGGGCGCACCGTTCGAGGTATTCCTCGCCGCAGATCAGAAACGCCCGCAGAAAACAGGGGCCGAAGGTCTGGCCCAGGCCGACAGCCGCTTTACCTATGCCACCGGCAAGATCGCGCTGTACAGCCGCGACGCCAAATTGGTCGACGGCCCCGGCACCCTGAAGCAAGGCAGGTTTTCCAAGATCGCCATCGCCAACCCGGTGACCGCCCCCTACGGCGCCGCCGCCGTGGCCGCGATGAAGGCGCTGGGCGTGTACGACGCGGTCAAAGCCAAGATCGTGCAGGGAAACAACATCGCCCAAACGCATCAGTTCGTCGCCTCCGGCAACGCGGAATTGGGTTTCGTCGCCCTGTCGCAGATCGCGGCCCATACCGACGGGTCGCGCTGGCTGGTGCCGGAAAACCTGTATCCCGCCATCGCTCAGGACGCGATCCTGTTGAACAACGGCAAAACCAATCCCGCCGCGCGGGCCTTTCTGATCTTCCTGGGCGGCCCCGACGCCAACCAGGTGAAGGAAAAGTTCGGCTATGGCGTGGGCGAGCCTCCGAAAATCAAACCCGATGCCTGATCTCGACGGCCTCTGGTCGCCCATTCGCCTGACCCTGGAGTTGGCCGCGGTTACGACCGTGGCCCTCTTGATTATCGGCACGCCCATCGCCTGGTGGCTGGCGCGGTCCAAGGCCCGGTGGAAGGAAGTCGTCGCCGCCGTGGTCGCCCTGCCGCTGGTCCTGCCGCCGACCGTGTTGGGCTTTTACCTGTTGGTCGCCATGGGGCCGGACGGACCCGGCGGCTGGATCGCGGGGCTTTGGGGCGAACGCTCCCTGGCCTTTACCTTCGAAGGGTTGGTCATCGGCTCCGTCTTCTATTCCATGCCCTTCGTCGTACAGCCGATCCGCAACGCCTTCGAAGCCTTCGGCGACCGCCCAATGGAGGTCGCTGCCACCTTGCATGCCTCGCCCTGGGATGCGTTCTGGTCCGTCGCCGTTCCCCTGGCCCGGCCCGGTTTCCTGACCGGGGCTGTTCTAGGCTTCGCCCATACGGTCGGTGAATTCGGCGTGGTTCTGATGATCGGCGGCAACATTCCGGGCGAGACCAAGGTCCTGTCGGTCGCGATCTACGACTATGTCGAAACCCTGCGCTGGACCGAGGCCCATATCCTGGCCGGTGGCCTATTGGTTTTCGCCTTCGTCGTAATCTTGACCATGACCCTGATCGAAAAACGCATCGGACGGCCGCAGCCATGACCGACGGCCAGCCCATCCTGGACGCCGCCTTCGCCGGGCGGATCGGCAGCTTCGACCTGAACATCGCGTTTCAGGCACCGCTGTCCGGCGTCACCGCCCTGTTCGGTGCATCCGGTTGCGGCAAGACGACGATCCTGCGCTGCATCGCCGGGCTGCATCGCCTGCCCGGTCGCCTGACTGTTGGCAGCCGCCCCTGGCAGGACGACACCCAGGGTCTGTTCCGCCCGCCGCACAAACGGCGCGTCGGCTACGTCTTTCAGGAAGCCAGCCTGTTCCCCCACCTGTCGGTGCGGCGCAATCTGGACTACGGTGCGCGCCGCGCGCCACGCGACAACGGCGACCGGCCCGCCATCGCCTTCGATCAAGTGGTCGACCTGCTGCGCATCGAGCATCTGTTAGACCGCGCACCGGCGAAACTGTCCGGTGGCGAGCGGCAGCGCGTGGCCGTGGGTCGGGCCCTGTTGTCCGAACCGCGCCTGTTGCTGATGGACGAGCCCCTGTCGGCGCTCGACCGCTCGACCAAGGACGAAATCCTCAGCTATTTCGAATTGCTTCATCAGGAACTGAATATTCCGATCCTCTACGTCAGCCACGACATTGCCGAGGTCACGCGCCTAGCCGACAGGCTGGTCATCCTGTCGCGCGGCGGCAAGGTCGCCGAAGGACCGGTCGGCGATATCCTGGAGCGCCTGGACCTGCAACCGCTGACCGGCCGGTTCGAAGCGGGTGTGATGCTGACCACCCAGGTGAAAGCACAGGATGCCGCATTCAACCTGACCCGCCTGGACCTGAACGGTCAGACCCTGACCATCCCCGCCGTCGATGCTGCCATCGGCGAGACGGTGCGCCTGCGCATCCGCGCCCGCGACGTCTCGCTGGCCCTGCAACCGCCGACCGGGATCAGCATCCGAAACGTGCTGGCGGGAACGGTCGTCGAAGTTCGCGAAGAGCCGGGCACGGCCTATGCCGAAACGTTGATCGACGTGGGCGGCGGGCGCCTACGGTCGCGCATCACCCGCGAGGCCGTGGCCGACCTGAAACTGGCCCCCGGCCTGCCGATCCATGCGATGATCAAAAGCATCACCTTCGACCGCCGGTCGCTCAGCTAAGGCCCCGCCAGAACTGGAAAACTCCCGCCCGAAGGCGTAGGAATAAGAAGCACGACCATGCCGACGGGGAGGACGCCATGAAGGATTGGGATTCACGCTACGCCAAGGCGGGAACCGAGCCCCATGACCGCCTGTTCGGCGATCAGCCCTGCGAATATCTGCGCGAAATCATGGCCCGCTCGGACTTCGCCCCTCGCTCTGCCTTGTGCCTCGCCGACGGCGACGGGCGCAACGGTGGCTGGCTGGCGGAACAGGGCTTGGCGGTCACGGCCGTCGATATGTCCCAGACCGCGACCAAACACGCCCTGGCCCACGATGCGGCGCGCGGCGTGACCGTGGACCGCATCGTCGCCAACCTGGCTGACTGGACGCCGCCAGCGGGACGGCAATGGGATTCCGTGTTCCTGATGTACCTGCAGTGCGAAGCCGCGGTCCGGCTCGAGGCTGCGCGGCGGGCCGCGGCGGCTCTGGCCCCTGGCGGCTGGTTCGTCGCCGAAGGCTTCGCCCCCGCCGGGGCCGGCGGCCGAACCCTGGGCCCGGACAACCCGGATCTGCTTTACGAAATGACGGACCTGCTCGACGCCCTGGACGGGCTGGACGTAATGGAAGCCCTGAAAGGCCGCATCCGCGTCAACGAGGGCCTGCGCCATCGCGGCGAGGCGCGCATCGCCCGCCTGTTGCTGCGCAAACCGGCAGCATAAGCTTTCAAATGCCGGTGCTTTCCCCGCGGCGGCGGTAATAAAGGGTCCGCAGCCCTTCTGCGGCGAGACCAATCAGCAAGCCGACGGCGACGTTGATGCCGACGCAAGCCAGCCCGGTCACCAGGATCACCACGCGGCAGCTCGGTTTGACCTGGAACACCTTGCGGTGGAAGGCCATTTCCGCCCCGGCCACGGCCAGGATCGCGCCCACCGCGCCGATCGGGATGAGCATCAGGATATCCCGCGCCTGCGGCCCGAAGCCCAGGCCCAACCCCAGGCAGAACACACCGAATAGCAGCGGCGCGCCCCAGACCCGCGCGCCGAAACGATACTGCGCGATCAATCCACCGGAGCCGTGACACATCGGCAGCGCGCCGAACGGCGCCAGAACCAAATTAAGAACCCCGGTGCTGAGAGACAGGTTCCGGGGGCTCAGGCGGGCCTTGTCCTCCGGGAAATAATCCCCGGCAATGGCCGAAGTCGCCAGAACCGCATTTGACAGCGTCAACGCCAACTGCGGCAAAGCCGCCGTGGTCAAGGCGACTTGGAAATCAGACAGGGCCGGGAAAGCGACGGCAGGCAGATGCAAGCCTAGGCCGAACGAGGCCTGCGGCGCATCGCCGGACAACAGAAACGCCATCGCCGCCGTGACGACCACGACGAACGACCCCAAATGTCGATAGGGCGTCAGGAACAACAGCAGCAACAAGGCCAACGCCGCGCCGCCGAACAACGGCTGATCGAAAACGAGTTGCCCACCCAACAGCGCTAATTGCGCGCCGACCCCGAATTGGATGCCCATGATGACCGACATCGGAACCAAGCGGGCAATCCGGCTGACGACCCCGGATAACGCCAGGATCAGCAGAACCCCACCGATGATCACCCCGCTGGCCATGGCCTGGGCGGGGGTCAGGGCGCCGACGATGATCAGGGCGGCGACGGCCTTCATCGGTTGGATCGGGATGGGACGGCGATAAACGAGCGCGACGATCAGGGCGAATAACCCAAATCCGGTCAGGACACCCGCGCCATCAAAGCCTTGAATGGCCAGCACGCCGATGACCAACGGCAGAAAGGTGCCGAAATCGGCGACGGAACCGGATAATTCGCCCAGCCAGCCGGTGACCTTTTGCGATTTGCTGCGATCCATGACGTTCCCACCCGTTTCGCGGAATATGCGAAATCGTTGCGGGAATAGTGCCGAAAAAGGACGAAAAATACAAACGGCGCATAAAGCGCCGTTTGAAACAGGTTGCGTGATTGTTTATCGGCTCAGGGCGCGCCGTTGAACAGGATCGTCCCCATGCCCTCGGCATCATAGCCGGGATGATCTCCCAGGCGCTTGCGGAAGGCGTCGCTGTTGCAGAAGGCGAGGAACGCCTGCATCGGTTCTTCGAACCAGGACCAGCGATCGACCAAAATATCGAAGCGTTCGCGCATCATCGGCACGAAGGCCAGGCGATATTGATGGGCCAGGGATTGCAGGCCGAAGGCCACGTCCGCCGCGCCTTCGTAAACCGACATCACGGCTTCGGTTTCGGTCCGGGCGACACCTTGCAGGTTCAGGTCCGCCGCCGCGATCCCGGCGTCGTCCAGCAACTGTTCCAACAGGCGCTGGCTCCCGGCTTCGCGTTGGCGCGGCACCAGTTTCAGCTTTTTGATATCGGCCAATTCCGTGACCTTGCCCGCTAGTTCGGGGCGAACGATCAGGCCCCGTTCGCGCCAGACCCATTGGGCCAAAACGGCCGGGGACTGTTTGAAGCGGGCTTCGACCGGGCCGACGTTCCAGCTTTTATCGGCGGCGTTATAAACATGCAGCCCCGTGGCCACGCCTTCGCGGTTGTCGAACCGGTCCAAGCCGTCCAACGATCCATCGAAAAAGGTCGCGATACCGCATTGCGATTCCCGCAGCGCCCAATCCAGCAAGGGGTCATGGCTACCCAGAAAGACGTTCGGCAGGGTCCGAGAGGGCGCGGCGTCGAAGCCCGAGGCGTTCTCGTTCAACCAGCGATCGACCGCATCGCGCGGAAACAGCAGCTTTCCCATGGCGCGGGTGCAGGGCACCTGACCATTGGACGCCAATTCATAAACCTTACGTTCCTTAACGCGGAGTAGGCTCGCCAACTCCTTGGTCGTCAGGAATTCTTCTTTCCCTAGAGGCATATGCGACCCACCCGCCGGTTGTTAGGGTCGTCAACCTAAACGTTTTTCCTGGCACAAGGCAATATGCCCCAGCCCGGCACGTTTGCGCTGGATTATCCGGCGGAACCGGCGGTCCGTCTTTGAACCGCCGGCTCGCACCGTCCTCACTCCTCCCGAAAGAGCGGGATAATCGTCAGTCGTCGCCGCCCGCGGGCGCGTGCCCTTGGGCTTCGTCCAACCAGATCGAATGGTGTTCATGCGCCCAATTCACATCGACCTGACCGGAGGTCATGGCGTCGAGCGCGCCTTCCATCCCAAGCGAGCCGATGTAGATATGCGCGATGACGATGGCGATCAGCACCAGGGCGACAATGGCGTGCCACAGCAGGGCCAATTGCGTTTCCTGCAGGGGCGTCAGCGCCGTCGGCAGGCTGAACCCAAGGCCGTTCAAAATCTTGAATGTTCCGGCAAAGGGATAGATCTCGAACGGGAACAACAGGCACAACCCGGAAAAGGCGATTGACCCACCACCTAGGATGACCGACCAGAAAATGATCTTCTGTCCGGCGTTGAACTTCGCCGCCGGTGGATGCGTGCCCTTGGAAAACAGCCCCCCGCCCTTGGCCAGCCAGCGCAGGTCGCCCAGGTTCGGAATATTGTGGCGAACCCACAGGACGAACATCAACACCACGCCCAGCATGAAGGCGAAGGCAATGTAGTTATGCGCGTACTTGCCCCAGGCGGTCAGCGTGGCGAACGCCGATGGCCCCAGGATCGGCAGCAGCACGATCTTGCCATACAGGATGTTCAACCCGGTCAGGCCGAGCACGATGAACGACACCGCCGTCAGCCAATGGGTAAAACGTTCCAGCGCGTTGAAGCGTTCGATCGTGCGGCCCGAGGGCCCGGCGTCGATGCGGATGCGCCCGCGAATTGCGAAGAACAACGCGATGCCGACGACGGCCGCCAACAAAAGCCAGCCACCCCAGCGCGACAGCGGACCGTTTCGGAACAGGCGTAGGTTCTCGCCTTCGGATTGGACTAGGGTCCCGGCCTTGGGATCGGGCAGACCGGTCGTGCCCTGAATGCCGTGGCGGACGGAGCGCCACATTTCGGCGGTGCTGCCGATGGCGCCCAGATGGGTGGGTAGGCCCTGCGACGTGACCGCGGGCGTATTGGATTGCGCCAGGGCGGGCGACGGCAAGGTCGCCGCCATCGCCGCAAACATCAGACAGACGCTGAAGAACAAGATGCCGGCCGCACGAGCAGCGCGGAGACCGGAAAATCGGGAACGGATCATTTGCAAATCCCCCAACTGATTTCGGGACGATCAGTCATGTCGGCCCTGCCAGAAAGTATTGGCGAAATGTGTTTCGACGCCGGCACCCAAGGGTCTGCAACCTTAGAAAAATGAGGTGGCGCCAAGGGAGAACTCGCGGCGCCACCTCAAAGGTACCAGCAAATCAACCGGTGTTAGGAACCGGCTTTGGGGCTGTACGCAGAGCCCCAACCCCAAGCGCCCGACCCGAAACCTCGGGCAACGACACGCTCGCGGTAGATGTTGGAGACTAGGTCTCCGTCACCACCAAGGAGGGCCTTGGTGGAACACATTTCGGCGCACAACGGGAGCTTGCCCTCGGCAAGCCGGTTGCGGCCGTACTTCTGGAATTCGGCGGCGGAGTTGTCTTCCTCCGGCCCGCCGGAACAGAAGGTACATTTGTCCATCTTGCCCCGGCTGCCGAAATTGCCCGCCTGCGGATACTGAGGTGCGCCGAACGGACAGGCGAAGAAGCAGTACCCGCAACCGATGCACAGGTCCTTGGAATGAAGGACCACGCCTTCTTCCGTCTGATAGATGCAATCCACCGGGCAGACCGCGATGCAGGGTGCGTCAGAGCAATGCATGCAGGCGACCGAGATGGACCGTTGCCCCGCCTTGCCGTCATTGATGGTGACGACGCGGCGGCGATTGATGCCCCACGGCACTTCGTGTTCGTTCTTACACGCGGTGGCGCAGGCGTTGCAGGCAATGCAACGTTCGGCATCACAAAGGAACTTCATACGAGCCATGATTCAGTCTCCTCCTCAAGCCTTAGAGACGCGGCACAGCGACGCTTTGTTTTCTTGAATATTCGTCACTGAATCGTAGCCATAGGTGAGCACGGCGTTGGCGGGACCGCCGACGACGTAGGGACCGGTGCCATCGGGATACTTGCTGGTGATATCCTTGCCCTGAAGCTGTTCGCCCCAGTGATAGGGCATCCAGGTCACGCCCGGCGCCACGGCTTCGGTCACCTTCGCCTTGACGAAGATTTCGCCGCCCTCCGGTCCTTCGACCTTCACCTTGTCGCTATGGCGAATGCCCAGGTTATTGGCATCGCGCGGGTTGACCATGATGAAGGCTTCCGGGGCCAGTTCGGCCAGCCACGGGTTGGCGCGCGACTTCGCACCCCCGCCTTCGTGCTCGACCACGCTGCCCGACGTCAGCACCAGCGGGAAGTCCTTGGCGAAGTCCTGCTTCTGGATGCTTTCGTACTGGATCGGCAGGCGGTACATGCGGCCGTCGCGATAGGTCGGATAGTCGGCGACCAAGTCCCGGCGCGGCGTGTACAGCGGCTCGCGGTGGATCGGGATCGGATCCGGGAAGCCCCAGACCTCGGCCCGGGCCTTGGCGTTGCCGAAGGGCGCACAACCATGCTTGATCGCAACGCGCTGGATACCGCCCGACAGGTCGGTCTTCCAGTTGGTCTTATCGCCGGCGATGCCTTCGATGACCTTGCGCTCTTCGTCGGTCAGGTCCTTGTCCCAGCCCAGTTTCTTCAGGGCGGCCATGGTGAACTCGGGATAACCGTCCTTGATTTCCGAGCCGACCGGATAAGAGCCTTCGGCCAACAGGTTGACGCCGTTGCGTTCGACCCCGAAGCGGGCGCGGAAGGCGAGCCCGCCCTCGGCCACCGGCAATGACGGATCGTACAGGTTGGGCGTACCCGGGTGCTTCATTTCCGCGGTGCCCCAGCACGGCCACGGCAGGCAGTAGTATTCGCCGTCGCACGGGCCGCCGTTGGCTTTCAACGTCGTCTTGTCGAAGGTCGCCTGGTTCTGCATATGCAGGCGCAGACGTTCCGGCGACTGGCCGGTGTAACCGATGGTCCAGAAGCCCCGGTTCATTTCGCGCAGGATGTCCTCGATCAACGGCTCTTCGCCATTGACCTTGATGTTCTTGAACAGCTCCTTTTCGAAACCGAACTTCTTGGCGAACAGGTACATGATCACGTGGTCGGGTTTGGATTCGAAGATCGGATCGACGATCTTTTCCCGCCACTGAACCGACCGGTTGGACGCGGTGATCGAGCCATAGGTCTCGAACTGCGAACAGGCCGGCAGGATGTAGGTGTTGTTCTTGCGGTCACCCATGATCGCCGAGATCGGCACATAGGGATCGACCGCCACCAGCAGTTCCAGCTTGGTGAAGGCTTCCCACTGCGTGTTCAGGCGGGTCAGCGAGTTGACCGAATGGCCCCAGAACACCATCGCCCGCATGTTGTCGGGCTGGTCGATCTGGTCCTTTGGCGTCAACACCTGCTCGTACCAGCGCGACACCGGGGTGCCCGCCGTTTCCATCAGCTTCTTGGAGTGGAACCGCTTCAGCAGGTAGTCGTAATCGACGTTCCAGACACGGGCCCAATGCTTCCACGAACCCGTCGCCAGGCCGTAGTAACCCGGCAGGGTGTGGCACAGCACACCCATGTCGGTGGCGCCCTGAACGTTGTCGTGGCCGCGGAAGATGTTGGTCCCGCCGCCGGACTTACCCATGTTGCCCAAGGCCAACTGCAGAATGCAAAGGGCACGGGTGTTGTTGTTGCCGACCGTATGCTGGGTGATCCCCAGGGTCCAGGTCAGCACGCCCGGACGGTTGTTGGCCAACAGGCGGGCAACGCGCTTCAACTGCGAGCCGGGCACGCCGGACACGCGTTCGACCTCGGCCGGGTTCCACTTGCGCACTTCTTCGCGGATCTTGTCCATGCCATAGACCCGCTGCTGGATGAACTCCTTGTCCTCCCAGCCGTTTTCGAAGATGTGATAGAGGATGCCCCAGATCACCGGAATGTCCGTGCCGGGCCGAAGCTGAATATGTTCGGTGGCATGGGCCGCCGTGCGCGTGAAGCGCGGGTCGACGACGATGAACGGCGCGTTGTTCTGCTCCTTGGCTTTAAGGATATGGAGCATCGAGACCGGATGCGCTTCCGCCGGGTTGCCGCCGAAGGTGATGATCGACTTCGACTTGTGCATGTCCGGGAAGCTGTTGGTCATCGCGCCATAGCCCCAGGTGTTGGCAACACCCGCGACCGTGGTCGAGTGACAGATACGAGCCTGGTGATCGACGTTGTTCGATCCCCAGAAGGCCGCGTATTTGCGGAACAGGTAGGCCTGTTCGTTGCTGACCTTGGCCGAGCCGAGCCAGTACACGGAATCCGGGCCGGATTCCTTGCGGATCTTCAGCATCTGGTCGCCGATTTCGTTGATCGCCTGTTCCCAGGACAATCGCTTCCACTGACCGTCGACCAGCTTCATCGGATATTTCACGCGGCGGGGGGCCATCGCTTCTTCGCGCGACGCGGCACCCTTGGCGCAATATCCGCCGTTGTTGATCGGGCTGTCGAAAGCCGGCTCCTGGCCGATCCACAGACCGTCCTTGACCTCGGCCTTGATCGTGCAGCCGACGGCGCAGAACGTGCAGACGGACAGAACTTCCTTGATCTTGCCGCCCATCGACGCGGCTTGGACTTCGGTATTCTGAACCATCGAGATCGGCAGCGTCGCGGCCAGCGCGGCGCCCCCGGCGGCGTAACCGGACCGCTTCAAGAATGTGCGGCGGTTGACGGCGCCCGCCGACATGGCTTCCAGGGCCTTCGAGACCCGGGCCTTGTTCGGCGAACCTTCCGATTTTTTCATAAGCATGTTTCTCTCCCTTTCGCGGACTACATCCGCGCCAGCGCGTAGTAGCGCTTAACGTGGTCGGTCTCCCGATAACCGGCGGCGGGCTTGCCGCCGCTTTGGGGAGCCGATGCCTTGGCAGCGCGCCCGGACAGGCCCATGGCCGCGCCCGTCACGGCAGCGCCAAGACCCGCCATTTTCAGAAAGCGCCGTCGGTCGGCACCCTTCTTCGACTTGTCCTGCATTGGCGAAACCTCCTGTGTTTCCTCGAGTCCTAAAACGTTTGTGCACAAAAGTTTGTCGGTCGATTGGTCTTGCTCTTGGGCCTTGATGGGGCCTTTGCTTTGGTGGTTTTGCTTATTGTTTGGTGGACGACGCGCCGCAGCCCTGGGCATCGCCCCGGCAGCCGCGCGCCCTCAGGCGTTCGGTATGGGTATAGGCGCGCAGACTGTCGCCACGGCCCAGGGCGACCACGGTCAGCCCCGCATCGTCGGCCAGCCGCAGGGCCAGCGCCGTCGGCGCGGAAATCGTGACCAGCAGGGACGTGCCCGCGGTCATCGCCTTCTGCGCCATTTCATAGGAACAACGACTTGTCGCCAGGACGAAGCCGTCGCCGACCGAGACCTTGTCCCGGGCCATGGCGCCGATCAGTTTGTCCATTGCGTTATGGCGGCCGACGTCTTCGCGAACCATCTCGACGGTGCCGTCGGCGCGGGCCCAGGCCGCCGCATGCAGCGACTTCATGGTACCGTTCATCACCTGCATCGCGGGCAACATGTCCAGGGCGCGGACAATTGCCTCGACGGCAAAGGTCCGGCCACCCGGTACGGGGCGCACCGCGCGCACGGCTTCATCCAGGCTGTCGACACCGCACAAGCCGCAGCCGGTACGCCCCGCCAGATTGCGCCGCCGATCCTTCAGCGCCGCGAAGCGACGTGAAGAGATGCCAAGGTGAACGGCGACGCCCTTGGATGTTTCCTGAAACTGAATGTCGCGGACTTCCGCCGCGTTCCCGACGATCCCTTCGCTCAGAGAAAAGCCAAGCGCGAAATCTTCCAAATCCGCCGGCGTCGACATCATCACCGCGTGCGACACGCCGTTGTAGACCAGCGCAACGGGCACTTCCTCGGCGATGCAATCGGTCATGTCCTCGACCCGGCCGCTGGCCCATTTGCGCCCGTCGGCAGTGATCGAAACGGGAATTTGCGGCGGCTCGTCGTCAAGCCCCGCGCACAGCCCCTCCGCCGAAGCGGTCAACTCGACGGCTTCTTCCGGCTGGAACGGCGTTCCATCGCGGAATGCGGATTTCTTGGCCATTTGGCGCTCGACCTCCCAAAACGAACCTCCACAAATGCGTTTTTCGCACTTTGCGGAAATTTCGACACAAAACACATATTACGGAAGCCGGACGAGGCCCCGCAACATGTTCGTTCCGACATAACGCTTGGGTTTCCGCCCGCTGACGCCGGGACGGCGCGGCTTTACCGATAGAGTGCGGCTTCGCTTTCGAGGAACAGACGGGCGAAATCCGCGACCGCCGCATAGAACGGCTGTTCCGCGCGCGCCGCGACGGCGGCAAAGAACGTCGGCATCCAGGTCAGCAGATGTTTGCGGAAGAATGCCGGGGCTTGATCGCCTGCCGCTTCACCGCCCAACCGGCCGGACACAAGGCCGGCCATGACATCGCAAAGGGCCGAGACATGATCTTCCGGCTCAAGCTCTCCCTCGCGCTTGGCGATACCCAGAACGGCCAAGTCCTCACGCAAGTCGATCAGCGCCTGCCCGAAATGCGAGCCGGTCCGATGCACGGCGGCATAGGGCGAGGTATCCGTTTTCTCGGTCGCGGCAATAAATAAAGCGCCGTATTCCAGCTCCCCGCCCTCGACATCGATGGCGCGCGCCGCCGTGGCCAGGGCCGCAACGGCCTGCCCCAACGGCGAGTCGTCGCCTTCGAATTCGGCCAGGAAATCCAGGGTTTCCCGGCTGGGCGGGCCTTTGAACACATGGCCGATCAGGATATAGGCCTCGGCCCGTTCCAGATCTTCGTCGCTGACCATCGGGGCCATCCGTGTCGAGTTCGCGGTCATCACGCAGGCTCCTCGTCTTCCGGGGTAGTCACTTCGTCGTCTTCAGTAGCGGCGGCGATCGGCTCTTCATCCGCTGCGGCTTCGGCGACCTTGTCCGGGGCCTCATCCGGTTGCGCAGCCAATGCCTTGCCCAACATATCCTTGGCCGTCTCAGCAGCCTGAACCAAGAACGACACATGCTCAGGATCGTAATCGTTGAGGCCGTCCAAATTTGCGTAGACCGGATCGCTGCGCCAAAGCTTACGCAGGGCTAGGTTCTTCAATTCGTCGGGCACGCCTTCAGCCATGAAGGCGGAGAAATCGGAATCAGCGGTCAAGCTGTCGATGTCAGGCAAATCCAGATCCTCGGGCGGGACCACAGAGGCCTCTTGCGGCGCTTCCGTCGCAGCGGGAACCGAGGGCGCGGCTTCCGCTTCTTCTCGGTCCTGCCCGAGTTTCCGCTCAGACCAGCGCGCCAAGCGTCCGCTTTTTTCGGTTTCCGTGGACATCCGGCCCTCCCAGACCCTTCGTTCAGGCACCGACGGACGGGGCTTCCCCGTCACAGCGATACCTACTTTAGAACTTTTTGACACAAAAGACATAGAAATGCATTAATTCACATAATGATCGAACAACCGCCGGTCCGTGGCGACCCCTGCCGGACCGGGCCTGTTTCGCATCTGGGAGGATGCCGATCTTGATCAACTGGACGACACGACGCCCCAGGCTGCACGGGGCGATGGCTGGGTTTGGCCTGCATGGCTAGGCCATCGCGGTTTCGCAAACGAACCACCGAAGAAGAGGTCGCGGGCGATCGCCCCGGCGGCAAATCCGTTCGCCTGATGATCCGGGTCGCCTTGGGGCCGGACGGCTCACTTGGCCCGGGCAAGGTACGGCTGATGGAATTGATCGACCAGAAAGGATCGATCTCTGCCGCCTGCAAGGAAATGGGCATGTCCTACCGCCGCGCCTGGCGGCTGCTGCAAAGCCTGAATTCGGCCTTTCGTGATGAGGTCGTGGCAACCCGCCAAGGCGGCAACCAGGGTGGCGGCGCCGCCTTGACCCCGTTCGGGCGGACCCTTTTGGAACGCTGCAAAGCCATCCAGAAAAAAGCCCGCAAAGCCGTGCGCGGCGAACTGGACGCCCTGGAAAAGGACTTCGTGCAATGGGCGCCGCTTCCGCCCGATGACGACACCTAAGGGGTCGCGGCCCGCGTGACGCGAACCCGCCGCGCCGCCCGCTTCTTCCACCAGATCACCACGCCGGTCACCGACAAGACCGCGACCAGAATACCGGACAGGCTGATCAGGATGCGCCCGGGAAGGCCCGCGATCTCGCCGCTGTGCAAGGGGAACTGCCAAGCGATGAAGGTATCGCCCGCCGAGCCGTCGCCGGGATAATCGGTGCGCAGCACCTCGCCCGTGCGGTCGTCCAGATATACCCGCGCCGTGCCCAGGTTCACCCCTTCGTCCGGGCGCAAGCCGACGCTGAAGGTTTGAAACCGCGGCAGGTGAGACACGGTTGCCGGCGTCACCGACCATCCCCGCTCCCGCGCCTCCGTCATGGCGAGATCGACCGCTTGATCGTAAGTGATCCGCGCCGGTTCCGGATTGGCGGTTAGCCGCGCCATTCCAGCCTCGCGCGGCGTGGGCTTCAACGGCGACAAGGCTGAGATCGCCGGGCGAAACACCTCATCCGTCAGGTTCAGATAAGCCCCGCTGAAGGCCACGATCAGCAACACCCCCCATACCCACAACCCACCGGCGCGGTGAATGTCGAAGGTCTTGCGGTAGGCACCGGCCCCCTTCTTGATCCGCCAGGCCACGCCCCAATTGCGCCAGAACGGACGGCCGCGCGGCATGGTCAGATAGGCCGCGACAAAACAGTCGACCAGCCAGATCAGGGCGATGCCGCCCATCAGCCAGTCGCCCCAGGGACGGGGCAAGTGCAGGGTGTAATGCAGGCGGTACAGGAAGGGGATTACCCGTTCCGCCTGAAAACAACAGGCGCCGAAAAAACGCCGCCCCAGCACCGCACCCGTCGCCGGATCGACGAATACTTGGTTGTATCCCAGGTCGTGGCGCAGACCCGTCGCGGCGTCCCGGCGCCCTTGAACGAACATGACCGCGACGGCGCCCGCGTCTTCCGGCAATACCAGGAACGACACGCGGGCCTGCGGCTCCGCCGTCTCGATCGTCGCGACCAGTTGCGACGGCGAAAGCGGTGCCCCCGCGCCCGAGGCCGTAAAGAATGCCGGATTAAGCCACTCATCCAATTCGTGATGAAAAGCGATGATGCTTCCCGTCACCCCGGCGACGAACAGGAAGCCGGCAATAAGCAGCCCGCCCCAACGATGGAACAGAAGGAACGAGCCGCGCATGCCGTCTTTACCTGTTCGTCCGGTTCCGGGCCGTTACCAGCTGTACTGCAGCGACGCCGTCACCGTGCGCGGCGCGCCGTAGCGGCAGCCGGTCAACGACACGCAGGTCAGGTTGTTCTGATCCAACAGGTTCTGGGCATTGACGGTCAGGACCGCCCCTTCCATGGCCTTGTTGACCGCGCCGAAGTCGTAGGACATCAACGCGTCGACCGTAGTCACGTCCGGCACGTTGGTGTTCGTCCCGGTGATATGGGTCGACCCCGCATAGCGCAGCCCAGCGCCCAGCCGCAGCCCCGCCAGCCCCCAATCGGCAAAGGTATAGTCGGCCCAGATGCCCAAGGTGTGATAGGGCACCAAGGCTATCCGTTCGCCCTGGTTGGCGACCGTATTGGTCGAGGTGTTGCGGGCGTCGGTATAGGCGTAGCTAGCGATCAGGTTGAAGTTGCCGAGGCTCGCCTTGGCTTCCAGTTCCGCCCCGCGCGAGCGGACTTCGCCGGTCTGGATGGAATAGCTGGTGTCGTCCGGATCGGTGGTCAGCACATTGGTCTGCGTCAGCTGATAGACCGAACCGGTGACCGACAGGTTCATGTTGGGCGGCTGATAGCGAAGCCCCGCTTCGTACTGTTCGCCTTCGGTCGGGATGAAGGCATTGCCGTTTTTATCGGCCCCGCTTTGCGGCGTGAACGACTGGCTGTAACTGGCGTAGGGGGCCAAGCCGTTATCGAACAGGTAGACCAACCCGGCGCGGCCGGTTCCGGCGTTGTCGCTCTGCTTGGTCACGTTGTCGTTGTTGGACGTCTTCAACTCGCTTTTGACGAAGTCCGCACGCCCGCCCAGGACCAGGACCCATTTGTCATAGAGCTTGATCTGATCCTGCGCGTAGAAGCCCAGGTGGTCGCTGGAACTGCGGAAGCCGATGCTGCTGCCGTAGTTGATGGTCGGCGTGGCGCCATAGGTCGGATTGAAGATGTTATCCAAGGCCGCGACCGAGCCGGAGTGACGATCCCGGTCGTAGCTGCGCAGGTACAAATCCGTGCCGGCCACCAAAGTGTGGCGGATGTCGTCACCGCCGAATTCAACCTGAACGTTGGTGTCCATGGTCAGGCCGTCGGACTTCTCGGTCCGCCAGCTGACGTTTCGCGTCAGGCTGTTGTCGGCCTGAAGGTCGCCATAGGCCAGGTAATGCCAATCGACGATGGAATAAAACCGGCGCAGGCTGTGGCGGACCTTGAGGCTGTCTGAGAATTCGTGGGTCAACTCGTAGCCGAGGGTCGCCGTGTCGCCGTCATAGCGGTCGAATCCCGGCTCACCGATGAACAGGTCGCGGGGCAGGGTCTCGTTGATCAGGTCCTCGAAATCCATCGGCGTCGCGAACTTTGTGCGCACTTCCTGATAGCTGGCCAGAACCGTCAGGGTCGTGTCCTCGGTCGGCGCCCAGGTGAACGCCGGGGCGATATAACGCTTGTCGTCGTTGACGTAGTCGACCCAGGTATCGGCATCGCGGACCAAGCCGGTCAGACGGAAGGAGTATTCCTTCTGGCCGTTGATCATGCCGCCGAAATCGGCGGACAATTGCTTGCGGTCGTAGCTGCCGTATTCAACGTTGATCTCGCGCAGCGGATCGAGCGTCGGGCGCTTGCTGACCGCGTTGATCGCACCGCCCGGCCCGAGCTGACCGTAAAGGATCGAGGCCGGACCCTTGAGGATTTCCAGCCGCTCCATACCATAGGGTTCCTGCCCGCCGTCATAGACGTTGGATTGCAGCTTCATGCCGTCGCGCAGCATGCCCAGGTTGCCGTTAGCGACGTTGAAGCCGCGAACCATGACATCATCGACCATGCGCGAGAACGTCTCGGCCTGGGACATCACGCCGGGGGTGTAGCCCATGGCCTGCGAGATCGAGGCTGGTTTCGTCGCCGCCATCTCATCGGCGGTGATGACCGAAATGCTCTGCGGCGTTTCAATCAGCGGCGTGTCTGTCTTGGTCGCGGTGGCGCTGCGCTTGGCGACGTAGCCATTGACCGGCCCCCAGGCGCTTTCACCTTTTCCCTCGACCGAGATCGTCCCCAGGGTCAACTTCGAGCCATCGGCGGCGGCGCGGGCCAAGGTAACCGTGCTGGCGGCGGTGAATTCGAAAATCAGGCCCGACCCTTCCAACAGCCGCGCCAGGGCCCGGCTTTGGGACATAGCACCCTTGACCTCGCGGCCGGACAGCCCGGCGACGTCTGCCGTTTTGTACGCCAACTGCAGACCGGACTGCTGCTTGAACAACAACAATGCCGAAGCCAGCGTTTGGGCGGGGATATCGAACGACCGCTCTTCATTCCCCTGGGCGATTTCCGCGTTGCTGCCCGCGTCCTGGGTGACCGCGATCAGAACCCCTTCGGCGGGGACGGCATCGTCCGCCCAAACGGGTGCGGCAAAACCGCCCGTCAAGCAGCCGGCCGCCGCCACGATGGCCGCGCAGCCCGTGCGGTGAAAATTACGTTTATTGGTCTTCATGGTCCCCCACATGCGTGTCATGCGCCGACGCCTGAAACGCGCCGCTTGGTTCTGCCCTCAATCGGCAAATGCTAAACTATGCAAATGCTACTTATTTGCATTTGATTCATGAGTACGACGGGTGGGAATACGGCTTGCTTACCCTCTGCGTGATTTTTTTTCGCCGAACGCCGTCTTTTTATCGAAGGACGGTCAGGTAGGGCGTCAACCGCATCACGCTCAAGCCATGGGTCGCCGCCAAACCATCGACGGCGGCATCGGCTTTGTCGATGTCGAACATGCCGCTGACCGGTTGGAACTCCGCACTTTTCGCCAACAACAGAATCCGACCCGGCACATAGCGGTCGAGTTCCGCCACGGCCGCATCAAGCGGCAGGCCGTCAATCCGGATCAAGCCGCGCCGCCAAGCGACGGCATCCTCGGCCGAAGCCACCGCCGTCGCGCCCGGCGCGCCGCCTTTGCGGTAAGCCGTTCGCTGCCCGCGTTCGACCCGGACCGCCGCCAGGTTCCGCCCCCTGGCATCCAGCGGCGACGAAACCTGCACCACGCCCTCGGTCACGGTCACCGTTGTGCCCTCGCCACCGGTCCGGATCACAAAGGCCGTCCCCACGGCTTCGGTCACGCCACCCCCCGCAACGACACGGAAGGGCCGCGCCTTGTTCGGCTGGACATCGAACAGAGCCTCACCGTGTAAGAGCTCAATCCGCCGCTCCCCATCGGTATAGGCGACACGAATTCCCGTGTCGGTATTCAGGTAGACGGTCGATCCATCCGCCAGGACAAGCCGATCCTGCGTCCCCTGGGCGGTTTGGAAATCAGGCCTGGGATAACCGGGCAATTCGCCGCCGACGGCCACAAACAGGGCGAGGCATGCCGCCAGCAACATGCCGACTGCGGCCGCGCGGCGCATAGGCACGACCCGCTGGACCGGCACGCGCGCAGGCCGCTGGCCTTTGAGCGCTTCCAGGCGATGCCAGAACTGACGTTCGCGCTCGAACGCCGCTTGGTGATCCGGGGCCGCCGCCAACCAGGTCTTGAAGGCCGCCATATCAGTCTCGACCATATCACCCGACGCCAGACGCAGGACCCAGTCGCGCGCCTGCGCGGTCACGGGGTCCGCCCGGTCGTCGGCGGCATCGTTCAAATGGTCGGTCATGATGGTCTCTTCCGAATTCCTCGCAAGCGTCGGCGCCTCAGACGCCCGCAAAGCAAAGGGCGCCTACGAACACGACGTTTCGCGGCACGGATTGCTCACCGGAAATATGGAAACTTTTGCGTAAGGTCACGGATCGCGAACCCGCGCCAGATGGTCGACGGCCTTGCGCAGGTGTTTGAACACCGCTGTCGGCGACAACCCGACCATCGCCGCGACATCCCGTTGCGGCACCCCGTCGATACGGCACAGATGAAATATCCGGCGCGTCACTTCCGGCAGTTCGGCCAATGCCCTTTCCAACCGCGCCAATTCGTCGCGGGCCAGGAACGCCTGCTCAGGCGTCACAGGGGCGAGCCCGCCGGTCAAAAATGCATCGGCCTCGGCAATCAATTCCGCGCGCCGCCTTTCCCGCCGCTGGTGGTCGATCGCCAGGTTCGACGCCATGCGGAAAAGATAGGCCCGCCCGTCACGTACCGACGGATCCTCATCACTTCGCAGCAGCTTCAGATAAAGATCATGGGCGATGTCGGCCGCCAGCGAACGCGAACCGAGCCGCCGACCCAAAAAGGACAGCAGTTCCCATTCGCATTCGTGATAGGCCCTGAGCAGCAGCGATTCCCGCATGGCTGTATAGACTTTTGCCCCTAATCGGCGCGGCACCCCCGCCGCGCATGCATACCAGGGGGCACAATACTCATATTGCGAATGATTCTCAATTACTAAGACGCGCGAAAATCACCGCAACGAGAATTGAACCGGCACGACCACTTCCAGTTTGTCCCGGCGCATGTCTTCGGGGATCGGCGGCAGGGGTTGGGCGCGGTTGACCATGGCGATGGTTTCCTTGTCCAACATGCGATGGCCGGACGAACGCTCGATCCGATAGGCCAAAAGCTGCCCTTCCTTATCGATCGAGAAATACAACAGCACCGCCCCCTCGATCCGGCGCAACCGGGCGGAACGGGGATATTCCTTATGCTTTTCCAGCCAAGCCTGAAGCACGGACATATAATCGGCCGCCGATCCGGCCATACCGCCGCCCTGGGAATTGTCGCCGCTACCCGCTTCCTTGGCGTCCTTGGTGCCGGCCTTGCCTTCGGTTCCGGCCACGGCGGGAGCCGTCGTTTGGACGGGCGGAGCCGGTTGGGCCAGGGCGGTTTCGACGGGCTTCGGCGGCACCGGCTTTTGCGGGCGGACGACCTTGGGCGGGATCGGCAGCGGCTTGCGCGGTTTTTGTTCGACCGGCTTTACCGGCTCGATCGCGACCGCGTCCTCGACCACCGGCTCGACCGGCTTCGCTTCCGCCACTTCCTGAATTTCGACGGGCTCCGGTTCCTTGGCTTCGACCGTTTCCACCGGCTCGACCGGTTTGGTTTCGGTCGGGGGCGGCGCATCCAACGCCGCCGAACCGGGCGCACCCCCCGCCGGGCCGAGCGAGATTTCGACCCCGCCGATCCCCGGCAACTGAGCGCCGGACGGCGTGGGCGTCCATAGGATCGCGGCGGCGCCCGCGATATGGATGGCCGCGGCGCCGATCAACGCCATGTTCCAATGTCTGACGCGAATTTCCATCACAGCGCCTTCGGCACCGTCAGGACGCGGACTTTCTTGACCCCTGCCTGACGCATCAATTCCATGATCTCGACCATTCGTACGGCCGCAGCGCCACCATCGGCCTTCAATTGGAAATCGACCGCACCGCCATCGACTTCCGCCGTCAGCGCCTGAACCAAGGCTTCTTGCTCCAGAACCTTTCCGTCATAGGCGAGTTGACCATCACCGCCGATCAAAACCACATGCGGGCTTTTCTCCGGCTCGGTCTCGCTCAAAGACGTCGGCGGTTCCACATTGAAGGGGTCGGTCGCCGCCAAATGCCCGGCCAGCATGAAAAAGATCAGCAGCAGGAACACCACGTTGATCAACGGCAGAATGCGGTCATCATCGCTGGTCGTCCGACGGGCCTTGTTCTGAAAAGACATGCTCATCGTTTTTTCCTGATCAGCGACAGGTTCGTGACGCCGCCCGCGGTCAGGGCATCCAACACCACGACCACGTCCTGAACCGGCACGCCGTCGTCGGGGCGCACCAGGACGGGCCGATCGGGTTTTTTCTGCAATAGGGCCGCCGCCCGGGCCGCGACGCTGTCGAGCGCCATGACCTCGCCCCCCAGGCGCAAGCCGTCCTCGCGGACTTCGATCAGCACCGCTTGCTCCAACGAAGGCGATCCGCCCGTCTGTTTCGGCGGGTCCAGGGTGATCGACCGCCAATCCAGGAACGAAGACGCCAGCATGAAGAAGACGAGCAGGATGAACACCACATCGATCAGTGGCGTCAGCGAGATCAGGTTGCGCCGCCGGTTATTCTGCGGGGCTAGAGACAGGCGCTGCGTTGTTGGTGCCGACATGCCGTTCTTCCTTGGCGGGGACACCCGCCAGGTCTTCGGTGAAAACTTGGGTGACGAGGTTGTCCATTTCGTGGGCGGTGCGGTCGATCATCCGCTCCAGCCAGTTGACTGCCGCGACGGTCGGAATAGCGACGGCCAAACCGACGGCGGTCGTCAACAGAGCTTCCCAAATCCCGCCGGACAGGATCGCCGGATTGATCCGGTTGCCCGCGGCTTCCAATTGCTGAAAGGCCGAGATCATCCCCAGGACCGTACCAAACAGACCGAGCAGCGGCGCCAACGTGGCGATGACTTCGAGCGGACGCATATAGCCGCGCAGCGCTTCCAGCATATCCAGGCCGTAGCGGGTCACCTCTTCCCGCACCTTACCCTCGTCGATATCGCGGCGGGCGCGGCCACGCATGGCCAGCAGCACCACCCGTGACGCCGGGTTCGGCGAAGAGCGCAGCAACTCCGCGGCGCGCCCGGCTTTCCCGGCGCGATACAGGGCCAAGCCCCGACGCGCCGTGTCACGGTCGCCCAGGCGCACGCTATAAAACTGCCACAACTTCAATCCGACGATGGCGACGGCGACGACGGACATGGCCAACAGAATGGCGACGACCGGCCCGCCGGCGACAATCCAATCCAGGCCCTGCGCCAACATTCCGGGCTCCTCGGCCACTGCGGTCAAGGCATCCCCCGCTTGTTGGTTCTCCATTCACGAACTCCTTAGCAAAAGGTCAAAACGCGCCCTTCCCCAGGCACGACGGGACCGTCCCGCATTCGACAGAAACAGGTCCCTATATCCTACGACGTTTGGGAACCTGCTTTCCTTCATTCCCAAGCAAAATTTATTTGCGAAAAATCATTTGATCAGCGGCTGCTTGGTTCGCGACGACACCGACACATTGGCCAGGCAATCGTCCATCGGCCCGGCGGCCGTCTCGCAGGACATCACGCTGTTCAGCAAAACCTTACCGACCGAAGCACAGGACATCTTGGCGATATCGAACACCTTCAGGGTCGTCTTGCCCGCCGTCAAGGGCGCGGCCTCGACCGCGACCCGCCGCTGCACGATCCCGTCGGGATCGAACATCACCAGATCCAGCTTCAAGGATTTGAATACGCTGCCGGTCCCGTTCGCCAGCACCAGATAGGCGCGGCACGATTCACCGACCGCTTCCAGCTTGTTCAATTCGACCCCGATGCGTCCTTTTTCCGCCGCGTTCGCTGCGCCGGTCACACCAATAACGACCAACATCGCGACAAGGCCCCAAGCCAATCCCAGACGGGCGTGATTGTGGCGGGCGTGATTGTGGCGGGCGTGGTAGCAAAAACGCATCTTCGACATCCTCATTTTTCCATTTTCCTGGTGTCGGCGGCGCTGCCCTGCGCTCTGCCGACAAATGGGGTCATAATGCGAATAACACTTAATAGCAAGAAATGTTGAGAATGGTTCTTAACAAATGTAGGATGCGCGCCGACCAATCGGGGAAATACCCGGTCGCGCCTCGGCATAATGCCCGCGGCGCGGTCCGGAGGGGCTCATACGAAAAACATGACAAGCCGGACGTTCCAATCCTTGGCGCAGGCCGTGGAGGCCTATTACGACGAGCTGCGCCGGTTCATTCACCGGCGGACCGGCTCGCCCGCGATTGCCGACGAAGTCGTCCAGGAAACCTGGATCAGAGCCAACGCCACGGACGTCGCCATGCCGGACAATCCGCGGGCCTATCTGTACCGGATGGCGGGGAACCTGGCGATCGACCATCTGCGCCGAGTCGACCGCACCAATGCCTGGCTTGAAGACGACAATGACGCCGCCATGGAACGCGCGGAAAGCCGCACCCCGCCGCCGGATGAGGTTTTAGCCTCGCGCCAGGAATGGGACCTGTTGACCCAGGCGGTGGAAGAACTGCCGGAAAAATGCCGCGCGGTGTTCCTGATGTATCGCGGGCAGGGCATGACCATGCGTCAGATCGCGGCGAGCCTGGGTATTTCCGACAAGACCGTGGAAAAGCACATCGCGCGGGCGATGCTGCATTGTCGTCAACGCCTGCGCGATGCGGGCCGGGACGTCTAGCCAATGGCGCATCCGTCGCATAATTCCGTTTTCCCTATGGGGGACCCCCCCGCCCGGCCACGTCTTATCTGTGGCGGCAGTCCTATTCCGAAACAGGACCCGGGCCGATCGCCGCAACGGGACTTGAAATAAATGACATCCAATTCGCCCCCCCATTTTCCCGACACCGGCCAGACCGGCGAAGGCCGACGAGACCAAGGCGATGCCGTGTTCGAACAGGCATCGATCTGGTTGGCGCGACTGCGCGAACCGGAATCCGACGTTAAGGCCGAGACTGACCGCCTGACCGCATTTCAATCTTGGCTGGGGGCCAGCCCGCTACATGGTCAGGCTTTCGCCGAAGCCGAGCGCCTGTGGGGCAGATTGGAGATGCCTGTTCGGCGGATGGCCAGGGACAACCGCCGAACGTCCGCACGCCGCCACCCCTTCGCCCAGCGTATGATCGCCGCCGCGGCCTGTTTGGCCTGCCTGATCGGCGGAGCCACGGTATGGCGCGACGATATTTCCGTTCGCCTGCAAAGCGATTATCACACCGGCGTCGGCGTCCAGACGCCGCTCGACCTAGCCGACGGCAGCCACATCACGTTGAACACGGACAGCGCTGTGTCTCTGGACATTTCCCGTAACCGGCGCAGCGTCCGTCTGTTGCGCGGCGAAGCCTGGTTCGACGTCGCCAAGGACCCGAGCCGCCCTTTCACCGTCGAGACGCCGGGCGGCACCGTGCGGGTGACCGGCACGGGTTTCAACGTCAGACTGACGGCCGACGGCAACGCCCGGGTCAGCCTCGATCATGGGCGGGTCGAGCTGCGAACAGGCGGCCAGGCCGAGGGGGCCTCACCGGTCGTCCTGATGCCGGGACAGTCCGCAGACCTGATGGCCTCGGGCATCTCCGCCCCGGAAACGTTTGACCGGACCACCGTGACCGCCTGGCTTCGCGGGCAGTTCGTGTTCTACGACACGCCGCTGACCCAGGTCGTTTCAGAGATCAACCGCTATCGCCCGGGGCGGATCGTGGTCACCCGGGAAAACCTGGGCAACCTGCGCGTCAGCGGGGTGTTCCGGACCGACGATCCGGATGCCGCGCTTTCCGTCCTGACGGGAACCCTGCCGGTTACCGCGACGCGTCTGACGGACTTTCTGGTCCTGCTACATTGATCCAGCCGCCCTAACGGCTGGGGCAGAGCAAAATAAGCAGCGGCCAAAAAAATTTCCAACGGACTGGGGGACCCCCTCACCCTGGGGCGTCTCATGATCATACGCGACTGCTAATTAGTCGCAGTTAAAATAAATGAGACTTTCAAAAAGGGGTAACTAACGTGGGGATCAGAGGGACAAACACCCGGCGCGCTACGCGCATCCGTTTGACCGCAGGCGTATCGCTGGCCGTATTGGTCATGGCGACGCCCTTGGCTGTCATGGCCAACGAACAATCGAGCCCGAACCTGCCGCTGGAAGAAGCGCAGGCGGACCGGTCATTTACCTTCGCCATTGCGTCGAAACCTCTGCCTAAGGCGATTGCTGAATTTTCCTCGGTCACCGGGCTTCAGGTTCTCTATACGGAAACCGCCGTGTTCGATCACACCGCGCCGGCACTGACCGGAACCTTCACCGCACGAGACGCATTGAAGCGACTGTTGGCCGGATCCGGCCTGGTCGGGCGTTACACCTCTGCCGCCTCGGTCACCATCGAACAGCCCGGCGGAGGCGAGAGTTCGAAAGACGTGATGACCATGGGCCCGGTCACGGTTGAAGGCCGGCAAGAGAACGCCAGCGGCGCCGTTTCCGGTTACGTCGCGCGGCGCAGCTCGTCGTCGACCAAAACCGACACGCCGCTGATCGAAACCCCGCAGTCGATTTCGGTCATTACCCGCGACCAGATGGACGCCCGCAACGTCAACAAGATCAACGAAGCCCTGCGCTATACGCCGGGCATCGACTCCCAACCCTACGGGAACGAGCCGCGTTACACGGATCTGCGCATGCGCGGTCTGAACGCGACCACCAACGGCATGTATCAGGATGGCCTGGCCCTGGCTTTCCCCGACTACGTCGTCAGCTACAACCCGGAACCCTGGGGGGCGGAGCGCGTCGAAGTGCCGCGCGGCCCGGCATCGGTTCTGTATGGTCAGGGTTCGCCCGGCGGTCTGATCAACTATGTCTCGAAGCGGCCGACCACCGACCCGATCCGCTTTGTCGAAGTCGAAGGCGGGGATTTCGACCGCTATCAGGGCAAGTTCGACTTCGCCGGCGCCATCGATGAAAGCAAGCAATTTGCCTATCGCCTGACCGGCCTGCATCGCGACAGCGACACCTTTATCGATTACATCGAGGACGACCGCTATTGGTTCGCCCCGCAGATCAGTTGGCGTCCGTCGGACGCCACGACCCTGACGGTGTTCAGCCATTATCAGCAGGATAAGACCAAGAACTCCCAGGCGCTGCCCATGTCGGGCACGGTCACGTCCAACGCCAACGGACGGGTGCCGATCGGTCGGTTCGTGGGCGAACCTGATTTGGACCGCGTCGACCGCACGGAATACTCCATCGGCTACGAGGTCTCTCACGACGTCGGCGAGATGCTCAAGCTGAACCACAAGTTCCGCTACAACTACGTCGATCTGGACGACGTCGTGGTTTACGGCTCGGGCTTCGACGGTAACCGCACGCTGTCACGCTCGGTCTATGCCAACTTCGGCAACCTGGACGGCTTCTTCACCGACAGCAACGCCCAGATGAAACTGGACTTCGCCGGGACCAAGCACACGTTGTTGGCCGGTCTGGACTATCAGTTGATGTATCTGGAACAGATCTCCAGTTCCGGCACGGCGACGTCGATCGACGTCTTCGCCCCGGTTTATGGAACCCAGACATCGGAGGGTAATGTCTTCCTGAACAAGGACTTCACCCGCAGCCAAACCGGCTTTTACCTTCAGGATCAGATCGAATGGGGCGACCATTGGCGCGTCACCCTGGGCGGGCGTTTCGACCGCGCGGTGATTGAAACGATCGACCACCGGGCCGGAACCACCAAACAACAGGCCAGCAGCGCCTTCACCGGCCGGGCGGGTGTCGTCTACCTGTTCGACAGCGGCTTCGCCCCCTACGCCAGTTATTCGGAATCGTTCACGCCGGTGGTCGGTTCGGACTCGGCTGGCAACAACTTCCGCCCGGAGACCGGCACCCAGTATGAAGTCGGCGTGAAGTTCCAGCCGAAGGGCAGTCGTAGCTCGGTCACCGTCGCGGCCTTCGACCTGCGGCGTCAGAACTATACCGAGACCGAACCGGGCACCAACCTGACCGTGCAGACGGCGGGTGTGCGCTCGCAAGGCATCGAAATCGAGGCCACGGCCAGCTTCGACTTCGGTTTGGACGTGACCGGCGGTTACACCTACATGGAGACCGAAATCATCGAAAGCGTCGACCCTGCCGATCTGGGCGACCCGCTGACCCCGGCGCCGAAGCATGTCGCCTCGGTCTGGGCCGACTACACGATCCAGGAAGGAACCTTCAAAGGGCTCGGCCTGGGGCTCGGCGCGCGCTATCGCGGCACCCACTGGGGCGATGCCAATCGCACGTTGTCGGTTCCGTCCTTCCTGCTGTTCGATGCTTCGCTGCACTATCAGTGGGAAGGCCTGAAGTTCGGCCTGCACGCCCGCAACCTCCTCGACAAATACCACGTCGGGTCGTGTTACTACCGCAACAGCGCGGGCATTTGCACGGCGGGCGAGCCGCTGACGGTCATGGCTAACATGTCCTATCAATGGTAGGCGGCTTTCCCCTTAAAGCCGCCACGGTCCTGCGCGATACGGTCGAATGCAACCCGACCGTATCGCGTTGGCTGTTGGCCGGTCCGGGTGCGCTGACGGCGGCGGTGACGATCATCGCCGCCATGCCGCTTTGGTGGCCACCGGGCACGGCCGGGGTCGACAACATCGTCTACCCGCTGCTGCTCACGCCGCTGATCTGGTCCGTGGTCTTTATCTATACCTGCCTGGAAGAAAACCTGACGCGCGGCGTTCTGGTGATCGGCAGCGCGACCATCGTGCAGGGCTTCGCCGCCGGACTGGCGTTGCTCGGCGTAATCGGCGGGCACGCCCCCTGACTCTCCCCCCTCCGCCACAACAGGAGCCCCCCGATGAAATTCCTGTCCCAATCGCAATTGAAGCGGCTGACCGCCGTGCATGGTTGGTCCGGCACGATCCTGGGCATCCTGCTTTATGCCGTCGTACTGACCGGCACGGTCGCCGTATTCGGCCATGAGATCGCGACCTGGTCCGCCGGGGGGCACCGTGTCCATGCCCCGTTGTCGGGCGACGTCGACGGCAAGGTCCGCCCCGTGCTCGACAGCCTGACCAAGGGCTACCTGGGCGAGATTTCCATCTGGGACGACGCGCAGGGCAATCTGGTCATGTTCCCCCATGCCCATGCCCGCAATCCGGACACGGGCCAGATGGATGAATACGGCCCGATCTTTCGGATCGATAACCAGACCGGCGACGTCTTGTCGCGTCATGACGGCTTCGCCTACGACCGGCCCGATTGGTATTCGGCCAGCGCGCTTGAGGAATTTTTGGTCGACCTTCACGCTCAGCTCTACATCCCCCAGCCCTGGGGCCTGATCGTGACCGGCATTCTGGGTCTGTGCATGATGGTCGCCGCGCTAAGCGGCCTGATGATGCATCGACATATGATCCGCGACCTGTTCGTCGCCGCGCGACCGGGCGAGCGACTGATCTCAGCCCGCGACCGTCACATCCTGGCCGGGACCTGGAGCCTCGTCTTCGCCTTTCTGCTGGGCTTTACCGGATCGTTCTACAGCTTCGCCGGAACGGTCACCTTTCCCCTACTTGCCCAGGTCGCGTTCGGCGGCGATCAGGAAGCCCTGATCGAGACCTTGTACGAACCCAAGGTTGCCGAGAACGCCACACCGACCCCATTCGCCGACTTGGACGCCATCCTGGCGAAAGCCATCGACCACACGCCGGGCGGGGTCGTGTTGATCGACATCGCCCGATACGGTCGCGCCGATGCCCGTGTCAGCATTTGGCAACTGCCGCCGGATCGGGGCCTCGGCTACGTCCATAACGTATTCGACGGCGCGACGGGACGGTTCCTGGGCTCCCGCCCGATCGTCGGCAACACCCCATCGACAGGCAGTGACATCTACAGCCTGGTCGCTCCCCTGCATTTCGGTCATTTCGCGGGCGTATTGTCGAAATCGGTCTGGGTCGGGCTGGGTGCCGCGATGTGCTACGTGATCCTGTCGGGCATGCGCCTATGGGTGCGGCGGCGCGAAGGCGAACGCCTGTGGCGCGGGTTCGGCCGGGCCGTGACCGTCACCTCCTATGGTCTGCCCTTCGCCATGCTGGCCGCCGGGCACGGGTTTTTCCTGGCCGGTGCCCAAAGCGGCGACCCGTTCCTTTGGACACCTGTCGGCTTCTTGATCGGCACGACGCTGTGCATCGCTCTTGGGTTGGTGCCCATTGAAACAGACCGTCTGAGCCGAGTGTTCCGGGGTCTGTTGGCCGTCGGCTGTGCCGCCCTGCCGATGCTCCGCCTGTATGCCGACGGCATGGGGTGGCTCGACGCCGCCGCCGAGGGCCAGGGGGCGGTGCTGTCGCTCGACCTGACCTTCCTGACCTTGGCGGGACTTCTCGCCCTGTGGACGTTGCGCGCCCCCGCTGGCCAACCGGTGGCGGAGCCCGCCGAATGACGCTGCTCGCGACCATCGCCGCCGTCATTGCATCGACGGCGGTGCTCGCCCTATTGGCGGCGACGGACCCAAAACGGCGGCGGGCGTTCAAGCTTACGCCGCGTCCCCGCGATCCCTGGACCGCCCGGGCGATGGCCGCCGGGGTGGTGCTGCCCGGCATCCTGCTGCTGGCCGCCGACAACGGCGCGGCCTTCATTGTCTGGATGGGGGCGGTCACCGTCACCGGCTGGGTCGTCGCGGCGATGACCCCGCAGCGGGCCACCGCCCTGTATCAGGGGGCGACCAATATCACGCAGACCCTGCGGACCTGGCGCGACCGAAAAACGGAGACGGCGCAACGCTTGGCCGAATTGGAGCACCGGGTCGCGGCATTGGAGGCAGCCTTAGCCGCTGCCTCCAAACCTAAGACAATCCGCAAGCCCCGCCCGAAACGGTCCTTAAGCCGGGACGTGGCCGATACTGCCGCCGCCGCAGACGTATAGGGTCTGCCCGGACACATAAGACGCCGCCGGCGACAACAGGAAGGCGATCGGCCCCGCGATTTCGATTGGGTCGGCGACACGCGCCAAGGGAATTTGCGCCAACACGTCGGCCAATTCCTTCGACCCATCCGGGTGGTTGCCCTTGAACAGTTTGGTCGCAACCGGGCCCGGTGCGATGCAGTTGACGGTGATTCCGTCCGGCGCCAGGTCCAAGGCCCAGCTGCGGGTCAGGCCGACCATCGCCGCCTTGGTCGCGACATAGGGGGTGCGGACGGCGCGCCCGACAACGACCCGACTGGCGATATTGACGATTCGCCCATTGCTGCCGGCGGCGCGCAGACGCGGCAACATCTGTTGGGTGATCTGCACCACGGCGCGCACGTTGACCTGATAATGGGCGTCCATTTCTTCCAAGGTCACGGTGTCGATCGACCGCGCCCAAGAGATGCCCGCGTTGTTGACAATGCCCGTCACCGGATGCTTGTCGGCGATTTCCGCACCAACCTCGGCCAGGTTGGATTCACTTGCGAAATCAACTTCATAGAAAGTGCCCGGAAAGGACTCCGGCGCCGTCCGGCCGGTGCCGATGACGTCGTGTCCCTGCTCCGCCAGCAGCTCCGCCGTGGCAAGGCCGATGCCCCGGTTGGCGCCGGTGACGATGGTAGTCGGTTTCATGATGTTCTCCCAAAGATTGACGTACCGCATAGCGGTACAGCGTTCCGCATATTGACACCCGTTTTTGATATGCAGTTAAATCGGCAAATGCAAACAAGAGTTCGAACAACGAACTCATACAATTGGGGTTGGAAGTATCCGTGGACGATACCGGCGCGTCAAAAGACGGCAAGGACCGTGCATTCGTGAACGGCTTGGCTCGTGGCCTTGCCGTCATTGCTGCATTTTCGCCTGAACATAATCGGATGAGCCTGGGCGACCTGGCGCAGGTCACGGGCCTGCCCAAATCGACGGTCGCGCGTCTGGTCCATACCCTGATGAAGCTCGGCTACATCTTCGTCTGTCCCGACAGCGGTCGCTATCGCCTGCACCCTCGGGTGTTGACGCTGGGCTATCCGGTCATGGCCTCGATGGACAAGCGCCTGATCGCCCTGCCGATGATGCAGGAACTGGCCGACTATTCCCGTGGCACGGTTTCGCTGGGTATTCGCGACGGTCTGTCGATGATCCTGATCGAACGGTCGCGCGACCGCACCGTCCGCGCCCTGCCGCTCGATGTCGGCTCGCGCATCCCGCTGGAATCCACCTCGATGGGGCAGGCCTATTTCGCCGCCGCCCGGCCCGAGGAACAACGCGAGATTCTGAACGCACTGAAGATTCACGACCCGGCGCGGTTCGGCGAAGCCGAACGCATGCTGCGCGCCGCCGAACAGGAATATGCGGAGAATGGCTACTGCAGCGCCATCGGCGTTTGGGAAGACGACGTCAACGCCGTGGGCGTGGCCGTCGAACTGTCCAACGACGTCCTGGCCGCCTTCAACTGTGGCGGACCTTCTTCGCGGATCACCGAGGAATCCCTTCCGGACCTGGGTGCACGACTGGCAGACCTCGCCCGGCACTTCCAAGCCGCGGACTGGGTCGGCCAACTACCGCCGCGTCCCTATCGGGGCGTGAAAACGACTTAACCAGACTACTCAACCAAAACACTACCAACAGGAGGACGCATCGAATGCGTGAGATTGGACGTAGAGATTTCATCAAGCTTGGTTCCGTTGTCCCATATGGTCCTGCCGATCGTGACCCTGGTGGTCACGCTGGTCATCGGGTTCTCGCCGATGATGGCGGCCCTGGTCGGGATCGGCACCGCCATCGTGGTGTCCAGCATGCGCAAGGAAACCCGCCTTTCGATCGGCGAAGTCCTGGGCTGTCTGCATGTCGCGGCCAAGACGACCGTCGTCGCGACCGTTGCCTGTGCGGCGGCGGGGATCGTCGTCGGCGTGTTGAACATGACCGGCTTCGGTCTGCGCCTGTCGAGCGAGCTGATCAACATCACCAACGGCCAGATGTTCCTGGCCCTGATCTTCGTGATGATCACCTGCGTCGTGCTGGGCATGGGCATGCCGACCGTTGCGGCCTACATCATCACCATCTCGATCGGTGGTCCGGTATTGATCGAACTGGGCGTGCCTGTTCTGGCCGCGCATATGTTCGTGCTGTATTTCGCTGTTCTGTCACTCATCACCCCACCGGTGATGGTGGCCAGTTTTGGGGCGGCCGCATTGGCCGAAGGATCGGTTACGGGTACCGGGATCGCAGCGCTGCGCTTCGCGGGCCTTGCCTTCATCATTCCCTTCATCTTCGTGTTCAACCCGGATTTGCTGATCATCGGCAGCGACTTCCCGTGGCACGCCATCGCCTTGGATATCGGCACGGCGATCTGCGGCGCGGTGCTGTTCGGTGTTTCCGTCAGCGGCTATCCGGCGCGCACCATGGTGGAGCGACTGTTGTACCTCGTTGCCGCGTACTGCCTTGTCGACCCCGGCCATGGTTTGGATCTGGTCGGGATCGGGATCGTCATCACCCATCTGACTGCCCGTTGGGCCCTTTCGAAGCGGCTTCAAACGGAAAAACGCTAGGAGACCATCATGTTGCAACCCGTTCCCACTCTGTCGAAAACCCCCGAGGGCTATCGGCACATTGAAGTCGCCCCGGTATGCGGTGCGTTGGGTGCCGAAATCAGCGGCGTCGACCTCTCCAATCCGTCGGACGACGCCATGGCGGAAGTCCGCCGTGCCCTCAACGACTATTCGGTCATCTTCTTCCGCGACCAGAACATGACCCCGGATCAGCATAAGGATTTCGGCCGCCGTTTCGGCACGCTGAACATCCATCCGATCTACGAGCCGCTGGATGGTCACCCGGAAATCCTGCAGGTCGTCAAGGAAGCCGACGCCCTGAACAACATCGGCGACAGCTGGCATTCCGACGCGACCTTCCTGCCGGAACCGCCGATGGGCTCGATCCTGTACGCGCGCGAAATCCCGCCGTTCGGTGGCGACACCCTGTTCGCCAACCTGTCGCTGGCCTATGAAATGCTGACCGACGGCATGCGCCGCATGCTCAGCAACCTGCAGGCCGTGCACAGCGATGCCTTCCTGACCCGCGGCAACGAGGAGCGCAATTCAACCCGCTCGACCAAGCTGAAGGCCGGGGCCATGAGCGCCAAGGAAACGCTGCATCCGGTGGTGCGGACGCATCCGGAAACGGGCCGCAAGTGCCTGTTCATCAACGAGCCGTTCACGGTCCGCTTCGAAGGCATGAGCGCCGAAGAAAGCCGCCCGCTGCTCGACTACCTGCTGGCGCATATCAAGAAGCCGGAATTCACCTGCCGCTTCCGTTGGCAGGTTAACTCCATCGCGTTCTGGGACAACCGGTGCACGCACCACTACGCCCTGAACGATTACCACGGCTATCGGCGCGACATGCACCGCGTGACCGTGAACGGGGATCGCCCGTTCTGATCGCCGAACTAGGCTGATCACCAGATAGGGCCGGGGCAACCATCGCGTAGCCCCGGCCTTTCTGATTCTGGTCTCTCGCCTCTACCGGCCAGCGCCGCGCGAAACCGAAATGCGCTGCGCCACCCCCCTACTTCCTTTAAGGTCACCCTCCAAAAGCAGCATGCGAGGATCCGGTGACCACCCAACAAACAGCGCAACGCCCTGAACGCGGCCCCGCGTCGTTCTTCGGCGCCTTTTCCTGGGCCATGTACGATTGGGCCAATTCGGCCTATGCCGCGGTCATCAGCACCTTCGTGTTCAGCGCCTATTTCGCCAAGGCCGTCGCTGCCGATCCGGTCACCGGCACGCAGATGTGGGGCTACGCCATCAGCTCGGCCTCATTCTGCATCGCCATTATGGCGCCGGTTTTGGGCTCCATCGCCGACCGCAGCGGGCGGCGTAAACCTTGGGTGTTCTTCTTCACCTGCATCCTCGTCGGGGCATCGGCCCTGCTGTGGTACACGAAGCCCGATCCGGACCACGTGCTCTGGGCGCTGGTGCTGGTCGCGATCGCCAACTTTTCGTTCGAGATGGGGACCGTGTTCTACAACGCCATGCTGCCCGGCATCGCCGGACGGCAACGCATCGGGCGGATTTCAGGCTGGGCTTGGGGCCTTGGCTATATCGGCGGGCTGACCTGCCTTGGGCTGACCCTGATCGGCTTCGTACAGGCCGAAACGCCCTGGCTGGGGCTGGATAAGGACACAGCGGAGCATCTGCGCATCACCGGCCCGTTCGTCGCCGTCTGGGTCGCGGTGTTCTCACTGCCGCTGTTCCTGTTCGCGCCCGACGCGCCGCCGACCGGCATTCCGTTCCGCCAAGCCGTGCGCGAGGGCCTACGCACCCTGAAAGGGACGATCACCCACGCCCGCCAGTATCAGGGCACCGGCATCTTCCTGCTGGCCTACATGATCTATATCGACGGGCTGACGACCATGTTCTCGTTCGGCGGCATCTATGCAGCCGGAACCTTCGGCATGGAGTTCTCCGAGCTGATCATGTTCGGGATCGGCATGAACCTGACCGCCGGGATCGGCGCCGGTCTGATCGCCTGGGTCGACGATTGGATCGGCCCGAAGCGGACGATCCTGATCTCCGTCGCCGGGCTGTTCGTCTTTGGTTTGGCGATCATCCTGGTCACCGACAAGACCCTGTTCTGGATCTTCGGCATGACCATGGGCCTGTTCATCGGCCCGGCCCAATCAGCAGGCCGGTCGATGATGGCCCATCTGGCCCCGGATCACATTCGGACCGAAATGTTCGGCTTCATGGGGCTGGCGGGCAAAGCGACGACGTTTATCGGACCGGCCCTATTGGCGACGGTGACGGCGGCCACGGGTAGTCAACGCTACGGCATGGCCACCATCCTCGTCTTTTTCGCGGTCGGCTTCGTCCTGGCCCTGCGGGCGCCCGACGCCCGTCGGTAACAGGACCGGACGGACCTAGCCTGTCCGCCGTCGCTGCAAGACCTCTGCGAAGAACGATTTAACCGTATCCAGCACCTTCATCCCGTCATGGGTCAGGCCGGGCAACAGATCGTAGCGCGCCTCGACGCCCGCCGCCTGCAAGGCTTCCTGCAGGGTTTTGGAGCGTTCCGGCCGCGTCCGGCCAGCGTCGTTGGCGCCTTCCATCCAATGGCGGCCGCCCGGCTTGTGGGTGATTTCCCAGGTTTCGACATCGGCGCCGCCGACAACCAATTGCACGGCGACCTTTGCCATTTCTTCGGGGCGGAAAGTCACGCCGAAGCGGTCCTCCACATCAGCCACGCCGACCCACCAGTTGCGCGTCGGATCGGGCAGGGTGACAGACCCCGGCGCGCCGATGGTCACGGCCCACAGGCGTTCCGGGTGAAGGATCAGGAACCGGTTGGCGAAGTGGCCCCCGCCGGAATAGCCGAACAAGGCGAACTGGGGGAAGGTCTTGCCGTATTTGAGTTCGACCTCTTTCACCATTTCCAGCAACACATGGTCATAGCGGATATCCCCTTCGGCGATGTACTTGAAGCCGTCGCGGTTGCCGTCGCCCAACACGCCGACCGGGAACAACGGCGCCAGGATGATGCAATTGTTCCAACGTCCGAATTCGGCGAAGCCGTTGCGGTAATCGACAAAGGCGCGGCCCGTGCCGTGCATGGCGACGACCAATTCCGTTTCCGCCGTCACTTCCGGCGGCACGTACATGCAATAGGAAAACCGGGGATCGGCGGCCAGGGCGGTGATGGTCGTGGCGCCGTGGTCATAGAGCTGACGGCCGCGCACGGTCTTTTCATCTGCTTGTGCTTCAGGAGCTTCGGAGGTCATGGGGCACCTTTTGTTGAAAATATTGGCGCCAATTTTGATGCATAAAATGATTGCGTCAACCGACTTTCAAATGCGGTCGTTTTTTCGTATCAAATCAAGGGAATGCGGACAGCACCCAAGGATGCTTCGGAACGCGGCATGGCAGCACGGAAGAAAACGAAACCCAGCATCGACGAGATCAGCCAGGCGATCGCCCGGGATATTCAGACCGGCCGCCTGCCGGCCGGGACTTGGCTGAAACAAATCGATCTGCAGGAACGCTACGGCTGCAAGCGGCTGGACGTGCGCCGCGCGCTCGACAACTTGGTCCTGAAGCGGTTCGTTCAACATGAACCCCACCGGGGCTATTACGTCTTTCGCCTGAAAGAGCCGGATATCTCGGAGAACCGCCAAGTCCGCGTAATTTTGGAATCGGCCGCCGCCGAAGGCGTCATCGCCCATGCGACGGCGGAAGACATCGCCGCCTTGACCGATCTGGCCGAGGCTTTCGCCACGAAAGTCCGCGAAGGTTCGTTGCTGGAACAATTCGAAGCCAATAACGCTTTTCACAAGGCGCTTTACGGGATTTGCGGAAATGGCGAGCTGCTATCCCTGATTCTGGAATATCGCGGACGGGGGCCCGCCGCCCCATTGACGCAGTGGAAGTCCTTCGCCCGACTGGAGCAAAGCGCGCAGGAGCATTTCGACATGATCCGCGCCATCGAGGCTCGAGACGTCAAGGCCCTGCGCCGCGTGACGAAACGACACATCTACCAAACCGCCGAATAGACGAAAGGCGCCGCACCTTGCGATGCGACGCCCCTGTCCCTGGCCGGCAGGCCCTCGCGGTTTAGGCCGCTCGGACCTTTTCGATGAAGGCCGTGACCTCGGTCTGCAGCTGCCCCGCCTGGGACGACAAGTCGCCGGCGGCGGCCTGCATGTCCTTGGCGGCCGTGCCCGTATGATCGGCGACGGTCATCACGGTCGACATGTTCATGCTGACCTGTTGCGTTCCGGCGGCGGCTTCGTCGACGGCGCGTGCGATCTCCTGCGTCGCCGCCCCCTGTTCCTCGATCGCCGCAGCGACGACCGAGGTGATCTCGTTCATTTCGCCGATAATCCGGGTGATATCGTTGATCGCCTGCACCGCCTGATCCGTTGCGGTTCGCACGCTATCGATCTGACCGCTGATATCGCCCGTTGCCTTGGCGGTCTGGCTGGCCAGATTCTTGACCTCGGATGCGACGACGGCGAAGCCTTTGCCGGCATCGCCCGCCCGCGCGGCTTCGATCGTCGCGTTCAAGGCCAAAAGGTTCGTCTGTTCGGCGATGTCGTTGATCAGGTCGACCACTTCACCGATCCTCTGCGCAGCTTCGGCCAACCCTTGGACCATGGCATTGGTTTTCTGAGCTTCATCAACGGCCCGGGACGCAATCTTCGTCGATTGCCCGACTTGGGTCGTGATTTCGGAGATCGATGCCGCCAGTTCTTCGGCAGTCGAGGCCACGGTTTGCACATTCGCCGCCGCCTGCTCGGATGCCGCACTGACGTCACCTGCCGTCGCCCGGCCTTGCGTCGCCTGCGCGGCCACGGTTTCGGCCACGCCGTTGACCTGCTGGGAAGCTCCGGCCACGGCCTGAACGATGGCGCCGACACTGTTTTCGAAGTTGGCCGCCAAGTCCTGCATTTCCGCGCGCCGTTCCTGCGCCGCCCGAATTTCCGCCTGCTTCTGCTCTTCTTCCAGGCGCTGGACCTCCAGCGCATTGTCGCGGAATACGACCATCGCCTCGGCGATCTCGCCCATTTCGTCTTTCCGCCCTTCGCCCGAAATGGGCGTTTCCAATTGACCGGCGGCCAGGCCACGCAGGGATCGAATGGACTGACTGATCGGCTTGGCGATACCGAACTGTGCAATGACGAAGCCGATCAAGATACCGCCCAAAACGCCGGCCGCCGCCACGCTCAACATGATCGTGCGGATTTCGACGGCTGAATCGGATGCATCCTTGGCGATCTTGTTCCGTTTGTCGCTGGTATAGGTCACGTATTCGGCCATCGCCGCTTCGAGTTGCTCGCCGACTTTTCGGCTTTTACGCGCCGAAGCGCGCACGGCCTCGCGCGCCTCGTCCTTGACCACCGCACCGGACACGCTCCTTGCCGTCGACAAGGTTCCCTCGACCCCGGCCAGGTAATCCGCATAGGCCTGCTCAATCTTTTTCAGCATCGCTGTTTGATTCGGGCCGGCGGATTTGCGCAGGATTTCCACGCGCCGTTGGAAATCGCCTTTTTCATCCCGGATCAACCCGGAGATCTTATCAATTTGCTCCGCCGTAGGCGTCGCCGCGACCCGGTACTCTCCCCGGCTGATGTTCAGGTAGTTCTGCCCCAGGCGCGATGCGCGTGCGGCTTCGCCCCCTGCCCCGCGAACTTCTTCGGTCTTCGCCGATAATTGGTCGATGGCATGAATGCCGACATAGCTGACGCCGACCGTAACCAGTGACATCACGGCGACCAAGATGAAGAGCTTGTACAAGATCTTCACCCCACTGAGATTCAAGTAACCCATTAGTTTTTACTCTCCGTTTATTGTATCGGCGCAGCAGCACCCGTTCCTTCCGGCCGATACTCCGGATGGTTGGACCGTGCTATGAAGCGGCCGCACAGCGGCGACGGCCTAAATCTCATTGAAAAACAATGAGATATGTTATGGAGAGCTACCCCCAAGCAGCAGCCGGCATTCGCCGGCCCTTAACTCCAGTGCTGATGAGGATATTTCAGATGGTAATTTTTTCTCTATATGGCGGAGGGTATATTATACTTAATCGCCTCGCCTTTAATACAAAGGTATAAGATCTCTGCATAAAACAACATTATGTGACGTTTATATTACCTATTTTTTTATTTCAATAGACTGATCCCATGAACGAAAAAGTGCGCTCTAAAAAAGAAACCCCGGCGCGCCACCCTGTGGCAGGCCGGGGTTTTTGTCAGCGTTTATGCCTGGATCAATTCAGATCGAAACGATCCGCATTCATCACCTTGGTCCAAGCGGCAACGAAGTCAGTCACGAACTTTTCCTTGTTGTCGTCCTGGGCATAGACCTCGGCATAGGACCGCAGGATCGAGTTCGACCCGAACACCAGATCCATACGCGTCGCGGTCCATTTGACCTGGCCGCTCTTGCGGTCCTGGATTTCGTAGTAGCCGCCCCGGGCGGGTTTCCAGGTGTTGGCCATGTCGCACAAGTTGACGAAGAAGTCGGTCGTCAACGCGCCTTCCTTGTCGGTCAACACGCCGTGCTTGGTCCCGCCGTAGTTGGTGCCCATCACCCGCATGCCGCCGACCAGAACGGTCATCTCGGGCGCGGTCAGGCCCATCAGCTGCGTACGGTCGAGCATCAACTCTTCCGGCTTCACCACGTAGTCCTTCTTCAGGTAGTTGCGGTAGCCGTCGTGGATCGGCTCCATCACGTCGAAGGATTCGCCATCGGTCTGCGCATCGGTGGCATCTCCGCGTCCCGGCGCGAACGGCACCGTCACGTCGATCCCCGCGGCCTTGGCTGCCTGTTCGACCCCGACGTTACCGGCCAGGACGATGACGTCGGCGACGCTGGCGCCGGCCTCGGCGGCGATGGGCTCCAACACGCCCAGAACCTTGGCCAGACGGGCGGGCTCGTTGCCTTCCCAGTCCTTTTGCGGAGCCAAGCGGATGCGCGCGCCGTTGGCGCCGCCTCGCATATCCGACCCACGATAGGTCCGGGCACTATCCCAGGCGGTGGCGACCATCTCGCTGACCGACAAGCCGCTGGCCGCAATCTTGGCTTTGACGGCGTTGACGTCGTAGCTGGTCGAGCCGGCGGGCACGGGGTCCTGCCAGATCAGGTCTTCGGCGGGAACGTCCGGTCCGATGTAGCGGGCTTTCGGCCCCATGTCGCGGTGGGTCAATTTGAACCACGCACGGGCGAAGGTTTCGGCGAAATAGTCCGGGTTTTTGTAGAACTTCTCCGAAATTTCGCGGTAGATCGGGTCCTTGATCATCGCCATGTCCGCGTCGGTCATGATCGGGTTGTACCGGATCGACGGGTCTTCGACATCGACGGGCTTGTCTTCTTCCTTGATGTCGATCGGCTCCCATTGCCAGGCGCCCGCCGGGCTTTTCTTGAGTTCCCAATCGTAGTTGAACAACAGGTAGAAGTAGCCGTTGTCCCATTGGGTCGGGTGCGTGGTCCAGGCCCCCTCGATGCCACTGGTGATGGTATCCCGGCCTTTGCCCTTGCCGTTCGGATTGGCCCAGCCGAAGCCTTGCTGATCCACGTCGGCCGCTTCCGGGTCCGGGCCCAGGCGGCTGGCATCGCCGTTGCCGTGGCATTTGCCGACGGTGTGCCCGCCGGCAGTCAAGGCGACGGTCTCTTCGTCGTTCATGGCCATGCGGGCAAAGGTCACGCGAACGTCTTGCGCCGTACGCAGAGGATCAGGCTTGCCGTCGACGCCTTCCGGGTTGACGTAAATCAGGCCCATCTGCACCGCGGCCAGGGGGTTTTCCAAGGTCGAGCGATCGTCGCCTTCATACCGGCCCGTGCTTTCAGCCAGCCATTCCTTTTCCGAACCCCAATAGGTGTCCAGTTCCGGGTGCCAGATGTCTTGGCGGCCAAACCCGAAGCCGAAGGTTTTCAGCCCCATGGATTCATACGCCATGGTCCCGGCCATTATGATCAAGTCGGCCCAGCTGACCTTGTTGCCGTATTTCTTCTTCAACGGCCACAGCAGGCGGCGCGCCTTATCCAGGCTGACGTTATCCGGCCAGGAATTCAGCGGCGCGAACCGCTGGTTGCCGGTGCCGCCGCCGCCACGTCCGTCCGCCGTGCGGTACGAGCCCGCGGCGTGCCAGGACATGCGGATCATCAGTCCGCCGTAGTGGCCCCAATCCGCCGGCCACCATTCCTGGCTGTCGGTCATCAGGGCCTTCATGTCTTTCTTGAGGGCTTCGAAATCGAGTTTCTGAACTTCGCTCCGATAGTTGAAGTCCTTGCCCATCGGGTTGGTCTTCGTATCGTGCTGGCTCAAGATCTCCAGGTTCAGCGACTCCGGCCACCATTCCATGGATTTGCCGTGCGCTGTGTTACCCCCATGCATGATGGGGCATTTCGATTCACTACTCACTATCCCACTCCTTACTTGGTCCGATGTTTTCCTGGCACTTCAATCTGGCAACCTTGTGGCTGCCGCTTGAATCAGTCCCGAAAAACTCGAAAGGCGGCGCGCCCCTCGATCTGCAAGCAGGATAGATGGCTCATTCAATCGTGTATAACGGAATGAATTTGGCTTTTTAATCGATAAAATTGGTTAATTAGCGAATTGCGCTGAAGGACGGGGGGCCAACCGCCCTGCGGATCCCCCCATCCACTCTTTTCACCCGAAGCTCTCAGCGCTTCCTACCGGGCAATCCCATCGGTTTTT